>Ga0308160_10002897_pt1 | contig 19986 bp, 17 predicted proteins | sample PhyFR1_FD_201036 | JGI IMG/M metagenome (GOLD analysis project Ga0308160, IMG submission 201036) | Phyllosphere microbial communities from UC Gill Tract Community Farm, Albany, California, United States - DLSLF.R1 | ecosystem: Host-associated > Plants > Phyllosphere > Unclassified | place: USA...
ACGGCGGGACCAGAAGGCCTCCCCCTTCCCGGCCCTCTGCGCGTTAGCAGCCTTCTGGCGGTCCCCTTTGTGCTTGGTTTCCATTGCAGCAATGGCGGTGAGAATCTGGGCCACTGCGACGCCTGTTGCATCCCCCAAATCCAGGGATACGCCATGCACGCTGGCTATATTTACCCGGTGTTTCTGGCCTGCGTCGATCATGCGGGAAAGGTCCCGCATGGAGCGCGTGAGCCGGTCGAGGTGCCAGACGACTACCCCCGACACAAGCCCCCGGTCGACGTCCCCGAGGAGCCTCTCGAATGCCGGACGGGTCTTCCCCGTCGTGGCGCTAATGGAATTGTCGGCGTACAGGAGCGGGCTGTCCCAACCCTTCGCTTGCGCCATCAGGCGGCAGTCAGCCTCTTGGCGCTGGACGGCCGCTTCATGGCCGGTTTTATCTTCTGACTGCCTGACATAAATGGCGAATGTGCCCATGCTTCGAGAGTAATGCTAGCTCCTGACAAGCGGCACCATCATGGCGATCTCCTTTTTCCCGGCAGCTTCCATAAGGTCACGCTTCGCTGAGTCCCGTACGTCCTGCGCCTGTGCCCGGAGCACGTCCGCCAAAGGTGTTCCTCTTTCCACCGCCACGACGATCCCGTCAACGAACCTGACCAGTGGTGCAAGGTCGGTGCGTGCAGAAAACTCCTGAAGGGCCACCACCAATGGCTTACCGGCTCTTGTCTCCGCCAGGATTTTCGAGAACTCCTTGGATAGTTCACCGTTCGCACTCCTGCACACACGGTCCAAAGCGCCCGTTGCGCTCTCCCCCGCGCCCACTGCTAGGGCCATCAATTCGGCAAGGCTGGGAAACTCCGCCATCATCCGTGTTTCCCGTCGCCGAACTTGGGCGCCCAGCCAGTAGTCCCGCAGCACGAAGCCCGCTCCGGCACTACCGATGATCACGGCAGCCGCAAAAACCGGGCTGAACCTGCCGGCTGCCGCTCCGACCAGGACGACGACCAGTGCGATGACAAATCCGGCCGCCGCCCACAGCAATTGCTCTGCACGGAAGTCAAGCGGGGATTTGTTGATTCCCGCTTGGGCGAGCCGCCTACCGGTGGCCCCGGGCGAGGGGCTGAGCTTTCCCAGGGTGGTGAGCCAGTCCCGGAAGACCGGCCGGAGGATCCGTTCAAGCGGACCAAACGGCGTGAGGTTCTGTTCCCCGGCACGCAGGAGCCGCGATTCCAGGTTCTGGGACTTCAGCTGCGGCTCGATCCGTTCAGACAACGTTATGGGGCGCATCGGAGGAGACCGGAAGATAACGAGCCATAATCCAAGGCCCAAGGCAATTCCGCAGATTACGGCGGCAGGGAAAACAGTCATCAACGCAGCACCCTTTCGTCCTGCGGCAGGGCCCCGATCTTCAACATCGCTGTGTAGCAAATTAGGGAGACCACCAGCCCACCGAGCAGCACGGCGGCGCCCGTGGGCGTGTTGTAGGCCTGGATTGCTTCCGGTCTGGTCGCCAGCAGAATCATGACAATCCAGGGCGCAGCAACGGCGAGCCGGGCCGCATTGATGGTCCAGGACTGGCGTGCCTCAAGTTCACTGCGGGTGCGGGCATTTTCCCGCAGAAATTCTGCCAAGGTTCCGAGGAGCTTTCCCAGGTCTGACCCGCCCACTTCCCGCGTCAGCCGGAGTGCTTCGATAATGCGGTCAGCCACAGGGTCGGCAAGCCGATGTTTCAGCTTGTTCAAAGAACCATCGAATTGGCCCCCGGCCCGGTAGTCAGCCCCGAACTCCCGGAAGATTGGCCGCAGTTCCTCGGGCCCTTTGTCTCCAAGCTGGATAAGGGCCTCGGGTAGGGGCAGGCCTGCCCGGATAGCAGAGCGAAGATGATCAACGACGTCAGGCCAGAGTTGACGCAGCATGGCGGTCCTCTTCTTCGCCCGCCACCGAAGAAGGGTGACAGGCAGCCAGCCGCCGAAAAGACCGAAGCAACAGGCGATAGGCCAGGAGCGGCTCAGACCATAGAAGACCAGAACCACGAATACCCCGAGCCCAAGGCAAGTCCCAACCAAACCGCGGGGCGAGACCTTATCTACTCCGGCGCCCGCGAGCAGGTCCGCCATCCGGCCCGGCTTCCGCTCCCGCTTTCCATGGTCCGGCGTTTCCCAACAGGACCACCAAATGAGGAAGAAGCCAACTCCTGTCGCCGCTCCCACCAGCGCCGCGATCATCGCGGATCCAGCAGCGCGGCGACGTCGTACCCTGCCTTCGAGAACTTCTCCGCTGCGGGCATGGCGTTCGCCCGGGGCTGCAGGACGCCGTTTTCCAGGGCAAAGACCAGGGATGATTCGATTACGCCGTTTTCCACGCGTCGTCCCAAGGACAGGACTTGGGTTACTTGCCGCCGCCCGTCGGTGTGCCGGCTGCAGTGCACCACGAGGTCTATGCACGACGCAACAGTGGGGACGACGAAAGCGCTGGAAATGTTCTCCCCGGCGAGCAACGGGAGTGTGCAGATTTTGGTTACTGCATCGTGTGCCGAGTTGGCGTGGACGGTGCACATACCGGGAAGACCGCTATTCAAAGCGATCAGCATGTCGAGGCTCTCGGCTTCCCGCACCTCGCCCACCACCAACCGGTCCGGACGCATCCGCAGAGCCTCCTTCACCAGCCGACGAAGTGGGATTTCGCCCTCTCCTTCGAGGTTCGGCTGCCTGCACTGCAGGCCCACGACGTCCCGGAGCGGGAACTGAAGCTCGAAAATTTCCTCGACCGTGATGACTCGTTCCCGGGTTCCGATACTGGCCGCCAGGCAGTTCAGCATGGTTGTCTTGCCTGCCTGGGTCGCGCCGGAAACGAGGATGTTGAGGCCGCTGGAGACCGCCGCACCGAGAAACCGTGCGGCTTGGGGTGTCAGCGTCCCCAGCTCCACCAGATGTTCAAGACGGCTGGCTTTCACGACGAATTTGCGGATGTTCACAGCCCAGTGGCGGCGGGTCACATCTGGAATCACAACATGCAGCCGGGAGCCGTCAGGCAGCGCAGCATCGACAAATGGTGAAGACATGTCCAGCCTTCTGCCGGAGCTCTTGAGCATGCGCTCCACCAGGTCCCGCACCTGCTGCTCCGAAAGACTGAGTGACGTCAGCTCCGACTCACCGTTCCGCGCCACGTAGATTTCGTTAGGGGCGTTGAGCCAGATCTCCTCAATGGTTGGATCATCAAGGAGAGGTTGAAGTACGCCGAACCCTGCGACGGCGTCGAAAAGAAAGCGACGGGCTGCGTCAAGGGGACCAAGGGGCGGAAGGGGTCCCATTAGGGCCCGTTCGTCGTAGTCGGTGACTGCGGCTTCGACCAATCGACGGACCTCGCCTGCCTGCCTGAGCGGGTCGAGCCCGCGACGGCGAATGAGCTCGCGGACTTCGTCCTCGACTATTCCCAGCGCGTCCATATGTTCCCCCATACAACTGCCGCCCCCGGCGGAGGCAGTGCGACTGAGGTCCAGCCTAAGGAGCAGGGAAGAGACTGCCAAGTCATATGGATCAAGCTGTGGACAAAGGAGTTCCGCCGGCATCAAATCGGCACCCTCCGCCGGCTAAAGAGACCTGCGCTAAAGGACAGACACCCCTTGTCTAAGCGAATGTCTGCCCGTTATGCCTATCGGGTCCGTCTCCGCCGCCATGAAATAAGTCGTCACCAGAAGCGGCTGTGGCCGCGGAAGTATGTACAGCTTTGGCCAGGTTATTTGAATTCTGCGTCCACCGGATTATTTAGATCCTGTCGCTACATCCGACCTGAACGGGCTATTCCTCAGCCGGGACTTCAAGCCAAGCGCCGGGGCTTCAACAAAACGAAAGCTAAGCCAGGCCAAAGGCAGTGTCAGGCCAAGGCTCAGTAATATATACGGGATCAAGGGAAGGTCAGGCCATCCTATTTCCAGAATGTTCTGAACTGGGACGCCGTAAATATAAACCCCATACGAAAGATCCGACTTGGCGCCCACCGACTGGAACGGCAGAACGGAGCCCAGAGCCATGATGATCACGGCGAACGGCAGTGGGGCCAAAACCGAAGCGGTTTCCGTGAAGATGGCCAACATGAGTAAAGCCGCAGATAGTGCAACGGCAGGCCGAACCCGAACCCTGTCGGAGAAATGGAACAGCAGGGCTCCGGCGCAAAACGCTGCAACAAGTGGCGCCACCAGAGTGTACACGCTGGCGGGAACCCAGCCCACCAGCTTTGCCGCCGAAACGGCACTGGCAGTGAGGAATCCAGCACCGATGAACGCCGCTCGGAGTTTCTCATTTTTGACATAGCAAACCGTTCCCACGGCGATGTAGCAGGAAGCCTCCCAGAAAAGCGTCCACAGGGAACCGTTCCAGATACCCGGCACTGGCACGTTTGGGACGGTAGTGCCAATGTTCGTTTGACTTATGAATGGCGGATAAAGCAGGAAATTGCGCGCCAGGTAACTCAGCGAGTCAACGAGAGTAAATGTGCCCGAAGAGCCAACCAACAAAGACAGGGGGGCAAAAACAAAGGCGACAGCAAGCAGGCAGACAAGGAACCCAGGATAGATTCTAAGGAAGCGTGCGGTGTAGAAGGACCACGGGGACTGCCCGTTGAGGCGGCTACGGGTAATAAGGTAACCGGACACTGCAAAAAACCCGAGGACCGCCCATGTACCGAGGTGTTCCCCGCCAGCCTCCGGTTCTGGCCCAAGGTTTCCAATCACTGATGAATGAGAAACAATGACGGCCGCTGCCAGAAGTAGGCGGATTGCGTTCAGCGAATTCCGACGAGGATCGAATAGCGAGTACAGTGTGCCGCCAAGGGGACGAATGCCCGTTGATATACTTCTTGCTGGCATAACACCCTTTCACTGACCTGGCCGGCCCAAAGAGCCGCAGCTGGAATTGGGGTTGTTGCGCGGAAGCCGCTATCCCCCTTATGACCGTTATCACCGAAATTGAAATGGTTAGAAGCGGCCAGCGGGAATCATATCAGCACTACGCACAGCTGACCGCCACCACGGCGGCGAGCCACAGACACTAAGACCTACTGGCCTTAGAACACCGAGGCCTCAGCCAGGCGCTTCACGGCGACCCCGGACCTCCGGCCCTAGCTGCCCAGCATGGAAGGGCTATGAGTTCCCTGCTTGAGCACAGTGCCCCTGCCGTTTCCCTGCGGCGAAGCGAGCAACCGGTAGAGGCAATATCCGGCTATTCCCAAAACTACAATGTATGCAAGCGTCAGCCCTTGCCATGAAAAGGGCGGCTGCCAGTGGGGGGCGAACATTTCTGTCCAGTTGACGTGTCCCTCCGTAATGCCGACGGTGTAGCGCCTCAGCCCTTGAAGCAAAAGGTATATATGGGCAAGAGCTCCGGCCACGAGAGTCCACCTGACTATCGACAAAGTACGCGTTGAAGTTCGGAATGGAGCGAAACGTCCCGCGACTCCACACGCCAGAAGCAGGACCACCAGCACCGCCAGGATGTAGCGCCCCTGCCAGATCCATCCCACTTTCTCGCTTGACGACGCTTGCAACGCCACCGGCGCCACCAGTACGACCACGGTCAGCAAAGCTACAGACCATCTTGCCCGCAGGGGCCTGGCCGTCATGCCGACTACCAGAACGACGCCCATGGCCAGAACCCACGCATACACCACGGCAGGTGGCGGAGGTGTGTCCAACCAGCCCAGGACCCCCACGTATTCGGGAACGTAGATAAAGGTGCGGTCTGCCATTGTGACTGCTGCCACGTCGCTGGGGACGGGGGCGCCGGCCAAAAGGCTGTCAAAGCTGTTGGAGCTGACAACCCAGCCAAGCGCAAAGACGCAAGCCAGACCTAAGACGGCCACGGGAACCCAGCTTGGACGATATCGGAAGACCCGCCCGAACGCTTGCAGGTTATAGGCGAGGACGGCGGCAGCTACCACCACAGCCAGCCACAGCAATGAGACCGGGCGTGTGTTGGCAAGAAGTGCCCCCGCAACAGCCAGGCACCAGATCTTCGCATGCGAGTCTTGCAGCGCGCGGCTGCGCTCCAGCAAAGAGCAAAGGCACATAAAGACGCTGGCAGCCGTGCTGATTTCCAAGGCGGTGGGATTGATGCTCGCCGACAGGAAGAGGACCGCGGGCGTTATGGCGACGGCTGCAGCGAGCGAAGGCCAGACGAAGCGCCGAAGACTGGAGGCTGCCCAAAATATTGTGGCAAGGAAAAAGGCGCACACCCAAGTGCTTACCAGCCGCATGGCATAGAGAGCTGTTTCGCCGCTCAATCCACGGCTTGCCAACCCTACAATCCCGTAGTACACGGGATTGTAGTTACCTGCTGATGTAAGCGCGGTTGTTGTCCCCCTGTCGGCGGCATCAATGGGCAACGCACAGTTTGCCGTCACTTCCGGATGGTGCGCGAAGCAGAGATTGCTTTCCAGTTTCGCGATGTAGCCCGGGACTTGAACCGCCAAACGCTCACCTTGGACACCGGTGGAGCTGCCAGTGAATTGCCCTCGTGCCACTGCCGCAGCCTTCACCGTGTGGGCCGGCTCGTCAGGGGCTGACATCAAGGGGGACGCAAAGCACCAGACACTGCCCAGCAGCCCGATCAACAGCCAAGCAACGACCAGCACTTTGGCGGAAGAAGGGCGTTCTGGGCGACCGTCGGAGGCTGGTCCCGGGATGGCGAGTCGTTTTGACTGAGTTCTTGGCATGATAATTTGATGTTACTAGGAGGTCAGCTCAGAACGCCTTGAGTCTCCGTTATGCCGGGGAGGGCACCAAGACGCGTGCGATTTTCAAGAACCACAACACCAGCCAGCAGACCAGCCGGGCAAAGTAGTGTCCTGCGCACCCGGGCGCAGAAGTTGTACCAGAACTCCGTACTCAGATTCCTTTTTGTGGGCGGGCTCTCGTTTGCTTTGGATTTGGGGCTTCTTGTACTCCTTCACGAGGTAGTCGGCGTAGATCTCGTCATAGCGACTCCAATCGCTTTCCTGGTAAGCCTGGTCTTCAACTACTTTCTGCAGCGCATCTTCACCTTCCAGGCCACCAATCACCACGGTATTAGTGCCGCAAAGTACATCTCCCTGGTGATTTTCAATGTCGTTGTCAGCGATTTCATCGTCACTGGGTTTGACGCGTTGGGGTGGTATTACATAATCGGCAAGGGAACCTCAACCGTGCTCACCACAGTTTGGAACTATTTCCTTTACAGGGAATGGATTTTTAAGAACAAGGTAGCGCCACTGGAGAAATCCCGCGCCTGAACTCCAGCTGGGCAGGTCTGGACCACCACTCCTGGGCTTTCTTTTTGGAACGCACTTCCCGGCATGGCATGTTCCGAGCCCAGTTTTCCTGCTTGACCCGCAGCTCTTGAGCTCCTTGAGTCACATGGGCAACATCAGAACCACTGGTTACATGGCACCCCGCGATGCTATGGTGAGCGCGTTAATAATCGGCACCACCTGTCCCACGTGTCTTCCCTGGGGGGAAGCACCTGAGCAGCAATCAAGAATGAGCGCTCAGCGGAGCGCTTGTTTGTCTCCGGAGCACATATGAAGCGGAACCTGTCTCAGTCCCGTCACCAAGCCCTGAAATCCATCGGGATCGTCGTACTCGCCACATCCCTGCTGACGAGTCCAGGTCTTACAGGGTTTGCGGCCGCAGTAGAGTCCACGCCCTCTCCCTCGCCGTCATCATCTCAAAGTGCCGTGCCGGGTAATGCAACCGCCGCGACCCCCAGCCCCAGTCCTTCCGTTGCCGCTGGAACCGCTGTCCCGGTTCCCGCGCCCACCCAGTCAGCTCCGTCCGCCCCGACTCCGTCCGCGTCGGCAACGCAAACGATGGCCGAAGCAGTCGGGCGCGGCGCTGAAATGGGCCAACGTTCCGCCAGGGTGACAGCCTCCTCCACTACTCCCGCCACAAAAAGCCCGAGCATGGAGTCCCTCTCTACCGAAGGTACCTGGATGCCCACGTTCGGGGTCCAGGGACTCGACGTCAGTGGCTACCAGCCCAACGTCGACTGGCAGCAGCAGTGGAACATGGGTGCGAGATTTGCATATGTAAAGGCCAGCGAGGGCAATTACATGACAAACGACCAATTCAGCGCGCAGTACCAGGGCTCACGGAATGTCGGAATGATTCGCGGCGCGTACCACTTCGCGATCCCGAACTGGTCGTCGGGAGCCGACCAGGCCCGGTATTTCGTAGCGAATGGCGGTGGCTGGTCAGCCGACGGTTACACCATGCCGCCCGTCCTGGACTTCGAGTTCAATCCCTACGAGGGCCGGACCATCAACGGTTTCTACTTCGGAAATACCTGCTACAACATGACGCCCGGGCAGCTGACCTCCTGGGTCCAGGACTTTGGGAACACCATGAAGTCCTTGACCGGCCGGCTTCCGGCAATCTACACAAACACAAGCTGGTGGAACCAGTGCCTCGGCAACCCGTCGGGCTTCGGCGACTATCCACTGTGGGTGGCGGCTTACCCCGGTGCGCCTACCAACGATGCCGGGCCGATTCCGACAGGCAGTTGGAGCACCTATAGCATTTGGCAGTACAGCAGCACTGGACCGTTCGCGGGCGACTCGAACGTCTGGAACGGTGACTACCCGTCACTGCAGCGGTTGGCAGGGTCAGCGCTTCCCACGGGAAGCTTTGATTCCCTGTCTATAACAGGCAGCGGAACCCAGTTTTCGCTGCGTGCGCGTGGCTGGTCGGTTGATCTTGCCAACACCGCCGCCTCGAACCAGACACACGTGTACGTCACGTCGCCGGGTGGCACCACCACCGGGTATGCATGGACGGCCAATGCCTACAGACCCGATGTCGACCAAGCCCTGGGCTATGGACCCAACCACGGTTTCGACGGATCTGTCCCTATTACCCAATCAGGCACATACACTGCATGCGCTTATTCGATTGGCACCTTTGGCAATACGCCCCTTGGCTGCAAGAGCGTCACCGCTACAGGGATCGGGGTGCCTGTAGGCAGCTTTGACAGCCTCACAAAGGTCGTTGCGGCTGACAAAGTCACACTGCAACTCAAAGGGTGGGCAGTCGACCAGGCCAATCCATCCGCGTCGTCGTACGCAGACGCCTACGTGACGGCACCGAATGGAACAACTACCGGTTACCGAATGACGGCGAACACCTCCCGGCCGGACGTGCAATCAGCGACGGGCCTGGGTTCGAACCACGGCTTCGACTATCAGGTACCCGTAACAGCTCCAGGGTCTTACAAGGTCTGCACATATGCGATAGGCCAGAATGCAAACACTCCCCTTGGGTGCAGGACTGTAAGCATCGACGCGAATCCATCGCCCATCGGAAGTTACGACACCCTGTCCATAACCCAGGCGGCCAATTCTGCAGCCCTTCAGGTCACAGGGTGGGCTCTGGATCCCACCCAGCCCGCCACGAGCATTCCTGTCAACGTGTACATTTCCGCCAAGGATGGAACAACCGTAACGAGTCCTGCGCCCTTGAACGTCACGGCAAACCTCAAGAGGCCGGACGTGAACTCCGCGTTAGGGACTGTGGGTGATCATGGTTTCCAAGCCGGGCTCCCCATCACCGCCACCGGGACCTATTCGGTCTGTGCCCAGGCAGTGGGCGTAGCACCTGTCTCCAACGGGCCCACCTTGCTCGGTTGCAAGAACTTTACGGTCAGTTCCACGCCGCCCACCATGGGATTCCTCGACAGCGCCGGCATCCAGGTGTCCAATGGACAGGCTGCCGTCGTAACGCAAGGCTGGACGCTTGATCCTGCCTTGCCCGGTATTTCCAATCCGGTGCACGCCTACATCACCTATCCTGACGGGAGCACTAAAGGCTACGCGTTCACCGCGAATTTGAAGCGGCCGGATGTCAACAGCGCCCTGCAGACAGTCGGCGACCACGGGTATTCGACATCGGTCCCCATCACCGCCCGCGGCCAATACCGCGTCTGCACTTATGGGGTGGCGGTCTCAATATTTGCTGCGTACAACTCCCAGCTGGGATGCCGTACGTTGACTTACTAGGACACGAATAAGGGGGGTGAAGCCGCGGCTTCACCCCCCTTATTCGTGTCCAAACCCCAGGACTACTTCTCCGCCAGAAGCTCCAACAGGTACGCCCCGTATCCGCTCTTCACCAGGGGCTCAGCCCGTTCGCGGAGTTCGTCGTCGGTCAGGAACCCGAGCCGCCACGAAATCTCCTCAGGGGCACCGATTTTCAGGCCCTGCCGGTTCTCAACAGTGCGAATGAAGTTTGAAGCATCGTTGAGGTCATTGAAGGTGCCCGTATCGAGCCAAGCGGTTCCGCGCGGCAAAATTTCGACCTGCAGCTTTCCGGCTTCCAGATAGATGCGGTTTACGTCGGTGATTTCCAGTTCTCCCCGGGCGGAGGGCTTCAGGTTCTTGGCGATATCAACCACATTGTTGTCATAGAAGTAGAGCCCCGGCACCGCGTAATGGCTCTTCGGCGCCGCCGGCTTCTCCTCGAGCGAGAGGGCTTTGCCGTTGTCGTCGAATTCCACCACACCGTAGGCGGAGGGATCTTTGACCCAGTAACCAAAGACAGCCCCGCCGTCGATGGTCTTGAAGCGGCGTAGCTGGGTCCCCATGCCCTGACCGTAGAAGATGTTGTCGCCCAGCACCAGTGCAACACTGTCATCGCCGATATGGTCAGCGCCGAGGACAAAGGCCTGGGCCAATCCATCGGGCGAAGGCTGCTGCTTGTAGGTGATCGAAACGCCAAACCGGGAGCCGTCCCCCAGCAAGCGTTCAAACTGCTCCGCGTCGTGGGGCGTCGTGATGATGAGGATGTCCCGGATACCTGCAAGGATCAGCGTTGACAGCGGGTAGTAGATCATTGGCTTGTCGTAGACCGGTACCAACTGCTTGCTGACACCCAGAGTGATGGGATGAAGCCTGGAGCCGGTTCCGCCGGCAAGTATTATTCCGCGCATGCACCCATCTTTCCCTTCGCTTAGGGCAGCAGCAAATCCGGTAGTCTAGGGAATTATGCAGCGACTTCTAGTGACCGGCGGAGCCGGCTTTATCGGCTCAAACTTTGTCCACTACGTTCTCGAAAACACCGAAGACCATGTCACTGTTCTGGACAAGCTGACCTACGCGGGCAATCTTGAGTCGTTGCAGGGCCTTCCGCAGGAACGCTTCAACTTCGTTCAGGGCGACATTGCGGACGCCGGGACTGTCGATGGCCTGGTGGCCGACGCCGACGTAGTCGTTCATTATGCTGCTGAGTCCCACAACGACAACTCCCTCCACGACCCCCGCCCGTTCCTGGACACCAACATCATCGGCACCTACACGCTGATCGAAGCAGCCCGCAAGCACAACAAGCGCTTCCACCACATTTCGACTGACGAGGTCTACGGAGACCTGGAACTGGATGACCCGGAGCGCTTCACGGAGCAGACTCCCTACAACCCGTCCAGTCCGTACTCCTCCACCAAAGCCGGATCTGATCTCCTGGTGCGGGCGTGGGTGCGGTCCTTCGGCCTGCAGGCCACCATCAGCAACTGCTCCAACAACTACGGTCCGTACCAGCACGTGGAAAAGTTCATTCCCCGGCAGATCACCAACGTGATCGATGGGATCCGCCCCAAGCTCTACGGCAAGGGCGAGAATGTCAGGGACTGGATCCATGCCAATGATCATTCCTCAGCTGTGCTGGCCATCATCGCCAAGGGAACCGTCGGCGAAACGTACCTGATCGGGGCCGACGGAGAAAAGAACAACAAAGAAGTTGTCGAACTGATCCTCAAGCATATGGGCCAGTCCCCTGACGCGTACGACCACGTGATCGACCGCCCCGGCCACGACCTGAGGTACGCGATTGACTCCACCAAGCTTCGCAATGAGCTCGGGTGGGAGCCCAGGTTCTCCAATTTCGATGAGGGGATCGAAAACACCATCGCGTGGTACCGGGAAAACGAGGACTGGTGGCGTCCACAAAAAGCGGCCACCGAGGCCAAGTACAAGGAACAGGGCCAGTAACAAATGTCCCTGGAGTTCTCAAAAAAGCTTGCCGCCCACCAAACCCCCATTCCCGGCGTCGTCCTCTATGACCTTCCGGTCCACGGCGACAACCGGGGCTGGTTCAAGGAGAACTGGCAGCGGGAAAAGATGGTCGCCCTCGGGCTGCCCGACTTCCGCCCGGTCCAGAACAACATTTCATACAACGAAAAGGCCGGCACCACCCGCGGGATCCACGCCGAGCCTTGGGACAAGTTCATCTCGGTTGCCACCGGCCGTATCTTCGGGGCATGGGTCGATCTGCGTGAGGGGCCCTCTTTCGGGGCTGTCTTCACCGCGGAGCTTGATCCAAGCCAGGCCATCTTCATTCCGCGGGGAGTCGGCAACGCCTTCCAAACACTTGAGGACAACACGGCATACACCTACCTGGTGAATGACCACTGGTCCGCGGACGCACAGGGTCAGTACACCTTCCTCAACCTGGCGGATGAAACAGCGGCCATCCAGTGGCCCATTCCACTTGCCCAGGCCGAGCTCTCGGACAAGGATAAGGCGCATCCGCGGATGGCTGATGTCGCGCCGATGCCCGCGAGGAAGATCCTTGTGGTGGGCGCGGACGGGCAGCTGGGCAAAGCACTGCGCAGGACGTACGACGGCGACACAACAGTTGAGTTCGCAAGCCGGGCGGAGTTTGACCTCACCAGTGAGGCCAGTTTCACGGGCAGGAACTGGAAGAACTACTCCACCATCATCAACGCTGCCGCCTACACCGCCGTCGACGCTGCAGAAACGGCAGAAGGCCGGAGCGCCTCCTGGTCCATCAACGTCGCCGCCGTGGCGCACCTGGCGCGCACCGCCGTCGAGCATAACCTCACTCTGGTGCATGTCTCTTCGGACTATGTCTTCGACGGAACTCTGGACAACCACGACGAAGACGAGTCCTTCACGCCCCTGGGCGTCTATGGGCAGACCAAGGCCGCAGGGGACGCGGTGGTGAGCGTCGTTCCGCGCCACTACATCGTCAGGACGAGCTGGGTCATCGGGGAAGGCAACAACTTTGTGCGCACGATGGCCAGCCTCGCGCGCAAAGGGGTCAAACCCTCGGTCGTCAATGACCAAAAGGGCCGGCTGAGTTTCACCGAAGACATCGCAGCCTTCATTCGACACCTGCTGAGTGGGGACGCCGCCTTCGGAACATACAACTTCAGCAATGACGGCCCGGTCAAAAGCTGGGCGGATATCGCCGGAGACGTTTACGAGCAATCCGGAGCGGCCCGGGGTGACGTCACGGGCATCACGACAGCCGAGTACTTCAAGGACAAAGCGGCAGCCCCCCGCCCCCTTTTCAGTGCACTTAACCTTGAAAAGGCACGGTCAACGGGTTTCGAAGTTGTTGACGCCGATCAGCGGCTGGCAACGTATCTCAAGTTGGAAACCGATAAGGCATGACACCTGCGGAGCAAGCCCTGCGCACTCTGGTCATCATGCCGGCCTGGAACGAATCCGAGGCCATCGGCAACACGGTCCGGGAAGTCTTTGAATTCGGGCCCGCCTGCGATGTTCTGGTGGTGGACGACGGTTCCCGGGATAACACCGCACAGGTGGCCCGTGCAGCAGGCGCGCTGGTAGTGCAGCTTCCCTTCAACATGGGCGTGGGCGGTGCCATGCGTACCGGGTTCAAGTACGCGAAGATGCACGGATATGACCAGGTCATCCAAGTCGACTCGGACGGCCAGCACGATCCCCGCGACATCAAGGCAGTCCTTGACGGCCTTCGGGAAGCAGACATCGCCATTGGTGCCCGCTTCGCGGACAAAGGAAACTACACGGTCCGCGGTCCGCGCAAGTGGGCCATGAACGTCCTTGCCTGGACCATATCGAAGATCGCCGGGACCAAGCTGACCGACGTCACCTCGGGTTTCCGCGCTGCCAACGCGAAAGCCATCAGGCAATACGTTGACCACTACCCGGCGGAGTACCTTGGCGACACCATCGATTCCCTGGTTGTTGCGATCCGGTCCGGATGCACGGTACGCCAGGTTGGTGTCTCCATGCGGGAACGGCAGGGCGGAACGCCGAGCCACGACCCCGTCAAAGCTGCCATCTACCTGGGCCGGTCAGCTTTTGCCCTCCTCTTCGCTTTGACGCGCAAGAAGAACGAACCGTCATCCAACTAGGAGTTTCCATGGCCACCCTCGTTGGCTTTATCTTTGTGCTGGTCATCCTGCTCATCATTTTCGAGATGCTCCGCCGCCGGCACCTGCGGGAAAAGTACGCTGTGCTTTGGATCATCATAGGCATCGGCGTTCTCATCCTGGTTGCCTTCCCACAGCTTCTGTTCTGGGCCAGTGGCCTGCTCGGCGTGCAGGTACCTTCCAATCTGCTTTTCGCGATGGCGCTGCTGCTGCTCGTTCTGGTCTGCCTGCACCTTTCCTTCGAACAGTCCCAAGCAGAGGATGAGATCCGGGTCCTGGCTGAGGAAGTGGGAATTCTTCGCCTCAAGATGCAGGAACTGGAGACCGGCAGGGCCGGGAACCAATCTGCACCGGGCGGTGACGTTCGCGGAGTCGGGAAACCGCCTGAAACCACTGCCTGAAATAGCCCACCGGTTAAAAAGTAAGGTGGCTCCCGGCCTTGGGCCGGGAGCCACCTTACTGTTTAAGCCCTGCTAGGAAACAACGTGCTTCAGCAGCCGGGGCAGCGAGTCCGTTTTTCCAACAGCCAGCGAACGGGCCACCAGGGTGGCAGCGTTCAGGCGTGACGTCGTATGGAAGGCCGCAGCCCGGGCCGTCCGCTGCCAGCCAAGCTCGCGGAACCGCCGCGCCTGCCCTTCAAAGAACGCCCGCTCCTCATCAAAGCGCCGCCCGTCCAAGGCCTTGACTGATGAATCTGACGCCGAGTGGCGCCGGTAGAGGAATGCCAAGGTGGGGTCAACTACCATTGATCCGTTTTCAGCGGCGATATCGAGCAGGAGGGCGAGGTCCTGCACGACGTGCAATCCTTCAGTGAAGCCGATGCGCCGGATCACGTCGGTTCGCCAAGCGAGAGACGGGAAATAAGCCCAATCGGCGCGCACGAGGCTGGTGGCCATCTTTTCGCCCTGAAGGAGAACCGGTTCCTTCGTGCTCGGCGCGTAGACCTTTTTCACGATGTCGACAAGGGGTGAGCAGGCGCGGCCCTTCTCGTCAATCACCTGCACGCCGGGCTGGACCACGCTGGCCTGCGGGAAGGCCTCGAAGGCATTGGAAACGACGGACAAGTAGTTGGGCAGCATGATGTCGTCAGCACCCATAACGACCACGATCGGCGCATCGGCCAATTCCAGCGCTTTGCGGTAATTACCGTTGGCACCAAGGTTCGTTTCGTTCTTCTGGTACGTCACCCGGGGATCGGAGATGGATTCGAACCAACGCTGGGGTTCCGGGCTTGGAAACCCGTCATCCACCACAATGAGGCGCCAGTCTTCGAACTGCTGGCTCATGACACTCTGGGCAGCGAGTTTCATCAGGTCGACATCCCCATAGTAGGGAAGCAATACGTCAATGGCCATGTGCCAGGTAGGTCCTTTTCTTGAATCAACACAGGTGGGATCTGTCTGCCCGGTAATGAGCACCCCGATAATGCTACCCCGTCACCGCTGGCCACCCTCGTCGGGTGTCTCGACAGACCACGGTCAGCGGGGACGAATGGAAGGGCTCTACGAGCCAACGATAGACTGGGCCGTGCTGCCTGACAGTCCCCTCGCATGCGGGTCGGTCAATCCGGATAAGCGAAAAGGAACAGTGAGACGTGACGCGCCAGAGTGACGCCCGAGTGGTGGCCATTATTTCAGCATTCCACCCCCCTGAGGACTTGCCCGAGAGGGTCCTGGAGCTCAACAAGCAAGTGGCGCAGACCGTGGTGGTGGACGATGGTTCCGACATAAACCGCTCCAGCCCCGTATTGCAGGAGCTCGAAGGGATGGGCTGCTCAGTAATCCGGATGCCCGGAAATGTAGGCATTGCCGCCGCCCTCAACGCCGGCATCGATTTGGCGCTCAAAAACTGGTCCCCCGACTTTGTGTTGACCCTGGACCAGGACTCGGCGCTGGATCCCGGCTACGTCGCTGCGGCGCTGGAGACCTTTGCAGAAGCCAAGGCCAAGGGAATCGAGCCGGGGCTCGTCAGCGCCCAGTCGCACAATGGACTAAACGTTCCCCTGCTCACCCGACGGGCAGAGTTTCCCGAGGCGTTCGATCCCTTGCAGTCCGGCGCCCTGATACCCGTCTCCACCCTCAAGTCCGTTGGGATGATGGACGAGCGGCTCTTTATAGACTGCGTGGACTCGGAATTCAACCTGCGCGTACGGTCGCATGGCCTTGCGACTTTGATCGGAAAAGGCTGCAATATGACCCACTCACTCGGGCACGCACAGCCGATGATGTTGTTCGGGTGGCACGTAACGGTTTTGGGCATCAAACGGCACGTCCACTCGCATGCGCCGTTCCGGGTCTACTACATAACCCGGAACAGCATTTACCTGTGGCGCCAATACGGGGCGCGCTTTCCGGGCTGGCTGGTGCGGCGGCTCCGCTTCCAGATGGAAAGTGACATCTTCAGGCTGCTGTACGGCGCAAACCGCAAAGGCCAACTGCGCGCGCTCGCCCGGGGGTGCTGGGATGGCTGGACCGGACGGCTTGGGAAAATCGATCCTTCGCTGCAGGAACGGATCAGTTCATGAGCGCAAAAGAAACTGTCCGGGTATCTGTCTGCATGGCCACCTACAACGGCCAGGATTACGTTGCGGAGCAAATAGCGTCCATCCTCGACCAACTTTCGCCGGATGATGAACTCGTCGTCGTTGACGATGCCTCCAAGGATGCAACGACCGACGTCGTCCGCAGGATCAAGGATCCGCGCATAATCCTCCTTCCGAGCGGGGAAAATCAGGGCTACGTTGCCAGCTTCGAGAAGGCTATCGCGGCGAGCAGAGGGGCCTACATTATGCTCTCTGACCAGGACGACGTCTGGATACCCGGGCGGCTGGACAAACTGCTGAAGGCCCTGCAAACCAAGGCATTCGCGGCAAGCAATTTCACCGTGTTCGGCGGCCCTGCCAACAAATTGCAGAAAGTGCAATTGAAGGAGGCCGACAGCAGGCGGTGGCTAGCCAACCTGGTCACCACGTGGATCGGCATCCGGCCCTACTACGGCTGCACCATGGCTTTCCGCGCCGACGCGAAACGGCTCATTCTTCCTTTCCCGTCGTTTCTGACTGAAACGCATGACCAGTGGATAGCAATCGTGGCGAACCTGAACCGGGAAATGGCACACGTGGAATCTGCCACCGTGGCACGCCGTTTGCACGAGCAAAACACCACACCCAAATCGCGACGGCCCGTCTCCGTTATCATCCGGGCAAGGGTCATGCTGCTCCGTGCCTTCTTCGTTGCCCTAAGTCGAAAGCTCCAGACCCGATGACCGGTACGCCTTCCAGTCCGTCCTTAGCTGCCCAGACCTTCGCCGGATCATACGGAGCGGTGGCTCTGGCGGCCTATGAGCCTGATGAAGCGATGTTCGCGCGCCAGCTTTTGTCCATCCAGGCACAGACGCATAAGGAGTTCGTATGCCTTATCTCAGTTGACGGCAACGTCGAACGGGTTCAGGGCATCGTGAAGCGCACGTGCGGCGACGATGACCGTTTCCGCGTACTCGGATACGACAACAGGCTCGGGTTCCATCACAACTTTGAGCGGGCGCTGAAGGAAGTGCCGGCGGAGGCCCGCTGGGTTGCCCTCAGCGACCAGGATGACTACTGGTATCCCCAGAAGCTGACCAAGCTACTGCCGTATCTGGATGATTCCGCGCTTGTGACCTGCCAGGCGCGGGTAGTGTCAGCGGAAATTTCAATGACAGATCCCGATCCGGCCAAAGGCGAGTTGACCGACCGGAAGAATGTTGGCGCAGCCGACCTCTTCGCCAATAATCAAGTCACAGGCTCGCTGTGTGCCTTCCGCCGTGAGGTCCTCGACTTGGCGCTGCCTTTTCCATCTCTGGCCGCTCCCTCCCAGTACCACGACCACTGGATCGCACTTTGCGCCATGGCCGGAAAGGGCGTCAGGATCGAAGACTTGGTGCTGCAGGATTACGTCCAACATGGCGGCAACGTAGTTGGGGAATCGAGCCAGAGCCTTGTCGGCTCGATCCGGAACACCTTCCGGTTCGTCCGCCGCTACGAAGGCAATGCCTCAGCACGGAGTATCTGCAGGATCATTTACAAGACGGGGCTGGGCTGGCGGACGCTGATGGCACGTACGCTCCTGCAGCGTGGTCAGCCAGCGGGGCAACCCTTCCCGGCCGATCTGACGGAAGCCTTGGATGTATATGCCAAGCCCCGCACCGTACGGCTTGTGCAGCTTCTGGCCGGCGGTTGGCGGCGCCGGAACGTACCCATGATGAGGGTCCTGGAGATCCTGCTCGGCGCCGTTTTCAGACCTTGGTGCCGCTAGGGCCGGGAACCAAACTGCTTCCGCTTCTCGGGCGGCAGGGTGGCGAAAAGGTCGCCTGGCTGAAGCGCAGCGGGCGTGCGGAACATCCCGTGGGCGAGGCCCCGTGCGGTGCTCGAGACCCAGAGCCGCTTGTTTCCAGCGATCTTGAACTGATGGAGCGCCAGTACTGACAACTCCGCAAGCCTGAAGAGCGGACGCTGAGTAAGCGACCACGGCCGAGGGCTGAGGCGGGTGATCCACAACTGGTTTCGCAGGTAGTAGTAAAGGCGTCCGCCCATGTCCTTTTTTCCGGCATTATTGGGGTGCTTCATGCGCGCCTCGACTACGTGGATGCCGAAGGAGGTACGGGCCAAGCGCTTGGTGTACTCAACGTCGTCAAACCAAATGAAGAAGTCTGCATAGGGAAGGGGCATGGCCGCCGAAAGCTTGAGATCGACAAGGGCCCCTACAAACGTGGTGTGCGTCAGCGCAATGCCCCCCAGCTTCCGGGCGACAAGCTGCGCATTGGCGTCCGTCGACACTGCTGGGAGGTTCCCTTGGACAACCGCTCCGGTCTCGTCTTCAACAAGCGGCGCGGCAAATCCCGGCCGCGGTTCGCTCTCCATCGCAGCAACGAGGGGCCCCAATGCATCCCTTCTGGGCTCGGCGTCGTCGTCCATCAACCAGGCGAGACTGTGCCCATGCTTCAAGGCAAGCTCAAGACCCCAAGCGAATCCGCCGGCCCCACCCAGATTCGCCCCGGTTTCAAAGAGTGTGATGCCTGGATGGTTTTGCCGTACGTAATCGGCACTGCCGTCAGTGGAGCCATTTTCGACCACGATGATCTCATCCAGTGGCCGAGTTTGCTCCTCCAATGCCGTGAGGCACTTCTTCAGATAATCCAGTCTATTGAAGGACACAACTACGGCTGCTACGGACATGGACCATCCTGACTTTGCGGTGCGAGTTACCAATACAGCTTAGTGGACCGGCGTGGGCTTGCGGAGCGGCAGTGCCATCGCTGCTCTAAGCTGGAGACTTTGGCGCTTAACCCGCGCCTGGGATCGAAAGGTTGGTCTAAGCGTCATGAAGGCAATCATGGCCGCCCTGTTTCGCATGGGTACCTTCGCTCTCACCGTTGGAGCAGGAACTGTCGTTGGACTTCTCGCGATTCCAATCATCACGAGAGTGGTGGGTGCCGATGCGTGGGCGGTGCAGGTTCTCGTGCAATCGCTCGCAACCCTGTTTGGTGTAGTCGTTGCTTTCGGCTGGGGAACAATAGGTCCGGGTCTTGTAGCCTCCCATGACCGCAGGGACCGGCCGCAGCTTTTTTTGGACTCCCTAATCACCCGCACGTACCTGCTGCTCGTGGCTGCTCCTGTCATGATGATCGTCTTGGCAGTGCTGCGGCCCCGGGAAGCTGTGTTTGTTTCTATCGCTTCAGCCGCCTACCTCATGCCATTCGTCGGGGCTTCCTGGTACTTTGTCGGCGAGGGCAAGCCCATGAGACTGTTCCTCTTTGATGCCCTCCCCCAGTT
>Ga0308160_10002898_pt1 | contig 19981 bp, 28 predicted proteins | sample PhyFR1_FD_201036 | JGI IMG/M metagenome (GOLD analysis project Ga0308160, IMG submission 201036) | Phyllosphere microbial communities from UC Gill Tract Community Farm, Albany, California, United States - DLSLF.R1 | ecosystem: Host-associated > Plants > Phyllosphere > Unclassified | place: USA...
TCGAGCCGACGTCTTCATTGCATCGAGTTCGTCCTGTCTGTCAGTGGAGTCCTCAGATCCCGAGAGATGGTACTCACTTCCAGGCCAGCTAGTCGATCTTTTTCAAGCGTGACTTCCTTGAATTTCTGTTTCAAAGTCTTTTCTCGCTCCTGGCTGCTTTCTTTGTAATTTGCCAGTTCCTCCTGAGCATCGGCAAGCTCTTCGGTCTTGGTCGCGAGTTCAGACTTGGCGGCTTTGAGAGCTGCTTGCAATTGACGCTTCTCTTTGTCGGTCTACATCGTCAGCTTATACTGCAAGATGGCTGTGAAGGACCGACCGAGTTCTCGTTGCTCTTCTCGGATTTCACTAGAGCATCAAGCTCCTGTCGAAGCTCTTTCTCGCTCGACGCCATTGCCTGTATCTTGGCTTCAAGCTTCTCCACCTTGGCCTCGAATGCGACCCGTGATTTACTATCCGAAGCGCGTTGATGCCCAGCCGAAGTGCTAGCCGCAGCCAATTCAGCCTGTATATCAGCTTGCTTCGATTTCACGAGAACCACCAACTCACCTCGAGCTCTTCCAGTCTAGCATCCTTTCCTGCCATCTCCGCTAGGACATCTGCTTCTCGAGCTTTGAACAGAGCAATACGGTGGTCTCGCATGACTGACATCAGTACCGGCTCGTTGTCGTGTCTCAGGTGACATACCTCTCTCAGCCTCGGCTTGAACGAGCCTCCTCTCCAGCTCGATTATCTGCATTTGCTCTTGAGCAAGAGCGAGCACCGCTTTCTGCTGCTGGACGGCTGAGTACAGATTGAGCTACTATGTCAGCTTGCTGATTTGTAATCTCAACCATTGAACTGACCTCTTCCCTCATTCCATCCCCTTCAGCTTTACATCGCAGCAATTCCCTCTCCTTCATCTTCGCCTCCGCCTTGTATTTCTCCATGTCTTTCTTGGTTTGATCCATCTCGTTCTTCAAGCCAGATATCTCGGCTTTGTGTCCCTTTTCGAGATGTTGTTTGTTTCTGAGCAATTCGCTGACTTGATTAGTCAAGTTGTTGACACGAGCACGGTGAGGTGCGGGTGTTTCGGCAGTGCCTCTGTATTGGATATCGTCTTCGTCGTCATCATCGTGATCGTACTTGGGCGGAGTTAAGAACATGGTGTAGTGTGCAAGTTGTTGTTAGAGGGGTAAGGCAAGAGCAGTTGATTCATCGACAAAGTCAGTCGCGTGTTTACAGATCTATTTTGCTTCCGGCAAGACCAGACGATGTGCCATTAATTTGTCTACAATGCCACGTCATTTCATTCATCCGCTGCGGGAGTTCGCTGTGATTTAGACTTCCGGGGTGACGGATGTTGTTAGCCGCATCTCTCGGATAGCAAAATACACTCAGGGTTGCAGAACGTGCTAAAAACGTGCTCAGAACGTGGCCAATTCTCACCCGGAACAATCCGGATAGATAGAAAATCACTGTTAAACCCCAGATGGAGTCTCCAAACATTTAGCAGGTCGTTTTTTCGGGCCGAAGACAGGTCAAGTAAGCCCATCTCACTATACCAAGCTGGAGATGTAGCTCGGAGCTCGGGGCAAAGCTTTGTGATGCATAGCCTGACAGCTATAAAGACTTGGCTATTGGGTAGCTCGTCTTTCTTTCTCTCTTACAACTCTTTACCCGAAACAATCTTTTAAATATGGCTCCTTCTGTAGCTGCTACTGAATCTGTCTCTGGCCACGGGGCCGGCCTCGACAAGCAGGCCAAGGTACCTGCCCAGGTGTCCTCGGCTGGTGAGGAGAAGCTAGTGCTCAACACTATCCGATGTTTAGCTGCCGATCTCTGTCAACAGGTGAGTCGTCTTGCCGCATGGATATCGATGCGATCAAGCTAATGTAAATAGTACAAGGGTGGACACCCCGGTACTGTCATGGGAGCTGCTACAATTGGTATTGCTCTATGGCGATACCACATGCATTACAACCCCAAGAACGCAGATTGGTTCAACCGTGATCGTGAGTCCATGTTCCATGCGCCTTGATGAGCTTGGTTGACTGTCAGGATTCGTCCTTTCCGTCGGTCACGCATGTCTCCTTCAATACATCATGCTCCACTTTTCCGGTTACCCCGAGTGGACCCTTGACCAGATCCGGAACTACCACGCCCCAGTCCACCACACTATGGCAGCCGGTCACCCCGAGATCGAATTCCCAGGTGTCGAAGTCACCACCGGTCCTCTCGGTCAAGGTATCGCCAATGCGGTCGGATTGGCTGTTGCTGGTAAACAGCTTGGTGCTCAGTACAACAAGGATGGGTTCCCAGTTGTCGACAACAAGATCTGGGCCATGACTGGTGATGGATGTATCCAGGAGGGTGTCGGTATGGAGGGTGAGTCAAGCTCACTACCGTCACATTGAAGCTGTACTGACAGCGTAGCCGTCTCTCTAGCTGGTCATTGGGGTCTTGACAACTTGATCTTGATCTACGACAACAACAACGTTACTGTTGATGGATCGATCGACTCGTGCTTCACCGACGATACCTCTGCCAAGTTCCGTGCACAGAACTGGCACGTCATTGACGTGTACGACGGTTCCAACGATGTAAGTCGGCTATAGCAGTAAACGCACACAAGCTGATATATCTAGCTCAACGCCATTGTCGAGGCATTCGCCGAGGCTAAAAAGGTCAAAGGAAAGCCAACAATGCTCAACATCCGAACCATTATCGGTATCGGATCCAAGAACCAAGCTACCGGTAAAGTCCACGGTGCCGCCCTCGGAGACGACGATGTCGCCTACGTCAAGACTCAACTCGGTTTCCACCCCGATGACAAATTCGTCGTTCCCAAAGAATGCTACGAATACTTTAAAGACTGTGTTCCTCGAGGTCAGGAGGCTGAAGACAAGTGGAACAAGTTGTTTGCCGAGTACGAAAATAAATACCCCGAAGACGCTTCCGATTTGAAGCGAAGGATCAACGGTGAATTGAGGGAAGGATGGGAGAAGGATCTACCTACGAAGGATCAACTACCCAAGGACGCTATCCCCACCCGAAAAGCTTCCGGCCTTGCCCTTCAATCCGTCGCTCCCAAGGACAAGACTTTTGTTGCTGGTTCAGCCGATTTAATGGAATCAACATTCGTCAACTTCAAGGAGCAAGTCGAGTTCCAGAAACCCGAATCTGGTCTTGGCGACTACTCGGGACGACAGATCCGATACGGTATCCGAGAACACGCCATGGTCGCTATCGGTAACGGTCTTGCTGCCTACCAAAAGGGAGCTACGATCCCCATCATGTCGACCTTCTTCATGTTCTGGCTATACGCAGCACCTGCTGCTCGTATGTCTGCCCTCCAGGGTCTGAGGTTTATCGGTATCGCCACACACGATGCTATCGGTATCGGAGAGGATGGTAAGTCCTTTGCGAGAACTTGATGACAATTGCTGACCTTTCAGGACCCACCCACCAGCCTATCGCCTTGGCTCACTTCTACCGGGGTCTCCCAGGTATGAACTTTGTCCGACCTGCCGACGCAGAAGAGACAATGGGAGCCTGGCTACTCGCTCTCAAGGACGTCGACCACCCATCCCTCTTCGCTCTGTCTCGACAAGCCGTCCCCTTGCTTGAAGGTACCGACCGTAATAAGGTCTCGAAAGGTGCCTACCCAGTCTACGGCCCCGAGAACCCTCAAGTCACGTTGATCGCCACCGGTGCCGAGGTATCTCGAGCTATCGAAGTTGCCAAGTTACTCGAAAAGAACGGTGATCGAGTCCGAGTCGTTTCGATGCCTTCTCAAGAACATTTCGATAGACAACCAAAAGAATACAGACGTTCCGTCCTCCCGTCCACTTCTTTGATCGTCGCTATCGAAGCGTGGGGATCAATGGGTTGGGCAAAATACGCTCATGCCGGTGCTCACATGCACACTTTCGGTATGAGTGCACCTGCCGGCACATTATACGAATTCTTTGGTTTCGGCCCGGATAATTTGGCCAAGAAGATCACAAACTGGTCATCAAGCTTGAAAAAGGGAGATGGATACGAGCTACCAGGTGTGGGAGAGTTTGAGGATCTGCTGTTGGGTGTTCAGCCTGACCATCACTCGCCTGTCCCATACAAGGTTTAGGTTGTGTAATCTGTAGCACGTTGCGACGTTGTAAGATAGCAGTGCCATGCATAGCAGATGAGTCAAGATATTTCGTTCACTTTTGAGGTCTTGTAATCACGGTAATCGTTCTTGTCACCGTTGGGACAGCGTTCGACCTTCCATTGTGCCAATTCCATTCACGCCATTAACGTTCGACGGATAAGCTCATATGACGTGTCGCTCTGTCTGTGGTGATGGTATCCTTTCATCGGCCATTCCAAATACATGGCATTGGAGCATACGCTCGCAGAGCCTATAACCCCGCCTTCTCTCACCTCGTCGGGATGAGTGGAGCTCATCAAAGACTGTCGATTGTACCATTCTACACTGTACCATTCATCGTATCCGAATGTCCTCGTTGACCTGACAATCAGTCGACTCGCGTTTCTCCGGATCAATCATGTCCTGTGCACTGACACGACGCAATTGTTCCTCACCCCATGATAGATTTGACGATGACTGTCACTCATCGATATCAATATGCGATAAACTTCTCTCCATACCGAATGGATTGAGTGGTAGAATAGGTTCAAAGCTCCGGAGGCTGGACCTGAAATTAGGGAGATTTCTGGTCCAGCTGACTTCAGAGATTGAAAAGGTCCAGCAATCACAATCCAGAACGCAGTGTGGATGGAGTCGTGAAAAGGAAGGGGATTCGGGATATCGAGAACGTCCGCGCCATCGACAGCATCATCCGCATCGTACTCGAAGTCGCGATCGAAGTCGAAGTCGTTACAATGCAGCAGATGATCGGTTCGAATGTCGGACGATTGGAGAACGACCGCATTGTTCGACGGACAAGATAACCCCGAGGTCTGGATCGAGAAGGATTATCGATGAAGGTTGTACTGGCTGCGAACACGCAGTCAGTCATTCGAGTGACGGTTTAATCACTACGCCATTCATCGCTCCTCTACGCTTCCCTGTTTGCGAGTCCACACTGAGGTTGTCGAGCGACCGTCGGGACCCGCGATATATCGGTCCGCCTCGACCAGCCACACAATCCATTTCAACACTATGGCAAAAGGACGCCATTCGTCAAACGAGGTGCAACAGTCAGTCTTTGCCATACAGTACATCAACACCCTTGAGCCCGTCTCATATCAGCACTCGGCCAATGGATCACGGACGTCGATTCCCACTGCCCTCACAGAAGCCAACCACCTCTCGAAGCCGTACGAGGTCATCTTCCGGACCCGCAATCAATCCAGATACAGGCTTACCATTTCGCCTACTTCCCGCACCGCGTGACATCCCAAGAAGCCTTCTCCGGAGCTGTCTCGAGTTCACTGGACACAACCCAAATCGAGTCGCTTTCATCTTTGACGAATCCCAAACGGCCCGATTGAGAGTACCCAAGAGACCCATGAGAATCAAGAAGACCAAGACGTCCAAAACGTCCAAGAAGACCCAGAACTCGAGGGACCGACCGCCGGGACCGATACCAGACATATCACTGCCAGTGACTTCCGCTCAATTGCGAGCTTTCAGTGATGACGAGCTCGAGTTCTTTAACAAATTGACAAAAGACTGTAGTTCTGAAGCGAAGGAGTCTGTCCAGAAAGCCAAGGATCATCATAGAGACTGGATGAAGGAGACATCCGGTCACTGAAAAAGATCAAGTACTGTAGTATCGTCATTCATGGTTACAAGTGTCATTAGAATCTATCTTCACTATTTGTAAGCGGTTGATCAATGTTGTAGACTCACATTTTCCTAGCATTTTGTACACGTATGTATAGCCAATTGATTGCCTCGCGCACTCCAGTCCTACTCATCAGCATCAGCACATCTTACGAGAGAACTCACCCTTCTAGGGCGGAAACACCAAGAACGTCCAAACTAGCCATCCTTTCTTCTACAGCTCCATCATCATCCCATCCGTCCGCCCTTGGCTCTTCAGCTTTCCCTTTCCCTTTCCTATCCACCTTTCCCTCTCCATCGCCCTCTTCCGGGTCGATCGCCGCTTCCAATGCGGCTCGTTTACGCTCAGGATGGGCTCTACTCCACGCATCGAAGGATTCTCGGATTTCAGAGACGGATAGTGAATTGGGTGAATCTTGTTTATTTGCTAGTAATAGTAATGGTAGATTGAGGAGTCGTGGAGAGTTCAGTACCTCATCTAAACGTTTCAGCAGAGCACCAATACGCTCTTAGGAGGACGTACCGAAGACTTCCCACCCTTCACTTAAGCGTGCTTGATCACAAGCATCAAGTACAAAAACGACGGCATGGCATTCATCATAGTACCTAGGCCAGATTGACCTGATATCCCTCTGTCCACCTAGATCGAAGAAATGGAGTGTGGTCGATGGTAAGTTGATCTTGCCAACTATACATATCAGTCTCGTCTCCTTCAGAGACAGGAATGAAGGGGGGGGACTAACTATTTTGTCCGACTGTAGGTCCAATTTTTTCAGGTGCCATCCCTGGCGTAGGATTATACAGAGTCTTGATCTTCTCCAACATCGTCTACTTTCATCAGCTATAATCCCTATGGTTCTCGTAGAGCGGTGAGTTACCGTTTTGCCAGCCTAGACATATCAGCTATTATTGAGATTTTGACCAGAAGGAGGTGCTACTCACATTGTCCAACCCGATGATGACGACCGAGTATTCATCCTTCCTGGTCAGATGGGCATGTAAGCCCTTGAGTAAATGATACATTATATATAGCGTATAAGCATTAGGCAGCAAGTGTAGGGAAATTGGAGAGATGAAACGGGAAAGGAGGTGCAAGTTGATTCACGTCGCGCCTCCACTCTCAAAGGCCTTTTTGTCCCTATTGACCATAGAGTTTGAAGGCGAATTGAGCTACGCAGAAAGTTCACGATACAATCAATACATATAAGCTATGAAAAAGTCTTGAATAGCTCTGGTTTCAAGCCTGAATCGTCTAAGACCAATACCAAATCATCTACTTCCCGCAAACCCGTACCTCTCACCCACAGACCTAGCCATGATATTCTTGACGGGACCTAGTAGACGTGTGAAGGCCTGTTCACCGAGGGTAGCCACAACAAGCTTGTCGGAGGTCGCTCGGACAGAAGCAGCTCGTGCTTGACTATTCAGTAGTGCCAATTCTGATCGTCAGCTCATGATCTCTACAACGAAACACCAATAGCTGACCTCCAAAGTAATCGCCCTTGACATATTGCTTGACGACGGTATCGTTACCCTTGATGGCCGAGGCTGTACCACTTTCAATGAGGAAGAATTCCTCTCCTGCATCACCTTCCCTGATGACATCTTCTCCTTCTACAAACGTCCTGGATTCGAGGACGTCGGCGATCTTGGCTCGTTCTTGGGGTTGAAGGGATGAGAGGATAGGAACCTCGGACAGGAAGGATTCATAGAGCCTTCGCTTTCGGGAAGTGTGCTACGATATTAGCACATCTTCAAAGCGGATTGAAGATGAGGTAAACTTACATCGAGGAGGATGGTTCGGAATGATACTCGGTCAAGAGCCCAGAGTGTACAAGGGGTCTTGGACAGAATGGATGCTGCTCGGGGAGCGCTGTTTGTCAGCCTCATAACCACATTCAAGCAGGATTCAACTCACTTGTGCATCAATGCGAGTTCACCAAATGAGTTTCCCTCGACACAAGTAGCGACCTTTTTGCCCAACAACGACCTATCTCCTTTACCCTCCTCGAGGACCTGACCTTCTCTCTTGACAAACACGTCCAATTCTCCACTCTCGACCACGTAGAAGTAATCTCCAGCAGCGCCTTGTTCGATGATCATCTCTCCAGCTCCGATATTGACTTCTTTCATAGCAGCCAAGACATCTGCTTCCTGCTCTTCTGTCAAACTTCGGAATAGGAAATTTGGCTTGATGGCAGTCTTGATCCTTTCGAGTTGTTGCTCAGATTTAGGGAAGGAAGGCATCGAGGGTGGGTTGGGTGTATCTTCATCTTCCTCCATAGTTGTTCCGAGTCCGGATGAAGGGGCCATGGATCGTTGATTGGCAGGAACAAGTGATTCAGCAGATACCGAAGTCCTCCTTCCTAAAGCATAAGAGGGAACATTAGGCTCGTCGTGATGTTGTTCCATCTGACCGAATGGCGAATTGTCAAAGACGGGTGCGTTCCCGCTGAATGGGGACGACTCGACACCAGAGATAGGAGGAGCGATAGGAGGAGCAGCGAATGGGGAAGCAAAGAGTGGTGTCGCCGAAAGGTTGGATCCGGCATTGGTGTTGGAACCAGAGCCTGAAGGAGGGCCGCCAGCAGGTGCAGTTGCTCGTCGTGGCCCACCAAATGGAGAGTCGGCAGGACCACTCTCGGAGAATGGCGAAGGGGAAGGAGCGTGCATTGCTTGAATACCAGGTGCGTTGAATGCGATATTGCCAGGTGGGCCTCGTCGAGTAGGCGCCGCGGTAGTATGTGCGCTACGCTACATATATTAGCCAGGCATTCATCCACTTCAACCCAAGCCCAAGACTTACATCCTTTCGTAGTCGCGCTTGGAACCAATCTGCACCCCACTGAACCAAGTCTGTAGGTTGTTCCCTCGAGACGTCACGGTTGAGGTCGGAGAGAAGATCGTTCCACGAAGGCGCAGTTTGCGACATGTTGGATGAGAAGGATGAGTCGAAGGTCTGTAGTATCACTCTGTGGGTTGCACAAAGGAAGGTATGGTATGGGATGGAGGTTGTGTAGACCATCCCATCCCCCATGCTGATGCTGCTCCAGGGCCAGGCTAAGGATGTCCACGTGCCTGACTAGACTGTCCTGGAATACCCGCATCTAGTAACTATGAGCATAGATAATAACACGTCATGGCTGGTTTACCCCGCGTCGGTGGAGGTGACTCTCCCCGTCTTGTCTGTGTCGTGTCGAATACAAAGGGGTCAGTCTTGATGCAAACATACCATAACGTTGTAGTCAACTTACCACAAGCTTCTGCCAGTCGAATTTGAGAAGGGGATCATCTTGGAGGGTCTGAGATAGTCAAGCGAAATGGCTTCGGTGGATCAGTTGCCAGAGCTCGTTGAGAAGCTATCTCTTCACACGTCAAGTGGGGGGGACGATTCAGACGAGATTGACTCGCTTCTCAAGACTATAGCTACTCTATTTGACTCTATCTATGGTGCGCTACAAGAAGTGGATACCCGTCCCAGTTTAGCTGATCAGTAGAGATGGAGGAATTGCGTCATTCCACTTCAAAAGGGCCAAATACCAGCGCCCCTTTAAACGACCTGGTGTCGCACCTTGACCAAAACCTCGCCACGATAAAAGCTCAGGTTGAGACTTTACACTCACCACTGGCCGTAGGCGAAGACGAAGGGCAAGCAGTAGACAGAGAAGAGCTCAAAGAGCAATGGGAGAAACTACTTCGGGCACGCGGTCTGCTCCAAGAGGAACTGAAAGAGGAAGGATGGTTAATCAGGTTCAGAATGTATGTCACTCTAGCTGAAGTGAGCTGATGGAAGGACGGCAGAACAAGCTGAAGCTATGATGGATCCATTACAAAAGAGTTTGGCGGATTGTACCGTATGTTCAGGCCAGTTTCTATTCCTGATTCTGGCTGACGTGTAGGCTGTACTCGATATTCGTGCACGGGGTCATGCCAATGTCGATACGCGTACAATTGAGAGCATGTACGCGAGTCACGAATCGATGCAAGCGTAAGCCACCGCCCCCTGGTGGTCTGATCTAGCTGAACAATAGGACATACGTGCCGAGCGTGGCCAAGATCTTGAAGATGGTCAAAAAGAGCGTTCAAGAACGATCTACTCAGAACGGAGAGGCTTTACGTCGGTATGTATCATCATCGTATCGATGGCCACCTACTTACAAGTAGATTGAGTGAGATGCAATCCCGCTGGGCTACACTATCGCGTCAGCTACAACAGCTCGACCAGCGGTTCCGAGAGGCCCGAGGCCAGGGCCAAGCGGATAATGAGAATATGGAGGTTCTGAACAATACCGCCTCGTCTTCGAGACTGAGGCAGGACGACTACTTTGGCTCTGCCTCTAATGGTCATGCCACATCAAACGGCCGCCTCGGTCCAGATGCTGCTTTGGCTGTCGACCCTAGACCAGGATCATCTCGCGTACGCTCTCGCAGCCCCGTACCAGACAATTCCAAGACGATCAGGAGACAATCATCAATCGTCTCTTTAGGTGTCGCAGGCGACAAACCACGCTGGGATGTCGGTACTCGTCCTCCGCCTGTACCCACCGTTCCAACCATGTACCAAACCCCGTCCTCCCGCCGGCTGAGTACCTTCGGGCCTAAACCCCCTGCGCCAAGATCGCCAACTCCCAGCTCCAGCTCTGTGACGTCCGGCTCACGTATATCTGTACCAGGAAGCCGTATACCTGTACGAAGTCCGCCTCCGACCGGCACACGATCAGAACTGGTAGTACCCTCCTTCACGTCCTCCACTTCACTCGAGTCGTTAATGGGCGGAGCGTCCCAACGACAGACTTCTGGCCGAGATTCATTTCTCACTCCGACACGCCCTCGACAGAGTGTTCCATTCTCTCTACCTCGCTCTACGACCCCTTCTTTAGCTCCGCGATCTACATCATATGGTGCAACCCTAGGCCCTGGCGCACGAAGTGAACCTCGACGTACACTCGGTCGAAACCCCCCATCTTCATTCCGATCAACCACTCCAACCCCTTCACGACCTGCCTCCAGAATGTCAGCATCATCGTTCATGGTCTCTGCCGCCGCCCTCAATCCATTCGAACCATCGAAATACGATCTACTAGATCAAGAAGTTTATAAAATCATTCAACAATGCGATTTTCGCCTCTTTGTCGCCAGGCTCGATCCAGCTCTCAAGAGGGGTCAGAGGAAAAGGGACGATGAAGAGTGGAAAGGGGAATTTGTATTTGGTGCGGGTGAGCGATCGAGTAGTGTAAAATTACTTAAATTGGTGGGGAGGGCAATGGATGGTGGGCAGGTGAGGATGAAATGTATGTGTAGGGTCGCGGGGGCTTGGACAGAGTTATCTGCGGTCCTGAGGGATAGGGTGGAAAGAGCACCGGCTGAGCAGCTCTCGCCTTGAACAAGTCATACGAAACCATACGACCTGATTTATACATACATACAATGCTTTAACGATATCTTATGCTTGTTGTACTCCCTATGCTACAGTTTACGTCCTATGCAAGTACTCAGACCTCCTCGGGATCCAATTCATCTCCCTCTTCTTCGCCCTCGGACCTAGATAATGAATCCAATATCCCATTCCATAATCCCATAATTTCCGTTTCCCAATCCCCGACCTGCATCCCACCATCTGACCTCGTGGGTGTCTGAGCTCCGTTCACACCTAGTGCAGCACCGGGGAAAGAACCATATGATCTGGCCCAAGCTAAAATCTTGGCTCGTCCGGTCATGACTATTGATCGTAGTCGAATTCTATCGGTCAGCGCCATCCAACATATCGAGTGTAATGTAACACGCACCGTTCAGTTTGACCGACTGTACCCGCATAAGACACCCTCACTGCCCTTCCATTCGATCCTGGTTCTGAGCCCATGACCCATGCATTTCCTTTGAGGACCGTCCGCCAAGCTCTATCGACTTCATTAACGAAGTCGATCGTATCCCGCATAACCTGACCGGCCTGTTCTTCCTGACCGGCTGCCTGGGCATGGGATTGAGCTTCGGACTCATCGTCACTCGTGTCTCTGGTCGGTACTAGCGGTAGAGACGTGATGTAATTGATCATCGACCCGGTGAAAGCCAGGAGGTACGAAATCCGTAATGAAGACCATGGCTCAACAGGTGGGATTTGAAGTATCAACCTTAATATCGGTCTCAATCTCGCCAGGAGCGCTTCGAGTGAGCCAAAACCACTGCCCTGGTCAGCGGGACGTTATACACAGGACGGAAGTGGCTCACTGGGTCTTTGAATCTCGTTCAAGATCGGATAATCGACCATCGAGATGATCCCTCAATCTCCCTTCTTGACGGGATGTGAGTCGTAATAAAGGTTCTGGACCTATCTCTGGTTTCTCATCCTTGATATCACCATGACTAGGCTCAGAGTGACTGGTTGGAGGAGGTATAAATCCCCCAGACATGGCAATGAATGGTGCCACAGTACAAAGGGGGGGAAGTTGTTGCATCAGAATGGTTCCGGACCGGTTGACCTGTCGTCACCACTCTCTGCTCTACTCTACCTTGTACTCTACAGTATACCACCTATCACCTTCAGTCACATCTACTACAACTACGCAAGATGTCACGAACAGGAGCACTCAATGATGCAGAGATCCAGTCCGAGATGAACAAGATGGTAATGCCTTTCTCACTCCAGGATAAAGGGACCGTGAGCCTGACACACAGGTCGCTTTCATCTCTCAGGAAGCTCGAGAGAAAGCCCGTGAGATCCAAGTCAAGGCTGATGAAGAGTTCGCCATTGAGAAGGTGAGTGTACTGGCCCATTAATATCAACAGAGCACCGCGATGAACGACTCGAGAAGTCATGGGAACGTTGACTGATATGTGACAGGCAAAGATCGTCAGGCAGGAATCTCTTGCTATTGATGCTCAGTACGAAAAGAAGAGGAAGCAGGCAGAGGTCGGATGGAAGATGTGAGTCATCACGTCTACGTTCCAGATGCGGGCCCTTGCGTGCCCTGCGAGAAAGGATCTGACCTAGCAGTAACCAATCTACCGCACTCAACAACTCGCGTATTTCGATCCTCAAATCGAGGAATGACCAGCTCGATACCCTTTTCGAGGATGCCAACAAGAAAGTTCTCGATCTGAGTGGAAAGAAGGATTACGAGAAATCCCTAGAAGCTCTCATCCTTGAAGCAAGTCAGAGCCATTGAAACTCGCTCAAATCGCTGACACTCAGGTCCTACTCAAACTGCTTTCAGAGAACGTGACTTTGACACACCGAAAGAAGGACACCAAACTCATGCAAAAAGCATCCAAGAATGCCTCCACCAAATACAAGGAAATGTCGGGTCGAAGTGTCGAAATCAAGCTCGAGGAAGGATTGAATGATAAGGAAGCTGGAGGTGTTATTGGAAGTGCCATGGGTGGGAAGATCAAGATTGATAATACCCTTACCGAGAGGTTGAGGCTTCTTGAAGAAAAGGTGAGTTGGTTACCAAGCTGCGGAAAGGAGATGCTGATTATGCAAGATGCTTCCCGAGTTGAGGACGGATTTGTTTGGTAAGAACGTCAACAGGAAGTTCTACACTGTGAGTCATGATGCAGATGAGCAGAAGGCGGAGCTGATCTATAGTAATTCTCGACGGATCGTTATTGTACACGAGTAGAATGCATCGTTTATGTGTTGGATCCCGATTGTCGAAAGCATCATGGGCTGAGCTGATACACGACTGCTGACAGTATGACATCCAACACTATGACGGTCATCTGCCGGGTCCAACACAGATGCGACACATCAGAGCGAGCATCGCTTTGATCAGCTGATTCTTGAAAGAGTTTCACGATCATCAAGCATGTGGAGCCTGAGGCACGGCAGTGCGCAACATTCCAAAAAGGGTTCCAGTACAAATAGGTGGTCGTAAGGTCGTACATGGCATCAAAACTCCTATATCGTCTACGAAAACATCGACAAACCCTTGACATGCCGATCTACAGCTGCTCTGAACTGTCCCATCAGCCATGGCTCAGTTCTGACAGAAGGAAGGGATCACTTACGAGATCACTGTCAACCCCCCTTGTCCTATCGTCCATCTGAACTAGCGGATTCCTGACGACATGCTCGATGAATGGCCCTGAATATAGTTGCCTCAAGACAAAGCGTAATGAATCGGATGAAGGGTCTGAGAGCAGTATGAAGCGATATCCGGTTTGAGTCTCGTAATAATGCAGCTTGTATGATGGTGTCTTGAACGATGTGAACGCTTCATCCCTTTTCACATCAGCATCATCCCCTCGGGAACGGCGAGCTGCAACCTAGAGATCTTACTCACTTGCCAGAGAGCTTCTTGACCATATTCCTCAGTGAGAGTATAACTCCATATACCAATTTCGCCTCTTCATCAAAAGGTAATCCCCCACCTGTCGTATATGTCGATTGCCTCTTGTCTCCATTGACATCCCCATTAGATTGAAGGGAATCGCGATTACGTTCTCCATCCCTCGTGACGCTATTTGAGAATATGCTCTCGCGAGTCTGGGCCGTGGTGGGTAGAGGTGGAAGACGGTGGACTGCCGGTTTGAAGTTGCTGTTGGGAGGTGGTCGGACTGGACGTGTGCGATGCCAGTCTTGGTAGTAGACGCACTCGCAGTGTCTGTGCGTCAGCTCTTGTTAATAACAGCCTTTGCAAGCGAGCTCACCTGTCGTATATGTATAGTGAGTAGATGGTCATGGCTCTTGGGTGGGGTGTACGATAGAGTATAGCTAGCTACCCTTGGACCAGCATGAATCTAGATAGGACTACCACGTGGTAATCTGTGCCTGTAAACGGAATTTTGGTGATGCAACATACTGTAACTAGCCTAAACCCACACTCCCTATACCATCTAGAGCTGGCATACACAATCATGCCGCCAAAGAGAAAGAGAGAAGAGGAGAAGGATGCGGATAGTGTCTTTCGACCACCCGCTGGGACTAGGACATACGAGACTGGTCAAGCAGTCAAGGAAGGTCTAGCATCCGGTTCTCGACAAGGTAAGTGACCCCGTTTGGAAGTTTAGCTGTAGACTGACAAAGCAGCCTATGTCGCGTTCTACCAGCAGATCCATACTTATAGATCGAAACTCCCTCTACCGATTTCTCATCCGACCATTACGGTCATACAGCATTATCTTGATGTATCGCCTGAATGCCAGGAGATCCTCAATACATGGAGAGAAGGGGACAGGGTGAGTCCTAATGAGCGGACATGGGATATGTTGCTGATTGATAGACACGGAATGACAAGCTTGTAGAGACTGCTGTCTCGCTCCTAGGAGCTATCGTCACGATTCTCAGCCCACTACCCTTCTTCAGAACCAACCTCATCAGCCTGGTCAACAAAGTCTTGACCAATTCGGAACCTTACGGTGATATCGTATGTCGTATCGCTGTGATCAGAACCAAGCTAAAAACTCAGATAAATCGGTCATTACAGTCCGACCGACGAGACTTGATTCAAGCAACTCTAAATTTCGTAGCTGGAGTTGTCAATCTCGATCCGCCATCTCCGTCCAGTCCTGGCTCAAGTGGGAAGTTGTCTCTGAGGATGTGGTCTGTCTTGTCAGATGGTGGGAGTGTCAAAAGTATGGGCAAGATGTTTGGAATGAGGATTAGGAATCACGAGGGTAAACCGCTTAATGATGGTCATGATCCTCTTGACAGGGCTGGTATGTGGATCCACATGGTCGTATTGCTTTTGCTTTTGCTGACTCGTAGATATTCGTCATTTGGCTCTACAGACTGTTCTACCTCTATTAGCCCAACCGACTGTGCACTCTTATGCTCGGACATTGATGCCGCCGATCTACAACCAGCTCGACCAAGATCCCCCCATCACCGTCCTTCGCGTCCTTACAGCTATTTGGGACGCCATCACCCTCTCCTCCCCCGGAATCAGTCGGCGAATCGCTCTGGCCCTCGTCAATGAATCCTCCGTCGAGTTTCTGATTCGACTCCTTGGACGGACCGATATCGAAACGACGACCGGTCAAAAAGTAGGAGATATCGTCAAAGGATTCCTCGAAGGTGTAACCACCACTCCAGGTCGTGGAATCTGTTTCGTGGACGAAGGTTGGTATCCTCGTGAACTCGATGCAAAGGCCAAGGACGATGATGAAGGTGATCGAGGGAATTTGCAGGATAAGGAAAAGAAGAGGTTGCATAATCGGATTTTGGCGAATGTGATTCGGAAATTGGGAGCTAGGGTTATCGATGATGATGGTAAATTGGGTGCTCTGGTCACTCAGATCGTCCATGCTTGTCCGGAGTTGGTCGCTGGGTATGTCTACCACACATGTCAAGGGACGATTCTATGCTGACCTTCAGGTACTGGGCCCATTCCGCTTTGGCTGTCGACCCGAAGCTGAGTGTGAGATGGATGGCCACCATGGCTTTCATTGGCAGTGTCATCTCCCTTCCTCCACCGTCCATGTCGACGTTCAGAGTCCCAGCCCCAAGAGGATCAGAAGCCATCATGCCTTTCCGCTCGGAACCACCCGCCGCATCGACCATTATCGAATCAATCCTCCCATCTCCACTACACAAGAACCACCTCACCAAAGGTCTTCAACATCCTGATCATTTGGTGAGGCATATGACCGCCATCACTCTCGCTAGGGGTTTGCAGAAACTCCAAGTCGTCCAGAAATTACTAGGCGACATTGCGGCTGAGATTGACGATGGTCCTTCCACATCTAAGGAAAGTTCATGGTCGAAAGTAAGGCGGGAATTGGAATTCGAAGCTCGACGCAGAATCCCCGATGTCATCATCATTATCAATTTCGCTCAACAATCAGCTCAGCTCGCCCCTGCCGAAACCGAGACTGAGGAAGAACAAGCACTAGCTGCCAAATCGACACTTCTCACCGAATCGGCATTAAGACTTTTCGGCTTGTTGTACAGGACTCTTCCATCAATCGCGGCCGAGGCCAAGTTTGATGTGGGCAGATTATTAGTTTCGTCGTCCAGTGCCAAAGCGGAAAAGAGGGAGAGGATGTCGGTCAAGAGTGGAAGTGTTGTGGATGATTCGGGAAGTATTGCCAGTTTTGGAACTGCAGGTACGGCGGGTATGGGAGGAGGATTTGGGTACTCGAGGGGTCAAGTGACTGGCTTTGATGCCTTGTCGCAGGTCCATGTCTTGGCTCTCCTTCGGGATGTCAAGGAATGGGATTGGGCCAGGAAGGCTGGTAAGCTTGCTTTGGATTCACCCTGCAACGCAGAAAGCTGATAATATAGCTGCTTCACAGTACACCTACTTCTATCATATCCTACAGCTCCACCTCAACACTCAATTACCCATCACCAGATCCTTGACGACCTCGCTCCTAGATAACATGCTCCACCCGACCATGTTGTTCGAGCACGACCCCTCCGAACTTTCAGTCTGGATATCAGCAATCCCCCGAGCCCACGCTACCGTCTCTGGACCTTTGTTGACAGTTCAACAGATCTACCTCCTCTCATTCCTAGACGACTGCTTCAAACGAGCCCAACAATTCCCGTATCGATACATTGAACAACTGACCACATTGGTCCCAGATTATTTCTCATGGTCCAACTCTACTCGAGTCGTATCATGCGTCTTGATGGCTGTTCTTGAGCAATTTCACGCCAAGATCGTCGGTCAACATCTCGCTAGTGATGCCGCTGTCGTCATCCTCGGGTACCTCCGCCGAGTACTCCTAGGTCTGATGGGCAAGATGGACGATGACAAGTTCTTAGAAGCTGTAATGAGCCGTCTCGAGACTTCAGTCAAGGCTGCTCAGGAGAAAGGACAGGAAAGGCCGGGGGTGGAGACGTTGATCGGTGCCATGAGGCACGACATCAAGGCCGTGTTCTATGCTACTGGAGAAGCATTTGACGAAGCAGTCGATTTCCCGCGACTCGTTGATGAACAGTATGTTCACCTTCTAGGGCAAAGCTGACAATCAGACCATGGAGACAGACCTCACTAGAGTCTCTACTTCTTCACGGAGACGATTCAGAGCTGGAGACATTGACAACTTCGATCGTCAGCACCGCCACACCAGCCGCAGCAGTCCGCTTTGCTCGATTCCTGATCCACCTCCTAGCAGGCCATCCAGCGACTACGACCATCATCTTCAAGCTCCTCGCCCAAGTACTCCTTCGGACTGATGGCACTGCGAAGAGCAATGAGGCTAAGAGTATTATCTTTGGAGCTGGTATCTTCAAGGAGTATTGCGTCACGGACAAGGGTAACGGGTACCGAGGACGTGAGTGATCTTTCACCTTTCGCGCACTGGCGGAGCTGATGATAAGTCTTGGCTTCGATTGTAGGATCGCTTGATGCCGAGTCGTCGTCCGATATCGCCCTTGCAGCTCCGATCACTTCGAGATTGGTCCACCTGTTGAAGAAGCCGAAGAAGTATGACCTCGCGATGGTAAGCCCTCATATCCAGCTTATCAGGTCTTGGCTGACTAGCCAGACCATCGAGATGATCGCTCCCTGGACTGGCCTTCTGGATGTCGAATCCGCCAAGGGAGCCACCGAATCCATCGCGAAATCCATCAGTAAAGTCAAGGAAACACCAGCCAGCCTAAAAGCTGCATTGTCTGGTATCTTCCGCTCGACTCGAAATCCCGCTGTCCCAATGGCGCACTTGTCTACGTTCTTGGCTCGAGGTATCTACTCGCCCTTCATCGCTATACTCTCTGCCCCCGATATTCTCGAGACCAGATTGTCTATCGAAGTCAGCACCAAGGAGCTGCAGGGCCTGCTGAATGATTCGAGCGAGAAAGGTATCGCTCTCTTGACCAAGTTGGTGGAAGTATCTCCTCAGATCACCAAGTCGGTCGGTGAGCTTGTCGGAACAGACGGTTCTCTTTGGGAACATGCTAGAAATCTACCCCTGGCCCTGGCTCTACTCAGCTCGCCAAACTCTACAACACTGGGGGAAAGCGAGGAAGTACTGGCGAAAACGGCTCTGAAAGATATACAAGCTGGTGATTGGAGAGTACGGAATATCGGCCAACAAGTCCTATTGCTCCTTCCCGACAAAGAACTAGTGGGCAAGCTAGTGTCGAGTGTCGATCTTTCGACATTCTCTTCCTCTTTCGCCGACCTGGCTGGCGAGATGGCCAGGTCTGGTCCGGAAGTATGGTCTAGCTCCATCCGGCATTTGGTTCAGGTTGCTCTGCAAAAGGTGGCCAGAGCTTGCTCTGCTGAAGGGGATTTGGACATGGACGATATTGAACTCATGATCAACCTTGGTACGTTATCCTTGCTTGTTCAATAACAGTCCAGCTGACCGTCAGAATCCACCTTGAAAATGAGTCCCGATCTCGAGCTCGCAGTCGAGCTAGTCGAACCAGTCATCACTTCGGCCATCAACCATCGACTCGACGTGTCCATCGCTGTTGATCTCGCTGCAAGTCTGGCTAATCGAGTGACGCTCAAGGCATCTTTCGTCCGAGTCCACCTTGGGGCGTTACTGGATGCGGACATGCTCAATACGCTTTCCGAAACGACCTCGACGGAAGAAGCGAGATTACCATTCATCAACCTCTACTCTGCTTTGTTCCACGGATCAACATACGTTTCTTGTCAACCCAACTTTGTCGACCCACTACTATCCCTATACAGAGGAACGATGTCGACCCCGGATCGAAAAGTCCTAGATATGTTCCAGACGTTTGAATCAGTCCGTAAAGTCTCGATCGCCTCTATCCTTCGAAGCTGGTCATCGTCGGGACTGACGGGTACCGAGCGCGCATACGACGCTTTCACAAGTCTGGAAGCTGGCAAGATCAACAACACCTGCGCTTCCTACCCTCTACGACGCAGTCTTGCACGCAAGATCGATGGTGAATCGAATGAGAGGATCTACGATCCGGTCTTCATCATGGCATTGTACGGGGCTACGATGATAGAGGACAAGGAGAAGAAATTGAGTGGATTGGAATGGGTCGAGATCATGCGATGTGGTGGTCTTGGTATCATTGTCTCCGCACTCAGTTCAAGGGATAAGAGTATGCGAGAGTACGCCAATTGGCTTCTTGCAAAGACTTTTGCAGCTATCTCCGTACGTGTTCCCATGCTTCGATGAGATGACCAGCTGACGTCCAGGAAACCGCCTTCCACGAACGTGATCAGCTGCTCTACACTCTTCGCCTCGTCCGACACTCTATCCCCTTACCCTCTGAATCCAACTCCTTCCCCCGACTACCTCCTCTAATTGCCCTCTTCCTCTCCTATGTCATCA
>Ga0308160_10002901_pt1 | contig 19974 bp, 18 predicted proteins | sample PhyFR1_FD_201036 | JGI IMG/M metagenome (GOLD analysis project Ga0308160, IMG submission 201036) | Phyllosphere microbial communities from UC Gill Tract Community Farm, Albany, California, United States - DLSLF.R1 | ecosystem: Host-associated > Plants > Phyllosphere > Unclassified | place: USA...
GCTGTCCTTCGTCGTCGCGCCCTGGGCCAAGATGAAGAGCGCGGAATTCATCCAGCGCTTCGAGAAGCGCGAAGACCTCAAGCGCGTGGCGCCGGGCCAGTTCCGCGAGTCCTCGTCGAGCGACCGCGTGTTCTTCGTCGAGGGCAGCGCCAACGGCTCCACGGTCGTGAAGAACGTGTTTGTGAGCAGCACAGAGGGTCCTGGCAGCTCGGTCGTGGTCGCGCGCGAAGGCGTGGTCGAGGCCGACGGCAAGGGCGGCCAGTACCTGGTGCTGAAGAACGGCCGGCGCTACCAGGGCACGCCGGGCCAGGCCGATTTCCAGTCGATGGAGTTCGAACGCTACAGCATGCGCGTGGCGACCAGCGTGCCCGTGCTCGGCGCCGACGTGCCGCTCGCCGCCATGTCGACGCCGGCGCTGCTGCTGGTCGAAAACCGCTTCACGCGTTCCGAGCTGCTCTCGCGCCTGTCGGCGCCGATCGTCTGCCTGGTGCTGCTCCTGCTCGCCATCCCGCTCGGCTTCGTCAATCCGCGCGCGGGGTCCTCGGCCAACCTGATCCTCGCGCTGCTGATCTTCTTCACCTATAACAACCTGGTGCGCATGGTCGAAGCCAGCGTCAAGCAGGGCAAGGTCGATTTCGCGATGGCCTGGTGGCCGCTGCACCTGCTCGTGGTGCTGATCGTCGTCGCCCTGTTCGCCTGGCGCCTGAACGTCAACCACCATTACCACCCGCTGGTCCTGATCAATGCCTGGAAGCGGCGCCGCCACGCGCAGCCTGCGCCCGCCGCCCAGGTGGAGTCCCGATGAAAGTACCGGTATGAGAGTGTTACAACGCTATTTTGCGATCAACATCACGCAGGCGGTCGTCTTCGTGCTGTTCGCCTTCCTCGGGCTGATCGCCTTCATGGACCTGACCTCCGAGCTGCCCTCGGTCGGCAAGGGCGACTACATGTTCCAGCACGCGCTGCTTTACGTGGCGCTGATGCTGCCGGGGCACGTCTATGAGGTGATGCCAGTGGCGGCCCTGATCGGCACCATTTACGCGATGGCGCAGTTCGCGCAAAGCTCGGAATTCACGATCATGCGCGCCGCCTCGATGTCGACCCGGATGGCCGGCTGGATGCTCTTCAAGATCGGCATCGTGTTCGTCGTCGTCACCTTCATCTTCGGCGAACTGATCACGCCGCGCACCGCGCCGCTGGCGGAAAAGGTGCGCCTGTCGGCCAAGGGCTCCACGCTCGCCTCGGAATTCCGCTCGGGGATGTGGACCAAGGATAACGTGCATGCGGCGGGCCCGAACGGCACCCGCGGCGTCATCAATGGCTCGCGCTTCTTCAATGCGCGCCAGATCCGCCCGGACGGCCAGCTGATCGACGTGCGCCTCTACGAATTCGACAATGCGATGCGCATGCGCGCCCTGATCACGGCCAAGAGCGCCAGCTTCCTCGGTAACGGCACCTGGCGCCTGCAGGACGTCAGCGAGACCCAGTTCTCGAACAGCCGCGTGCTGGCCGACCCGGGCGCGCCGGTACCGCAGGGCCAGAGCATCCAGAGCACCTACGGCCAGGAGACCAGCGCGGTCGCCACCCGCAAGATCCCGAGCCTCGACCTGGTCTCGGAAATCACGCCCAAAATCCTGCAGGTCTCGCGCCGCGACCCGGAGCGCATGTCGGCCAACGAGCTGGCCGTGTACTCGCGCCACCTGGCCGAGAACCGCCAGGAGAGCGAACGCTTCCGCATCGCCTTCTGGAAGAAGATCGTCGACCCGCTGGCGATTTTTGTCCTGATGGCGCTGGCGCTGCCCTTCGCCTATCTGCACACCCGCAGCGGCGGTGTCAGCCTGAAGATCTTCATCGGCATCATGATCGGCGTCGGCTTCATCCTGATCAATTCGCTGTTCTCGCACCTCGGCCTGCTCTCGACCTGGCCGGCCTTCTTCACGGCGGTGGCCCCGAGCCTGCTGTTCCTGCTGCTTGCGATCGGGGCCTTGCGGTGGGTGGAGAGGCATTGATGAACCGCGCCCTCGTCCTGTTTGCGCACGGCGCACGTGCCGCGTCCTGGGCCGCGCCCTTTGAGCGCCTGCGCGACCTGACGGCGGCGCGCCTGCCCGATTGCGCGGTGCGGCTGGCGTTTCTGGAGTTGATGGAGCCGAGGTTGCCGGAGGCAGTGGCTGAATTGGTGGCCGAGGGCGTCGAGGAAGTAACGGTGGTGCCGGTGTTCCTGGGGCAGGGTGGGCATTTGCTGCGCGATTTGCCGCTTCTGGCCGACGGATTGCGGGCTGCGCATCCTGGCCTGCGCGTCAACGTTACCGGCGCGGTCGGCGAAGATCCCGGCGTGCTGGCGGCAATGACGGACTATTGTGTCAAGTCAGTCGCCTCCTCCGAATAGCTGCGATACGTAGGGTGGACTCCCGAGTCCACGGCTTTTCAACCGTTGCAAACGCGTGGACTCGGGAGTCCACCCTACGTCAGCGGCGTGCGCGCATCGTTGGAGCTACGCGCCGCTTCAACATCAAAATCAGTCCAGATCCGCCGCCGAGTGCCGCTCCGGCAGCTGCGTTTCCGGATCTCCAAACACCCGGTTCACCCGGCGCCCGCGCTTCACGGCCGGCCGCGCATAGACTTCCTCCGCCCAGCGCCGCACGTGCTCGTACTCGTGCACCGACAGGAACTCGCCCGCGCCATACAGCTCGCCGCGTACCAGGCCACCGTACCAGGGCCAGATCGCCATGTCGGCAATCGTGTACTCATTGCCTGCGACGAAGCGATTGTTCGCCAGCTGGCGGTCCAGGACGTCGAGCTGGCGCTTGACTTCCATCGCGTAGCGGTCGATCGGGTACTGGTATTTCTCCGGCGCGTAGGCGAAGAAGTGGCCGAAGCCGCCGCCCAGGAAAGGCGCCGAACCCATCTGCCAGAACAGCCAGTTCAGGGTCTCGGTGCGGGCCGGTACGTCCTTCGGCAGGAAGGCGCCGAACTTCTCGGCCAGGTAGACCAGGATCGAGCCGGATTCGAACACGCGCACAGGCTCCTTTCCGCTGCGGTCCATCAGGGCCGGGATCTTCGAGTTCGGGTTCACCTCGACGAAGCCGCTCGAGAACTGCATGCCCTCGTTGATCTTGATCAGCCAGGCATCGTACTCGGCACCTTGGTGCCCGGCGGCCAGCAACTCTTCCAGCATGATCGTCACCTTCACGCCGTTCGGCGTGGCCAGCGAATACAGCTGCAGCGGGTGCTCGCCCACGGGCAGGGCCTGCTCGTGGGTCGGGCCGGCGACGGGGCGGTTGATGTTGGCAAAGGTGCCGCCGTTGGACGCGGGCGGGGTCCAGACCTTCGGCGGTACGTAGTTCGATGATTCGCTCATTCAATTCTCCTCGTAACAGGGTGGAGTGTCGAAACGACATGTTGGAGGAGCTTACCCGAAGCTTTCAGAATGCGCTGGAAGCGCTCCGGTTTTGGCGCTGGGCCTGGTTTCGATAAAGCCCTGTCAACAATCGGGTGTAAGCATGCGCCCCCTTGTTGTACATCAGATGCGCGCACCGCCTTCCGGTTTGACAGCCCCTCGGAACCCGCCCACACTGCGTGGGCTTCTCCTGTCGCGTCTCCATCCATTCACGCGCTTCCCATGCTCCCATCCTTTTTCAAACAGATCGTCGCCATGTTCCTGCGCCCGCGCCCAGGCCAGGCAGCGCTGTGGGAGGGCGTGCGCCTGCCGGGCGGCCTGTTCGCGCAGCTACGCTGCGCACGCCACATCGACGCCACCGCGCGTCGGGTCACGCAACTGCGCATCAAGATCACGACGCTGTCGAACCGCCTGCATGCGGGCAGCATCCCCGGCCTGGTGGACGCCGACCGCAGCCTGCGGCGCATGCTGGGCGAACTGAAGGACGATTTGAACGCGATGCGGCGCGACATGGCGCGCTGGCACAGCCAGGAATGCGCGGGGCGTGCCGGGGCAAGGCTGGAAGCGGCGATCGCGCGTTTGAACCGGGTGAATGCCGACACGCATGCAGCGGCCGACCTCTTACTCGGTCAGATCGAGGAATACGACGGACGTTATCCGGGCTGAAGAGGATTCAAGCGCTTGCTGCCTGCAGCAGCGTACCAAGCGCCGGCTGATGTTCGCGCAGGCGCAGCGCCTCGCCAATCATCACCAGTACCGGACCGTGTGCGGCTTCGAGGCCGCCGGCGAGATCCGCCAGCGTCAGGCGCAGGATGCGCTCGTCGACCCGGCTGCAGTTTTCCACCACCACCACCGGCGTATCGGCACGCCGTCCCTGCGCCAGCAGGCGCTCGGCGGTGGCCGCGGCTTCGCGTCCGCCCATGTACTGGACCATGGTGTCGGTGTGGGGCAGGGCGGGGTGTTCCGGCTGGTCGGGGCCGGTGCTTGAGGTGAAGAAGGCGACGCTGCGGGCCACGCCGCGCTTGGTGAGCGGTTGCTTGGTGGCGGCAGCGGCCGCCACCGCGGTGGTGATGCCGGGAACGACCTCGACCTCGATCCCCTCGGCTTCGAGCGCGCGCAACTCCTCGTCGGCGCGCCCGAACAGCATCGGATCGCCGCCCTTCAGGCGCACGATGGTTTTGAACTTGAAGGCGCAGTCGACCAGCAGGGCATTGATCGCATCCTGGGCGGTGGAACGCTGGCCCGAGCGCTTGCCGACCGAAATCAGCTCGGCCTGGCTGCACAGTTCCAGCATCTCGGGCGTGACCAGTGCGTCGTAGAGCACGACGTCGGCTTGCGCCAGCAGGCGTGCGCCGCGTACGGTGATCAGGTCGGCGGCGCCAGGGCCGGCGCCAATCAGATACACCTTGCCCTTGCTGACCATGCGCCGCTCCATTCGTTTATTCGCCTAAACGAATCATACCCGCAGCAACGGTCTGGTGCGTCACTTCGTCGATCAGGATGAAGGCGCCGGTGGCGCGGATGTCGCTGTAGGCGTCGGCCGCCAGCGGCTGCTGCACGTTGAGATTGATGCGTGCAATGTCGTTCAGCTTCAAACCCTCTGCATCGTGCCGTTGCTGGGTGTTGATGTCGAGGATGGAATCGACCTTGGTCACCTTGGCCGCCGTCTGGCGCGTGCCGTGCTTGATCCAGTACTTGCGGCGCACATCCAGCGGCTCGTCCGACATCCAGCACACATCGGCCACGACCTGCTTCAGCAAGCTGGCCGGTGCCTCGGCACCGGCCAGCGTGTCGCCGCGCGAGATGTCCAGGTATTCCTCCAGCAGCAGCGTGACCGACTGGCCGGCGCTGGCCGACGGCAGGCTACCGTCGAAGGTCAGGATTTCCTTGACCGTCGCGCTCTGGTTCGAGGGCTGCACCACCAGCTTGTCGCCGACCGCTACCCGTCCGGACTCGATGCGGCCCATATAGCCGCGGAAGTCGTTCGCTTCGTGGCCGTTGTGGCGGGCCACCAGCTGCACCGGGAAGCGGAAGGGCGCATCGTGGGCTTCGTCGTAGACCGAAAGCGATTCCAGCAGCTCGATCAGGGTCGGGCCGGTGTACCAGTCCATGTTGGTCGAGGCGTCCACCACGTTGTCGCCGGCCAGCGCCGACAGCGGGATCGCGGTGACGTCCTTCAGGCCCAGCGAGGCCGCAAACTCGCCGTAGGCGGCGACGATGCGCTCGTAGACGCTCTGGTCGTAGTTCACCAGGTCCATCTTGTTGACGGCCACGATCACGTGCTCGATCTGCAGCAGCTTGGCGATGGTCGAGTGGCGCTTGGTCTGGATCAGCAGGTCCACCCCGCCGTCCTCGCGCAGCTTCACCTTGGAGACGTCGACCAGGATGATCACGGCGTCCGCGGTCGAGGCGCCGGTGACCATGTTGCGGGTGTATTGCTCGTGGCCCGGGGTGTCGGCGATGATGAACTTGCGCTTCGGCGTCGCAAAATAGCGGTAGGCCACGTCGATCGTGATGCCTTGCTCGCGCTCGGCTTCCAGGCCGTCGGTCAGCAGCGACAGGTCGATCGTGTCGCCCACGGTGCGCTTGTGCTTGGAGCGCGAGACGGCGGCCAGCTGGTCCGCGAAGATGCCCTTGCTGTCATACAGCAGGCGGCCGATCAGGGTGCTTTTGCCGTCGTCGACGGAGCCGGCGGTGATGAAGCGCAGCAGGCTGTGTTGGGTCAAATTTTCCATACCGGTTTCCATGCGGGCGTTCATCAGAAATATCCTTGCTTCTTGCGTTTTTCCATCGAGGCTTCCGAGGTCTGGTCGTCCATCCGGGTGGCGCCGCGTTCGGTAACCTGGGTCACGGCCGTCTCGGCGATGATGGCTTCGACCGAGGAGGCGTTTGACGACACCGGGCAGGTGCACGAGATGTCGCCGACGGTACGGAAGCGCACGGTCTGGGTTTCGACGGCTTCGCCTTCCTTGGCCGGGGTCAGCGGGGTCAGCGGCACCAGCAGGCCGTTGCGCGGGATCACCTGGCGCTCGTGCGCGAAGTAGATCGAGGGCAGGGCCAGCTTTTCGCGGGCGATGTATTGCCAGACGTCGAGTTCGGTCCAGTTCGAGATCGGGAACACGCGCATGTTCTCGCCCGGGTGGACGCGGGTGTTATACAGGTCCCACAGTTCCGGACGCTGGGCTTTCGGGTCCCACTGGCCGAATTCGTCGCGGAAGGAGAAGATGCGCTCTTTGGCACGCGCCTTTTCCTCGTCGCGGCGGGCCCCGCCGATGCAGGCGTCGAAGCCGTGTTCGGCGATCGTTTCCAGCAGCGTCACGGCCTGGGCCGCGTTGCGCGAGTCGGTTTGCGGATTGCGCAGGCGCACGGTGCCCTTCCTGATCGATTCCTCGACCGAGCCGACGATCAGGCGCTCGCCCAGTTCGGCGACGCGCGCGTCGCGGAAGGCGATGACTTCGTCGAAGTTATGGCCGGTGTCGATGTGCACCAGCGGGAAGGGGAATTTGCCGGGGCGGAAGGCCTTTTCGGCCAGGCGCAGCAGCACGACGGAATCCTTGCCGCCCGAGAACAGCAGGGCGGGATTCGTGCATTCGGCCGCCACTTCGCGCAGGATGTGGATCGCTTCCGATTCGAGCGCGTCTAGATGGCGCGCATTGACGGTGGCAAGGATGCCGGCGTTGTCCAGGAGGGTCGTCATGAGTTGCCTTGTATTCTGTATGTGGCTCAGGCGGCCACGGATTTAATGCGAATTAATTTACCGTCGACCACGTGCAGGCCGCATTCCTTCGATTCCGGGTTTTCCCACCACCAGCGTCCGGCGCGCACGTCCTCGCCCGGCTGGATCGCACGGGTGCAGGGTTCGCAGCCGATCGAGGGGTAGCCACGGTCGTGCAGGGCGTTGTACGGAACGCTGTTGGCGCGGATGTATTCCCAGACGTTTTCCTCCGACCAGTCGGCCAGCGGATTGAACTTGATCATCATGTGGGCCGGATCGTCTTCCTCGACGCGCAGGTCGGAACGCGTCGCCGATTGGGCGCGGCGCTGGCCGGTAATCCATGCCTTGTTGCCGAGCAGGGCGCGGCCCAGGGGCTCGACCTTGCGGATGCGGCAGCATTCGCGGCGCATCTCGATGCTGTCGTAGAAGGCGTTCAGGCCGTTCTGCGCGACATAGGCGTCGACCGCTTCGGTCTGCGGACGGAACAGGGCGATGTCGTAGCCGTAGTGTTCCTTGACCGCGTCCAGCACGGCCAGGGTTTCCTTGTGCAGGCGGCCGGTCTCCAGCGAGAAGATGCCGATCGGCAGCTTCGCCTTCAGGATCAGGTCGGTCAGCACCATGTCTTCGGCGGCCAGGCTGGATGCGAACACGGCCGGGGAGTGCTCGGCCGCGATGCGCGCCAGGATGGCTTCGGTTTCACGGACGCGGATGGCGAGGTCGCTCATGCTTGATTCTTTCAAATACCTGCGCCGGCGTCGCTGTGCTCGAGCGGCACGTCGCGCTCCTTGCGGCGGAACAGCGGCAGCGGCTGGTCGACCGAGGCCTGGTAGGTTTCGGAAAACACGGTCAGGCCCTTGAGCGCGTCGTGGATCGACCGGTCCTGGCGCGTCGCATAGGCGTTGAAGCCCACGCGCGACATCGAGAACAATTGATCGCGCAGCACGTCGCCGATGGCGCGCAGCTCGCCGGTGTAGCCGAGGCGTTTGCGCACGTTGTAAGCGATCGAATAGCCGCGGCCGTCGCTGAACTTCGGGAAGTCCACGGCGATGACGGCGAAACGGTCCGATTCGCCCTTCAGGGTTTCGAAACGTTCGTCCGCGGCCAGCCATACGCCCAGCTCGGCGCGGTTGATGAGGCTCTCTTTCTGCGCCAGCCAGACCGTCAGCGGGACAATGACCTTGCCTTCAGGGACGACCACGCTCTCAGGCGCCTCGTTTTCTTCGAGGCGCAGCACGCGCCAGTCGTCGGCCACGACTTCGCGGCCGCGGATGATCTGTTCATGGACTACTTCAAGCATGGTCTTCCCCAACCAGTTCGCCCGCCGCGATCGGCGTGGCATACACGTGTTCCTTGAATGGCGCGATGCCGAGGCGCTGCGCCGTGTCGGCGAAGCGTTCGCCTTCGAAACGGTTCTGCACATAGACTTCGAGCAGGCGGCCGACCACTTCCGGCATCTGCCAGCCGGCGAACGACGGGCCGATGATCTTGCCGATTGCCGCATTGTTGCCCTGGGCGCCGCCGATCGAGACCTGGTACCACTCGCTGCCGTCCTTGTCGACGCCGAGCACGCCAATGGAGCCGACGTGGTGGTGGCCGCAGGCATTGATGCAGCCCGAGATGTTCAGTTCGATGTCGCCGATGTCGTGCTGGAAGTCGAGGTTGTCGAAACGCTCGGCAATGGCCGCTGCGATCGGGATCGACTTCGCATTCGCCAGCGAGCAGAAATCGCCGCCCGGGCAGGAAATGATGTCGGTCAGCAGGCCGATGTTCGGCGTCGCCAGGCCCTTCGATTTGGCCAGCTGCCAGACTTCGAACAGGCTTGATTGCTTCACGTCCGCCAGCACCAGGTTCTGCTCGTGGGTCACGCGCAGTTCGCCGAAGCTGAATTTGTCCGCGAGGTCGGCCACGAAGTCCATCTGCTCGGCGGTGGCATCGCCCGGCGGCACGCCGGTTTTCTTCAGCGACAGCACGACCGACGCATAACCCGGCACCTTGTGCGGCTTGACGTTGCGGTGGAGCCAGTTGGCGAATGCCTTGTTGTCCGGGTGCGCCAGCAGCGGGTCGCTGTCTTCGAGGGTGGCGTAGGCAGGCGCCTCGAAATAGGCGGCGACGCGGTCGTACTCTTCCTGGCTCAGGGTTTCCGGACCATCCTTCAGGTCTTGCCATTCCTCTTCGACCATGCGCGAGAATTCCTCGACGCCCAGGGCCTTCAGCAGGATCTTGATGCGGGCCTTGTACTTGTTGTCGCGGCGGCCGTACGAGTTGTACACGCGCATCACGGCTTCGGTATAGGTCAGCAGGTGCTGCCAGGGCAGGAATTCGCGGATCACGCTGCCGAGAATGGGCGTACGGCCCATGCCGCCGCCAGCCATGAACTTGAAGCCGACTTCGCCATTCTCGTTCTTGACCAGGGTCAGGCCGATGTCGTGGATGGCGATCGCGGCGCGGTCTTCCACGGCGCCGTTGATCGCGACCTTGAATTTACGGGGCAGGGCGATGAACTCGGGGTGGAAGGTGCTCCACTGGCGCAGGATCTCGGCGAAGGGACGCGGATCCATGATCTCGTCGGCCGCGACGCCGGCGAACTCGTCGGTCGTAATATTGCGGATGCAATTGCCCGAGGTCTGGATGGCGTGCATTTCCACCGAGGCCAGGTCGGTCAGGATGTCCGGCGTTTGCTCCAGCTCGATCCAGTTGTACTGGATGTTCTGGCGCGTCGTGAAGTGGCCGTAGCCGCGGTCGTACTTGCGCGCAATATGGGCTAACATGCGCATCTGGGCAGTCGACAACAAGCCGTAGGGCACAGCGACGCGCAGCATGTAGGCGTGGCGCTGCATGTACAGGCCGTTCTGCAGGCGCAGCGGCAGGAATTCTTCTTCGGTCAGCTCATCGTTCAGGCGGCGCGCAACCTGGTCGCGGTACTGCGCAATGCGCTCGCGGATGATGAGGTGGTCATATTGGTCGTAACGGTACATGAGTTTCCCTGATGGAAGCGGGCGTGCTAAACCCTTTTAGGCTGGATGGAATGGTAAGGGCAATGAGCTTTATTCCAAACGACTGACAATTTATTTGCTTATATACGGTAGGGGCATAAGCATTCGCATAAAATAGCGGCTGGCGTTTTCACAAACTTAAAAACAACAGGAATGAACCTTCATCAATTGCGCTTCGTCCGCGAAGCCGTGCGCCAGAACTACAACCTGACCGATGCGGCCAAGGCCTTGTTCACTTCGCAACCCGGGGTGTCGAAAGCCATCATCGAGCTCGAAGAAGAGCTGGGGGTCGACATCTTCACCCGGCACGGCAAGCGTATTCGCGGGCTGACCGAGCCGGGCCGGCTGGTGCTGGAGTCGGTCGAGCTGATCATGCAGGAAATCGAAAGCCTGAAACGAATCGGCAAGGAATACGCGGCCCACGACAGCGGCAGTTTTACGATCGCCACCACGCATACCCAGGCGCGCTACATGCTGCCGAAAGTGGTGCAGGCCTTCATGCAGAAGTTCCCGAAGGTGCGCTTGTCTTTATTGCAAGGCAATCCGAAACAGATCGCCGACATGGTCAAGACCGGCCAGGCCGACCTGGCGATTGCCACTGAAGCCATCGCGGCCATCGACGGCCTGGTGACCTTGCCCTGCTACCAGTGGGAACACGTGCTGGTGGTGCCGCCCGAGCACGAGCTGCTGCGCTCGAAGGCGGTCTCGCTGGAGGAAATTGCCGGCTATCCGCTGATCACCTACGATGCCGCCTTTGCCGGCCGCAGCAAGATCGACCACGCCTTCACCCTACGCGAGCTGAAGCCGGACGTGCTGCTGGAGGCGATCGACGCCGACGTCATCAAGACCTATGTCGAGCTGGGCATGGGAGTGGGCATCATCGCCGGCATGGCCTTCGATCCCGAGCGCGACCGCAACCTGCGCGCGATTCCCGTCGGCCATTTGTTCGGGATGAACGTGTCGCGGGTGGCGGTGAAGCAGGGCGCTTACCTGCGCAGCTATATTTATACCTTCATCGAGTTGCTGGCGCCTAGCCTGAGCCGCAAGATGGTCGAAGCCGCGATGCGCGGCGGCGAAAACTATGAGTTGTAAGAGTACAAAATGAGCAATCAGCAAGTAGCAAAATATTACGCCCTGCTGGGTGAAGCGGTCGAGGACAAGTATCTCGAGCCGGACATGGACGAAGACATCGACGACATGAGCATCCACCTCGGCAACCTGCTGGCCGGGCACACGGTGCTGGAACTGGGCTGCGGCAGCGGGTTCTGGACCGAGGTGGTGGCCGAGTCGGCCACGTCGGTGACGGCGCTCGACATCAACGCCAACCTGGTCGATATCGCGCGCGAGCGCGGTATGCCGGAAGGGAAAGTGAACTTCCGCGTGGCCGATGCGCTGGACCTGCCGGAGGACATCGGTAAATTCACGGCCGTGCTGGTCAGCTTCCTGTGGTCGCACCTGAACAAGAAGGAACAGGAGCAGCTGCTGGCGACACTCAAGAAGCGCCTGGGCAAGGACGTGCTGCTGGTGATCCTGGACGATTCCTTCGTCGAGGGCTTCAGCGAGACCATCGCGCGCACGGATGCGGACGGGACCACCTACGAAATCCTGACCACGGCCGAAGGCGAGCGCTTCGAGGTGCCGAAGAGTTACCAGTCCGATAGCGCGCTGCGCAAGCGGGTGGGGAATGTGGGCAAGGAGATCAAGATCGAGCGGGTCGAGTTTTTCTGGATCCTGACCTGTCGCTTGAAATAAGCGTCGGCCCCATGAAAAACGCGCGTGATTCACGCGCGTTTTTCGTTTCAGGCCAGGTCAATCAGAACGCGTGACGCACGCCGACCGTGAATGCCGTCGGATCCGCACCCAGCGCGGTCGCCACCGGCGTCACGTTGTTCGACGAGGAATTCAGGCCGAACACGCCGCGCTCGTTGTTGCGCATCGAGCCGTAGGCGGTGTACAGGTTGGTGCGCTTCGACAGCGCGTAGCTGTAGGCCAGGGACCAGGCGTTGCCGCGGGCGCCGTTTTCGATTTCGTTGCGCTGCAGGTTGACGAAGAACTTGTTCGAACCCATGGTGTAGACACCGCCCAGGTTGATCTGCTCGAACTTGTTGTTCGCGCCCGCCTGGTCGGCAGACAGATAGTTCGCCTTCAGGTCGAAGGCGCCGAACTTGTAGCCGGCGCCGAATGCGACTTCCTTGTCGTCTTCAGCCGCCACGCGCTCGAGCTGGTGGTAGCCGGCGCCGACGTAGAACGGACCGTTCGCGTATTCCAGCGCCACGCCCAGCAGGTCGCCGTTCGGGCCCTCGGTGGTACGCTCGCCGGCCGAGTAAGCGGCCAGCACGCTGAAGCCCGACATCGGGTTGCTCTTGAAGTTGACCGAGTTCGACAGGCGGCGGGTCAGGCGGTTGGTGGTGAAGGCCGACAGGTTGCTGCCGTAGAAGCCCTGGCCGAGCGCGTCGGTGGCGGCGGCGATCGAGGCGATCGGGCTGTATTCGCGGCCCACGGTCAGCTGGCCGAAGTTGCCTTGCAGGCCGACCACCGCGCGGCGGCCGAACAGCGACGAGTCGGCGGCGCCGGTGTCGAGGGCGACGCCGGCTTCGATGTTGAAGATCGCCTTCAGGCCATTGCCCAGATCTTCGGTGCCGCGGAAGCCCAGGCGGCTGCTCGACTGGTTACCCGAGCTGACGACGGTGCGGCGCTTTTCGCCCGGTGCGTCGGTGTCCTCGATGGCGACGGCCGCGTCCATGATGCCGTAGACGGTGACGTTGGTCTGCGCATGCGCGAACAGCGGAAGGGTCGTGATCAGCGCAGCGGCCAGGGCTTTGTATTGCATGAAGATCTCCAATAAGGGTGAAGGATTGAGTTGGCCTTTTGGCAAACTCAAGGTCCAGCGCATCTTATCGGTGCAATATTTCTGCTTGATGACAGGTTGATATTTCGCAACAGCCTGTTCAGACGGTGTGACCCCTCAGCGGCACGACGATGTCGATCCGCGTGCCGGGCGGCTCGTCGGCGCTGATCGTGATCTCGCCTTTCAGGCCCCAGACCCGTTCGCGCATGCCTACCAGGCCCAGCGATTCCGCCTTTTCCATGTCTTCCTCGCGGATGCCGCGACCGTCGTCGCGGATCGTGATCAGGAGTTCGCCGTTAACACGGTACAAGGTCAGCGTCACCAGCTTGGCCTGCGCATGGCGCGCGATGTTGGTTAGCGCCTCCTGGACGATGCGGAAGATCGCCGTGCTGGCCTGATCGTCCAGGCGCAGCTCGGCTTCCTCGGCCAGCAGTTCGCAGGCGATGCCGTGGCGCTGGACGAAATCCTCGCGCAAGCCCTGCAGGGCGAAGAACAGGCCGCCTTCGTCCAGCGCGCGCGGCCGCAGGTTGGTGGCGATGCGGCGCAGCGAGGTGATCGCCGTGAGCAGGTTGCCGTCCATGCCGTCGATCAGGCGCGCCGAGCTGGGCGCGGCGCCGCAGACCTCGCGCAGCAGGGTCAGGTCCATGCGCAGCGAAGCCAGCAGCTGGCCGAGGTCGTCGTGCAGCTCGCGCGCGATGTGGGTGCGCTCTTCCTCGCGGATGGTCTGCAGGGCGCTCGAGAGCTGGCGCAGCTGGTCGTGCGAGCGGGCCAGCTTGCGCTGCACGCGCTGGCGCTCGGAAACGTCGCGCAGGACGATGGTGTACACGGTGCGCCCGTCCTGCAGGCTGTCCACGATCGAGCCCTCGATCGCGAAGGTCTCGCCATTTGCGCGCAGGCCGGTGCCGGCATAGTCGGTGGCGCGCCGTCCGGCGCGGCCGTCTGCATGAAAATAATCGGTCGGGGCGGCGTCATCGAGCCCCGGCGCCTGGATGAAGTCCGCCAGTGATCGGCCCTGCATCTGCCTTGCCGTCACCCCGAACATGGCGGCGGCAGCCGGGTTGGCCAGCACGATGCAGCTGGTCTCGTCGGCCGCGATGATGGCTTCGTTGGCGTTGTGGACGATGCGCCGGCTGTGGTAGGCCGGCGCGTCGCTGCCGCCATCGGCGTCGAACAGGCTCAGCAGGCGGCCGCCAAGCAAGCCGAGCGCGAACATCGCCAGGCCGCGCCCGCGCGGGCGCGCACTGCGCTGTTGTTTCATGTGGGTATGCCTGCGGTAATGTCCGCATGCGCGGACCAAACCCTACGATACGGCGCGGGGAGCCCGATACGGTTGAGCAGGCACAAGCAGGGCCGGAAGAGGACGTAGGGGTGGTCTAGGCCAATGGCCTAGACCACGGTTTCACTGGGCATGCCCTGCCCTGTCGGGCAGGGCGCTACGCGGGCGGACAGCATGCTGTCCGAATTCCCCGCTACGCCCCGCGTGTGACGCCTGCATCGTGTTGGCTGTGTCTTTCCCCAAACGAAGCCTACACAGAAGCGGCAACGTTACATCTGCTTGAACAAATGCAAGAAGCTCCGGCTCACTTCCAGCTTCTCCGGCCGCCCCTTCACAAGCACCAGGTGGCGCCCGCGGATATCGCGCGTCACGCCTTCGATCGCGTTGACGTTGACGAGGGTCGCCCGGTGGATCTGCCAGAACAGGGCAGGGTCGAGCTCCTCGGCCAGGTCGCGCACCGGCTTCCTGATCAGGGCTTCGAAGCCCGCGGTCTGCACGCAGGTATATTTCTCGTCCGAACGGAAGAACAGGATGTCCTCGACCGGGATCATGCGCAGGTCCTGGCCGATGCTGGCCTGGATCCATTGCAGGTGTTTCGGTTTCGGTGCCGCGATCTTTTCGGCCAGCTGCGAGAGCATCGCGGTGACGCTGTCGTTGACGACGCTGCCCGGCTTGTCCAGGCGCGCCTTCAGGCGCTCGACCGTCACCTTCAGGCGCTCCGGCTCCGAGGGCTTGAGCACGTAGTCGACCGCGCCGCGCTCGAAGGCTTCGACCGCGTACTGGTCGTAGGCGGTGACGAACACGATCTGGCTGCGGTCGCCGATCTCGCGCGCCGCTTCCATGCCGGTCTTGCCGGGCATGCGGATGTCGAGGAAGGTGAAATCCGGCTTGCACTGGCCGACCAGTTCGACCGCTTCTTCGCCGTTCTTCGCTTCGCCGACGATCTCCAGTTCCGGCCAGACCTGTTCCAGGCGCATGCGCAGCTGGTCGCGCATCAGTCTTTCGTCATCGGCAATAATCGCGGTCGGCATGGCGGGGTCCTGGCGGAAAAAGAGTTTGACAATTATTCAAGAAAACAGCGTCGCAGGCAAGGCCGGCGGTGGCGCCGGCGCGTTCACACGCACTCAGCGGGAGACCTGATACGGCACCTCGACCATCGCGATCACGCCGCTCGGGCTGTTGGCGGCGATGTGCAGCTGGCCGGCATCGCCGTGCAGCAGGCGCAGGCGCTCGCGAATGGTCGGCAGGCCCAGGCCGGTGCCGGTGCTCGGCACCACGCCGAAACCGACGCCGTCATCGGTGACGGTGACGCGCAATTTACTGTCGGCCACATCGGCCACGATCTTCAGGGTGCCGCCCTCGGGCTTGCATTCGAGGCCGTGCTTGATCGCATTCTCGACCATGGACTGCAGCATCATCGGCGGGAAGGCGGCGCTGCGCAGGCCGTCGGGAATGTTCATGTCGACCGTCAGGCGCTCTTCCATGCGCATTTTCAGCAGGTCGAGGTAAGCCGTCACCATGTCGACTTCGCGGCCGAGGTTGGTGACCAGGTTGTTGTCGCGCATTTGCGGCAGCACGGCGCGCAGGTAGAGGATCAGGCTGCGCTGCATGGCCGAGGCGCGCGGCGGATTGGTCTCGATCAGGTGTTCGACGGAAGCGAGCGTGTTGAACAGGAAGTGCGGTTCCACCTGCGCCTGCATCATCTGCATCTTCGTTTCCGACAGCTGGCGCTGCATCGATTCGCGTTCGGCGGCGGCATTCGCCGACTGGGTTTGCAGCTCCGCGCGCTTCTTGCCGCCCATCAGGGCCTTGATGCCGAACAGGGCCAGCACCAGCAGGAACACGAAGCTGTTGAACCAGGTCGAGGCCTGCTTGTGATAACGCGACACTTTCGCCTCGGCCGCATCGTCGACCGCACCTTCGATCGCCACCGACAATTCTTCCGCAATCTGCGGCGGCAATTCGATGTGGACCGCTTCGCTGCCGGGATTGGCTCCCTTGGGCAAGGCCAGGTCAGGCGCCGCCGGGGCAGCAGGGGCGGCAGGGGCAGCCGGCGCAGCGGGTGCGGCGTCCTCCGGCGCGGCGGGCGCGGCGGGACTGCCGGGCTTCGGTTTGTTGCGTGGATTAAAACGGATGCCGCTGTCGTCGATGACGATGCTGACCTGGTCCTTGCGCGCGGCGCGCTCGGCGGCGGCGATCTCGGCTTCGCCACCGGAAAACAGTTCTTCCTGCAGGATGGCGCCGGCGATCAGGGTCAGGGCGGCAAACAGGAAAAATTTCCACCACGATAGCTGGGTCACCCAGGTCGCGACGGCATCGAAGGCGCGGTAGAGCGACGACAGGATGCCGGAAAAATAGTGGTGGGAGGAGCTGCGCGCTTGCATGTCTGTTCTTGTCGATCGATTCGTGGGCGGGAGCGAGTGTACCGCGTCCCCGCTATCCGGTGCCGGTTTGTCTTGTTCAAAGGACACAGGGCGATTTCCGGATTGTTGGAATGTTGCAACTTTACACCGGCGCCCCGCGGCTGGCACGCGCTTTGCGACAGCCTGCACGATGCGGGGCGTGGAATGCAAAAGGGGGCGCCAGGGCCGGCGCCGCCCTTGGCACCATCCAGCAAAAAACCGGGCCTAAAAACTAACAACAGGAAACATTGCGCGGTATGATGAAAAACGAGCTCAGCTTCCACAGTCAACCATTCGACGAAAGGATTTGCCGATGTCCGCCGTTCCAGCACAATATCGCCTCGTTACCCGCAGCGACTTCGATGGACTGGTTTGCGCAGTCCTGCTCAAGCACCTGAACCTGATCGACGACATCCTGTTCGTCCACCCGAAAGACATGCAGGACGGGAAGATCGCGATCTCCAAGCGCGACATCACGACCAACCTGCCGTACGTGGCCGGCGCCCACCTGGCTTTCGATCACCACCTGTCCGAAACCATCCGCAACCGCGGCGTGCGCGAGAACCACGTGATCCATCCCGATGCGCCCTCGGCCGCGCGCGTGGTCTGGGATTACTACGGCGGCGAAAAAACCTTCCCGGCCGCCTGGCTCGACATGATGGCCGCCGTCGACAAGGGCGACAGCGCCCGCTTCTCGCGCGAAGAGGTGCTCGAGCCGGCCGGTTGGAACCTGCTGAACTTCCTGATGGATGCCCGCACCGGTCTCGGCCGCTTCCGCGATTTCCGCATCTCGAATTACCAGCTCATGATGGAACTGATCGAGGCCTGCCGCCGGCATTCGATCGACAGCATCATGGCGCTGCCCGACGTGCAGGAACGCACCAGGCTGTATTTCGAGCACGCCAACCTCTGCAAGGAGCAGATCCGCCGCTGCGCGCGCGTGCACGGCAACCTGGTCGTGCTCGACCTGCGCAATGAGGCGACCATCTACGCCGGCAACCGCTTCATCATCTATGCGCTGTTCCCGGAGACCAACATCTCGATCCACGTGCTGTGGGGCCTGAAGAACCAGAACACCGTGTTCGCAACCGGGAAGTCGATCCTGAACCGGAGCTCGAAGACCAACATCGGCGCGCTGATGCTCGAATACGGCGGCGGCGGGCACGAGAATGCGGGGACCTGCCAGGTGGACAACGCGATGGCGGAGGATGTGCTGGGGGCCTTGATTCAGCGGATTACCAGCGAGGGGTAAGCGGGCAGAGTGGGGCTGTCGCCTGTCAGGCTATCGGTGAGCACGATCCGCGTGGGCATGCCCGGTAAAACCGTGATCGAGGCCATTGGCCTCGCCCACCCCTACGGGACACGCTACGTATCCAGGTTTCGTATGATCTCACCGATATCGATGTCCGTAGGGTGGGCATGCCCACGCGGATTCAGCACACCGATAGCGGTGCAGGCAACAGCCCCACGCCCGGTCGCGTATCAGGCCCCCGCCATGGCACGCAACGCGGGCACGACTTCATTTAAATGCGCCACCTCGCAGGTCGGCCGCGCCTCCGACGCGTTCACGACCCTACCCGGATTGAACCAGCAGCTCTCGATCCCGAACCGGTTCGCCCCCAGGATATCCGCATCCAGCCGGTCACCCACGATCACTGTCTCCGCATGCGAAAACGCGCGCGCCATCCTGACCGTGTAGTCGAAGAAGCGATGATCCGGCTTCGCATGCCCGCAGGCCTCCGAGGTCGCGACGAACGACAGGTGTACATGCAGCTTCGCAGCCGCGATGCGCCGGTGCTGGATCTGCTCGACGCCATTGGTGATGATCCCGACTTCGCCGATTCCGGCCAGGGTCTCGCACAGCTGCTGCGCACCGTCGACCAGCACCACGGTGTCCGCCAGCGATTCCAGGTACAGGCGGCTGGCCGCTTGCGGATCGAGCTCCAGCCCGCTTGCGGCGAAGGTCTGGCGAAAGCGCTCCACCTTCAGGAAATCCTTGGACACCGTTCCCTGTTCGAAGGCCTTCCACAAGGCCAGGTTGAAGCCCTGGTAGCGCCCGAACAGGTCGTCGGGAAGTGTCACCAGCCCGAGCTCGCGCATGGTGCGCTCGAAGGACAGTTGTTCGGAAGCCTTGAAGTCGAGCAGGGTGTCGTCCAGGTCGAAAAGAAAGAGTCGGTGTTTCATCGGATCGAGGGGGCGCGGCATGGCGCGCCCGGCAGGGCGGGTGGTCTGGAACCACCCATGATACTGGAGTACCCGGCTCCCTGCCGGGCAGGCCTGGAACGGCCTCAGGCCGGCAGGCGGTCTCGGACGAGCTCGCGCGCGACGTCGGGCTCCACCGGTTCGCCGATCAGGAGGCCCTGCAGCACGGCGCAGCCGTGCGAGGTGAGGAAATCGCGTTGGGCGCGCGTCTCGACCGCTTCGCCGATCACCGGCATGCGCAGGTTGTGGCCGATGTCGATCAGGGTGCGCGCCATGGTGCCGCCTTCGTTGTCCGCTTCGTCGGCGATCGCGCGCACCGCTTCCCTGGACAGCTTGAGCTGGCCCACCGACAGCTCGCGCAGGAAACCGAGGTCGGTCATGCCCTGGCCGAACTCGTCGATCGAGAGCGTCAGTCCGAGTTCGCGCAGCTGGCCGGCCAGGTCGCGCACCTGGCCCGGGTTGCGGATCACGGTTTCCTCGCGCAGTTCGATCTGCAGGCTGTCCGACGCCAGGCCGTAGGCGGCCAGGCGCGCGGCGATGCCGGACACGAAATCCTGCTGGCCGTATTCGCGCGCCGAGACGTTGACCGTTACCGGTACATCGGTCACGCCGAGCTGTTTCAGATCGCGCAGAAAAGCGCAGGCCTGGTCCAGCACCCAGGCGCCGAACTCGACGATGCGGCCGTTTTCCTCGGCCTCGCTCAGGAAGGCGGCGGGCAGCAGCACGCCGTGCTCGGGATGGCGCCAGCGCAGCAGCGCCTCGAAGCTCGAGACCCTGCCGCTGCGCGCATCGATGCAGGGCTGGTAGAGCATGAAGAGTTCGTCCCGCTTGATCGCCTGCGCCATGCCGGAATCGAGCCGCTGACGCGCTTCGCTGCTGGACTTCATGTCGTTCGAGAAGAAATAGATCTCGTTGCGGCCGGTGGCCTTGGCGTGGTACATGGCGACGTCGGCCGAGCGCACCAGGTCGGCCGCGTTGGTGCCGTCGTGCGGATAGACGGCCACGCCGAGACTTGCGCCGACCGCGATTTCCTTGTGCATGAAGGAGACCGGCTGGGTCAGGCTCTGGCGCAGGCGCTCGATCATGCGCAGCATGAAGCGCAGCGAGGGCTGGTTGACCAGCACCAGCACGAATTCGTCGC
>Ga0308160_10002903_pt1 | contig 19969 bp, 24 predicted proteins | sample PhyFR1_FD_201036 | JGI IMG/M metagenome (GOLD analysis project Ga0308160, IMG submission 201036) | Phyllosphere microbial communities from UC Gill Tract Community Farm, Albany, California, United States - DLSLF.R1 | ecosystem: Host-associated > Plants > Phyllosphere > Unclassified | place: USA...
CCCCCCCGCATCGCATACCGCCCTCCTGGCCGCCATCAGTGCGCCCCCCTTTGATTGCCAATCTCTGCCGTCCGTAGTCCCCGCCGCTTCCTTGTCTCCCTGTCGCGTCTGGATGTCGGTGCCGATTGCTTTCAAGGCCGTGAGCCGATCATGACGGAGGGAGGTACTTGGGACGATGCAGTGAGGAGGGGGCGCATTAGGAGAGCACTAGAGGGATGATAGACACACGGAAGAAAGCCCAGACATCCAGGCCAGACATCCAGGCCAGACATCCAGAAAACGGATTGAGAATACCATCGAGAAAGGCATGGGCTGGCACAGGCTCTAGGCAGCCGAGGTCTGCGCTGAAGCGGGGATGGCGACCGCTGGCGTCGTTGCCATCGCCGGCTGGCTGGCAGCCTCGGTGTTGGCGTTAGCCATCTCGCCTTGCACTGGCTCCGCGCCCGAGCCTGTCTTGTGCTCGCCGGGCGCGCCTGAGCAGAGATAGGCGTGGTCGTAGATCGAGGTCGACCAGACCTGAAGCGAAGAGAAGCAGTGTCAGCGCGCATTCAAAACCCTGCACTTGTGCCGGCAAGAGGGGACGCACGTCCTTGCCCCTCCGGGACGCCTCGCGGTAGGCGAGCGCCACAAGGCCACCAAGGATGGCCGTGACGAGCAGCCAGGTGATCCAGAGGAAGGCCAGGAGGGCTCGGTGCTGGGAGCAGCCGGTCCGATAGTAGCCGAGATAGACGGATCGCCGTTCGCCGCAGGAGGAGAGGAACCAGTTGGAGTCGTCGGTCGTCGCGGCGGAGGCGGCTGATAGGTCCGATGAGAAGACATGTCAGCCGGCCGGGGCATCTTGACGACGCGTATGACTGAGGAGACACACCTAGCCAGAATATCCAGAGGAGACCGACGTTCGCGAGCACAAAACGCGTCTGCAGGAGGACCGAGTCTGGGCGATGGGCGGCAAGGACAAGTCTAGGCCGGGCGAAAGACAGGAGCGTCAGTTCGGGAGGGCTGTCGCACTCACTGCCCCAGAGTCAATGGGCACTAACAGAGAGACGACAGATAGCCATGTCCAGACGACGAGGAAGATGTTGAAAGCCCAGGCGCCGCCGGCATCTGCATGTCCAGGAGAGGGAGCAAGGGGGTCAGAGAAGTCGCTTGCGAATGCTCGAGGATGCGGCTGTCGGATGAACCTCCCCCTGCTCGTCGTACGAGGTCGCCGTCGATGCCGAGGACGATGAGCGACGTGAGGAGAGTGACGAGCAAAAGGGCCGATAGAATGAGGTTGGAGCGCGGCGCAAAGGGAGTCATCGTGGCTGCAGGAGCTGCGGTGAAGAACGGTCTGTCGCTCGAGCGAGGGAAGGAAGGCGGGAAGAAGACGCCCACCTGCTCGTTGCTGCTGCCTTTAGGGCGAGCGGGTAGGTGTGCGGCGGCCAAGCAAACCGCGCTCTGCGGCGGCGAAGCCGGGCGACAGGGGTGGAAGTTTGGACGAGCGCCCGGGGCTCGTAGCTCGAAAAGGGGATCAGCGACTCCTCTGTGCCTCCTGGCGAGAACATTCGGCAGCCTCAGGTCACCCGAGCGTCGGCCGACTGACGTGAGAGGCGAGCCGAGCACGGGGTTTGTCGCAGCCGTGACCGACACTTCGAGACAACATCTCAAGGTGGAGCCGTCGTCGGAAGCCAACCACGGGAGGGCGCGCTGGGAGGCGGCCGGCGGGACCCCTGAGCGACTAAGGGACACCCTGGAGCTCGGCCGCCCGTCAGTAAGGGTCAGCGACGACTGCAGGAACCAGTGCGATGCTCCTTTGCCTGTCAATCTTGTCTGGTTGTGCTGAGCGGCAGGTCGCGAGCGAAGGGCCAAGCAGCCAAAGCTCTGCAGTTTCGGGTCTCGTCGTCGAGCGTCTGGCGTCAGCCGGCCGTCGGCGACCGCCGCGGGCGCGCCAGCGGCTGACCCGTGTCATCGCGGCACAGTGTGCATGCTCGCTCGTGCAGGTGCAAGCCAAGAGTCTTCGCGCCGCAGCAGTTGCTAGCAGGGACTCTCAAGGGGCCAGGCGGATGAGATCGAAGAGTGCAGGATGATCGATACAGTCGGGGCGAACAGCACCGAGGGCTACAGCAGAAAACACGGCGCGGCACTGCAGTGTCCGTCGACGTAGAGTCAGAGGCGAAGACAGGATGTCAGGCGAAGGAAGGTAGTGGATTCACAAGTCTTGCAAGGAGGAAGATCAAGGGACGACTGAGGTGACCGTCGCCCTCAGACTGCGTTCGACGACGTGTCGAGAGGACGTTCGCTCGGGTGGCCGCCTGAGATGCTCGAGCCGCGGCGCGTGTCGGGCATCTCCTTCCATGTCTGCTCGCGCTGTTGCGACCGGGTCCACGGGTACGCGAAGATCGGCGTCGTCCAGACCTGCGAGCAGACGCACGGGAGTCAGCGACGTTTGCGCGGCAACAGGGATGGGTTAAGTTGACGAACCTGGCGGTTACCTCTCCGCGACTCCCGCACCGAGAGAATGTTCAGGCCCAGATAGGGCGGCACCGTGAAGATCCAAGCGCACCACTGGAGCCCCTGGATCGCCTGGAGGACGCTGCAGTCGGTGGCATCTGCGGGTCGTCCGGGGCCGCATGGTCAGCCGAAAGGTCGGCGCACAGAAGGCCTGGAAGGCACGCACAGGTGAGGTAGAAGAAGTTGAAACCCTCGCAGTAGTAGAGGTTGCGGTGTCTCGGCCCGACGGTCCAGCTGATGGAGGTGCCCAGCCAAAGGCCGAAGAGCAGGCCGAGGGGTGTGAGGATCCAGTTTGGCGACAGGAGCTTGGATCGCGGCTTGACGCAGGAGATGATGGCACTGGGCGAGTCGATCTCTGTCAGACGCTTGTGACTGTGCAGCAGGGCGAGGACGGTGAGACTGGGGACTCACAGAGCGATAACAATCACCCAGGTGAAGGCGGCCGAGACAAAGGTGACGACGGTCGCGCCGGTCGAGCCTCCCTCGGCGCCGTTCACGAGGAAGGCGTTGAGACCTAGGGTGCCGGTCGCACACGCCAGGCACAAGGCAAGGCAGACGGCAAAGAGGATGCCGTAGGCGCTCGTCCTCGTTGATGAGACTGGCATGCTGTCGGCGAGAGGGGGCCAGAGGTGTGGCTTGTCAGCTCCCGGCCCCTTCGCCTTCAGCCACACTGAGAGCACTATGCTGTGACGCACTCGGGAGAGCTTGACGTGGGAGGGAGGCGAGGGATGGGGGGTAGAAAGAAGGAAGGGCGCGGGGGGGTGCTCGGGAGAAGGGGGGAGAGGGGAGGTGTAAAGGACACGAGTGAGGCGACCGGCCCCTCCTCCTTATAGGGCTCGCTCGGAAGCCGTCTAAGGGGCGGGCGGGAGCCGGTCGTCACCAATGTGTCTGGTGCCTCGCGTGGCGAGGTGCTGGAGGCGACTGGCGTGCCGGCCGTTGGAGCTGCCGGTCTTGGCGGGCGCTTCTTTGGTCATCAACGCTCGTCGGCTCCGAGCGCGCCAGCTCTCGGCCGCCTGGCTTTGACCTGCCAGACAGCATCATGGTCGTCTGCAGGTCCAAACTGACGCAGCAGCCCCGTCCGTCAAGCGTCTGCGACGAGACTCAAAAAAGGGTGAAGGGAGAGAGTTCGACAGCATCCATCGGTCCAGGCTCGAAAGCAGATACATGGGAAGGCAGATGGTACAGGGTCGCGGGGTGATGCCCGGACAGGTCGGACGAGGTCGACAGATTAGAAGCAGGAGTAAGTGGGAGCGCTAGTGGATCAACCCGGAGACGCGCGGGTGGATCAGACGGTAGTGACGGCAGGCGCCGGGGCGGTAATGGGCTCCTCCTTGACGGCGGTCGTCATCTGCGGCTGGGCTTCATCCTTTGACGAGACGCCGGCGGCCGACGTCTTATGCGCTGTCGTACCGAAAGGGTACTCGTACGCCGAGGTCGACCAAACGTGCCGGTGACCCTTATTGTGCTCGACGATTGTGTAAGCGAGCAGGCCAAAGAAGAGGGCCGTCAGGGACACCCAGCCGATCCAGGCGAACGCGATCAGTGCCCTTGCGCCCGAGCAGAGCGAGTCGGTCGCTGACAGCACGCGAGAGATCATCAGCACTTGCTCGGACACACGAAGTAGACGACCCGCAGGGAACGCACCAAGGAGCGCGAAGCGGAAGTTACCGCAGAGGCTCAAGAAGCCGGACAGGGAGTCGGTGTCGCCTGCGGCAAAGGTGACTGTAGGAGCAAGGGCAGGTCGAGCGTAAGCGGCTGGATCTACAGCCTGAGCCTTACGGCCAGAGAGACTGACGCCAGAAGACCCAAAGGACGAAGAGAAGGCCGAGAACGAGCCGCAACTGGAGTACGGTGTGGGCGGGACGCGTGTGGCCAAAGACGATGCTAGGGGAGGGCCGAGGCCGTCAGCGCGAGGAGCGACACTCCGCAGTGAGCACCGGCACTCACAGCGGGAGGAGCGTGAGGAGCGTGATGCAGACGGCGGCGAGGGTGAAGCCGTACACGGGTGCAACGGCACGTCCGGCGACTGCGATGCGGGATTTTAGCACGTGCCAGGTCAGCCTGAGCGGTTCCATCGTGCTCCGCAGGTGCGAGCGAGGCATGTGCAGAGACGCACGGCGCTTGATCAGACGGGCATCGAGACCAAGGACGACGACGGCGCAGAAGAGGACCCAGATGGTGAGGATGCTGAACGCGAGCCGGTGCTTGGTGGCAAAGAGTGGGCTCGTCATTGCTGACTGCGAGCGAGTGCTGCGGACGAGAGGGTCTGGTGTGGGAGAGTTGCGAGGTGCTGCTGCTGCTGCTGCGAGGTGGGATGCGTGCGTGCGGTCGGGTGGGTGATGGGTGGTGAGTGAGCGGGAGCGGGAGGGAAGAAGAAGGCGCGGTGGGCTTTGTCGCCGGTCGTCTTTACAGGACGGTCGGAGCAACAGGAAGGGAACGACGTTGGCTTCACGAGCCTCCTCCCGCCGTGGAGGAAGGGCCCGTGACCTGGCGCGTCGGCGGGCGCGGACGCCGGTCGTGCTCGTCAGGCGTTGCCGAGCGACCCGTGTTCGAGCGGCCGCCGCGTTTTGGCCACATCGTTAGGTCAGCCTTTGGTCGGGCTTGCCGGCCACTGGGCGGGCGGTGGTTCCATCCTGCGACCTGGGCTGAGTCTTGCCGGGGTCAGCGGCGAACCAGAGAGCGGCATCGCTCATGAAGTCTACGCGGCGGCAGCCCAGCAGATTGTGACCCGGCCACAACGCCACGCCGAGCGACATCCGGCAGGACCGGCTAACACTGAGCCGGCAGCCAGGTCGATCGCATGATCTGCGGCGAGGTAGGATCATAGTCCGATGGGGAGGCGAGCGTGGTGAGTCGGTCCAGCCTGGCGCCGCCGAGGCGGGCTCGCATCCGATGTCAAGGGGGAGGGAGGCGTCCGGGTCGACGGCTCGGCCCGCCAGCAGCGAGACAAAGCCGCGACGCGGGACGGACAGACGGGGCATGCTGGTCAGTCTGGTCGCGGAGTCGCGTAAGGAGGCGTCCTGCAGAAAGAGGTGGGCGTCAAGGGGGAGCGAGATGCTCCTTGAGCTGCCCTGCCGGGTGGCGCACGACGACGATACCGCCTGGCGCCTGCCGCGTCCGGCTCGACCACGTCGAGTTGCGGGCCATCTGCCCGGACCCGGAACAACGACACCTCCCCCAGGCCTTCCACTAGAGGAAGAAGCATGGCCGACGCAGACGCCCTACGCCGCCGGACGGCCGTTGCCCCTGCGCTCGCACCCGAGATTACCGACGGCGAGCCCTTGATGAAGCCGGTCGTTCCGACTCTGTCACCGTCCGCCGCCGTGAGTCGCGTCGGCCGCTGCCGGTCTTCGACCGAGGCTGACCATCTGCTGTCCTTTCGCTTCTGCAGTCAGTCAAGTCGCAGCGCTCAGTCGCCCGCAGTGCTCTGCGCGCGTTTCTCCTGTCGCTGGCTTTTGGCTGCTTTGCCTTCCAAGCCTACAACGTGAGGTGCCCACGGGAGCTCGACCGTCGTCCAGGCGACTGCGGCTCATCAGAGCGGTTCTCCTCCCTTGCAGCACCTTTCTTCGGGGCAGGTCAACCCGTCGCAGGCAGATGCCTCCACGACCAAGAAGCTGCCGGGCGCCTTTGACTTTCCGCCCCCAGTCTTCCGCGCCGATGTAGAGAAGCGCGATGCCGTCAAGCGGGCGTTCTTGGTCCGTCGTTCTGCCGGACGCATCCTCGCACGCGTTGCCCCGTGCTGATGCTTAACTCGCAGCACTCGTGGCATGCCTATGAGCGCGACGCCTGGGGCGCCGATGACTACCACCCGATCTCGAAGCGCGGTGACAACATCTCCGAGTCGGGCGGCATCGGCGTACGTCCTGCGCAGCCGCTCCAGGCCGAGCCTTCTTCGCTGACCCACTTTTGTCGCAGTATACCATCGTCGACACGCTCGACACCCTTCTGATCATGGGTCTCGACGAGGAGTACGAGCGCGCTCGGACCTGGGTCCAGGACGAGCTCACCTTCGATGTTGACGTCGAGTTCAACGCGTTCGAGGTCGGTCGATCAAGAAGCACAGGGAGCTCGCTCGCTTCTGTGCATCTGCTGACCCCTCGCCCGCGACTGCCGATGCAGATCACGATTCGCCTGCTCGGTGGTCTCCTGTCGGCCTATCACCTGTCGCCGTTTTCGGACCGGACGCTGTATCTCGCTCATGCTGTCGATCTCGGCAACCGGCTGCTCTCGACCTACCAGACGCCGTCCGGCTTCCCGTTGTCCAAGGTCAACCTCGGCCGGGCGGTAGGCATCCCTGACAAGGACAACCGTGGACTCGTGTCGCTGGCCGAGGTGGCGAGCACGCAACTCGAGCTCAAGTACCTGAGCGAGATCAGCGGCGACGACCGGTACTGGAAGGCGGCCGAGCACGTCATGTACGCCATTCGCGACCAGCCGAGCTTTGACGGCCTCCGGCCCATCTTCATCGAGTACGTCACTCCCATTCGGCTTCTAGCTGACGAGGGGTTGGCCGCTGACCCGACGACGACCATCTGCCCAGCCCCAACACCGGCAGCTTTGTCGCGAGCGAGATCCGGCTCGGCTCGCGCGGCGACAGCTACTACGAGTACCTGATCAAGCAGTACCTCCAGACGGATGCGACCGAGCCGCTCTACCGCGAGATGTACGATGAGGCGATGTCGGGCGTCAAGAACAAGCTCGTCCAGCGGACCAAGGCGAGCGGCATGGTCTACACGGCCGAGCTCGCCTTCCAGCGCAGCGGGGACAAGCAGTACGTCCAGCAGCGGGTTTCCCTGGCTGCCAAGCCCTCGAGGCTGAGGACTGCACCCTTCCGATTCCCTACCTTGCCAGGGGCTGGAATCTGAGCCCGAAGCAAGATCACCTCGTCTGCTTCCTCGGCGGCTCGCTCCTGCTCGGCGTGACCGAGGCTCGGCTCTCGGTCCCGCCGAACCCCAAGGAGTTCTCCAAGGCCGACCTCGAGGACTGGTATGTCGGCACCGGCCTGATCGACACCTGCGTCGAGACGTACAACACCAAGACGTGCGTCTGGCGCATTCCCTCTCTTGCGGCAAAGGGACGCTGACTGACAGCCATCGGCCTGATCAGCGGTCTTGCGCCCGAGATCGCCTTCTTCTATCCCGATACCGATCCGCGAAGCGAAACGTCGGACTGGTACATCAAGGAATCGTCGTGCGTCGTCTCACGCTGCTGGCATGGTTCTCATGATCGCTGACTTCCTTTCGCCTCCCCGACTGATGTTTGCAGCGAAAACCGTCCGCTCATCGACGCGCGCAACATCCTCCGGTACGGCCCATCTCCCCTCTCGACTCGCAAGGATTGACGTGCTGACTGCGGAGCTATCTGATGCAGACCCGAGACGGTCGAGTCTCTGTTCCTGGCTTTCCGCTTGACGGGCGACCCCAAGTACCGCGAGCAGGGCTGGAAGAGTGAGTTGGCGGAAGCCTCGGCAGCCCCTCGATTGCGAAAGAGGAAGCTGACGCTCGCACGGCTTGCCGCTCTCTCGCCCATGCGTCAGTCTTCCAGGCGTTTGAGAAGCACTGCAGGGTCGAGACCGGCGGCTACGTAAGCATCCTCGACGTCAATCAGGTGCCTGTCGAGACCGAGGACCGCATGGAGACGTTCTGGCTGGCCGAGACGCTCAGTGCGTGCTGCTGGCTGCATGCATGTGTGACCTCCTTCCAGCCCTCATGCTGACTTCGATTCATTACGCTTTCGCAGAGTACCTGTACCTGCTCTTCTCGGACGCCTCGGTCGTTCCGCTGACAGGTACGTCCCTTGCCGCCTGATCCGTCCGAGCACGTCACGCTGACAAGCCTCTCCATCGGCCGGCAGACTACGTCTTCAACACCGAGGCCCACCTAATGCCAGTCTTTACACCGACTGTCGTCGACAGCATCCAGCTCTGATCTTACATGAACTTTGTCAGATGCAAAGGCTGCAGATGACATACGGGACTCGCACAATGAAGTCAGACGGGGGGGGGGGAGCCCCCTCGTGATTAGAGGAGAGGCGAACGCCAAGGGGAAGCTTCAGACTACTCTCAGCCGGCGCATGTGTACGACGGAATGAGACGCTCGAAATTTCAACAAGAGACGCCGGTCACCGCGTTCATCACAGGCAGATTGTCAGACGGGGTGCCGAAGTACTACTCGAGCGGCGCGCGGGCGAGGCGACTGGCGGCGCGCCGCTGAGCCAGCCTGCTACGGGCGCCCGCTCCGCCCCGCCGTCTTTTCGCCCAGCGCGAGCGGCGGCGGCGGCCGGCGGCCTCTCCCTCCCTCCTGCATCTCCCACCCGACTTGCCTCGACAGGTTCCTCCGATGACCGCCTCAGAACCGCAGCAGCAGCAGCAACGGGCCTTGTCGACGGAGGCCGAGGACGACCACACTGTCCAGCAGCAACTCTTGCAGCATGACGAGCAGCAGCAGCAGGTAGGCGCCGGCGCCGGCGCCGGCGACTCGCTCGGCCCTCAAGACTCTCATCCAGACGAGGCGCCGTACGTCCATCCGGCCGGCGGCGACGGCGCTCAGCATCACGATCCGTCGTTCGCCAGCGATGAGGGCGCGCCGCACCACGAGCACGCCGGCAGCATACTCGAGGCTCATTTAAACGGCCACCTCGGCGACGACGGCAGCGGCCGCCGGGCCGATGAAGAGATGCTCGACCCATCGCTCGCCGCCGGCAGCAGCGGCGGCGGCGACATCCGCGACGCCAGCCAGGAGCAGCAGGATCCCGACGGCAACCTGCACGGCCAAGAGCTCGGCGGGGGCCAGCTCGGACCTGTGACCGACGGCATCGGCGGCGGCATTGCGGCACCCAAGAGCCGCAAGCGCAAGGCCAAGGACGGCGAGGAGGACAAGCCGGTCAAAGCGTCCCTGACGGCCGGCGACTGGTGGGACTGTCTCCTCGATGGCACGGGTGCCGGCGAAAGTCCTCTTGCTGACGCCCTGCTTCCTGTCGTGGCTGAAGGATGCGCGTCTTCCAGTTCCTCGACGAACACCCGGAGCTGAGCCAGCTCAAGACGGTCCAGTACTTCCGCGCTCTGCCCGAAGGTGCGTTCTGCCGACCGATCGAGTATCCATCCCCCTTTTGGGTCGCGTCGAATGATAATTCTCTCCCTTCTCTCGCAGACGCCCTCGTCTTCAACCAGGCGACGCTCTCGCGGACGCTGCGGAAACGCGAGCAGATCACCAAGCTCTTCGAGTCGGGCCCGCAGGGGCCGCAGCTCAAGCGGCAGCGCAAGGTCAAGCTTCCCCATGTAGAGGATTTTCTCCTCTCGTGGATTGCCCAGCGCAAGACAGCGGGCGACATGCCGGGAGGCAAGGAGATCAAGCAGAAGGTTGTCTCCATTCAAAACGAAATGGGCATAGACCCGAGCGCTGGCGGCCTCAAGGGCACCAACGGCTGGCTCGAATCCTTCATACACACGTCGGTCCCCAGTTACAGATCGCCGGCGAGTTTTCGAGCTGACCAGATCGCCCCTTCTCGTTCTACAGGCACAACCTGCTCCTTCCTCCGACCGCATCGTCCGAGGCCAAGCGTGCGAAGAAGGCTCTCATCGCGGCCAAGAACAAGAAGGCGGGCGGCAGCGACATTGGCTCGCCCGGCGGTCTCGGCGCCTCGGCCGAGCCGTCACCGCACCCTGGGTCCAGCGGCCTCGGCCAGCAGTCGCTCGACTCGGCCAACTCGCATCTCGTCATGGATTCGTACCTCGAGTCGGACATGGGCGGGCCCTCCTCGTACGGCCTCCACCACGGGCACGAGGCCCAGCTCGCCAACGAGGGCATCATGGCCGACGTCGAGGGCTTTGTCATGGGTCTCCACCCGCAGGAGCAGCACGAGCTCCAGCAGCCCTCGGGCGACGGGAACCAGGCGGCGAGCGGCGACGACCAGCAGCCCTCGACCGACCGGCCCGTCACTGGCGAGGACGCTCAGAGCAACATCGACCCAGCCTTCCAGACCAGCGAGGGCGGCTCAGCCTCGACAGCCTTCCCCGGTCTGACGATCCCGGCCGGCCAGAATGGAGCGTCCACCGGCGCGGCTCCGCAGCGGCAACTCCCAGCGGCGGCCGGACCGTCAACCGGCTCAACCAAGTACGAGTCGTTGCTCAACCAGGTCGACGTGCTCGAGCGCATGCTCGAGACGGACCGGGCCGACTTTCTCGCGAGCGTCGAGCAGGACCAGGCCGACGCCTTTGAGCCGGCCGAGACGGCGGCCGACCTGCTGAAGGCGCTCGGCCGTCTGCGCACCTACCTCGGCGTCCACCACCAGCACGACTAGCGTCCCCTCGCTCATTTTGTACCTTTTACGTCCTTTGTATGCTCTCCCCGAATCAACTCCCCCCCTGCCTGGCCCGCCCGCGCGAAAGCCCCTCCCCGATGGTTTCCTTCCTCGTCATGATCATCTCACGCATCCCTGAAAACCCACATCTCAAACTCGTACTCGACATCCTTCTCGCTCTGGACGCCGCGCGGGACCTCCCAGCCGAGCCAGCGGCTGAGCTCGTCGGCGCTCGCACGTGTCCAACGGTCGTCCGCCCGGAACTCGGCGAGATGGGCGTCGCAGTCCTCAAAGGCGGGCGAGCGGACGCGAGTGAGCAGGATCCGGTCGACGAGCGGCGCCGGTTCGGCCGTCAGCGCGAGTCTGTAGAGCTCGGCCCCGCCGATGAGAAACGTATGGTTTGAGCTCGGGCCGGCCGCCGACAGCGCCGCCTCGAGCGAGCCGTGGACGGTCGTCGAGGCCAAGGAGGAGCTGGTCCGTCCGAGAGCCGCAATGTCAGTGAGTAGGCGGCCGGGCCGAGCGCCGGTGTCCGAGAGACGTACAGGTCGAGCTCAGTCGACCGGCTGACGACCAGGTTGCGCCGGCCTGGGAGTGGCCGGAAGCGAGTCGGGATACCGTCCCAGGTTTTGCGGCCCATGACGACAGCGTTTGGCCGCTCGGCCGTCGCGCCGCAGCCCTCGGTCGTCACTGACCAGATGAGGGAGGTCAGGGAAGGTCAGCTCTGCCAAAGGAACGCGTCGCGGGGACGCACGCCCGCCGAGGAGAGGGGCGCACCTCGGGCGAACCACTTCATCTCCTGCGGCAGGCGCCAGGGCAGGCCGCCTCCAAGACCGATCCCGTTCGACTGCGTAGCCGCGACGATGAGCGTCAGAGGGGCGCGAGACGTGGAAGCGGGCATGGTCAAGCTGAGGGAGGGAGTGGGATGGGGGTGCGAGTCGCGGTCGAGGTGTCGATATCGGCTCGAGGCGCGTCGTCGTCGTCGCCGCCGTCGGAGCCCCGTAAATGCCATCGCCGGCGGGCGAAGTTCGCCAGTGCCACAACTATCGCGCACTCTCTTTCGCTTCGATAACTTGCTCCGCTCACGCTGCTCGATCTCTGCAGACAGTTCATGCGTATCTGGGGTCGTGACTGTGGCCGGCCAGCACGACCTCCTGCGCTCGATTCAGGGCGAGCGGGCAGCGCCGGGTCGGCGGAGAAGTTGCCTCTAAATCCGAGCGAGCCGAGACAGCGCTAGCTGCAGGCTTGGGTCGAGTCGCGCCCCTTGCAGCTGCTCGCTAAGGCCGCTTTGCAAGTCGTAGGCAAGTAGGGACGGTCTCGTTGGCTCGTTTGGGACGCGAAAAGATATCGCCGGAGCACTGGCGATGGGTGTATCAGCATGCCGCGTGGGCCTTTGTGCGGAAAGGGACTTGGTACGGACCCGCGCCTTGAAGACCATTTCGCACGCCCTCAACCGTCGCAGCATTTGCGGACGTGCTCGCTGCCGACCCGTTCAAGGTGCTCGGCAAAGTGCGAGACGATGTCGCGGTCGAGCTTGGCCCACTTGGGCAGCCGGTCCGCCGGCTTTGGATCGAGATCGATGACCTTGACCTGGTCACAAGATACTGTACTCGAGGGAGACGCACCATCGGTCGAAGCGACCGGAGTCGAAAGTGCAAGCCGAGCGATGATCGAGCAATCTTTGAAGGTCGCCGCCAGGAGGAAGGCAACTATGCGATCCTTGGCCGAGCAGTCGAGCGTGTGCGGGTTGAGGTTGATGGGGTACGACTGAGCGAATCGAACGTAGGCCTCGAGGTTGACTCGCATGCTCTCATCGGCGCCGGAAGTAGCTAGCAAACCCTCGATGTCGAGATGGTCGAGCGACGACTGGAGGCTAGCAAGTCGCTGCAAGACGGCCGAGCGCTTCAGGGCAGGCAGTAGGCGGTCTGCGAGCGCGGCGGGGATGTCCGAGTCATCGGCGGTGCTCAACGCACGTGCCAGTCGGGATATCTGCGTTTGCGGACGATGGACGACCAGTCAGCGGGCCGGGCATGCGCGCAGCAAATCAGAGGAGCGGGAAGACGCACGTCGCCCGACCGAACGACCTTGCCGTTCAGGAAGAGGCGCAGACTGTTGCTCTTGCCCTCCAAGTCCTCGCACCAGCCCAGCCAGAGCTCGTTGATGGCGCGCCTCATCCGCGGCTCATAGCCAGAGTAGAGGTCAAGCGGGCAGTAGGTGCCTGCGCTTGGCGGTGAGCCGGATGTGCTGGCGATGTGAGCGGCGTCGCGCTTGAGCTGCCGGTGCATGCATGTCCGGCAGTACGTCGTCTTAAGGGCGCGTGTCGAGGACGAGAGATGCGTCGGAGAAGGAAGGAAGCCCCACTTCGGCTAAGGGCCGGGAGAGCGGCGGAAAAGGCAGAAAGGGGCTGGCTCGTCAACAGGGTCGGGCACAGAGAGGACGAGCATGGCCTAGATCTTGAGCGCACTTTGATCTCAACTGCCAGCTGGTCGCCCTGCGCTGCCTCGTCCCGTCCGATAAGATCCGCGACGAGCATGCCTTCTGTCGCATCGACGGCCAACCCTCCCTTCGCGCGTCTGGCCGCCGGCCGGTGCGGCTCGGCCAGCTCCGCTAGACCCTCGAGCAGCGTCCGGTCAAGCGCGAGCAGCTGGCAGTCGGGCAGGTGCGCCTCGCCGAGAAGCGGCCGGATCACGAGCTCCCGAAATTGCAGCTCTGCTTCGACGTCTGCGTCCGAGCTGCCAGATGAGCTGGACGAGGCGGCCTTGCGCAGGCGGAGGACGTGCGAGCTGAAGTCGGCGTGCGGGGGGCCGACGTAGCGGAAGACAATGTTGGCGCCGCCTGCCAGTCGACCCGCAGAGGCAGCATCAGCAGCTTGCAAGCCCTTACACAGAGGCAGACAGGACGATCAACGTACCTTCAGACAGGTAGGCCCAGTCGGAGGAGGTCGACATGCTGGCTGTTGGGGGGACGACTTAGCCCGGCCATCGCTGCGCGGAGTTTCGTTCGGCCGGCCGACGCTCGGAGGGAGCGCGAGCTCGTCGTCGCCTCAGACCTCCTCATCCTCTCCTCGCCCTCGTAGCATCCCAGTCCAGCCACTCTCGCCATGGTCGTCAGTCATGATCGTTTAGCTGGCTGCTGCGCCCTCACTCTCATCGATCCTAGGCTGACAGCACAACCCTGCCCGGCGCATCCGTCGGCGTCCCCCCCGGAGCAGAAGCTCACCCTCTGCCTCAAGGCTACGCTTGACAACATCACCTCGCTCCAGCCGCAGTCTGAGCAGCACGAGTTCCACTTCCGTGTCCAGTGCTCAAGCTGTCACGAGGAGCACCCTAACACGGTGCCTGTCAACCAGCAGGTCAGTCAGAGCTTGCCCTCGGAGGAAGCCATGGCAATTCGTCCGGTGGCACGCCGACCCCTCAGACGGCGTGCCAGAGGCCCCTGTCCCTGCCTGGCTCGCTGACATCCGTTCGCTCCTGTGCGCCGATCCTCATCTGCAGGAGGAGCACGACATGTCGGGCTCGCGAGGCTCGGCGTCCTTTGTCTGGCGGTGCTCGTTCTGCAAGGTGGGCCGCCGCGCAGCGTCCCAAGCTCGAGGCTGCCTTCCACTGACGCCCGTGCTCGCCGACCCTCGTTGCAGCGCGAGTCGACGCTGTCGTTCCTCCCGCTCATCATCCCGTCGTCGCTGCCGGGCTCGACAAAGGGCAAGAAGGCCAAGAACACGGCCGCCCCGACGTCGACCGCGCCGGCGCCAATTCTTGAGAGCGAGACCTGGACGCCATTCCTGACCGTCGAGTGCCGTGGACTCGAGACGGTCGGCTTCGAGTGGGAGGTACGGCCCCGTCTCTCCGGTCAACATACTGTTCCCCGAAACTGTTGCTGTCTCTCAGGCTGATCTCGACTCGATGACCGCGCGCGATCCCACAGGGCCAGTGGAAGGCGCAGGTGCCCGACTCGGAGGCTAAGTTCGACTCGATCGAGTTCGAGGACGGCCGCTGGGACGAGTACGACGAAGGCTCGGAGCTACCCGTCTCCATCGAGGAGCTCGAGAGCAAGTGGATGAAGGTTTGAGCGTGCTTGCTATCTATGATCCCGGAAACCGACTTGCGTGGAGGGCGGCATATGCACCTCTCGACAGGGCGCTGACCACTTCGGGGCGAGTCCGAAGGGTAGGAGGGTTTCACTGGCACTCGAATCGGAGCTCTAGTCGTTGCGTTTCATCAGGTATCGGCAGAAAGGGAGACTAAGACCCTCGAAGGGGCTGAAGGAATGACAGTAGGATGTTCCGCGTGTGTCCGGCGCAGGCGAGGTCGAGCCGTGAGGGCGGTTCGACGAGCAGTGTAGAGCAGAAGAGGGAGAAGAAGGGGAGTTCTACCGCAGGCAACTGACTGATCGAATCTACGTGTTGCTCTACGTTTACCGAGCTAGCAAGTCTCTTGCGGCCTGCGGTATCGAACCGGCGGCCTGATGTCGAGTGAGCGGAAAGGAAGGCAAGGAGTGCGCTGCCCTCTCACTTTTGCTTGGCGTCGACGAGGGTCTCAACGCCGTCGACGCCCGAGTCGCTGACGGCGCCGCTCTGGCCCTTGAAGACGCCAATCTTCTTGGCGACGCCGGACCGCGACTTGTAGAAGATGACGTCCTTGCCCTCGTCGACGAAGGCGCAGTCGCGGAACTGGAGAGGAGAACGAGGAGAGACGCAGGCGTCAGCAGCAGCTTACGTTCGAGCGGCGCAGAACTCTTGGTAACGCACGTTGCGGTAAAGGTCGACGAGGAAGTGGCCGTCCCGCCATTGGTAGTGAGGGCCGAGGAATTCCTTGAGGGCCTCAGTGGCCTTCCAGGCGTTGTAGTGCGGGATCTTGGACGAGACGTGGTGGGAAACGTGGGTCTCGCACTGTTTGGAAGACAAGCACAGCTCAGCAGATGAACAGGCGAGACCGTCAAAGTTGATGGATTTCGACTGACGATGCCGTGTAGCATGTGGGGGCCGACCCAGCCGAGGCAGTTGCGGTCGATGGTGGCGAGCGCGCCCTGCAGACATCGCTCGAGTCAGCCGTCGATCGTCGCAAAAGTCGTCGGACCGGAAGGAGCGTGTGCCGAGGACTCACAGTGGCAAACGTCCAGGTGTCGTTCCTGTGCGCGCAAGACGGCCAGCAGGAAGCGTCAGCGTTGGAGAGCTCGGCTGGGACGAGGGAGGGAGAAAACGCACGAGTAGTGGGGGACGAGCGGGTCCGTGTGCTGAAGGAACGTGATCGAGACGAGCCAGTGGTTGACCCAGAGGTAGGGGATCAGGTAGAACTTGGCAACCTCGGCGAAACCGCGCTGGTAGCCCCAAGTGCCGAGCACGCCAAAGAGAATGGCAATGCCGACGTCGGAGGCGAGGATCTGCCGGAAGTGACGCTTGTCGAAGATGACGGACGACGGGTTAAAGTGGTTCGTGAAGCGGGGGTACGTCTTCTGGCCCGAGGCGTTGCGGATGAGGTACATCGGCCAGCCAAGAAGCTGCAAGAAGAGAGTGACGGCAGGAGACTTAGCCACGAAATCGAACCCGATGCGAAAGGAATGAGTGCTCAGGACGGACCTGCTGGGCAAGGAGGTTGGCAAGGACGTAGAGAGGGGCATCGCCGATGGCCTCCCGGAGCTCCTGCTGGCGCTCAGCGGTGACGTTGAAGCCGTCCTGGTCCTCGCGCTCCTTGTCCATCGTCGGGTAGCGCTGGAGGCAGGAATGAATTAGAGGCAGAGTCGGTCAGATACGAGCCGTGCGATGCGACAGGTAGGCCAGAGACGTACGTGCTGCTCGCGCGTGCGCGGGACAAAGACCTCGTCGCGGTGGATGTGACCGGTCGCGGCGTGGTGCCGGCCGTGCGAGATGCGCCAGGAGTGGTACGGGACGCCGAGGGCCGAGTGGAGGACCCATCCGACAGCGTTGTTGATCGTCTTGCTCTCGGAGAAACCCTGGTGGCCGCACTCGTGGGCGATGACCCAGAGTCCTGTTAAGGGGGAAGGGCGGTCGATAAGCGGGTTAGTCGAGAGTGCTGAGAGGAGCAGCCAATGTCACTCACCGGTACCGGCAAGGCCGGTCCAGAACCAGAAGACGTTCCAGAGAGCGAACGAGAGAGCCTTCGAGCCGTAGTGGCCAAAACCACTGCGAAAAGCAAGAGCAGGGTCAGGTCGGCCGTATGTCTCAGCGAGCCAAGGCTAAGCAAGCGACGTACGAGAGCGAGACGAGCGTCGGGATCTGCAGCGCAAAGGCGACGCCGGCCGCGATGAAGATGAGGTCCTGGACGCTGATGGACGGGACGAGGGACAAGTTGACATGTGAGGGGAGGGAGGAAGATCGGGCAGAAGTCGATCCGTCGATGTCGGAGGGAAGATCGGGCGAGGCAGCGGAAGAGTCAGGAAAGCGCGAGACAGTCTGTCAGAGATCGGAGAGGTCGATCGACAGGCGAGAGGATTGCAAAGGGAGCGGGACGAACATGTAGAGCGACGAGTGGAGGGCCGACCGCTCAAAGCACTCCTTCCTGAGAGGGGGAAGAATAGCAGGGAAGGCCGGGCGAGGTCAGCTCCTGGCTGTGCCGAGGACCCGAGGGACATCCTTGGCGCGTCCCATTGGGCCGGCCGGCCGGCGAGCCGCCAGCAGATCGCAAGGGTCCGCTAGCAGACGACCGGCAAAGGCAGGGCAACAAAGCACTCTGCCTCGAGGAACTCGGGAGGACGTACGGGATAGCCTGCAGGAGCCTGACGGGGCGAGGAAGGCGGATGTAGCGGGCGGTCAGATCCGGGCGGTGGCGAGAGAGGCTGGGGCATGGCAATTTGGGCGCAGGCGGACGCACTGCTTGACGGTGTACTCGGGCACGATGAAGCGAGCCTCCTCAGTGTGCTCCATGTCGGTCACCTGGGCGGGCTGATTCGTCTCCTCGGTCTGGGCGGACATCTTGCGAGAGGGCGTGAGAGGGAAAGGGAAAGCTTGGGACGAAGGGGTCGTGGTGGGCTGGGGCCTGGACGGAAGGCTGCTCGGAGCGGTGGGCGGCGTGGGCCAGCCAGGCTCTCCGAGTTTTGCCTCCGAGGCGGTTTGGCGCTGCCGGTCGGCCCGCGCGGCCTCCCTCCGACGACGGACCCCAGCAGCCAGCACCCTTTCCTCCTCACCAGCCGACCGCCCCCCTGCTACCCGCTCCTCGCCTCACTCTCTCTCTCTCTCTGCTGCCGAAATGGGACTGCTCAACGGAACGAACGGGTCGGCTCCGGCCATGACACCGCTCGACGTACGTCCCTCCCCTCCCTCCTTCCTCCCTCTGCGCGCGCGCTACTCCGATAACCGGCTGGGCCCGCTCGCCCTCGCGTCTCCGACAGCTGACGGCCCCGACCCCTTCCCCTTGGCCTGCTTTTGGCCCTGCCCCTCCCTACTCTTCACAACGCACCGTTAGCCCTCGCGCCTCAGGATCACGCCGCACCCGTCACCGTCGACGCTCCCAGACGGCCCGCTCGTCTGGGGGGCGTCCTTCTCGGACCACATGCTCACCGTTCAGCACATCCCCGGCGAGGGCTGGCAGGCGCCCGAGATCAAGCCGTTTGCCAACCTTGAGCTCCATCCGGCGAGCGCCGTCCTGCACTATGCGCCCTGTCTCTTCGAGGGTACGTTCGGACGGATTCCCCTTGGAACTGGCGAGGCCTGGTCACGCGCGCTCGCAGGCGTTCGAGTCAGGTGAGGGCCTGGTCGTCACAGAGGTGCTGACTCAATGGACGATGACTGCGCCCTTGCCCGCGGCCCACCTGACCCACCTTGTGCAGGTATGAAGGCCTACAAGCCCGAGGGCGGCGAGCCGGCCCTGTTCCGGCCCGACATGAACATGGCCCGCATGAACCGGTCGGCCGCGCGGATCGGCCTGCCGGTGCGTCGCCTTCAACAAGCGCCCCGCTGTGCGTCCGCGTCGCTGCTGACGACCACTCGTCTCCTCCTGCAGACCTTTGACGACGAGGCACTGATTTCACTCATCATGTCGCTCGTCAAGACTGACGAGCGGTTCATCCCACCACCGCCGTACTCGTGCGTCGCTCCTTCGTCGGCTCTCCTCGCAGCTCTGACTGACGCGCGTGCGACGACCTGTGCCTTCCTCCAAAGGCTGTACATCCGGCCGACCATGATCGGCACGCGGCCCGCGCTCGGTGTCGGAGGTCAGTCCTTTGACCTCTTTGCTTGCTTGTGATCACGACGTTCCACTGGTGACGGCTCCTTCTGATCGGCACCTACCTTCAGCGAGCGATCACTGCCTGCTCTATGTCATCATGAGCCCCGTCGGTCCCTTCTTTGCCGAGGGCTTCAAACCGGTGTCGCTCCTGGCCACGGTCGACGACGTCCGGTCATGGCCCGGAGGTGCGTCTTCTTTCTGGAGGAGGTGCTGCTTGGTCGATCGCTGACAATGCAGCCTACCTCAGGCACCGGCCAGTTCAAGCTTGGCGCCAACTACGCGCCTTGCTTTACGCCGCAGAAGAAGGCGCAGGTTCAGGGCTACCAGCAGAACCTGTGGATCCTGAAGAACGAGCTCGGCTCGACCGTGACGGAAGCTGGCCAGATGAACGTCTTTGTCGCTCACAAGGACGAGGCTGGAGGTCAGTCCTCCCTGGGCCGAGCGAGCGGCCGACTCCTTATCAGAAGCTGACGCGCGGCTCATCTTCTGCTCTGCTCGTAGCGACGCACCTCATCACCCCGCCGCTGAACGGCCAGATCCTGCCCGGCGTGACGCGAGACTCGCTCCTCACGCTTGCCCGCGCCCATGCCGCCGGCTCGATCGCCCTGGCCGGCCTGCCGCCGTCGAACCTCGTCGTCGAGGAGCGTGAGTTCACGCTTGCCGACCTCGAGGCGTGGTCGGCCTCGGGCTCGCTGCTCGAGTGCTTTGGCGCCGGCACGGCCGCCGTCCTCCAGCCGATCTCGCGCATCGGCATCCCGGACGCCGAGGGCAACGTCGTCGACATCCTCATCCCCGTCGGCGAGGCCGGCATTGGTCCGATCGCCGAGAGCCTCCACCAGCGCATGAGCGCCATCCAGACGGGCACGATCGAGGGCCCGGCCGGCTGGAAGGTGCTGTGCCAATAGAAGGAAGGGGCGCAGAGCTGGGGCTGCTTGATCTCTGCACGCACACCTAGATCGCATGGCATGACACGCGACCTGCGACACGAGCATCTGCGGCCCAGGGAA
>Ga0308160_10002904_pt1 | contig 19961 bp, 16 predicted proteins | sample PhyFR1_FD_201036 | JGI IMG/M metagenome (GOLD analysis project Ga0308160, IMG submission 201036) | Phyllosphere microbial communities from UC Gill Tract Community Farm, Albany, California, United States - DLSLF.R1 | ecosystem: Host-associated > Plants > Phyllosphere > Unclassified | place: USA...
CACCTCGGCGATGTCTTCTTGCAAGAACTGGAAGTCCTTGTCCTTGGCGATGCGCGCTTCATGCCGCTTCTGCAGCGGGCCGACCAGTTCTTTCAGGTCGCCCAGCGGCATGTACGGCGCCGGCTTGATCGATACCCACGGCAGTGCGTTGTCGTACGACGATTCGCCGAAGTTCTCGATATCGGCCAGCACCGGCAGCTTGATGTCGGGTGTCACGCCGCGCAGCTGGGTGGTGCCGCCATTGATGCGGAAGAACTGGGCGATCGTCATCTTGAGTTCGCCGTAACGCATCTTTTCGCTCGGTGCGAAGCGGTCGAGGTCGATCAGGGTCTGCACCGTGCCTTTGCCGAAGCTCGGCTCGCCGATGATCAGGCCGCGTCCGTAATCCTGGATGGCGGCGGCGAAAATCTCGGACGCCGAGGCCGAACCGCGGTTGATCAGGACGCCCACCGGACCGTCCCAGGCCAGGCCGGCCCTGGTATCGCTCTCGACTTCGACCCGCCCTTCTGCGGTGCGCTGCATCACGACCGGGCCCTTGTCGATGAACAGGCCGGTGAGCTCGATCGCCTCGGTCAGCGAACCGCCGCCGTTGTTGCGCAGGTCGATCAGGACGTTGTCGACCTTGTCCTTCTTGAGTTCGGCCAGGATGCGCTCGACATCGCGGGTGGCGCTACGGAAATCCTTGTCGCCACGGCGGCGCGCTTCGAAGTCGAGGTAGAAGGTCGGCAGCGAGATCACGCCAATGCGACGCTCGACGCCGCCTTCCTTGACCTTCATGATCGACTTCTTGGCGGCCTGCTCTTCCATGCTGATCTTCTTGCGCACCATCGACACGGTCACGTGCTTGGCGTCGACGCCACCGTCGCCCGGGATCACGTCGAGGCGAACGGTGGAGCCCTTCTCGCCGCGCACCAGCGCCACCACGTCGTCCAGGCGCCAGCCCAGCACGTCGGTGAAGGCGGCATTGCCCTGGGCCACGCCGACGATACGGTCGCCGACCTTCAGCTTGCCGGACTTGTCGGCCGGGCTGCCCGGCACCACCTCGCGGATCACGGTGTAGTCGTCGCGCGACTGCAGCACGCAGCCGATGCCTTCGAGCGACAGGCGCATGGCGATGTCGAAGTTGTCGGCCGAGCGCGGACCCAGGTAGTTGGTGTGCGGCTCGATCGCGGTGGCATACGCGTTCATGAACATCTGGAACACGTCTTCGTTGTTGAGCTTGCGGATGCGGCTGACGTAGTTCTCGTAGCGTTTGTCGAGCGTCTCGCGGATCGACTTGTCGTCCTTGCCGGCGAGCTTGAGGCGCAGCCAGTCGTTCTTGACGCGCTTCTTCCAGAGGTCGCGGATTTCGTCTTCGCTCTTGGCCCACGGGGCTTTTTCGCGATCGAGCTGCAGCGTTTCGTCGCTGGTGAAATCAAATTTTGTCTTGAGCAGGCCGCGCGCATACGCCATGCGCTCGGCAAAGCGCTGCTGGTACATATTGTAGATCGCGAACGGGACCGTCAGGTCTTCGTTGTTGATGGCGTCGTCCATCCGGGTGCGCTGCGGTGCGAAGCCGTCGAGGTCGCCCTGCACGAAGTACAGCTTTTCGCTGTCGAGCGATTCGAAATAATTGTCGAAGATCTTGACCGACATCGCGTCGTCGAGCGGCACCGCCTTGTAGTGGTAGCGGCCCAGCACGCGCGAGGCCCACAGCGCGGCCTGGGTCTGGGCGGCGATCGGCTTCATCTGGGTTGCGGTCGGGGCGCCGCCGGGCGCCGGGGCAGCGGGCTTGGCGGGTGCAGCAGGCTTGGCCGGCGCCGGAGGCTGCGCGATGGCGGCAGACTTCTCGGGCTGCGCAGTCACCACATGGGCCGACATGGCGAACGCCACGGCAGCGATGAGCACGTGCTTCTTCATTCTATGTTTCTCCGAACGGGGATCCTGTTGCGGTTGCGGAGCGGGCGGCAAGCCCGACGTTCCGCGCTTTGCGGTTCATTCTACAGGAAGCCTTACCGTGCCGAGGCGGCTTATCCCCGTTGAATAGGGTCAGGCGCGCTATATTAAGGCTGGCATAAGCCAGCCTTTCCGCTTTCGCCCAGCCCCGGCTCAGCCCTTGACCGCGGCAAGTAATGCATCGCGGAAAAACCAGAGCGCGCCCAGCAGCGCCAGCAATGGCGCCCACGGCCACGAGCGCGCCGCCAGCTTCCAGTCCACCGGCGAAGGCCAGAACGACAGGAACTGCGGCGCCAGCACCGGCATCAAGGCCAGGTCGAGCGGCTCGAAGGTCCAGCCATGGCGGGTGCGCCACCAGGCCACGGCAAACGGCAGCAGCAGCACCAGCAGCGGCGCCAGCGCGGCCGGGGCCGCGTTGTACCAGCGCAGGTTGGCAAACGTGACCGAGCCGAGTTCCCAGTTGTGCCCGCCTGCCTTGCTGCCTTTGCTGCGCTTGATCCGGCGCGGCAACACGCTCATGCCGACCGGCTCTGCATTGCTGAGCAGGCCGATCGAGAAGTGCGCCAGTTCATGGAACAGCGTGCCGACGGCGGTGAACACGAAGAAGGCGGGATGGGCCGCGGCGGCGATCCACAGCAGCACTGCCAGCGCCGCCGAGGGCGCCAGGTACAGCAGCATGTCGAACATGGCCGGCGCCTGGGCGCAGACCGCGCCCGGGAGCCAGGCGCTGCAGCTGAGCAGCGAGGCCATCGGCCCTTACTTCGCGTAGAAGCAGCGGCCGCAGGCCTGGCGGTAGCTCTCGTTGCCGCCGATACTGACCTGCTCGCCTTCGCGGATGCGGCGGCCCTGTTCATCCACGCGGATATTCATGGTCGCCTTCTTGCCGCAGGTGCAGATGTTCTTGATTTCCTCGATGTCGTCGGCCAGCGCCAGCAGAAAGGCCGAGCCGGGAAACGGTTCGCCGCGAAAATCGCTGCGCAGGCCATAGCAGATCACCGGCACGCCGCGCACCTGCGCCAGCTGGTGCAGCTGGCCCACCTGGGCGCTGCTGAGGAATTGCGATTCGTCGACCAGCACGCAGGCCACCTCGGGCGCCTTGTCGAGGAAGTTGGTGTTGGCGTCGAACACCTCGGCGCTGCGCTGGGCGCCCAGGCGCGACGTGATCAGGCCGACGCCGTAGCGATTATCGATCGCCGCGGTGTACAGCTTGACCGCCTGGCCCTGCTCTTCGTAGTTGTGCGCGACCTGCAGCAGGGCGGTCGATTTGCCGGCGTTCATCGCCGAATATCTGAAATAAAGTTTGGCCACGGCCTGTCCTGCCTTGCGAATCGCGGTAAGTCGAAGAAAACAAAGTGCGCGATTATATCAAGCGCGAAACACCAACCGCCAGCGCCAGGATTGGATCGCAGGCGTCAGTCGATCGGCTGCGCCGGGTTGCCGGCCACCCGCGCGCCCGGCGCCACGTCGTGCGCCACCACGCTGCCCGCGCCAATGATGGCGTCGTCGCCGATCGTCACGCCGGCCAGGATGATGGCGCCACCGCCGACCCAGACGTTGCGTCCGATCGTCACCGGACGCCCCGACTCGAAACCGGCGCGGCGCAGCGACGGGTCGCGCGGGTGTTCGGCGGTGTAGATGTGCACGCCGGGGCCGATGCGGGTGTCGTCGCCGATCGTGATCGGCGCCACGTCCAGGAACACGCAATCGAAATTGATGAACACCCGCGCGCCGAGCGAGATGTGCCAGCCGTAATCGCAGTGGAACGGCGGGCGCAGCGTGGCGCCCTGCCCGGCCCGCGCAATGCGCTCGCCGAGCAGGGCCTGCCAGCTCGCAGGCTCGCCCAGCGCCGCGTTGTAGCGCGCCAGCCAGGCGCCGGTTGCGGCCTGTTCGGCGCGCAGTTCAGGATCGCTGGCGTGGTACGGCATCCCCGCCAGCATCTTCTGTTTCTCGCTCAATTCCATGTCAATCCTTACATGCCAGGGTGGTACTTGCGCTCCAGCTGGCGTTCGATGTCTTCCTTGTAGAACAGCACGTCCTTGAATTCGCCGCGTGCGTACATGGCTGCCTGGTCAGCGAAATGCGGCGATGCCGGATCGCTGCTCTGGCCGCCGGCCAGGATACTCTTGGCGCGCACCTTCGGACCGAACTCGACGGCCGCCACGAAACTGTTGCCGCGGTCGCCGTAGATGCGCTTGGTCTTTTGTTTGGCGACCATGCCGAACGACGCCAGCGAACCCCAGTTGGCCGACGGGAACGCCACCGGCCAGCTCGGCTTGCTGTCGTCGTATTGCTGGTCGACGGCGCCGCTGATGCGCTGGAAGCGGTTGATCTCGCCCCACGGCGTGCGCCAGGTGCCGAAGTCGGCGCTGAGCCGGTCCGATGCGCGCACCAGTGCGTCCAGGCGGTCCGCCGGGCGCAAGCGCTCGGCGATATAGTCGACGACGGGAATACGCGCCGCGCGTGCGCGTGCTCCATGCTCGGCCACCATTGCCTGGCCCCAATAGATCGCCAGCGAGGTTGGCACCGAATCGACGCCGTAGCGCAGGTTCCAGCCGCGCAGTGCGGCGATCTGCTCGCCAAGCCTGGCCTGGCGCGGGTCATGCGCGGGCAAGGCCGCGTAGTCGGCGAGCACGGCCGGCACCAGCGCCTCGAAGGCTTGCAGGCGGGTGTCGTACGAGGCCGCGATCAGGCTGTCGATCGTCACGTTTTTCTCGGCCTGGACTTCCTTGAACACGCGGGCCGCATTGCGGCCGCGCGCGTTTTCGGGCAGCGTCCACATATAGGCTGGATAATTCTTGCACACCGGGCTACTGGCGCCGGCCGCTGTACATGGCCAGTTGTTCGTGTTCAGCAGGTAGCCGCTGGCCGGATTGAACAGCGTGATCGTGTCCTTGATCGCATGCAGGCCCTGCCATTCGGTGGCAGGGGTGCTGCCGTCCACCGGACGGGTCCAGTCATAGGCCGGGTTGCGCTTCGGGATGAAGTTGCCGTGGAAGTAGGCGATATTGCCCTTGGCATCGGCATACACCGTGTTGTTCGATGAATTGGTGCGCAGTTGCATCGCCTCGACAAACGCGGCGTAGTCGCGCGCCTTGGTGCGGGTGTACGACTGGGTGAGCGCCTTGAGCGGCTCGTCCATCATCCGCACCGCCACCCACTTGCCATCCTGGCTGCGCACCACCGGACCGTGATGGGTGAAATAGGCGGTGACGACGCGGCTGCCCATGGACCCGTCCGGCTTCTTGTAGGGCAGCGCGATCGCTTGCGCGCGCACCGCGCGCTGCTCGTTGCCGTACTGGTAGAAGAACTTGCCGCCGCGTTCTGTCACCGTCTCGAGGTATTCGTCGATCACGTCGCCGCCGCCCGAGGTGTGCATCCAGCCGAGCTTGTCGTTAAAACCCTGGTAGATGAAGAACTGGCCCCAGGTCACGGCGCCGTAGGCATTCAGGCCCTCGTCGCTGACCATGTGGATTTCCGGACGAAAGTAGAACGAGGTGTGCGGGTTGATCATCAACAGCGCGTGGCCGGATGCCGACAGCCTGGGCGCGATGGCGAAGCCGTTCGAACCGCGCGGCTCGGTGTCGAAGCCCTTGCCCAGTTGCGCCAGGCGCTTGCCGGCCCCCGGCCCCTTGCCGTAGAACGCTTCCAGGTCGGCCAGCTCGATCGATTCGATGTCGCCGCCGATACTGCCTTCGCTGAAGGCGAGCGCCATCCAGGGCTCGAAGCGGGTGATCAGCTTCGGCTTCACGTCCGGGTGGGTGTACAGGTAATAGTTCAGGCCATCGGCGAAACCGATCATCAGCCGCTTGAGCCACTCGGGGCTGGCGGCGTATTTCGCTTTCATGTCCTGTGGCTGGATATACAGCTTCATGCGCAGGTCGCGCCAGACTTCCTGCTCGCCCTCGACTTCGGCCAGCCGCCCCATCGCATTGATGTAGTTGAGCTCGACGCGATTGAAGTCGTCTTCGGCCTGTGCATACAGCATGCCGAACACGGCGTCGGCGTCGCGCTTGCCGAACACGTGCGGGATGCCCCACTTGTCACGCATGATCGTCACGTCCTGCGCCGTCTTTTTCCAGCGCGCGATTTCTTCGGCGCTGAACGGCTTCTGGGCAATGCCAGCCTGTACCGGCGTCTTGGTCGGCGCTACCGCCTGCGATGGCGCGGCCAGCCCCAGCAGAACAGCGCCGACGAGCAATGCGGTGGACGTACGTGGCAGGGACATTTGTAATTCTCCGCGATAGTGGTGCGTGATGGATGAATCAGGCGTCGTCGAGACCGGCGTTGCGCAGGCGTTGCCTGAGGCGCTCGTTATCGGTCAGCATGCTGGCCATGCGGTCCTTGAGCGCGGCGATTTCGCGCCGCAACGAGGCCACGTCGTCGCCGCCTTCGGCCTCGGCCTTTTCCTTGCGCGGGCGGGTCGCCATTTTTTGCTCGCGCACCTGGCGCGCCGCCTGCTGCAGTTCCTTGCGCCCGCCGGCCACGGCCGCAATCTGCTCTTCCTGCGGCAGTTGGGCGACATTGGCGGCGGCATTGATCGAGATGGTGCCGGTGCGCACCGCCTCGACCAGCTGTGGCGTGGCCGCCTTCTGGATGCGCTCGATCTGGCTGATGGTGTTGCTCGACACGCGCGCCGCCTTGGCCACTTCCTCGCGCGTATTCCACGGCGGCGGCGGCCGCGAATCGATGTCGTCCGGGCTCGGCTCGGGCGGCTCGTCGGCCATCTTCTGCGCCAGGCGCGAGGTCACGATTTCCTTCTTGCGCAGGGCCAGCAGGCCGCGCTGGAAATCGGACACGCTGCGGCGCGCCAGGTGGTTGTCGATCATCCACAGCATGACGTCCTCGATCGAGTCGAAGCTGTTGTTCTGGACGGTGCGAAATTCGATGTTGTGCTTGCGGCAGATTTCGTAGCGATTATGGCCGTCGATCAGCGTGTCGTGCCACAGCACCAGCGCGTCGCGGCAACCTTCGGCCAGCAGGCTGCGCTCAAGGGCCGCGTATTCGATGTCGGTCAGCGGATCGACGAATGAGCGCAGATCGTCGTTGATAGTAATGTTCAATTCTTTTCCTCGTGCTTCACTGGCACCGCGTGAGAAGGGTGAGTGCCGTCCGGCATGCTACACCATCCGGGCGGGGGTGCCAAAGCGTCAAGGCTCGAGCAGTTCTGCGCCCCTGCAATCGGCGAGGAATGTCATCGAAGCAAATTGCAGTATTGCTCCGACAGCAGCACGCATATGCTAAAATCCGCGCGCTGCCCGAATGGTGAAACTGGTAGACACCCGGGACTTAAAATCCCGTGCCAGTAATGGCGTGCCGGTTCGATTCCGGCTTCGGGCACCAGTGTTTATAAGGCGGTGCTGTTTTTTTCATCAAGAGATTTAGTTCCGCAAAAAACCGGTAGTTCCGCAAAATCCCGTAATCGGAAGCGTTGAAGCCACCCTTGAGGTGGCTTTTTTCCGTCCGCGCGGAGGACACCAGGGCGTTAAATGCACGGCTGCTCGCGCACTACCGGCTCATCTTCCAACAACTGCCGAAGCAAGTCGGCGATCATTGCCCCGCTGAATGAAGATCCCTGGCGTAGGTAGTCGTGCGTCCGCAGTGCTCGATAAGTGCGCGACCATGTGCTGATGGAAAAGCGACGTGACCGCCTTACCGCCGTGCATGTCGACCTGGCCGCTAACATGGCGAAGCCTTCGGCATGTATCCGGCAGTCTGCTGCCTGTATGAGAAGCAGGTACCGCTCAGCGTTGTGCTTCGAGGCTTGATACGAATCTAAACACGAGCATGCCAATCGTGTGTCATGTCGTTTAAATCTAGCTTTTTTAGTAGATAGTCAATTTTATTTGGATTCAGGATTTACAGCTTGCTGTCCTTAGCAGCCAAACTACACTGGATCTCAGATTACAACAGTCCTCAGACTTAGTCAGTCCTTCCCCGACGGCAAGGCGCCATGCCTTCTTGTGCTATGCCAGGCTGGGGCGGCTCCACGTGTATTTTACCTAGGAAACATCATGCGCATCTTATCAGTACTGCTCCCAACAACAATATTTTTTCTCGCTACCAGTTCTGTCGCACAAACCTTGCCGTATCCACAAAATGACACGGCGCCAGTTACGGCAGTGGTTGTCAGCGCAGCAGCAGCGCCGTATTGGATCAGAAAAGAACAAGCCCGGAATATTGCCGGAGTCTACAATTTATCGAATGGTTGGCTCATGAAAGTACGCCCAGGTTCGCGCACGATCGATACTACAATCGACAAGCAAAAACCGATGCGTCTTCTTGCAGTGTCCCCCTATAAATTCGCATCAGGAGATGGTCGAGTTACCATGGAATTTAATCGTGGCGATTTCGGCGAAGACATGATCATGACCTACGCGCCAGACCCGCGCTACGCTGATGTGGTAGTGATTTCCTCATCTATTGCGCAGCGCTAGTACAGGAACATGACTCGCCATTGCTCTTGAGGGATATCTTGTGATTGATCGCTAGATTCGATGCAGACAAGGTGCATCTGAGGTCGGACGCGCTTCGCGCTAGGCCTCTCCGTGAATTGATCAGAAGTGAGTCTCATCAGTTTGGCGGGTTGCCGCTTTAACCCCGACTTGAAGGTACTAGACTGGCCATCGCCTACTTTCGGGTTAGCATGTATTTCGGGAGCCAGTATGGAATTAATCGAGCCTGATGAAATGAGGCGCTATGCTTATATCCTGAATGCGGGTTCCTGCAATGTCGGGGATTTTGAACTGTATGAAGTGGATACCACTGATCCGATGAGCGACGAATTATTGCCTATTAAAGGCTACGTTCACGTTCTTTGCCGGTCGACTGCGTTCTGGAAAGAATATCCAATCGGAGATGGGACCGCTTGGGTTTCAGCATTCGAACGAGATTTCGTGGCGGGGAAGTTCGGAAAAGTTTCTACAGGCTTGGCGTGAATCGTTTTGGTATTCGGACAAGCGTAAATGCCGCGGTGCACCTCGCAGCAGATGTAAGCGCCTTATGTCGCACGGCGCGGCATCCATTAGACTCGCACGTTAGAAGTAACGGATGGAAAATCTAATCAACCGACTCCTTGTAGCTCACACAGATTTTGGCTATTCGTATTAGCGTGTGGAATCTGAGCCATGCTGACTAGCCCCTTCCATGTGGAATCGTCGGTGACAGTTCGCGCACAGGCGTACCCACAAGGCTTTGCGCATTGGTGGCTAGATATCAACCGCGACGCCAATTCAGGGGTGAGGATACCAGTGCGACCCACTGCATGCCGGATCATGGTAAGTGAATGTTTCAGGCATGCATACCAGCACCGCCAGCTGCTCAGGCCACTTCACGAAGCATCGAAGAGTTCTAGTGCTGTGCCAACCTGAGCCAAGCCATCACAATGAGCGTGCCACTTCACGCTGCCGCATCAGTCTGATGAACATGCCGCGCGGCGCCTTCGGCACGCCGTCTTCCACGCGTCGCGCGGGATCGCTAGTGCATGGCAAGACGCACTGCAGTTTCGAGCCTGGCGCAATCAGGCGCATGGCCGAGAACAGCGTCGAATACGCGAACTCGTCGACCTTCGCGGAAGGCACGATCACAACATCGAACTTGAGCGCCTGCAAGGCTTGTACCGCCGCCAGCGGATCAGGCACATACAGGACAACACAATCGTAGGGCAATCGGTTCAGAACTGTTTGGTAATCGCAAAACCTCGGTTCAACAACGAGAACAGCACGCATGTAGTTACTTTCGCTGGAACACTTTGTCCATTAATTAACAATTGGATTCACCTTGTTTACAATTTTAAAACGCGTTTGCCCGGCGATACTGGATGAATGCCAAATTGCAACAAAAAAAGCGGTTCGCATTGAACCGCTTCAGCGCCGCACCAGACTTCATCAGCGCAGACGTGGCACATTTCTGCCTATAAGTGGCTGCACGCAGGCTCCGCAGCGTCCAGCCACCTGCCCTGTCGGGTCACACGCTGCAAGGATCATCACGCACCTGTTTCGTTTGGACGAAAAAATGCCGCTGTCGCAAGAAGCAGACAGCGGCTGAATCCTCAGCCATGCTGAGATGGAGACACAAGAGAACCGACCACATCGCCGGTAACAATTCTAGTATGAGGCTTGCACACCCGCGCACAAGAGCTGGCTTGGGTAATCGAATCGCGCCGTAACGTCGGAGAAGTCGTACACACTGCTCATTAGCAATGCACCCCGATCGGACGCTGCGGCTGTCGGTGATCGGCAATGTTGGATCTTCAGCGGCGCACGCCGATCACAGATGACTCTATTCATTACCTTCTGGTGCATGAAGGCGGTGGCAAGCGGCCAACGATCGCTTGCCGATCTCACCATATTTATCGCCAGACTTTGATTTGCATCAATCCTCTTCCCGATCCCGGCCGCATTCGGGAATAAACTGCCATTCGCGCAGTCCAAGCAAGCAGCGTCGCTTCTCCCGAGGCGGAAGGAACAAGCATGTACAAGACCATCGTGGTTCACGTCGACGGCAGCCCCGAGCAAGAGGCGCGGGTGCGCGCCGCGGCGCAGCTGGCCGAGTTGTTCGATGCGCACGTGGTCGGCAGCGCATCGACCGGCATTTCATGGCTGGATTATTCATTGCTGGTCGGCTCGATGGGCGCGCCCATGATGCCCGAATCCGATTTCAGCGGCATGCGCGCCGCCGTCCACGCCCGGCTCGGTGAATTCGCCACCTCGGCGCAGCGGCGCGGGGTGGCCTCGGTCGAAACACGCATGATCGAGGACGACGCCCGCTACGCGCTGCTGCTCGAATCGCGCTATGCCGACCTGGTCATCGTCAGCCGCGAAGCCGAGCCGATCGCCGTACCCGGCATCCCGACCCAGATGCGGGCCTTGCCCGAGTACATCGCCCTGCACGGCGCGCGACCGGTGCTGGTGGTGCCGCCCGGCTGGCACGACCAGGCGCTGACCGGCACGGTCATCGTCGCCTGGGATGGCGGCATGCAGGCAATCCGCGCCGTCTCGGCGGCGCTGCCGCTGCTGCAGCAGGCCGACGCCGTCAAGCTCACCCTGATCAATCCGGGCGCCATGACCGACATCGACGGCGAAGAGCCGGGCGCCGACATGGCGCTGCATCTGGCGCGTCATGGCGTGCAGGTCGAGGTGGTGCTCGAGCAGGCGCGCGGCCCCGCCGGCGACGCCTTGATGGGGGTGGCGCGGCGCCATGGCGCCGCGCTGCTGGTGGCCGGCGCGTTCGGGCACAGCCGCTATCGCGAATTCGTCCTCGGCGGCGTAACCCGTTCGCTGCTTGGCGCCAGCAGTACGCCTTTGTTGATCGCGCACTGAGATGGCGCCCGACTCGTCGAACGCCGCCAGCGAAGGCGGCATAGAAGGCAGCGCCTGGCAAGGCGGCGTCCACCGCCATGCACGGGTTGCCGGTGACAATCACCACACCGACCTCATGCTGTGGGCCTCGATCGGGCGCCTCACCGGCAACCTGTCGCCGGCCGCCCTCGGAATGGCATGGTTCGACTGGGCCAGCCATTTGATGCTGTCGCCCGACAAGCAGCACGAACTCCTGTCCGACGCCATGCAAGGCTGGCAGCGCTGGTGGCGCTATGCGGCCGGTCCGGCGCAGCAGGCACCTGACCCGGTGCGTCCGCTGGCGCAAGACAAACGGTTCAGCGACCCGGCCTGGCAAACCTGGCCATGGCGCCAGCTGAGCCAGGGTTTCCTGATGCGCCAGCAATGGTGGCATCGCGCCACCTCCACCGTGCGCGGGGTGGCGCCGCACCACGCCGACGTCGTCACCTTCGTGGCGCGCCAATTGCTCGATGGCGTGGCGCCGTCGAATTTTGTGTCGACCAATCCGGTGGTGCAACAGGCCACGTTCGCCAGCGGCGGCATGAACCTGGTGCGTGGCTCGCTGCGGGCGATGCGCGATGCCCAGGATACGCTCGCCAGCCGGGCGCGTCCGGTCGGCTACCAGCCCGGGCGCGAGGTGGCGATAACGCCGGGCAAGGTGGTGATGGCCAACCGGCTGGTTGAACTGCTGCGCTACGATCCGGTCACGCCGAGCGTGCATGCGACGCCGCTGCTGATCGTGCCGGCGTGGATTATGAAGTATTACATCCTCGATCTGTCGCCGCACAATTCGCTGGTGCGTTACCTGGTCGAACACGGGCATACCGTGTACATGCTGTCGTGGAAGAATCCGCAGGCCGAAGACCGCGACCTGGGCATGGACGACTACCGCCAGCTCGGCATCATGGCCGCCATCGACGCCATCGTGGCGCAGACCGGCGCGCCCCGGATCAATGCGGCCGGCTACTGCCTTGGCGGCACGCTGCTGGCGATTGCGGCGGCGGCAATGGCGCGCGACCACGATCAGCGACTGGCCAGCGTCTCGCTGCTGGCGGCGCAGGTCGACTTTACCGAGCCGGGCGAATTGTCGCTGTTCATCGACGACAGCCAGGTCAGTTTCCTGGAAGCTGTCATGTGGCAGCAAGGCTACCTCGACACGCGCCAGATGGCAGGCGCCTTCCAGCTGCTGCGCTCGAATGATCTGGTGTGGTCGCGACGGCTGCGCCATTACCTGCTCGACCTGCCCGATCAGGAAACCGACCTGATGTCGTGGAACGCCGACGCCACCCGCATGCCCTACCGCATGCACGCCGAGTACCTGCACCGGCTATTCCTGCGCAACAGCCTGGCCAGCGCGCGCTACCTGGTCGACGAGCGGCCGGTGTCACTGAGCGACATCGACATGCCCGTGTGCGCGGTGGGAACCCTCACCGACCACGTGGCGCCATGGCGCTCGGTGTACAAGATCATTGCACTGACCGACAGTGAAACCACCTTCATTCTCACCAGCGGCGGGCATAACGCGGGCGTGGTGTCGCCGCCCGGCAGCGCGCGGCGCAGCTATCAGATGGCGCTGCACGCACCCGATGCACCGTATGTCGACCCCGACAGCTGGCAGGCGCGGGTGCCAAAGGTGGATGGCAGTTGGTGGCCGGCGTGGGAAACCTGGCTGGCGCAGCACGCGGGGGCCAGCGTGGCGCCGCCAGCAGCGCTCGCCAACGCGCCGCCTGCGCCAGGCAATTACGTGTTGCAAGATTAAATCCGGCCGATGCCTGCGGCAAGCTTGCCTGCGTCACGCCGCAAGCGGGTAGCGGTCACGCCCTATTCTGGCGCGCCGCGCTATGGGCGTGCAGTGCGAGCATCCCAGGCGGCCATGGCCACCTGCGCCACTGTCTCGAGTTCGGCGCGCGAGGCGCCGTCGCGCGCCAGGATCGACATCCCGTACTGAACGGTCTGCATGAAGCGGGCCAGCGCATCGACGTCGACCGCAGCAGCGATCTCGCCGCGCGCCACCGCTTGCCCGAATCGCGCCCTGAGCTGTTCATAGGTGACGTTGCGTCCTGCGCGCACCATCTTGCCCAGTTCGACATGGCCTTCGCTGTCGAAGCTGGACAGGGTCAGCATGCAGCCGCGCGGATTGGCGGCCACACAGCCGGTCAGGGCCGCCGCTGAATCCATCAGCAAGGCCAGCACCGCTGCGCGCGCCGTATCGGCGGCGAAGAAATTGCCCCAGACCAGGTGCGAATTCGTCGCGGCGTAATGGTGGAGCGCCTCGGTGTACAGCGCCTCTTTCGATCCGAACGCCGCGTACAGACTGGGCGAGCCGATTCCCATCGCTTCGGTCAGGTCGGCAATCGAGGTCGCTTCATAGCCTTTGGCCCAGAACAGACGGGTCGCCTTGTCCAGCGCGGCATCGCGGTCGAACGCACGCGGGCGGCCGCGCACGCGGGCTGGCGGGTGCGCCGTGTGGATCGTCGAATCAGGTTTTTGCATCAGTCACTATATAAACCGCCAGGCCTGATTTGGCAAGACCGCCTATTTTATGTCGATCGCTACAAAAATGTTGACCCGCGCCGCGGCGCCGCGTTAGTATTTCTGTGCCGATCACTACATTAATAGTCCGGCGCGACCCCGGTCGTCGGCCTTTCTGCTCTTGCCTGGCGTCCTTGGACACGCTGACCGACGGCATCGACTGATCCACGTCATCCGACCATTCACAACGAAAGAATCGACAATGAGCACACTGCTTGGAAAACGCGCCCTGGTCACCGGGGCATCGCGCGGCATCGGCGCCGGCATCGCACTGGCCTTGGCCGACGCCGGCGCCGATGTGGCAATCACTTACGAACGCTCGGCCGAGCGCGCCGCCGAGGTGGTCAAGGCCATCGAAGCCAAAGGCCGGCGCGCGTTCGCCATCCAGGCCGACAGTGCCGACGCGCAAGCCGTCAAGCGTTCGGTCGACGAAGCGGCCGAACGCCTGGGCGGCCTTGATATCCTGGTCAACAACGCCGGCATCGCCCGCCCTGGCAACGTGGCCGACATCAGCCTGGAAGACATCGACGCCCAGCTCGACGTCAATGTGCGCGCCGTGATCCTGGCCTCGCAGGCGGCGATCCGCCTTTTCGCGCAAGGCGCGCGCATCATCACCATCGGCTCGAACATGGCCGAACGGGTGCCGTTCGGCGGCTTTACGGTGTACGCGCTGACCAAATCCGCCCTGCTCGCCTTTACCCGCGGCCTGGCGCGCGAGCTTGGCCCGCTTGGCATCACCGCCAACCTGGTGCAGCCCGGCCCGATCGACACCGACATGAACCCGGCCGAGGGCGAGTTTGCCGATGGCCTGCGCGCCCTGACCGCCCTCGGCCGTTACGGGGCGCCGGCCGACATCGGCGCCGCGGTCGCCTTCCTCGCCGGCCCGGGAGCGAACCTGATCACCGGCTCGGCGCTGACAGTCGATGCCGGATTCAATGCTTGACTGCGCCACAACATCCGCATGAATCAGGACCAGCCGCGGCTGGTCTTTTTTCTGCCCGCGTATTTACCTGCCGTCACACCCCGTCAAAACTTCAGGTTTCAAGCGAACACGGCCTCGATCCATGCTGCACTAGAATCAATTTAACAACTCAGCACGTCCCTCCGCAGACCCTGGCGTCACCGTCTTGACGCCCGGCCGGTACGCGGATCAACGCAATTGAAGAGAAGGAATCGCACAGCATGGAACCCATTCGCGACCTCAAGCTCACGCGGCGCTCGCTGCTCATCGCAGGGGCCGTGTCGGCGTCGGCGATGGCAGTGCCGCAGGCCGGCGCCCAGCCCGCCAACGCGGCCGACGCCGCCGACACCCACCCGAACACCGTCAGCGGCGGCGTCAGTTTCACCGTCAACGACAAACCGGTCACGCTCGAACTCGACACCCGCACCAGCCTGCTCGACGCACTGCGCGAGCACCTGCACCTGACCGGCACCAAGAAGGGCTGCGACCAGGGCCAGTGCGGCGCCTGCACCGTGATCGTCGACGGCCGCCGCATCAATTCGTGCCTGTCGCTGGCGATCATGCATGAGGGCGCCAAGATCACCACGATCGAGGGTCTGGGCACGCCGGACCAGCTGCATCCGATGCAGGCTGCGTTCGTGAAACACGACGGCTTCCAGTGCGGCTACTGTACCCCGGGCCAGATCTGTTCGGCGGTGTCGGTGATCGACGAGATCCGGCAAGGTATCCCGAGCCATGTCACGGGTGACCTGAACGTCAAGCCACTGCTGAGCGTGGATGAAATCCGCGAGCGCATGAGCGGCAATATCTGCCGCTGCGGCGCCTATTCGAATATCGTCGAAGCGATCACCGAAGTGGCCGCCGGCCAGACAGGAGGCAAGGCATGAAGGCGTTTACTTATCAGCGCGCCACGTCGACTGCCGAAGCGGCGGCGGCCGCCGCGCGCACCCCGAACACGCGCTTCATTGCCGGCGGGACCAACCTGCTCGACCTGATGAAGCTCGAGATCGAAACCCCGGCCGCCCTGATCGACGTCAACGGCCTCGGCTTCGACAAGATCGAAGCCACCGCGGACGGCGGCTTGCGTGTCGGCGCCCTGGTGCGCAATACCGACCTTGCCAGCGATGCGCGCGTGCGCCAGGATTACGCGGTGCTGTCGCGCGCGCTGCTGGCCGGCGCCTCGACCCAGCTGCGCAACAAGGCCACCACCGCCGGCAACCTGCTGCAGCGCACCCGCTGCCCCTACTTCTACGACACCAACCAGCCCTGCAACAAGCGCAAACCGGGCAGCGGCTGCGCCGCCATCGGCGGCTACACGCGCCACCACGCCGTGGTCGGCACCAGCGACGCCTGCATCGCCACCCACCCGAGCGACATGGCGATCGCCATGCGCCTGCTCGACGCCGAGGTCGAAACCGTGCGCGCCGACGGCTCGATGCGCACCATCCCGATCGCCGACTTCCACCGCCTGCCGGGCAACACCCCGCAGATCGAAACCGCGCTCGAACCGGGCGAACTGATCATCTCGGTGAAATTGCCCAAGCCGCTAGGCGGCGTACATGCCTACCGCAAGATCCGCGACCGCGCGTCCTATGCGTTCGCGCTGGTATCGGTTGCCACGGTGATTTTGCCGAACGGCGCCGGCCGGGTCGCGGTGGGCGGTGTTGCGCACAAGCCGTGGCGCGTCGAGGCCGCCGAACAGGCTTGGCCGCAAGGGGCCAGGGCCGTTGCCGAGCGCCTGATGGCGGGGGCCCGCACTACCGACGACAACGCGTTCAAAGTTCCACTGGTGCACCGCACCCTGGCCGCCGCCATCGCGGACGCCAAGAAAGGCTGAACCCATGAAATTCACCACACCTGCCACCACCAACCAGATCGACCGCCTGCGTCACGTCGGCCGCCCGTATGACCGCATCGACGGTCCGCTCAAGGTCACCGGCAACGCGCCGTATGCCTATGAACACCACAAAGAAGTGCCGAATGCCGCGCACGGCTACGTGGTCGGCGCGGCGATTCCAAAGGGGCGCATCGTATCGATCGACGCCGAGGCCGCGCGCCGCGCGCCGGGCGTGCTGGCGATCGTTACCGCGGCCAGCGCCGGCACGCTGGGCAAAGGCGAAAAGAACACCGCCATGCTGCTGGGCGGACCGAAGATCGAGCACTACCACCAGGCAATTGCGCTGGTCGTGGCCGAAACCTTCGAGCAGGCGCGCGCCGCCGCCTATCTGATACGCGTCGAGTACGCCGAAGAAAAAGGCAAGTTCGACCTGGCTGCCGAAAAAGGCTCGGCCAGGAAACCGAAGGCCGATGGCGAGGACAAGCCGGACACCCGGGTCGGCGACTTCGCGCGCAACTACGAGCTGGCGCCGGTCAAGCTCGACGCCTCGTACACCACGCCCGACCAGTCGCACGCGATGATGGAGCCGCACGCCTCCACCGCCGTCTGGACCGGCGACAAGGTCACGGTATGGACTTCGAACCAGATGATCGACTGGTGCCGCAGCGACCTGGCCAAGACCCTGAAGCTGCCCAAGGACAAGGTGCGCGTGGTCTCGCCGTACGTCGGCGGCGGTTTCGGTTCGAAGCTGTTCCTGCGCGCCGACGCCGTGCTGGCCGCGCTCGGCGCCCGCGCCGCCAAGCGTGCGGTCAAGGTGTCGCTGCACCGTCACCTGATCTTCAATAACACCACCCACCGCCCGGCCACGATCCAGCGCATCCGCATCGGCGCCGGGCGCGACGGCCGCATCAGCGCCATCGGCCACGAAAGCTGGAACGGCAACCTGCCCGACGGCAAGCCAGAAGCCGCGACCCAGCAGACCCGCCTGCTCTACGCCGGGGCCCACCGCATGACCGCCACCCGCGTCGCCGTGCTCGATCTGCCGGAAGGCAATGCGATGCGCGCGCCGGGCGAGGCGCCGGGCATGATGGCGCTCGAGATCGCCATGGACGAGATGGCCGAAAAGCTGAACATGGACCCGGTGCAGTTCCGCATCATCAACGACACCAAGGTCGATCCCGAAAAGCCGATCCGCAAGTTTTCAGAGCGCCGCTTCGCCGAATGCCTGCGCACCGGCGCCGAACGTTTCGGCTGGAGCAAGCGCAATCCCAAGCCGGGCCAGAACCGTGAAGGCCGCTGGCTGATCGGCCACGGCGTGGCCGCCGCCTTCCGCAATTCGCCGGTGCAGACCTCCGGCGCGCGCGTCAGGCTTGGCCAGGATGGCGTGGTGACGGTGGAAACCGACATGACCGACATCGGCACCGGCAGCTACACCATCATTGCCCAGACTGCCGCCGAGATGCTGGGCGTGCCGGTGAACAAGGTCAATGTACGCCTCGGCGATTCGGACTTTCCGGCCTCGGCCGGCTCGGGCGGCCAGTGGGGCGCGAACAGCGCCACCGCCGGCGTCTACGCGGCCTGCGTCAAGCTGCGCGAACAGGTCGCGGCCAAGCTGGGCGTGTCCGCGGGCGACGCCGAATTCGTCGACGGCGCGGTGCGCGCGGGCGGACGCAGCCAGCCGCTGGCGCAAGCGGCGAGCGGCGCCGAACTGGTGGCCGAGGACAAGATCGAGTTCGGCGACCTGGACAAGAAGAATCAATTGTCGACCTTCGGCGCCCACTTCGTCGAGGTGGCGGTCGACACCGTCACCGGCGAAACCCGCGTGCGGCGCATGCTGGCCGTGTGCGCGGCCGGCCGCATCCTGAACCCGAAGCAGGCGCGCAGCCAGGTGATCGGGGCGATGACGATGGGCGTGGGCGGCGCGCTGATGGAGCATCTCGTGGTCGACACCAAACGCGGCTTCTTCGCCAATCACGACCTGGCCACCTACGAGGTGCCGGTGCACGCCGACATTCCACACCAGGAGGTGCTGTTCCTGGACGAGGCGGACGAATATTCGTCGCCGATGAAGGCCAAGGGTATCGCCGAGCTCGGCCTGTGCGGGGTCGCGGCAGCGGTGGCGAACGCGGTCTACAACGCCACCGGCGTGCGCGTGCGCGACTATCCGGTCACGCTCGACAAGCTGCTCGACAAGCTGCCGCTGCCGGTGTAACCGGATCGGTTCTAAGCCGTGGCGACGATCGGGTCGCCGTGCGCGAGCACGCGGTTGCGGCCGCTGCGCTTGGCCGCGTACAGCGCCGCGTCGGCGGCCTTGATCAGCGCCGCCGGCTCGCTCAGCGCCCCGCGCTCGTACGCCGCCACGCCGATGCTGAGGGTGACCTGCGGATGCGCGGCGGCCGGCGCCTGTTCCAGGTTCAGGCTGGCAATATGGGCGCGGATGCTGTCGGCCACGACACGCGCCTGCTCCAGCGTCGTGTCCGGCAAAATCGCCGCAAATTCTTCTCCGCCATAGCGCGCCGCCAGGTCGGCCGGACGCCGCAGCATGCCGCTCATTGCTTGCGCCACGCGCGACAGGCAAGTGTCGCCCTGCTGGTGTCCGAAGTGGTCGTTGTACGCCTTGAACGAATCTATATCGACCATCAATAGCGCCAGCGCACTGTCTGCGCGCTGGGCGCGACGTAGCTCGCGCTCCAGCGCAACGTCGAAGTGACGGCGGTTGGCAATCCCGGTCAGGCCGTCGATGTAGGAACGGGCGCGCAGCGATTCGGCATGGTCCAGCAGGCGCCGTTCGCGTTCGGTGCTGCCGCTGACGTCGCGGATCTCGATCAGGCAATGGGACTGGCCCGCTTCGCGCAGCGGCGTCACCAGCACCGCCTGCTCGATCGGCGCGCCGTCGAAGCTGCCGGCCTGGCGCAGCGGAAACGGCGAGCGCCCGGACGATGGCGGGACCGCCGTGATGGTGCCTTCGGTCAGCGCCGCCAGCACGGCGGCCTCGACCCGCGAACCACGCAGCGTGGGAAATACCTCCAGCAGCGGCAAGCCGTGCACGCGCGCTGCGCCGCGTCCGCAGCGCGGCACCAGCCAGCTGTTCCACAGCACGATGCAGGCCTGGGCATCGAGCACGATCACGCCGCAGTCGAGCAGGTTCAGGATGCGCCCCGACAGGGCGCAGCCCGGATCTTCAGAAGATAAGTTCACAGGTCGCGAATAGTTGATTTATAGAAACTATTCGGATGATACCGTAATTGGCCTGAATTGCCAGTGCTTAGTATGGTCCCAGCATATGCCAGGCCATGGCCAGGCAAACAATGGCGACGCACACCAGCAGGCCGATCACAAAATAACGCATCGTATTGGCCAG
>Ga0308160_10002905_pt1 | contig 19957 bp, 16 predicted proteins | sample PhyFR1_FD_201036 | JGI IMG/M metagenome (GOLD analysis project Ga0308160, IMG submission 201036) | Phyllosphere microbial communities from UC Gill Tract Community Farm, Albany, California, United States - DLSLF.R1 | ecosystem: Host-associated > Plants > Phyllosphere > Unclassified | place: USA...
CGCTCCGGAGCAACTTTTCAAACTTACCCGATCACCAACCGCAATGCAAACCGGCGTACTCGCCGAATCCCACGCAATGGAAGGGTCCCCACCCGAAAAACCGGCGCACAATTCCGCACCATTTTCCAGGCTGTTCATCAGGGGGTCGGTCGCTATCTTTCCGCTTCAGCGGCGGCGACTCGAACAACTCTACACACGAACACCGGAGCGCACAAATCGCACCCCGAAGACCCACCCCGGCCCCACATCCCAGCAATGACGGGGATTTGGGTCCGTCTTAGGGGGCGAACGGCCGCCAGACACGGGAAACCCGTTTCTGTGCAGCGCGTCACGTCTCGAGCGACCTTCGCCGGTCGGCCGCTCTAAGCCGCTGGCCCACTCCTCTGGGTCCGCGCCAAGAACTCCCCTGCCCGGCGGAAGTCCCAGTAGGTGTAGGCCAAGCCCAGCACCAGCAGCAGCGACGCCGTCGCAAAGAGCCACGAGAAAAGGCCGCCCCAGCGAATCACTTGGGGCAGCACGATCAAGACTTGAACAGGCATCAACATCAGCTGGGTGGCCAAATTCCGCCGGAGCTGCACCGCCACGGCCCGGGTCACGTCGAGACGGGGAAGGTCAACGGACTCTTTCCCCCGGATCTGCCGGCGGACGGACTTCCGTTCCTCGTCGGACAAGGACAGCATGACGTCCACCCTGCCTGGCGAGGCCGCCGGCGCAATCCGTTTCCGGTTGTAGATGATGCCGCCGACGCTGCACGCCAGTGCGGCGCAAAGGACGCCCAGTGCCACTATCAGCTCCCAGTCCACCCGGCCGGCCAAGGACACGAGCAGCCCCGCCACCGCAACGCCCGCCCCAATAAAAAGCGCGCCGGCCGGAAGATAGAGGCCGTAATAGCGGCGAATCGCGGGCCCGAGCCCTCGGTCCTCGACGCCGGCGGCCCGCCGTCGTGCGGCTTCCCACCGCTTCTCGTCGCGCTTCAGGAGATCGTCGACTCCGCTCATCGCTTCCCCCTCCCCCGGCAAAGGCACCGTCGCTCGCTAGGGTCATCCTCGTCCCACGCACCACAGTTGCCAAGGGGCCGGCCCAGCCCGCGTTGCGCCGTCCCCGCCGTCGAACTAGGGTGATTGATAAGCATGCTTAGCATGCCGTGGGATCCACCCGCCGCCCGAGCCCGGGCCGCATCACGGCCGGGCCGAACGCACCTATCGGAGGAGAACTATGACTGACCAGTACACGTTCAGGAACCCCGTCACGGCGTATGACCAGATTGAGCCGCCGGAGCAGAGCCAGCCGGAACCCGGCCTGGACGCGAAGATGACCCCCAAGGCGGACCTTGGCGAGGAGACCTACCGTGGCACCGGCCGCCTGGAGGGCCGCAAGGCGATCATCACCGGCGCGGACTCGGGGATCGGCGCCGCCACGGCCATCGCTTTCGCCCGCGAGGGGGCCGACGTCGTCATGTCCTACCTCCCGGAGGAGGAAGAGGACGCCGCCCGCATCGCGGGACTGATCGAGAAGGCCGGCCGCAAGGCGGTCAAGGTCCCCGGTGACCTGAAGGATTCGGCAGTGTGCCGCGAACTGGTCGAGACCGCCGTCCGCGAGCTCGGCGGCCTGGACATCCTGGTCAACAACGCCGGCAAGCAGATGGCGCAGAAGGCCTTGGGCGACATCACCGACGTCGAGTTCGACCACACGTACAAGACCAACGTGTACGCGATGTTCTGGCTGACCAAGGAAGCCCTGCCGCACCTGCCGGCCGGCGCGACCATCATCAACTCGACCTCCATCCAGGCGTACAGCCCGTCGGAGACGCTGGTGGATTACGCCTCCACCAAGGCCGCGATCAACAACTTCACCAAGGGCCTGGCCCAGCAGCTGGCGCCCAAGGGCATCCGCGTCAACGCCGTGGCGCCGGGCCCGATCTGGACCCCGCTGCAGCCCAGCGGCGGCCAGCTCACAGAGGACCTGCCGGAGTTCGGCAAGGAGACCCCGCTGGGCCGCGCCGGCCAGCCGGCCGAGCTCGCCCCGGCCTATGTGTTCCTGGCTTCGCCCGAGTCCAGCTACGTGATCGGCGAGACGCTGAACGTCAACGGCGGCATGCCGACGCCGTAACGTCCTCTTCTCGTCGAACGCCAGTGGGCCCCTCCCGGGATTTTCCGGGAGGGGCCCACTGGCATTCCGGGAGTCAGCGAACGACGGCGGCGCCCAGGCAAGTGCGGACGTTACCGCTGCGGCGGGAGGGACTTGCTCCAGACCACGGTGCCGTTGGCGTCGCGCAGACTGACGGTGAAGACGTCGTCCGCGCCGAGGTCCACGTGGCCGAAGAACTGGCTGGTGCCGCTGCGCGGGGACTCGTTGGCGTAGGCGCCGGCCTTGAAGAACTCCACCTTGGGGCCAAACGTGCCGTCCATTGCGTTGGGTCCGAAGCTGCCGGCGTTGATCGGGCCGGCGACGAATTCCCAGAACGGGTCGAAGTCGGTGAAGGCGGCCCGGTCCGGCGAGTAGTGGTGCGCCGCGCAGAAGTGCACATCGGCGGTGAGCCAGACGACGTTTTTAACCCGGTTGCGCTTGAACGCGGAGAGCACTGCGGCGAGCTCTAGTTCCTTGCCCAGCGGGGCGCCGTCGTCGTGGTTGGACAGCGACTCCTCGTTAACCGGCCCGTCCGGGACCACCAGGCCCAGCGGCAGGTCGTTGGCGATCACCTTCCAGGAGGCCTTAGAGCGGCTGACCTCGCGGATCAGCCAGTCCGTCTGTTCCTGGCCCAGAATGTGGGTCAGGTGCGTTTCCTTGCCATCGGTGTTGGGGTCCTTGAAGCTGCGCATGTCCAGGCAGAAAATGTCCAGCTGCGGGCCGCGGGAGATCTTGCGGTAGATCCGCTCGGGTTCGAACCCGGTGCCGCCGGCGGTCACACCGGCGATGGGCTGGTATTCCTGCCAGGCCTGCCGGCCGCGGGCGGCGAGGACGTCCACACGGCGTTCGGTGTAGCGGGTGTCGGTGAGGATCTGGCCGGGGTACCAGTTGTTGTGCGTCTCGTGGTCGTCCCACTGCGCGATCACGGGGACCTCGGCGTAGAGGGCACGGATGTTCTTGTCCATCATGTTGTAGCGGTGCCGGCCGCGGAAGTCGTTGAGCGTCTCGGCCACCTTGGAGACCTCCTCGGTGACCAGGTTGCGCCAGATCTGCCCGTCGGGTTCGGTGACCTGGGCGCTGATGGGGCCGTCGGCGTAGATGGTGTCGCCGGAGTGGATGAAGAAGTCGGGCCGGGTGGCGTGCATGGCCGCGTAGCCGCGCATGCCGCCGATCTCCTCGTTGATGCCCCAGCCCTGGCCGGCGGTGTCGCCGGTCCAGACGAAGCTTTGGCCGCGGGCTTCGCGGCCGCTGGCCAGCAGGCCGGTGTCGGCGGCGGTACTGAAGGAGCCCTGCGCGGTCTCGCCGGCGAGGCCGTCGGCGTCCTCGAAGTGCATGCTGACGGCGAAGCGGGTGCCGGCGGGCAGGTGGCTGGCGTCGATCCGGGCGGTGAAGTCGGTGGCCCGGGTGGCGGCACTCCCCCGCAGCACCCGGCGGAAGGCGCGGCCGCCGCTCAGCGGGGACCCGCCGTCGTCGACGGCCAGCAGCTCCGCCACCAGCGTGCCGGGGCCGGACGCGCGGGACCAGAGGACGCCGGAACCGGTGGTGACGTCGCCGGTGGAGATGCCGGAGGGCAGGGTCAGGCGGTTGCGGACCAGGGCGACGCCGGCGGCGCTGGCGGCTCCGGCCGTTCCGGGGACGACGGCGGCGGCACCGGCGGCGGCCAGGGCACCCTTGAGGACATTGCGGCGGCTGAATTCAGTCATGCCTCCACCGTTGCCGGTCCGGATGAACCGCTGGTGGCGGCGGCGTGAACACGGGCGCGGGTGGCTTCAGAAGGGCACAAAAATGCAGGGCCCGTCCGGAGACGGGCCCTGCTCGAAACCTAACGGTCCCGGAACTCTAAGGAATTAGAGGCCCTGGATGTTGGTTGCCTGCGGGCCCTTGGGGCCCTGCTCGACGTCGAAGGAGACCTTCTGGTTCTCTTCGAGGGAGCGGAAGCCGGAGGAGTTGATCGCGGAGTAGTGCGCGAAAACGTCCTGCGAGGAGTCATCGGGGGAAATGAAGCCGAAGCCCTTTTCAGCGTTAAACCATTTGACGGTACCAGTAGCCATTATTTTTGTCCTTCGTGAAGGTGGAGGGAAAATCCCGACTTTCGGGCCCTCCGGCGTGGGGTGCTCAAAACCGCTACTTCAGAAGAACACGGACTTTCGACCGTGCGTACTGCCTGAACTACGAACTGCAAACACAACAACAAGTTCAACACTACACGAGTTGGGTGCGGCCATTTACCACATGACGCGGAGTGCCCCGGCCGGGCGGCTAGGACTGCGGCTGGGCCTGGCGGCCGTCCGCGGCCGACGGCGCCGTTCCCGCCGGGAGTTCGGGCGGAGCAGCGGCAGCGGATCCGGCCGGGGAGACGGCCGCACGGTTGCCCTTGACGATGCGGCGCTCGACCGCGCGGCCGGCGGCGACCGAGAGCCGGTGCGCGGGGCGTTCGACGTAGCGGAAGAACAGCTCGGCCACGCCGAAGGACGCCGCCACGCCCAGGACAAGGCCCAGCGGGAGCGAGACGCCGCGCAGCAGGGTGGCGGCGGCCAGGATGATCGGCAGGTGCACCAGGTAGAGGCTGAAGGAGACGCGGCCCAGCCACTGGGCAGCGCTGGTGTCCCCCAGTTTCTTGGCGGAACCGGAGAGCAGGAACACCAGCACGATCAGGGTGGCGCCGACGGTGATGACGGCCTCGACGCCGCGGATGGGCGGTTCGGGGCTGATCCACTCGGCGTTGGCCAGGTAGAGTCCGACGGCGGCCAGCAGCAGCCAGGTCCACCGCGGCCAGGCGCTGGTCAGCTCCCGGATCCGGTCCCGTTCGGCCCCGATGACGGCACCGATGGCGAAGATCGGCATGTAGGTCAGCGCCTCGACGTGGAAGACGCCACCGATGACCGCCAGGCCCAGCGCAAGCACGAGCTTGAGGTGCCAGAACCGGCGCCAGCGCAGGGCGAGGAAGACGTAGAGCGGCAGCAGCAGCGAGAAGGCGACCTCCCAGCGGAGGGTCCAGAGCGGGGTGTTGATGGTGCTGGCGTTGAGCATCAGCAGGGCGTCGCGGAAGACCTGGCCGGCGTCCGCAGTGGTGACGTACATGTCCGCCCACGGACTCTGCAGCGGCGACGGCGTGCGCGGGATCAGCAGCATCAGGACGACGGCGAAAGCCAGTGCCGCCCATGCCGGCAGGTAGAGCCGCAGCAGCCGCTTCGCGTAGTACGGGGCCCAGCTCCTGCCGGGAAGGGACTTGGTGAAGGGCAGGATCAGGACGAAGCCGGAGAGCACGAAGAAGACGTGGACCGCGGGGGTGCCGTTCCACAGGACATGCAACGGGGAGAACACTGCCCACATCTCCGTGCTGGTGAGCCGGGTGGAGCGGTCGTTCGAGACGACCCGGCCGACCCATGGAAGCGTGGAGAGCGCGTGGCAGGCGACCACCACCAGGGCGGCCAGCCCGCGGAGGCCATCCAGTTGCGTGACTCGGGTGGATCCAGGCTTTTGGGGCATCGATCCATGTTACCAGTCCGTTATATTTGGGCGGCGGGGACGCTTTCGGCGATCTGCTGGATCGCGGCGAGGGTTTTGGGGATGCCGTCCAGCGCCTGCTCGGTGCGGTCGGCGATCTGGGCGTCGGCCTTGTCCCCGAATTTCTCCCGGAACATCGCCAGGCCCTCCGGCAGGAACTCCCACGACTCGGTCAGCACGGTCCCGGTCTCGGCCGGCGTCATGGTGAAGCCCCAGCGGACGTACTTGCCGCCCACCACCCACGCGAACTCGCGGCCACGATCCGCTGCCACCACCTGAGAGCGGGTCTCCCATGTCCGCCCCGGAACCTCGTTCCGGCCAGTGAACCAGGTGCCAGCGGTGCCGGCGCTGTCATCGTCGTCCCACCAGCAGGTTTTGCAGACGGGGCTCCAGTCACCGGTGCGGGTGACGTCGGAGACGAGGTCGTACAGCGCCTCGGCGGAGGCGTTGACTGTGACTGATTCCTGGTGCTGGCGAGTGCTCTGAGTCATGGCTCCATCCTGACAGACGGTTCCCTTCCACGCGCCGCTGGCTCTGATGCGGCCCGCCGGACGACTATCCCCCGCGCCGCAACCGGCATATCCTGCCGGAAAGGCCGCCCGCGGCCCGCAACGTTTTGGAGGTACCCGTGGAAATGCCCAAAGCGTCCGACGCCGACAAGGCCCGTTTCCGCTCGCTGGTGCCGGATCTCCCGGAGGTGGTCATCAAGCCGATGTTCGGGAACCTAGGGGCTTTCGTGAACGGCAACATGTTCGCGGGGCTGTTCGGCCCCACCGTCGGCGTGAAGCTCTCCGCGGCGGACAAAGCGACACTCGAAAGTACCGAGCAGACGGTTCCCTTCGGGCCGGCGGAGCGCCCCATGGGTGGCTGGACCGGATTGCCGGAGACCCGGAGCGGCGAGGGTGCCGACCAGGCCAGAGCCTGGGTGGAAAAGGCGTTCGAGCATGTCGCCGGACTGCCGCCGAAGGCGCCAAAGTCGTAGAAGCAGGCGCGGGCTATCGCTGCGAGAGGGTGTGGTCTGCCGCGGCGCCGCCCACTACCGACGTCGTCGCCATAGAAAGTCCGCGGCGTGTTCGCGTTCGGTTCACTACATCGACAGTTAGAGAGCGATTTCCGCGGAGGTCTCTGGTGGCGTCCTTTGGCGTCGGCTACTTCCTGCTCGGCATGAGCGACAAGGAAATCCTGGCCCAGCATCGTCCTGACGATCGTCGGCGTGACCTACTTCTTCAACATGGCGCAGCGGAACGGGTCGATCGACATCATCGTCCAGACCTGCATGCGGCTGGTCCACGGCAAAACCATGCTGCTGCCCTGGGTGTTTTTCCTCCTGGCCGCGGCGCTGACGGCGCTGGGCACCTTCTCCCCCGCCGCGGTAGCGCTGCTTGCCCCGGCGGCCCTGGGCATGTCGTACGAGTCGCGCATCCACACGCTCCTGATTGGCGCCTCGGTAATCAACGACGCCCACGCGGGCGGGTTCTCCCCGCTGTCCGTAGCCGGTGTCCTGGTGCACGACATCGCCCTGAAGAACGGATACGACCCCCCCTTCTGGCATCACCACCACAACCTCGATACGCATCAGCGGGCTGGTGGGGGCCCAGACGAGGACTCAGGACTTATGCGCCTTTCCGGAAGTCTCTACTTCATGCAGAAGTCTCTACTTCATGCAATAGTTTCGCCATGTGGTTCCCCTTGTTGTGGTTGTTGGGCTTCGCGCTCCTGCTGATGTACATCCTGATCCAGATCTGGCCCGTCACTGTCGGCGCGCTCCTCATCTGGGCCATTATGGCCTACCTGAAGCGCGCACGCCCGTCCCGGTCCGTGGCTCCTAAGGCCATGCCGAGACCCACTCCCGCCACGGCCACGCCAAAGCTCACGCTCGTCAAGCCCACGCCCGCCCGTGAATTGCCGACGCCGGACTAATTGCCCAGGTGGCCGGCCGCAGGCAGGACGTCCGCGTAACCGTGATGACTAGGTACGGGGCCAGTAACTGTTGTCGGAACCGATAACTACGGCCTGGACCGCAATGGCGATGGCATGGGATGCGAATAGTTGAAGCGAGCGCAAGTTAGTTCGACCGCTTGTTAGCTTCCTGACGTGGAACCGGGTGCCCCCGCACGCCAATCCTGCACCAAGCTGCGATATTCATCCGTACCCGCGTGGGAAGCCGAGCCACCCGGTGGCCTGGACCGATGCCTTAGGTTACATGCCGGACCTACTGCGCCACCGCAGCAGCCGTCGCATACACATCCGCCGGCATCGGCCGGTGCAGCTTCCAAGTGATCGCAATCGGCTTTTGCCCCACGTGCTGCACATAGTCCACCTGGCCGAGACACGTGTACGGAGCGGTCAGCCCGGTCTCGTCCTCGGAGGTGTCCCGGGTGAAGATTAGAATCTTCGACCCGTGGGAGGCCCGGTCCAGGTAGCGCCTGCCGGTCGGGCTTCCGGGAGACGTCGCGTTCTGCGATTCCCAATGGAACAGTTCCGGGCTGATGGCGTAGTCCTTGTACATTGTGGTCGCCGAGTGCTTCTTGTCGTCCTTGTTGAGCGTGACGAAGAATGCGTCCGTGGACGTTGCAGGGCACCAGGCAACGCCCTCGCGGTGCTGGACGTTCTTTCCAAGCTCCAACGACCCGTACTGCAACGCCGCCAGGATCTCCTCGCGCCGGTAGGTGGCGTGCGAAAGCAGCGGAATGTGCTGCAACCCCGCGCCGAGACCCTTGGCGGCGTGCTTGGACGCGGCCACGCCGAGCTTCACGATCTGCCGGATCTCGCTGCAGACAAACTGGTAGCCGCGCAAGTAGTCCAGGCCGGCGTCGTACGAATGAAACCCGCCGCCGTCGTCCCAGAACGTGTAGAACAGCATCCGGGCGAAGGCCTGTTCCCTCATGCCGAGCTCCGCGTAGCGGGGCGCGTCGGCACCGACGAGCCTTGAGTACGCCTCGGCCCGCTCCAGATCGTCCACGTGGATCAGCGCGGCCATCCGACCAAGGAGCTTCTTCTCGACGGCGTCGGAGAGCTCCCGGATCCTTCCGCTGAGGACCGTCTCCAGCGGCGAGAACCCGTCGATCAGCCCGGCCTGGCGAAGGTAACCGGTCCACGAATCCCTGGTGGTACGGTAGATCGACTTCACGTCGTTCCCTGACCGCTCGAGGTAAGCTTCCAGCTCCGTCTCCGCGTAGGAGGCAATGTCCCGGACCAGTTGCGCACGGTTGAACCGCAGCTGGGCCTTAATGTTGTCGAGCACCACCTTCTGCGCCACTCGGTCCAGCACGATCTGCGATCCCGACGGCAGGTAGGGGAACTCATCCTCGACGGCGTTTTCCAGCTCTTTGCGCCCGTACCCGGTGAGCGCCCGGTACCGCAGGTCGAAGCGGAACTCACGGTGCTGCTGGCCAATGAAGTCCAGAACGGTCAGCACCGCTTTGCCCTCGGCCCGGCGCAGCCCGCGTCCCAGTTGCTGGAGGAAGATTGTTGCGCTCTGCGTGGGACGGAGCATCAAGATGGTGTCCACCTGCGGCAGGTCCAGGCCTTCGTTGAAGAGGTCGACGGCGAAGATGCAGTTGATTTCGCGGGCGGTGAGCCTTTTCAGCGCCGCCGCCCGGTCGGTGTCGTCGGTGCTGCCGTCGACGGCGACGGAGGCGATCCCGGCGCGGTTGAAGACTTCGGCCATGTAGTGGGCGTGCTGGACCGAGACGCAGAAGCCGATGGCCCGCATCTGCTCGGTGCTGGTGACCTTGTCGCGGAGTTCGCGGATCACTTTGGCGGCGCGGGCGTCGTTGCCGGTGTAGAGCTTGTTCAGCTGGGCGGTTTCGTAGTTGCCGCGCTTCCATTCCAGCTGGCTGAGGTCGACGTCGTCGGAGACGCCGAAGTAGTGGAACGGCACCAGCAGATCGGCGTCCAGGGCGTCCCAGAGCCGCAGTTCGCTGGCGGTGCGTCCGTCGAAGAACTGCTGGGCGACGTCGACGCCGTCGCCGCGCTCCGGCGTCGCGGTCAGCCCGAGGAGCTGCTGCGGCTTCAGGTGGTCCAGCAGCCGGCGGTAGGTGGGCGCCATGGCGTGGTGGAACTCGTCGATGACCGCGACGTCGAAGAAGTCCGGTTCCAGCTTGTCGATGCCGAGAGAGGACAGCGACTGCACAGAGGCAAAGATGTGTTTCCACTGCGTGGGTTTGTGCTCGCCGACGTAAAGTTCGCCGAAAGCGCCGTCCTGCATGACGTCGCGGTAGGTGCGCATGGCCTGCTTGAGGATTTCCTGGCGGTGGGCGACAAAGAGTAACTTGAGATCTTTGCCTGCTGCTTCGCAGAGGCGCTTGTAGTCCAGCGCCGCGATAACTGTCTTGCCGGTGCCGGTGGCCGCGACCAGGAGGTTGTGGTTGAATCCCTTGAGCCGCTCGGCTTCGAGGTCTTCAAGCATCTCCTCCTGGTGCAGGAAGGGCTGGAGCTCCAGGCCGGTCGCTGCGCCGGGGATGGCTGTGCGGCGGCCGCCGTTGCGTTCCAGGGCGGCGTCCAGCTTCTCGCCGTCGCGTTGCGGGTCGTAGCTTTGGAAGGCCCGCTGTTCCCAGTAGCTGTCGAAAGTGACTTCGAACTTTTGCAGCAGTGCGGGCGTACCGACGGAGCTGAGCCGGACGTTCCATTCCAAGCCGTCCAGGAGCGCCGCCTGGCTGAGGTTGGAGCTGCCGACGTAGGCGGTGTCGAAGCCGGTGTTCCGGCGGAACAGCCAGGCCTTGGCGTGCAGGCGGGTTGCCTGGGTTTCGTAGTTGATCTTCACTTCGGCGCCGTAGCGGTGGACGAGTTCGTCGATCGCGCGGCGCTCCGTGGCGCCCATGTAGGTGGTGGTGATGACGCGGAGTTTGGCCCCGCGTTCCTTGAGCTGCGCGAGAGCGGGTTCGAGAAGCCTGAGTCCGGTCCAGCGGACAAAGGCGCAGAGCAGGTCGACCGTGTTGGCGGACTCGATTTCAGTCCTGAGCTCAGCGGCGAGGTTGGGGTCGTCCTTGCTGTTGGTGAGCAGTGCGGAGTCGCTCAGCTTCGTGGTGGGGCGGCGCAGGTTACGGCGCTTGAGCGTATCCGGCCGGTGGAGGGACTGGAGCTGGGTGGGACCGGGGGCGATCCGGTCGTCGGTGTTCAGTTCCTGGAGGAGCTTGTTCGCGAGGGCGACGCGTTCGGTTGGCTTCGCTGCGGCGAGGGCCCGCCGGACGGCGTCGGCTACGTGGCGGGAAAGGATGTCCGGGGAGTCTTCGTCGGCGATATCCGCGAAGACCGGTTGGAGTCCTAACCCTTTGCTTAGATGATTGCTGAGTACATCAGTGTTGAGGACTTCGTACAAGCCCTCAGGCAGCTGCTCCGCTGCCAATCCCCCAAAGAAATTAGTCACTGCGCCAGGCTATGACTCGACCGGATAAATTGCGAATCATAGCAAGTGTCCTCGCGCCTAATCTGGTCGTCACCACCTTAGGTGGAGGCCGAGCCCTTCTTCTGGGGATAGGCAATCGGTGCCCAGAGAACCTAAAGCCAGGGCCTCAAAGAAGTCCCGGTGCAGAACATGGAGCTTCGGATAGAAGTGACGATAGACGAAATCGACAAATCTTCCGATTCGAATCGGCGCGGTACAAGCGATCCGACATGTCGATGAGTTGATCGTCAAGTGCGATGCAGGGTGGCCGGGCTTCACCTGGTCTGGGGCGAAATCAAATCGCAACGGGGAACGCAACCGTACATCGCCAAGCTTCTCAAGCCTATAAAGCTCCACGGCATCACCCGGGGTCATTTCCAGCATGAACCGAGAATCAATATCAAAGGGACACGGGACGTAAGCCAATCGATGCCCTGAGACCTCACCATCCTCGAAACTATAGGTAAATTGGAGGAGGGAACCGTCCATCAAAATCGCGGAATAGTGCCCTTCTAGTATCCATTGGTGATATTGCTCAATGGTCGGGTCGCCTCTGTGGACTAGGAAGCCAGCGCCCTTTCCCGCAGCCCACGATATGGTGCTTGCAGTTTTAGACACAGCATTGGTAAAATACGCGAGCTTCTTTTTCTGCATGTAATCTAGGACGTTTTGTATCTCCTGGTGCAGACTATTCCAATCACTCATCTATATCTGAGACAGAGTTATCGGAAGAAATCTTGCTCCGGAACTCAAGCGGCAGATCATCCGCAGAGATTGAGCCGTTCCGTAAAGCAGTCAGCAAGTTCTCCAGAATCTCCTCCGCAGGCGCAAGATTTGCTCCTGCGCTCTCTTGATGCCGCAATACGGCCAAGGCTGCGGCACTGGGAATATTAAATTCCAACTTGTAGTCAGAACGAACTATTTTATCGATCTCTTCGCGAATAACCGACATTTTCTGCCCACAACCGCAGACGCGCACCCACGCGCGGCTTCTAGTAATGGCGGTGAACAAAGTGTTTCGTCGTGAAACGTGGTTCTGACCGATAACCGCTCTCTGTGCGTCCAAGACGTAGACCATTGGAGCTTCATTGCCTTTGGCGCGATGAATGTGGGTTATCGCAACCGAGCCCTCCCTGAAAACCTCGTCCTGGCTGGAGTTGACACCGACCAAGTGCGCAGCAATGCCAAGGCGACTAAGTATTGATATTATGGCGGCGGCACGAGATTTCGCAGTGTAGGCGTCGGGAAGAACAATCAGAATGTCATCTGCTTCAAGCTCGTCATGGCCTAGGTTGGCGCGGATTTGTTCCGCCAACCATCGATCCTGCTGTTCTTCCACCTCAAAAGCATGAACCGAAAGGGCATCGCGATCGCCGAGCAGCGAACTAAAATATTCGGGTGTGTGGCGACTGGATCTCTGCAGGGAGACGCGCTCACCCAGCTCAAGCCTCCCAGCCTTCACCTCGTACCCGATTTCCGACCAGAGTTTCGGGTTGTCCGGATGCTGAACGAGACCTTCAGTTCTATAAACGCCTATTCCCAGTCCGTGCGCCACCGCCAGCGCCCATGGTGTATTTCGATAACAGACCGGTAGGATAATATCCCGCTGAGGAGCATTTTCCGCCTGATGAAGGCTGACCAAACTTTCGCCATCCTCACCTTTTCCGAAAAGCTCATCCGTTTCCGGCATCATCGCTTCCGAAAGCTTCTGAAGCTCGTCGAAGCCCCAAATAATTCGCTTTGGCTCCCGGGTAAATTTGTAGATCAGTTGAAAGAACTCGGGAGGCAGGTCCTGTGCCTCATCAATTAGCACGGCATCAAACAGGGGAACTACGTCTACACCCCGAGAATAGTCCAATAGTTCGCGGCATATTCCCTGGAATGCGTTGTCGCGACCATACATGCCACTAGCATAAGCAAAGTCGCGGATAGGCGCATTTAGGCTCGAAGCAATTCGACTGTAGATTCCCGCCTTGCCGGCTGATCCCCATGAATGAAGAACCTGCAGCTTGGCAGAGTCCGGCCTGTCACTCATATGCTCAAAAGTGAATCTTGTGATCAAATCATCTATTTGCTGGTACAGAGCCCGAGACTGAAATGTAAACGCTATATCCCATGTCGGATTATTTGAGTGAAGAAGAGCCGCTTTCAGCGCGAGCACTACCGTCTTACCAGAACCTGCGAGACCGCGAATTCGTTGGGGCCCGTCAGGCGTTTCGATGGCTGCCGCTTGCTGCCACCGGTCGAGATTGGCAATCGATTTTTCGATTATTTTCAGCTTGGATCCACGAGAATCCTGGCGAACGGCGTCAACCCGCTTCTTCATGGGTTTGATGTTTGTAACACGCTGGAGCACAGAGAGTAATCTCGCCACTAAGGCATCGTCCAACGGGTCAAGACTCTGTAGCCATTCAGATAGTTGCCCGAATGAGAGGTACACACCATCCGTTTCGGGTACTTCTCCAATTGGGTTTGGGTACAGGGTCACGGTATTAACATCGAACGCTAGTCCCCTTCTGTGCCGAAGTGACTCGTGCCTGCGAAGATGGGCCTCCAACCCGGTAAAGAGTCGGTCCTGATCGACGATTGCCTCTTCCCAGCTGGCAGCATCAGAGGGGCTCTCGTCTGCAAACCTAAACGCAACAATCCCATGATCAGAACTGACCAAAATTGCATCGACATTTATCGGTTCATCCGCGGTTGCCAGGAGGGGATATCCAAGGTATAGCGTCCCATTGCTATTCAACTCCTTGAGAACAGCTATGAGCATTGTCGCCGCGGGCTGATTCTTGCCCGTCCCCATAATGATTGTGAGATTCTTCGTCACTGCCACCTCTTAGCTCGATCTCTTCAGAGATCATAAGCTTCCTCTGGGTCCTCAATGACACACGCAAGATGGTGTGTCACCGCCAGCTCTCCGTTGCACAACGAGGCGCCCTGGAATTGCGCATATGCAATCCATTCACGACAGCAGACAGGGCTACATCCCAGGGGCGCCGCAGGTCTGCGCTAGTGGCACCCGATCACGGCGCAAAACTTCCGCGAGCCAATCGGCCCTCGGACCCGTTTACGAAACGCAACGCGATTCGTAACCCACCTCTTATTGTTGATCCTGCGCGCAACGAAACCGTTTACGTAAAACGTTTGCGTGACGCATCGAACAGCAAACAAGCCAGCACCCGCCGGCACCCTCAGGGAGGAGGAAGAGTGGTCACCATCCGCGATGTCGCCAAGCACGCTGGCGTCTCCCCGGCCACTGTTTCCCGGGTGGTCAACGGCCTGGTCGGCTACTCCGATGAAACCCGGGAACGCGTCGAGAATGCGGTCAAGAGCCTCTCCTACGAAACGGACCACCTCGCCCGCGGCCTGAAAACCCGGCAGACCTCCGTGATCGGCCTCCTCGCCCCCATGGTGTCCGACGCCCTGGCCTCCCAGGTCATGCAGGGCGTCGAGGAGGAAGCCCAGGAACGCGGCTACGCCGTCATGCTTGGCCGTACCGGCGCCAGATCCGCTTACATCGCCGGCTACCTCCGAACCCTGCGCACCTACCGGGCCGCCGGCGTCATCCTCATTTCCGCGGTGATCACCCCGGAAACCCGCCAGCTGCTGGGACCCAACGTCCCGATAATCTCCGTCGCCATCAGCGACAAGTCGGGCTCGCCCAGCGTGGCGATCGACGACGAGCAGGCAGCCTATGACGCGACCCGTCACCTGCTGCAGCTCGGCCACCGGCGCATCGGCCTGCTGGCCGGCGACCCGGCGTCGGTCTACGTCGCCCAACCCCGAAAACGCGGCTACCTCCGCGCCATGGCCGAAGCCGGCTGCACCCCGGTCACCGCCACGGGCAGCTTCTTCTACGAAAGCGGCGCCGCCGGCGTGGACGAACTCCTGACAAAGGATCCACGGCTCACTGCCATCTTCGCGGTGAGCGACGAGATGGGCGCCGCCGTCGTCAACGAACTGCAGCGCCGCGGCCTCCGGGTGCCCGAGGACGTCTCCGTCCTGGGCTTCGACAACACCTCCACCTCCCGGCACGTGAACCCGCCGCTGAGCACCATGGCGCAGCCGCTGGAGGAAATGGGACGGATGGCTGTCAAAAAACTGCTCCGCTCCCGCGACCTGGGCCCCAAGATCATGCCGCACCGGCTGATCGAACGCGGCTCCACCGCACCGCCCAATCCAAAAGCGCTAACTTCAGCACCGCCCAGCCAACCGCCCACGGGCTAACCCCCGAACCACGACCCACGGCGGCGGCCAGGCACCACAACATCCGAGTGCCACAAACCAGCCGCCGCAGTTCCGCACGCACCAAATCACCCGCATAAATCAGATAACAAGGAGCAACACATGAGGCAGCGCCGCCGCACCTGGCAGACTCTACTGGCCACCACCGCATCCCTGACCGTCGCCGCCGTCGCCCTCACCGGCTGCGGCGGAACGTCCACGGAAGCGAAAAGCGCCCCGAAAGCCACCGCCGCGTCCTTCGAGGGCAAGGGCCCCATCAACTATGTCTCCAACCGCGACGCCTCGGGCGCCGCGAACAAGAGCATCGAGGAATGGAACGCCGCGCACCCGGACGAGAAGGTCACCTTCATCGAACTGCCGGACTCCGCGGACGCCCAGCGCCAGCAGCTGATCCAGAACGCTCAGATCAAGTCGGACACCTTCAGCGTGCTGAACCTCGACGTCGTCTGGACCTCCGAGTTCGCGGCCAACAAGTGGATCATGCCGCTGCCTGCGGACGCCGTCCCCACGGACAAGATGATCCCGGCCACCGTGGACGCGGCCAACTACCGTGACTCCCTGGTCGGCGCCCCGTACTACACCGACGGCGCCCTGCTCTACTTCCGCTCCGACCTGCTCAAGGCCGCCGGCATCTCCGCCCCGCCCAAGACCTGGGACGAGATGAAAACCGCCTGCAAGGCCATCCTGGCCCTGCCCGACGCGGCGGGCATGTCCTGCTACGCCGGCCAGTTCGACAAGAACGAGGCCCTCACGGTCAACTTCTCCGAGGCCGTGGCGTCCGCCGGCGGCCACATTGTCGACGCCGACGGCAAGCCCACGGTCAACACCGCCGAGGCCAAGAAGGGCCTGAACCTGCTGGTGGACGGCTTCAAGGACGGCATGTTCCCCTCCGACGCCATCACCTACCTCGAAGAGCAGGGCCGCCGCGCGTTCCAGGACGGCAAGGTCGTCTTCCTGCGCAACTGGCCGTTCGTCTACGCGTCCCTGACCGCCACCGACGGCTCCAGCAAGGTCAACGGCAAGTTCGACATCACCTCCATCCCGGGCACGGACGGCCCCGGCGTCTCCACCCTGGGCGGCCGCAGCCTGGCGATCTCCCCGTTCACCCCGAACAAGGCCACCGCGCTGGAATTCGTCAAGTTCTTCACCAGCCAGGAGCAGGCCCAGAAGCGCCTCGCCCTGTCCTCCCGCGCACCGGTCTACGGCGCCCTCTTCGAGGATCCCGCCGTCGTCGCCAAGCGCCCGTTCTTCCCCACCCTGCTGAAGTCGCTGAACAACGCCCAGCCGCGCCCCAAGGTGGTCCAGTACGGCGCCACCACCAAGGCGATCCAGGAAGAGGCCTACGCCGCGATCACCGGCAAGAAGGACACGGACACCGCCCTGAACGACATGCAGGCCAAGCTCACCGAGCTCGCCAGCAAGTAAGCACCCACCCGCCTGGCCGGCCGGTTTCCCGTCGACCGGCCAGGCACCCTCTCCACCGCTTTCCACCCCAGTGAGGTACCGAGCATGACGACCACCGCCCCCGCCGGCCTGCAACCCGCGCCGGACGCCACTAAGGCCCGCAAAGCCGGCAAACGCACCGCCAGCGAAGGCTGGATGGCCGCGCTGCTGCTCTCCCCCACCCTCCTGGTGCTGGCCCTGGTGATTGCGTACCCGCTGCTCTCCGCGGTGCACCAGTCCCTCTTCCGCGCCGAGTCCGGCCTGGACGCCGACGGCTTCGTCTCCGATGTCGACGCCTTCGTGGGGCTGTCCAACTACGCCGACCTCTTTGCGGGCGAGTCCGGCCGCCGCTTCCTCAACGCCTTCGCCAACACCACCTTCTTCACGCTCACCACGGTGTTCCTCGAGACCGTCCTGGGCCTCTGCCTGGCCCTCGCCATGAACCGTGCCTTCCGCGGCCGGTCCTTCCTGCGCGCCAGCATCCTGGTCCCGTGGGCCGTCCCTACCGCTGTCTCCGGCCTGCTCTGGCGCTGGATCTTCCAGTCCGACGGCATCGCTAACACGCTGCTGGGCAGCGAAATCCTCTGGACCGCCGAAGGGGACGCCTCCAAGGTGGCCGTCATCATCGCCGAGGTCTGGAAGACCGCCCCGTTCATCGGACTGCTGGTCCTGGCCGGCATGCAGGTCATCCCCGGCGAAGTCTACGAAGCGGCCAGGATCGACGGCGCGGGCTGGTGGCGCCAGCTCGGCTCCATCACCCTGCCGCTGGTCAAACCCACTCTGCTGGTGGCGGTGCTCTTCCGCATGCTCGACGCGCTGCGCATGTTCGATCTGCCCTTCGTCCTGATCGGCCCGGGCAAGGAATCCGTGGAGACCCTCTCCATGCTGGCTTGGGACGAATCCAACCAGCTCCGCTACGGCTCGGCCTCCGCGTTCGCCGTGATGCTCTTCCTGTATGTCGCCGTCGTCGCGATCGTCTTTGTGAAGGTGCTCGGCGCCGACGTCACCGGCGCCAAGGAACTGAAGCTGATCACCAAGAAGTCCCGCACTAAGAAGGCCGAGGCCACCCGATGACTCTCTCCGACCTCCGCAACGCCACGGCCGATTCCGGCGCACCCAGGGCGACTGCCGCCGCCGGCCGCCGTTCTTCAAACGCCGGTGCGCAGAAGCCGAAGCGTAGCTGGCGCTCCTACAGCGTCTACGCCGGCCTAGCGCTGATCTTCGCCTACTGCCTGGCCCCGTTCTACTGGATGCTCGTCTCCAGCCTGCGCCGCACCGCGGACATCTTCGACAACAGCCTGCTCCCGCAGCCGTTCTCGCTGGAGAACTACACCAAGGTCTTCGACGGCTCCACCATGTTCGGCCAGGCGCTGCTGAACTCACTGATCGTCGCCGGCACCACCACCGCGTTCGCCCTGCTCCTGGGGGTCTTCGCGGCCTACGCCATCTCGCGGCTGAACTTCCGCTTCAAGTCGCTGATCCTGGGCGTCATCATCGCGACGTCGATGTTTCCCGGCATCTCCGTGGTGGTCCCGCTGCTGCGCCTCTTCACGGACATCGGCTGGATCAACACCTACCAGGCCATGATCGTGCCCAGCCTCTCCTTCGCGATCCCGCTGGCCGTCTGGAACCTCACCACCTTCATGAAGGCGGTGCCGTTCGACCTCGAGGAAGCCGCGATGATCGACGGCTGCACCAAGTGGCAGGCGTTCCGGAAGGTGCTGCTGCCGCTTGCCGCGCCGGGCGTGTTCACCACCGCGATCCTGACCTTCATCCACAGCTGGAACGAATTCATCATCGCGCTGTCCATGATCAACGATCCCAAGATCCAGACCGCCACCGTGGCGATCTCCAAGTTCACCGGCGCCACCGAATTCCAGGCGCCGTTCGGCGAGCAGATGGCCGCCGGCGTGATCGTCACCGTGCCGCTGGTGATCATGGTGCTGGTCTTCCAGCGCCGGATCGTCGAAGGCCTCACCGCGGGCGCCAGCAAATGAGCCCTCTCGAAGAGACCGCCCTTGCCCCGGCCGCCTGGTGGGAATCCGCGGTCATCTACCAGGTCTATCCGCGCTCGTTCGCGGACGGCGACGGCGACGGCGTGGGCGACCTTGCCGGCCTCACCGCCCGGCTGCCGTACATCGCCGATTTGGGCGTGGACGGGATCTGGATGACCCCATTCCAGCCCTCCCCGCAAGTGGACCAGGGCTACGACGTGTCCGACTATTGCGGAGTGGACCCGAGGTTCGGGACTCTTGAGGAATTCGATTCCTTGCTGGCCCAGGCGCATGCGCTGGGCCTGCGGGTCCTGCTCGACGTCGTCCCCAACCACTGTTCCTCGGAGCACCCGCTGTTCCAGGCGGCGCTGGCGGCCGGACCCGGCTCGCCGGAGCGGGACATGTTCCACTTTGTTGAAGGCCGGGACGTCGACACCCCGCCGAACAACTGGCAGAGCGTGTTCGGCGGCCGGGCCTGGAGCCGCGCCAACCCGTCGTCTGAGACAGACCTCGACTGGTACCTGCACCTCTTCTCCCCCGAACAGCCCGACTGGAACTGGCGCAATCCGGCGGTCGCCAATTACTTCGACGGGGTGCTGCGCTTCTGGTTCGACAAGGGCGTGGACGGACTCCGGATCGACGTCGCGCACGCGCTGTTCAAGGCCGAGGGCCTGCCGGACTCGCCGTCGGAGGGCGGCGTGGTGGACGGCCTGCGGTCCAACCCGCAGGTCTCGGACCAGGAGGAAGTCCACGAGGTGTACCGCCGCTGGCGCACGCTGGCCGAGCAGTACGAGCCGCACCGTCTGCTGGTGGGCGAGGTGAACCTGGAACCGGCCCGCGCTGCGCGCTACACCCGCAGCGACGAGATGCAGCAGGCGTTCGCGTTTGCGTTCGTGAAGCTTGGCTGGGACCCGGAGGCATGGGCCGCCGTGGGGAATGAGCTCGAGGCCGCCCGCCTGTTGCATGGTGCGACGCCGACGTGGGCGCTGGAGAACCACGACATTGTCCGCTCAGTGACCCGCTTTGGCGGCGGCGAGGTGGGAGCTCAGCGGGCCCGCGCCGCGCTCGTGTCGCTGCTGGGGCTGCCGGGCCCGGCCTACCTGTACCAGGGCCAGGAGCTCGGGCTGCCCGAGGTCGACGTCCCGCTCGAGTCCCGGGTGGATCCGATGTGGGCCCGCGGCGGTGTCTGCCGCGACGGCGCTCGCGTGCCGCTGCCCTGGACGGCCGATTCCGGGCTCAACCACGGCTTCTCGCT
>Ga0308160_10002906_pt1 | contig 19956 bp, 14 predicted proteins | sample PhyFR1_FD_201036 | JGI IMG/M metagenome (GOLD analysis project Ga0308160, IMG submission 201036) | Phyllosphere microbial communities from UC Gill Tract Community Farm, Albany, California, United States - DLSLF.R1 | ecosystem: Host-associated > Plants > Phyllosphere > Unclassified | place: USA...
GCCGCTGAAGATGTGCAAGCCCTGCAGCGCGATGCCGAGCGCCGCCAGCCGGCGCAGGCAATCCGGCACCTGCTCGGCATCGATGCCGAAGGGTTTGGCGCCGCCGCCCATGCGCATGCCGGAGCCCTTCAGTTCGAAGTCCGGATTCACGCGCAGCACGAGGCGCGGCGCGATCCCGATGGTGTCGGCGATCCGTGCCGCGCGCTCGATTTCGCCGGGCGACTCGGCGTTCAGGGTGACGCCGGCGGCGATCGCCTGCGTCAACTCCGCGTCCGTCTTGCCCGGACCGGCAAAGCTGACGTGGGCCGGATCGAAGCCGGTGTCGAGCGCCGTGCGCAGCTCGCCGGCGGAGGCGACGTCGAGGCCGTCGACCAGCGACGCCATGTGCTGCACCAGGGCCGGCATCGGATTGGCCTTGACCGAATAATGCAGGCGCACGGCGGCCGGCAGGTGGGCGCGCACGTGCTGCACGCGCGCCGTCAGGCGGGCGCGGTCGTAGGCGTAGAACGGGGTGCGGCCGACACGCAGGGCGAGCCGGGTGAGCGGCACGCCGCCGACCAGCAGTTCGCCATCCTCGATGCCGAACTCGGTATGCTGCGCATGGACAGGCTTGGTGGTGCTCATGGTGAGGGCTCTTGATACAGGGTCAGGAAAGGCAGCGCCAGCGTCTTGCGGTCGATCTTGCCGTTCGGGTTGCGCGGGAACGGTTCGCTGCGCACTTCCACGTGCGCCGGCACCATGTACGCCGGCAGGCGGCGCTGGCATGCGCGTCGCAGCAGCTCGGGCGTCGGCGCATCGGTGCTGCTGCTGGCCAGCAGCACGATGGCCTGGCCCAGCTCCGGATGCGGCACGCCGAAGGCCACCGCCTCGTCGACCGTGCCGAGGCCGTACACCGCTTCCTCGAGTTCGGTCGGGCTGACGCGGTAGCCGGACACCTTGATCAGGTCGTCGGCGCGGCCGATATAGTACAAATAACCGTCGCCGTCGCGCCGTACGGTGTCGCCCGACCACACCGCGACCTCCGTCAGCGGCAGCGCCGGGTCCTGGCCGGGCGCCGGACGGAAACGCTCGGCGGTCTTGGCCGGATCGTTCCAGTAGCCGAGCGACACCAGCGCGCCCCGGTGCACCAGTTCGCCCGGCTCGTCGATCGCGCATTCGCTGCCGTCCGGGCGCACCACCATGATCTCGGCATTCGGGATCGCGCGTCCCATCGACCCCGGACGGCGGTCGATCTCGGATGGTGGCAAATACGTCGAACGGAAGGCTTCGGTCAGGCCGTACATCAGGAACACCTGAGCGCGCGGCAGCGCGGCGCGCAGCGCCGCCAGCGTCGCGCCGGGCATCGCCCCGCCCGAATTGGTCAGGTAGCGCAGCGTGCAATCGGCCGGCCATTCCAGGCGCGCCAGCTGGTTCCACAGCGGCGGCACCGCGGCCAGGCCGGTGATGCCGTACTTGGCGACGGCGGCGACGACATCGCGCGCGAACAGGTGGTTCAGCAGCACCGCGCTGGCGCCCGTCAGGAAGGCGCAGGTGAGCTGGCTCAGGCCGTAGTCGAAGCTGAGCGGCAGCACCGCCAGCAGGCGGTCGCCCGGCGTCAGTGCCAGGTAGCTGGCGACGCTGCGCGCGCCGGTCACCATGTTCCGGTGCGACAGCACCACGCCTTTCGGCTTGCCGGTGCTGCCCGAGGTGTACAGGATGGCGGCGACGTCGGCGTCGATGCGGCGGTGCGGCGGCAAGCCGGTATCGGCCGCGGCCAGTACCTGGTCCCAGCCTTGCACGGGCAGCGCGATGCCGGCAGCGGCCGCGGCCAGGTCCGGCGTGCCGGACAGCAGCGCCAGGCGCAGGTCCGGGCAGTCCGCCAGCTGCGGCGCCAGCTGCGCCAGCCGTTCGGCCGACGTCACCAGCACGCGCACGTTGCAATCGGCCAGGATGTGCGCCACCTGGTCCGGCTTGAGCAGCGGATTGACGGGCACGAACACGCCCCCGGCCAGCGAGGCGCCGAACATCGCGGCCACGTTGTCGATGCGCTTGTCGAGATACACCGCGACCCGTTCGCCGCGCTGCAGCCCGGCGCCGAGCAGGGCCGCGGCCGCGCGCCGGACGTGGTCCGCCAGCGCCGCGTAATCGAGGCGCGCATCGCCGTGCACCAGCGCCTGCGCGCCCGGCGTGCGGCGCGCCGACGTGAAGATGAATTCGTGGATCAGGTCACTCATAAGGACGAGGACTCACTCGGGAAAACCAAACTGCAATGTTACCATTCCACTTGCGCAACGTCGAAACGCGCTGCATCGAACGCCGACCCATCATCCCGGACCACTGCCATCATGCCCTTGTCCCCTTCCGCAGCGCCCTCCACGCCCACCCGGCCGCCCCATGTGCCGCTGGTGCCGGTGCTGTCGGGCGCCTCGTTCCGCCGCGCAGGAGGACAGCGCCTGCCATCCGTGCTGGATGCGCCGCAGGTGCGCCTGGTGACCAGCGGGCGCATCGCGCTCGCCCTGGCGCTGCGCGAACTGGGCGTGGGCCAAGGCGACAGCGTGCTGCTGCCGGCCTACCACAGCCTGTCGATGGTACCGCCCGTGCTGTGGCGCCAGGCCACTCCGCGCTTCTATCGCGTCGACGCCGCCGCGCGTGCCGACCTGGCCGATATCGAGGCGCTGTGCGACGCCAGCGTCAAGGTGCTGGTGGCGACCCATTATTTCGGCTTTCACCAGGACCTGGCGGCGCTGCGCGCCCTGTGCGACGCGCGCGGCATCGCGCTGGTCGAGGATTGCGCCCATGCCTTCTTCGGCGAATACGGCGGCCGTCCGCTCGGCAGCCATGGCGACTATGCGATCGCCAGCAGCATGAAGTTCTTCCCGATGTACGAAGGCGGCGCGCTGGTCTCGGCGCGCCACGCCCTGGACGCCGTGGCGCTGCATTCGGCCGGCAAGGGCTTCGAGGCCAAGGTGGTGCTGAACACGCTCGAGCACAGCTTCCGCCATGGCCGCCTGCCGGCGCTGCGTGCCCTGCTGGCGCTGCCGCTGCGCGCCAAGGACCTGCTGTGGCGCCGCATCAAGGCCGGGCGGCCGGCAGCGGCGGCGGCGGCCGGCGGGCTGGCGCCCGGTTCCTCGGACAGCGATTTCAGCTTCGACCCGCGCTGGCTGGACAAACGCTCGTCGCTGTTCGCGCGCTGGCTGATCAAGCGCGTATCGAAGGAGCGCATCGTGGCCCTGCGCCGCCGCAATTACCTGCGCCTGCAGGAGGCGCTGGCCGGCTTGCCGGGCTGCCGTCCGCTGCATCCGGCGCTGCCGGACGGCGTCTGTCCCTGGCTGTTCCCGCTGGTGGTCGACGATGCCGAAGTCGCGTTCGCGCGCATCAAGCAGCGCGGGCTGCCGGTGGTGCGCTTCGCCGAAACCCTGTGGCCGGGCGTGGACGCCAGCCGCTGCCCGGACAGCGCTTATTTGTCGCGCCATGTGCTGGCCTTTCCCTGCCATCAGGAGCTGAACCCGCAGGAGTTCGACTGGATGCGCGATCGCCTGGCCGAGGCGCTGGCGCCATGAAGTGGACGTTCATCCCCGCCGCCCGCTTCGCGGAGGTCGCGCCGCGCTGGGACGCCTTGCGCACGCTCGGCCCGGCGGCGCCGATGCTGGCGGCCGATTTCATCGCCCCCCTGCTGGCCGAATTCGGCACTGGCCGCGAGCTGCTCGCCCTGTGCCACGACGGCCAGGAACTGCTGGCTTGCGCGCTGCTGGCGCGCCAGGGCCGGGCCAGCTGGGCGACCTTCCAGCCGGCCCAGGCGCCGCTCGGCTGCTGGCTGCAGCGCCCGGGCACCGATACGCAAGCGCTGCTGGCCAGCCTGCTGCCGGCCCTGCCCGGCTTTGCGCTGCTGGCCGGCCTGACCCAGTGCGACCCCTTCCTGATCGGGCGCCCGGCTGAGGGGGGGCGCCCGGCCGACGGGCGCCCGGCCGGCTCCGGCCGCATCCAGGCCGCCGACTACATCGATACCGCGCGCATCGTGGTCGAGGGCGGCTTCGACGCCTGGTGGGAAGGCCGCGGCAAGAACCTGCGCGCCAATCTCAAGAAGCAGCGCAACCGCCTGGCCGCCGCGGACACCGCGACCCGGCTCGAGATCTGGCGCGCGCCGCAGCAGGTGGCGCAGGCGATCGCCGACTACGGCCGCCTGGAAAGCACCGGCTGGAAGGGCCGCGCCGGCACCGCCGTGGCGGCCGATAACGACCAGGGCCGCTTCTACCGGCGCATGCTGGAAGCGTTCTGCGCGCGCGGCCAGGGCAGCATCTACCGCTACTATTTCGGCGCGCAGCTGGTCGCGATGGACCTGTGCATCGAGGATGGCGACTGTATCGTGATCCTCAAGACCGCCTATGACGAAAGCGTGCCGAAACACTATTCGCCAGCGCTCCTGATGCGCGAGGAAGCCTGCCGCCGCGTGTTCGACGAAGGGCGCCTGCGGCGCATCGAGTTCTACGGCAAGGTCATGGAATGGCACACGCGCTGGACCGATGACGTGCGCACGCTGTACCACCTGAATCACTATCGCTGGCCACTGCTGCTGCGCCTGCACACCACGCTGCGCGGCCGCGCCGGTACGGTCTAGAGCGGCAAGCGCGCATCGGCCCCGGCGCCATGCGTCCTGTGTGCCGCGGCGAACCACTGCTGCAGCGCATGGCCGCCCAGCACGACGAAACCGACGAACAGCAGGCTGAGGTTACGCAGTTCGCCGGTTGCACAGAACGCAAGGAACAGCGGCAGGTTGAGGCAGGTGGCAATCAAGATGTGCCGGCGCACTTCGCCGGCGCAGGTGCGCCAGCCACGCAGGACGACGATGGCCACCGCCAGCAGCGTGATGACGGACAGGCCTGCGGGCGCCACGATGCCATAGGTATTTTCGAACTGCAGGTAAGTCAGCGGATTCAGGTAATTCAGGATATTCCGGAACAATTTGAATTCCGCCGCGACCCCGGCCGAATTGAAGAAATAGAACTTCAGCGCGGCATTGACGAGTCCGGCCACGAATAGCGCACCCAGGCTGGCCGCCAATGCGCGATTCCTGCCGACCCTCTGGTTCAGCAGCGGGAAAAGCGCCGGCACGAAAAAGAAGAACGATTCCTTGTTCAAGGTCGCGAGCAAGCTGATACCCAACAGCAGGACAATCCTGCCGCGCATTGCCGCCAGATATGCCGAGGCCATGAAAAAGAACTCGATCTGGTCGTAATAATACCCGCCGCCGGATTGGACATAAGGGAAGGCGACGACGAACATGGCCGGCGCGACCATGCAGATCCATTCGCTCAGGCCATACGCCTGCAGGATTTTGCGCAGCACGAACAGGCTGCCGAACAGGGAAAGGAAAGACAGGTAATACACGCAAATGTAGCGGAACCGGAATTCCGGCTTGAGCACCGAGGTGACGCGCACGTAGGTCTTCTCGGGCGCCGCCGCAGCCGCGGCTGCGTCCTTGAACGCTGCCGGCAACACGCGCTCCGCGCCATTCGCGATGAGCGGCGCCAGCTGGCGGTAGACGTAGGGTTTCTTGGCGCTGGCGTCCAGCATGACTTCGATGCCGCCGCCGCGGGCACCGTCCGGCATGCCGTGTTTCTGGATGCCGCCGGAATAGCCTGCCGCGGCGACGATCCAGAAGAACACGCACAGCAGGAGTGCGGATGCCCAGGGACGCTGGGCTTGATCGGACAGCCTGGCGTGCCCTGCGGCCAGTGCCCGGGAACCTGGGAAATTCATGTCGATGACCTCGATGTGGGGATGCGTACGCTCAGAACCAGATGGCGGCACATACCAGCAGGGCCGACAACAGGGCGATCACCAGGCTGGCCCGGTCCTTGACCGAGTACACGATCGGATCGTCATTCATTTCGCCGCGCCCGGCCTTGACCCACATGCGTCCGATCCAGTACATCAACAGCGGACACAGCAGCCACAGGAACGCAGGGTTGCGGTAGTGCTCCTTCACATCGGCGCTGTTGATGTAAAACGCCAGCACCACGATCGCACCGTTGCCGGCGGCGGCACCGAAGCTGCTCAACTGGCCGAAATCGCTAACGCGGTAATCGCGTCCTTTCGCCACCGCCTTGTTTTCCAGCTCCAGGCTCTTCAATTCCGCACAACGCTTGACCAGCGCCAGGCTGGTGAACAGGAACATCGAGAACGCGATCAGCCAGAACGACGGCATGACCGCGGCGGCCACCGCCCCCGCGATGACGCGCAGGGTGTACAGCGCACCCAGCGCCATCACGTCGATCAAGACGTACTGCTTGAGCCACAGCGAATAGGCCAGCGTGGTCACCACGTACACCAGCAGCATGCCGACGAAGTGCAGCGAGACGAGGGAGGCCATCGCCAGGCTGGCCGCCAGCAGCGCGACGGTCAGCCCCGCCGCCTGCGTGAGCGGCAGGTCGCCGGCTGCCATGGGACGCCGTTTCTTGCGCGGATGGGCGCGGTCCGAATCGAGGTCGAAGGCATCGTTGACCAGGTAGATCGCCGAGGCGCTGCATGAAAAGGCGGCAAAAGCGAGCAGCACGTTCGCCAGCACGCCGCCATCGCCCCACTGGTGGGCGGCCAGCAGCGGGACGAATACCAGCAGGTTCTTCAACCATTGGTGGACCCGGATTGCGCGGGCAACCAGCGCCGGCCCGGACTTGCGATCGACGTAGACGCGCTCCACCTCCGCGCAACGGCGCGCCTTGCGCTCGATCCCGCGGTCCGGATTGACTAGGATCGCGTGGCGCGCATGCGGCCAGATATGCAGGTCGGGACGCGCATTGCCGGCGTAGTCGAAGCCCTGCGGGCCGAAATGCTCGACCAGCACCCTCTTCTTGTTGGAGCCGCCCAGGTTAAGGCCTGGTTCGGTACTGAACACCTGCGCGAACAGGCCGAGGTGGCGGGCGACCGCGTCCGCCGGCGTGCAGTGCGAAGCCGTCGCCAGCACCAGTTGCCGCCCTGCGGCATGCTGTTCGCGCAGCCATGCCAGGAAAGGCTCGTTGAATGGCAACAGGGCCGCGTCCAGGCTGACGCGCTTTGCCAGTTCGGATTTCAAGGCGGCCTTGCCCTTCAACAGCCAGAGCGGAAGCAGGAATATATACAGGAGATTCTGGTGCAGCAGGCGGATGACCGACTCGACCAGCAGGTCGGTCTTGATCAGGGTACCGTCCAGGTCGACGACCAGGGGGACCTGCTCCGCGGTTGCCTGCGGCCGGGTATCGGTATCGGATTCTTCCGGTAAGCCTGCCGCAGCCACGGAAAGGGAAGCATGAGTCATCGTTCGGGAATTCTTGACAAGTTGAAGCAGAAAGTGGTTCGCAGTCCACCAGTGGCATGACCAAAAACATGTTTGGCTATTAACAAGATGATACCTAGAAAGTATTCCGAAGTCACTGCGCACACTATTTGTGTGGCGTTTCCTGCGCTATCCGTTCCGGCACGGCATGCACGCCGGCGTGGCTCCGGGGCGGTTCGGCGATGAGCCTGCGCCCCAGGCGACGCGCCGGCTTTTCCACGCATGCCCAGCAGATCCATGTGACCACCACGATGGCCGGCACCAGCGCGATGAATCCGGGCGTGGCCCCGATGTAGCCCTTGTCCACCGCCCAGTTGCGCACCTGGATCAGCGGCCAATGGCACAAGTACAAGGAAAACGAGAGATCACCCAGCAATGTCATGGGCCTGGATGCCAGGACCGCGCCGAGACGGCTGCCGCCGGAGACCACCGCAGCCACCAGCAGGACGAAGCTGGTCGTCGCGAGAAAATACAGGCCAGGAACGGAAACGGACACACCCAGCAGCACGACGGCGATCCAGCCGGTCAGCGGCGCCGTGCGTCCGTCGGCCGCGCGCACGTGCTGGTACACCAGGCAGCCGGCCACGAATTCGCAGGCGATGCGCAGCAATCCCGCCTTGCCGGTGTCTTCCCGATGCCCGAAATGAAGAAAAACCAGTTCCATCAGCGCCAGCACGCACAAGGCCGCGACCAGGGCATACCTGGGCCGTAGTTTTGCCACGCCGATGGAAATGAACGGGAACAGCAGGTAGGCCAGCCATTCCGCGCTGAGCGACCAGGTCGGCATATTCCACAAGGTGCCGGGTCCGATCCCCCAGTTCTGCACCAGGAAAAGCGTGGCAATGAAAGCGCCGAATTCGAATCGCTCCGGATGCGGATAACGGTCGATGAAATCCGGCGCCAGCATGGCGAATATCCCGAATACCACCAGGATTACGAAATGCAGCGGATAAATCCTGACCAGGCGAAGTTTCAGGAAATGAAAATGCGTACGCAATTCATAACCGTTCCTGAAATCGGCTTGATGAACGTGCGTAATGATGAAACCACTCAAAAGGAAAAACAGATCGACGCCCAGATATCCGGATTTTATGACCTGATTAGCGCTTGTGTGCAAAAGATGGAATAATGTGACCCAGACTGCGCCGATACCTCGCAAACCGGTCAAGGCAGAATAATATTGCTGGCGTGATTCCATGGATATCCGATCGCCGATGGTTGGAAGATCCAACGCATTCTCGTTTTGATTATTTATCGATTCGGCGCTACGGCATTTTTCCGATCGGGAAAGTCAGCCGTGTCGCGCCGGGCCGGCATCCGCCCAGCCGGGACAGGCTACCCGGGAAGCTGAGGCCACTACCATCTAGACAGGCTGGTGCTGGAGACGCTCTGTAGAGCCCTGTCCAGACGCCATGCTGCGCACTGTCTTGCAGGGGTGCAAGTTTTACCATTTTAGCACGCGCCCTGTCGTCTTCGCGTACCCAATACGGGTAGTTGCAGGCCGCGGCACTGAACAAGTTATCCAGCCAAACTTTATTAACGATGCTGTTTGACAAGCTACCGCACCAGCTTGAATGCATTGATTGTTTTTCTTTCGATTTTATCAATCGCTTTTTGCATGCATGAGTCCATGAAATGATGTCATTCCTCTGACACAAAATCGTGTCCTGTTTTCATGCTGATCCAGCATTATTTTTAAATTTTTAACGAGAGTGATAACTTTGGAAAGTTGAATATACATATGGAAACTTTCGCGCTCACATCCATAGCACGCAGGTCAATCTTTTTCATTTGATTCTTGAGTTCAAATAAACTTTTGGTATCAAAGTTGATATTTTTTGTTGTTTTTGTGTGGAATCATCGGGTTTTTGTCCTGAAACAGAACACGGCTTCTGTTGACTGGAGTAAAGTTTGATTCTCTCGTGAAATTTCCTGTGGCAAATAATCTTGCCGGCTCTCATGAAACCGAATTCTTCTTTGTCTACCCAGACCACTCAAATCATGCTTTCCCTCCGTTCGACCCCTAATCTGATTGCTGCCTTGTGTGCAGCCTCCCTGCTGACCGCTTGCGGCGGCGGCGGCGCCGATGCCTCCCCTGAAAATACCGTCGCCCTGACCTCGATCACCACCGGCTATACCCCGAACCCGATCGGCGCCACCCCGACCACGCCGTCCCCGGCCCCGATCACGCCGATCGTGACGACGCCTGTGACCGTCGGCGCCACGGTAACCGACGTACGCCTGGAAAATACCGGCAGCGCCCAGACCAATGTGCCGTTCACCTTCGGCCAGGTGTTCGCCGTCGGCGCCCTAAAAACCACCGATGGCCTGGCTGCCAAGCTGGCCGATGGCACTGTCCTGCCGCTGCAGGTCGACATCAAGGCCACCCATGCCGACGGTTCGGTACGTCATGCCATCATTTCCGGCGTGCTGCCTTCGCTAGCCGCCAGCCAGACCCAGACCCTGACCCTGGCCAAGTCGAGCCCGTCGGCCAAGAGCTCGATGACGCTGCAGAACCTGATCGGCACCGGCCTGACCGCCAAGACCACGATTACGCTGGGCGGCGTGAAATACACCGCTTCGCTGGCGGATGCCGTGGCCGCGACCGCAACCCCGATCAACTGGCTGTCGGGCGCCGTCGCCAACGAATGGATCGTCAGCGCGCCACTGAAGGATGCGAACGGCGTTGCCCATCCGATGTTGAACGCGCGTTTCGACGTGCGCTGGTATCCGGGCCTGAACAAACAGGCACGCGTCGAGTTCGTGATCGAAAACAGCAAGACCTGGGTCTCGGGCGACAAATTCACGTATGACGCCAACCTCGAGCTGGGCGGCAAGTCGGTCTACAGCAAGACTGCCCTGGAGCATTTCCACCACTCGCGCTGGCACCAGTACTTCTGGTGGGATGCCGCGCAGCAGCCGGCCGTGAACGTCAAGCTCAACACGGCTTACCTGATCGCATCCAAGGCCGTCCCCAACTACGACACCAGCTTCGCGCCGGGCGAAGGCGACCTGAACTCGCTGGCACAAGGCATCGGCGGTACCGGTCCGATGACCATCGGCCCCGTGACCGCCTACATGGGCACCACGGGCGGGCGCAGCGATATCGGTTCCCTGCCGGGCTGGTCGGTGATGTGGCTGCTGTCGATGGACAAGCGCGCCTGGAACGTGATGATGGCCGCGGCGGATGGCTCGGGCTCGTGGTCGATCCACTACCGTGACGAAAAAACCGGCTACCCCGTGCGTGCCGACAGCCCGGCAAACCGGGAACTGTCGACCCACATCAACCTGAGCTACAAAGGTCCGCTGCCGCTGCCGCGTTTTGCCAACGACGACTGGGGCAAATCGTGGTCGCCCTACAGCAACGACACCGCCCACCAGCCTTCGCTGGCCTACCTGCCTTACCTGGTGACCGGTGATTACTACTACCTGGAAGAACTGCATTTCTGGGCAGCGACGAACCCGCTGGAAACCGACCCGGGCAACTCCGGTTACGGCCAGGGTCTGGTTCGCTGGCAACAGCTGCGTGCCCAGGCGTGGTCGCTGCGTACCTTGGGCCAGGCAGCGTATATCACCCCGGATACGGATTCCATGAAGTCGTATTTCAACAACCAAGTGGACGCGAACCTCGACTTCTACAACCAGACTTACGTCGTCGGCAACCCGAACAAGCTGGGTGTGTATGACGGTTCGGGCGCAGGCGCCTTTACGGTCGATATCTCGGCACCGTGGCAGGACGACTTCCTGACCTGGAGCTTCGGCTACCTGAACGAACTCGGCTTCACCAAGGCGGCACCGATCCTGCAATGGAAATCGAAATACGCAGTCGGCCGCCTGACCGCACCGGGCTTCTGCTGGATCGCAGGCGCTTCGTACGTCCTGAATTTCCGCGACAGCGTCAATTCGCCGGTGTACGACAGCTTTGCCAAGGTCTACAACGCCAGCTACGGCGGCGATACGGTCTATAACGACAATATCGCCACGGTATCGGCAGTCCAGAACGGCAAACGCTTTTCCGACCTGCCGTGCGGCAGCCAGGCGCAAGCCGACTGGCTCAGCGCAGCCAACGGCTATACTTGGCAAGCAGGCCAGATGATCGGCTACGCCGGCTCGGCAATGGGTTACCCGGCCAACATGCAACCGGCGCTGGCAGTCGCGGTCCAGTCGGGTGCGACCGATGCGAGCAAGGCATGGACGGTCTTCATGAACCGTGCCGCCAAGCCGGACTACCATTCGGCACCGCAGTGGGCCATCATCCCGCGCTGATCCTCGGCACGGTCTAAGGCAGGGCCCCTGCGGGCTGACGAAGCCGGGCTTCCTTCACGGGAAGTCCGGCTTTGTCTTTTGCGCAACAAGGTTAGCAAAGATTTAATGTAAAAAACCCGGAACCTCAAGTGTGCATGACACATTGCAGCATATAATGTAATGCGGTATAGCAAGGAACTTGCGTTTCAACAGCCAGGTCGACAACCGGTTCGCTCGTGGCAAGGCAATATGGGAGTCAGTGAGGATGTCTTTTTTTAACAAGGTGATTGGGCGCGCCAAGCGGGATTATTGGCGTTGGAAGTACCACCGGGCGGCACGGCATATCCTGGCAACCCGTCCCCTTGAACGCGGAGAACTGCCCTTCACCCTGCTGTCGATGGTGCACCAACGCGACGTGTCGTCCTATCTGGTCGCGGTCAAGTCCTTCGCCCACTTCCTGAATCCATCCCGGATCGTCGTGGTGTGCGACCCGTCGATCGACCAGGCCGACCGCGCCACGCTGAAACGCCACCTGCCGCATGTCGACCTGCGCGAGGCGCACGAATTCGTGCACCCCGACATTCCGCGCGGCGGCACCTGGGAACGCCTGTTCGCCATCGCCCACTATGTCGAGGACAGCTATGTCGTGCAGCTCGACGCCGACACCCTGACCGTACGCCCGGTGCCGGAAGTGCTGGAATCCATCCGCAAGGGTACCGGCTTCGTGCTCGGCGAGATGCCGGACACGCCGCTGCGCTCGCTGGAGGCGGCGCGCGAGTATGCCCTGCCCTGGGCCGGGCCTGGGGCGCACGTGCAGGCGATCGCCGAGACCGAGATGATCCATGTCGGCCTGCCGCAGGATGCCCGTTACATCCGTGGCTGCTCCGGCTTCACCGGCTTCCCGCGCTCGTCCACGATGCGTGCGACCATGACCGATTATTCGCGCCGCATGGGCGCCCGGCTCGGCGAACACTGGAAGCGCTGGGGCACCGAACAGGTCACATCGAATTACCTCGTCAGCAATACGCCAGGCATTCAGCCCCTGCCCTTCCCGAAGTACGGCACACCCGACGTCGCAACGGCGGAAACAGCGTTCTACCATTTCATCGGTTCGATGCGTTTCATTAATAACAAATACGAGGCAGCCTCGCGGCATGCCATTCGCCTGATCAACAGTGCGCCAGCGTAAATCGTTGCCGTTCTTTCCTTATTCCGTGCACGGTTGTTCCTATGGCAGATCTACGTCGTTCGCTGGTCATTAACTTCTTCTCGTCCTCCGGCGCGGCGCTTCTCCAGTTCGTCGTTAGCCTGATCCTGGCGCGGATCCTGAGCCCCAGCGAGATCGGCATCTATTCGATGACGATCGTGGTGGTCAATCTCGGCCACGTGTTCCGTGATTTCGGCGTCGGCGCCTATATCCAGCGTGAAAAAGACCTGACACCGGAAAAGCTGCGCGCCGCCAGCGGCGTGGCGTTTGCCGTGTCCTGGCTGATCGCCCTGCTGTTACTGCTGGCGAGCAGCTGGATCGGGGTCTGGTTCAACGAACCGCGCATCGTGCCGGTGATGCGGGTCCTGGCCGCCGGCTTCTTCTTCATCCCGTTCGGTTCGATCACCAACGCCCTGCTGGCCCGCAATTTCGAAGCCAAGAAGGAAGCCTTTCTCTGGGCCGTCGGCACCGGCAGCTTTTCCGTCAGCTGCATCGTGCTGGCCAAGCTCGGCCTGGGCACGATGGCGCTCGCCTATGCCAACCTGATCAACATCATTGCCTGCGGCATCGGCTGCGCCTTCGTGCGCCCGAAGAACCTGCCATGGCTGCCGTCGTTCAGGCACTGGCGCGGCATTGCCCACTTCGGCGTCGGCTCGCTGCTGTCGAGCTGCGCCGGCTCCATCAATAATGCGGTCCCCGACTTGTTGCTGGGCAAGATCGGCTCCCCGACCATGGTCGGCCTGCTCAGCCGCGCCAACTCGACCGTGGCGATCTTCACCTACATCGCCGGTTCCACCGTCAGCTATGGCGCGGTGTCCTACCTGGCGCAGACCTACCACCGCGGCGAATCGATGGCGCCGATCATGTCGCGCGCCACCGCGCTGCTGACCGGGGTCGGCTGGGCCGCGCTGGCGCTGACCGCCATCCTCGGCCATGATATCGTGCTGGCGCTGTACGGGCCGACCTGGCTGAGCGCGGTGCCGGCGATCCTGCCGCTGACGCTGTCGGCGGCGGTCGGCATGATGTTCCACTACGTGCCGATGGCGGTCACGGCGATCGGCCGGCCCTACCTGAGCACGGTGCCGACCATGGTGTCGGTCGCGGCCCGTATCGGTTTCGGTGTGCTGCTGTTCAACGGCAGCCTGGTCCACTTCGCCTGGGCGCTGTGCTTCGCGACCTGGGCCACTGCGCCGGTCATTGCCGCTCAGCAACGCCGCCACCTCGGCTACCCGACCCGCGTCATGCTGCGCGCCCTGCTGCCGAGCGCCAGCGTGGCCGCGGGCACCGGCCTGACCGGTTTCCTGATGCAGCTGGCGCTGCCGTCGTCGCTGCCGGCGCTGGTGCGCCTCCTGATCATGCTGTTGCCGCTGGCCGCCGTCTGGTACCTGCTGCTGCGGGCGACGAACCACGTGCTGGTGGACGAGGTGCACCGCCTGGTCAACCCGATCCGGGCCCGACTCGGGCTGCTGCGCCCGAATGTATAATCGCAAGACGGCAGCGATGCACCGCGTCGCCGCCAGTTGACTGGAATGATGGACATGTACCTCGACGATGTAAAAACGATCCTGATTGACGTTCTCGGGCTGGGCGAAGCCGGCCGCCGCCTGGATGCCGGCTCGCCCCTGCTGGGCAGCCTGCCGGAACTCGATTCGATGGCGGTCGTCAGCCTGATCGCCGCGCTCGAAGACCGCTTCGGCATCACGGTCGACGACGATGAGATCAGCGCCAGCACCTTCGAAACCCTGGGCAGCCTGGCCGCATTCGTCGAGCGCAAACAGGCCGAATGACGACCGCGCCGGCCCGGGCCCATGCCGAACCGTTCTTTCTCGAGAGCGCGCCTGGCCGGCGCTTCTGCCTGTTCCACCCGCCGCTGGGTCCCTGCCGCGGCGCCGTGCTGTACATCCACCCGTTTGCCGAGGAAATGAACCGTTCGCGGCGCATGGCCGCGCTGCAGGCGCGCGCGCTGGCGGACCTCGGCCATGGCGTGCTGCAGCTCGACCTGCACGGCTGCGGCGACAGCAGCGGCGATTTCGCCGATGCGCGCTGGGCGCATTGGCTGGCGGACATCGAGGCCGGCGCGGCCTGGCTCGGCCGGCGCCTCGGCGAACGCCCGCTCACCCTGTGGGGGCTGCGCCTGGGCGCCCTGCTGGCGGCCGATTATGCGCGCGCCACACGCCGTCCGCTGGCGGCGCTGGTCCTGTGGCAGCCGGTGCTGAACGGCGCCAGCTACCTGACCCAGTTCCTGCGCCTGCGCGTCGCCGGCGACATGCTCGACGCCGCTGGCGGGCAAACCAGCACCGGCGCGCTGCGCCAGGCACTGGCGGCCGGCGACAGCGTCGAGGTGGCCGGCTACGAGCTGGCACCGGCGCTCGCCACCACCCTCGATACGCTCGATCCGCTCGAGACAATGACGCCGCCCTGCCCGGTCCACTGGTTCGAGGCCACCGGCCCGGATGGCGCCGGCCTGCCGCCGGGCGCGGCCCGCACCGCCGCAGGGTGGCAAAGCCGCGGCGTCGTCCTGCACGCGCATCCGGTCGCGTGCCCGCCGTTCTGGACCACGCCCGAGATCACCGTGTGCCAGGCCTGGCTGGACGCCACCTCGGCCGCCCTGCGGGAGACGATGGATGGCGCTTGAGGACGTCGAAGACCGCGCGCTCGTCTTTCCCTGCGGCCAGGACTGGCTGTACGGCGTACTGAGCATGCCGCACACGCCGGGCGCCCGTGGCGTGCTGATCGTGGTCGGCGGACCGCAGTACCGCGCCGGCAGCCACCGGCAATTCACCCTGCTGGCGCGCAGCCTGGCGGCGCGCGGCATCGCCACCATGCGCTTCGACTACCGCGGCATGGGCGACAGCCAGGGCGAAGCGCGCGACTTCGAAGCGATCGACGAGGATTTGCGCGCGGCGATCGACGCCTTCATGGACGCGGTCCCGGGCCTGCGCGAGGTGGTGCTGTGGGGCTTGTGCGACGCGGCGTCGGCCACCGCCATGTATGCGGCGTCCGACCCGCGCGTGAACGGCCTGGCCCTGCTCAATCCCTGGGTGCGCACCACCGAGGGCATCGCCCGCGCCACCCTCAAGCACTATTACCGCGGACGGCTCCTCGATCGCGGCTTCTGGCGCAAGCTGGCGCGCGGCCGGTTCGACCTGTTGGGCTCTCTGAAGTCGATGGCCGGGCTGGCGCGCGCCGCCGCACGGCCGCAAGCGGCCGCCGATGCCGCCGCAGCGCCGCTGCCGGAGCGCATGCATGCCGGCCTGAAGGCGTTCAAGGGACCGCTGTTGCTCGTCACCAGCGGCGCCGACCTGACCGCGCGCGAGTTCTGCGACCTGGCAGGCAGCGCGCCCGCCTGGAAGCGCCTGCTCGACGGTCCCCACGTGACCTGGCACCGGCTCGACCAGGCCGATCATACCTTCTCGCGGCGCGCCTGGCGCGACCAGGTCAGCGACTGGACCTGCGACTGGCTGCGCTCGGTGTAACACTGCAGCTACGCCGTCCCAATTCTTTTTGCGATTGAATCGTGCAATGCACAATCGATGATAAACTTGCCAAAAGTTTATTCCCTCCAGGAACCATCTTTCGGTTCGCCCATCCTGTTACGTTTATCATGTCGATCAAATCGCTGCTGATACCTGCCCTGAACCAACCGCCCAAGCGTATCCAGTTACCTGAATTTGAATTTGAAGCAGGTAAGCCGATACCGCGCATCATCCACCAGACCTTCTACGACCGTAACTTGCCCGAACGCCTGCAGGCCAACGTCACGCAGCTGCGCGAACAGAATCCCGGCTGGGAATACCGGTTCTACGACGATGCCGACATCGCCGCCTTCATCCAGGAAAACTATCCGCCGCTGGTCTGGGACTACTACGAACGCATCGACAAGCGCTACGGCGCGGCGCGCGCCGACCTGTTCCGCTACTTGCTGATGTACAAGGTCGGCGGCGTGTACCTCGACATCAAGAGCGGCGCCACCCGCCCGCTCGACGCGGTCCTGCGTCCGGACGACCAGTTCATCCTGTCCAAGTGGCACAGCGCGGACGGCGGCTACGAGCACTGGGGCCTGGTATTCGACCTGCGCCACCTGCTCGGCGGCGAATACCAGCAGTGGCACATCATCACCACGCCCGGCCATCCCTTCCTGAAGGCGGTGCTGGAACAGGTGTTCGAGAATATCGACCGCTACGATCCGCACCTGCACCAGACCGGCAAACGCGGCACGCTGCGCGTGACCGGTCCGGTGCCCTATACGCTGGCGATCGAACGCATCCGGGAAAAATATCCGCACCGCGTGGTCGACGCCCGCAACCTGCTGGGCCTCGAGTACAACGTCTACGACGGCGACCAGGGCCACGTCAAGGTGTTCAAGGGCCACTACTCGCTGCAGACGGCCTCGATCGTCAAGCTGACCCCGCTCAAGCGCCAGCTGAGCAAGTTCTACGCGCTGGCCCAGCTGGTGCACGACCGCGTGCTGCGCAGCCATGCGGACGCCAAGCTGGAACCGATCGAAAAGCCGGGCGGTGTCAAGGCCGGCTAGGCTGGCAGGCCTTGATGTCGTCGAAGGCGCCGTAGACGCTGCCCCTGGCGGCGCCGCATAAATCCATGCCGTCGCGGCTTCCCGGCCGCTGCGGCGCATCGCCGCGCCAGGCAAAGTCGCCGTCCAGCGGCGCGCGGAACAGGCTGCGCACCGGGTGCCGGCCCAGGTAGGCTTGCCATACCGCCGTCGTCCGGTTGTCGCCCAGGTGCAGCAGGCCGCCATCGCGGCTGCGGATCGGACCGTCCACCAGGTTGCCGTCCAGGCGCGCGCTGCTGGTGGCGAAACGCACGTCGATGCCGGTCATGTCGACCAGCGTGTTGTCCTCGACGCGGCTGTCGGCGGCGCTGTTCAGGTAGATGCCGACATCGGAGCAGGCCGCGATCAGGTTGGCGCGGATGATGCCGCCCTGCTGCTCGGTGATGCACTTGCGGTCGCGGCACCACTGGGGGCCGGTGCCGCCGCCGCCGAGCGACAGCCCGACCCGCTGGCCGGGCTGGCCGCGCAGCTTGTCCTCGCACCACACCAGGTTGCGTTCGAACAGGTTGGCGCTGCCGGCGCCCTTGGCGAAGCCGCCGTAGCTGACCTGGTTCCCCTCGAGCTTGACGAAATCCTTGATCACATTGGCGCGGATGGTCCAGCGGCTGGCCGCCACCAGGTCGATCGGCACCACCGGATTGGCGGTGCGCCGCGCATGGGTGTTGTACAGCGTGTTCGACTCGACCAAGCCATCGTCCGGGTAGCTGCCGTCGTCGTTGCCGTTGATCTTGAAGTGGGCGTTGAAGTCGGCGATCGCATTGTTGACGGCGGCGAAGTGCTGCCCCATGCCGACCACGTGGAACGCGTGTTCGCAATAGGTGTCGCCGCCGCACACGCCGTGGATCTCCAGGTTCTCGAACCGCCACCAGGGCGCGCTGACGCGGAAGCCCTCCACTTGATCGAATTCGATGCGCACGCTGCCCGGCTGGACGGCGCGTACGACGATCGGCGCGTCTTGCCGCCCGGGCCGGTTGGCGTCGATCGCACGACCATTGAAGCGGTAGGTGCCCGGCAGCAGGGTGATCACCTCGCCCGCCTGGGCATCGCCGATCGCCGCGCGCAGCTCGTCGGGCGTGCCGACCAGCCGGCCACCGGGGCGGCCCGCGCCCGCCGGCCGGGCCTGGACGCCGAGCGCCGGCGCCAAGCCCTGCGCCAGGGCCGGTACCGGTCCGCCGCGGTCCAGCCGCATCAGGGTCGTGCCGGCGAAGCGGCCCAGCCCGACGATCGTGGGATTGTGGCCGCTGCTGCGTTTTTCAATGTAGGGCGCGAGCGAACGCGGCGCCAGTCCCAGGTGGTCGACCGCGAACGCGGCCCCGATGCCGCCCGCCAGCGCCAGCACCACGCCGGCCCCCAGCAGGCGCCGCACGGTGCGCCCGCCGCTGCGGCCTTTGACCTGCTTCATGCGTTGACCTTGATCCCGTGCCGCCCCATCAGGTCGTACATGGTCGGCCGGCTGATGCCGAGCATTTCGGACGCCTTGACGATGTTGCCGTCGGTGCGCGCCAGCGCCTTCACGATGGCTTTGTATTCGGCCTCGTCGCGCACCTGGCGCAGGTTCAGCGGTTCCTCTTCGGCGCCGCTGTCCGGCAAACCGAGGTCGTCGGCGACGATGGTGTTGCCGTCGGCCATGATGACGGCGCGCTTGATGCAGTTTTCCATCTCGCGCACGTTGCCGGGCCAGGCATAGGCCTCGATCGCCGCGATCGCGTCCGGCGCGAAGTGCATCGAGGCGCGCGATTCCTGGGCACAGAATTTATTCTTGAAATGGTGGGCCAGCAGCGCGCTATCCCCTTCCCTCTGGCGCATCGGCGGGATGTTCACCACGATCTCGGACAAGCGGTAATACAGGTCTTCGCGGAAGCGCCCCTGGCTGCACAAGTCCTTCAGCTTCTGGTGGGTCGCGCAGACGATGCGCACGTCGACCGGGATTTCCTCGTGGCCGCCGACGCGCTCGATCACGCGCTCCTGCAGGAAGCGCAGCAGCTTGGCCTGCAGCGCCATCGGCAAATCGCCCACTTCATCGAGGAAGAAGGTGCCGCCATGGGCCAGTTCGACCTTGCCCTTGGTCTGCTTGGCGGCGCCGGTGAAGGCGCCCTTTTCGTAGCCGAACAATTCGCTTTCCAGCAGGTTTTCGGGAATGGCTGCGCAATTGATCGCCATGAAACGCTCTTTTGAGCGGGGCGACAGCGCGTGCACGGCGCGCGCCAGCACCTCTTTACCGGTGCCGGATTCGCCCAGCAGCATCACCGAGGCCGAGGTCGGGGCGACCTTTTCCACGGTGCGGCAGACCTTCAGCATGCCGGGGTCGCGCGAGATCACGCCGGACAGCGGAGAGTCCGCCTGCGACTGCTGCATGCGGCGGTTTTCATGCTGCAGGTTGTGCAGGAAGAAGGCGCGCTGGATCACCAGGTTCAGCACTTCCGGATCGACCGGCTTCTGGTGGAAATCGTAGGCGCCCATGCCGATCGCCTTCACCGCGTTGACATGGTCCTGGTTGCCGGTCAGGACGATCACGCGCGTGTCCGGCGCCAGCGCCAGGATCTGCTGCAGCGTGGCCAGGCCTTCGGTCGAGCCGTCCGGATCGGGCGGCAGGCCCAGGTCCATGGTGCACACGGCCGGTTCGTGGCGGCGCAGCTGGGCCAGCGC
>Ga0308160_10002908_pt1 | contig 19948 bp, 19 predicted proteins | sample PhyFR1_FD_201036 | JGI IMG/M metagenome (GOLD analysis project Ga0308160, IMG submission 201036) | Phyllosphere microbial communities from UC Gill Tract Community Farm, Albany, California, United States - DLSLF.R1 | ecosystem: Host-associated > Plants > Phyllosphere > Unclassified | place: USA...
AACAAGGCGCAGATCTACGCATGGCGCAAGGGCATCAAGACGATCTACTACATCCGTCTCCGCCAGCTCGCGCTGGAGGGCACGGAGGTCGAGGGCTGCGTCAGCTGCATGCTGTAGAGCTGCCGCTCTGCTCCCTGGAGGCGCGGTGCCAACCCGCACCGCGCCTCCAGTCCGTCACTTAGTCACCATCTCTGTAAGGAACACACGTTGGTCGAGAAGCTGAAGCTCATTGATCGGGTCCAGGCCATCAACTGGAACCGCATCCAGGACGACAAGGACGTCGAGGTCTGGAACCGTCTCGTCAACAACTTCTGGCTGCCCGAGAAGGTGCCGCTGTCGAACGACGTGCAGTCGTGGAACACGCTGACGCCGGCCGAGCAGACCCTGACCATGCGTGTGTTCACCGGTCTGACCCTGCTCGACACCATCCAGGGCACCGTCGGCGCCGTGTCGCTCATCCCCGACGCGATCACCCCGCACGAGGAAGCCGTCTACACGAACATCGCGTTCATGGAGTCGGTGCACGCCAAGTCCTACTCGTCGATCTTCTCGACCCTCGCGTCGACGCGTGAGATCGACGAGGCCTTCCGCTGGTCCGAGGAGAACCCGAACCTGCAGAAGAAGGCGTCCATCGTGATGGACTACTACCAGGGCGACAACCCGCTGAAGCGCAAGGTCGCCTCGACGCTGCTCGAGTCGTTCCTGTTCTACTCGGGCTTCTACCTGCCGATGCACTGGTCGTCGCGCGCCAAGCTCACGAACACCGCCGACCTGATCCGCCTGATCATCCGTGACGAAGCCGTCCACGGGTACTACATCGGGTACAAGTACCAGAAGGGCCTCGAGACCCTCACGCAGGCCGAGCGCGACGAGCTCAAGGACTACACGTTCTCGCTGCTGTTCGAGATGTACGAGAACGAGGTGCAGTACACGCAGGACCTCTACGACGAGGTCGGTCTGACCGAGGACGTCAAGAAGTTCCTGCACTACAACGCCAACAAGGCGCTGATGAACCTGGGCTACGAGCCGATGTTCCCGAAGAACATCACGGACGTGAACCCGGCCATCCTCTCCGCCCTGTCGCCGAACGCGGACGAGAACCACGACTTCTTCTCGGGCTCCGGCTCGTCGTACGTCATCGGCAAGGCCGTGAACACTGAGGATGAGGACTGGGACTTCTGATCCTGGTCTGACTCGTGGGGACGCCCCGCTGGCTGATCCGCACAGCGCTATCTGCTCCAAGCACTGTGCTTTCTGATCCTCGCACTGTCGTTGTTGCGTAGTGACAGGGGTAGTTGCGCTGTTTCGTCACGTGAGGCGATTTGCGCTGTGACGCTGTTCGAGTCCGGCAGACCTAAGGAGGATGCGGTGGAGGCGGGATGAGTCGGACGAGTCGGCTGACCCCGGTGGAGTTAGTGCCACCTCCTTGGCCTGAGGTTGAGGGTGCCGATCCGCTGGGGGAGATCGGCCGTCTGTTCGCCGTTGCGCTTCGTGAGGCGATTGGGTCTCAGAGTGTGCGGTCGGTGGCCGACCGTGCTGGGCTGAGTCACGTCACGTTGCTGAACGTGCTGGCCGGCCGGGCATGGCCCGACTTGGCGACTATTGGCCGTCTCGAGTTGACGTTGCAGGTGGATCTTGTTCCGAGGAGGCGGGGCCGGCAGCGGAAGTCCTCCGATGGGAAGGCAACGACAGACGCTCAGCGTCACGCATCGACGGAGCTCTCACCCTAGGGCGGAGTTGAGGCGTATCGAAGGCTCTCCTGTCGGTCGTCAGGGTCGGGCACGAGGTGCCTATAGCGGGCAACCAGTTGGCCAAGGGACAGCCCCGCTGCTTCGGCGACCACCTCAAGTGGCGTCCCGTTGCGCAGGTGAGTGCTGATCCAAGATGCTCGAAGTCGTGCTGGTACCGGGTGGAGTTGACGCTCGACACTTCGGTGCTCGAAGTTGGCGACGGTGTTGCACGAGGCGCTCCGGCGCCCTCTGCGAAACAGAAACTCTGTGATTGGTCGCGTGTCGCTTGTGGGCAGCAGAGCTTCGTAGGCGTGCAGCATGGGGACGGTCCGTAGTTGGCCCGCTGCAACGACGATGTTGATCCCGTGGTGATGGTTGATGTCCCCAGCTCGGGTGTTGATGATCTCGGTCGTCGTAAGCCCGGCGCCGAGCGCGAGAGCGATGAGCGTGTGCGCGTCCGACCGCTGTCGTGATGTTCGCTGCACTCGTGCCCAACTGACGATGCTGGTTACCTCACTGGCCGTGTAAGGAGTAGTTGCTGATCTCGTTGTGATTGGCGGCAGTCGCGGTGCCGACCGTGATCGGAACGTATCTCGTACCTGTCGAAGGAGCATGTGACGGTGATCCTTGCCGGCGCCATTGAGGTGCGGACATCCCGTGTGGATGTAGAAGTTGATGACTGCTGGCACGAACAGCGTCGGAATGTGTAGTGGAAGCTCGGCTTCGTGCCATGCCCGGCTCGTGAACTCTTCGATGCTCCGCGGGAGCGCGCGTTGATCGTTTGCCACCTCGTCGTCCGTAGCGGTCGGATCCGCAGGACGGGTGTGGTGGCGCTGCCATGAGGGCCACGACTGGTGCGCGTCGATTGTGAACCGGAAAACACGCGGCTGCCCGGTGTGCACGAACAAGACCGTCCTGGTCGGAGCGAACTCGCTCGCCGACACGCATCCGCAACTCGCCGCGGAGTGGCACCCCACAGCGAACGGTTCGGTGACCCCGGCGATGGTCGTCGCTGGTTCCAGCGCCTGTGTCTGGTGGCGGTGCCCGCTCGGGCACGACTACCAGAAGCGGCTCGTTCGACGCGCTGGCGGCGCACGCTGCACCTACTGCATCAACAAAGCGGTCTGGCCCGGATTCAACGACGCAGCAACCCGATTCCCAAAGCTGATGTGCGACTGGGACGTAGCTGGCAACAGCGACTTCGACCCAAGTTGGCAACTCCCCGGGAACGGCAAGCACTGGTGGCGGTGTGCAACCGGGGGGCACATCGCACACGAAACGATCCCGAACCGAAAACGCACCGGAGGCTGCCCCCGATGCCCCGCCGAGGACCGCGCCGACACAGACACGCCAGCCCCCGACTGAACCAGGGGCTGCTAGGCCTTCGACTGCGGTCGTATGCCGTAGGTCATCGCGGAGCACACATCGACAGTTGCGATTGGAGTCTCCCGGGGAGTCCATCGCACGTCGCTACCGAGGACGCATGTCAAACACGTGCAGTACTTCGGTAGTGACGTTGATCGAAGCTCGACGTGCAGAACCGAGAGGCTGGGCGCCGCACTGCTTCCGGACCTCGGGTTGGTAGGCCCTCTCCCTCACGAGACGTGGGAGTTGCCCTCTGCAGAAGCGAGAGGGATCACTGCCGACGCTCGCGCTGGTACCTCGAGCGTTCGCGGAGCATCTGGAGCCAATCGGACTTGATTGTCGCCCCTGTCCTGATCACTATCAGCAACTTCGAGAGCGTCCCGTGTTGTGAGGAGTTCGAGGGCCCATGGTGACGGCGTCGCGCTCGTCAAGTTACTCAGGGTCGTTCCTTGCGAGTCGATGGGCTTGTGATGCTCCGAGATATGCAGAAGGTGCTCTAGCTGGAAGTGCCGCTTCCTCATGGACAAAACAGGGACTGCCGCTGCCCGCATTTGCTCCTCGTCGAGGCAAAGGCTGATTCCGCCGGGCGTTTGACCAGGACCACGAAGCCACCATTCCGTCGCGTCGTAGCTATACAATCCCGCCTGCGTGCGGTGTACCTGAGAACAACCGCCGAAGGCCCTACACGCGTAGTCCGCCCACGTCTCGGGCTGCATTCTCTTTACGAACGGCGGTACGACGTCGTTGTAGAGCAGCATGCCGGGAACGAGGTTGTGACTCCGAGCCCACGCAATCAGGTTCGAGTTCTGCGCTGGCTTCCACGCACTGTACTTCCCCGATGGTTTCAAAGCCTTTGCTTGGAGTAGCAGATTGAGCCACTTTCCCGGACTGATTTCTATCGACAGTTCGAGGTCTGCGCCGCTAGGAATCCGAACCGTCGATTTCGCCTTTGCCTTTGCCTTCGCTCTCGGCTTTGTCTTGTATCCACCCTCAAGCAAACGTGTGTGCTGAATGGCCACGACGCCTAGGTTCTGGCCCAGATAGCCGAGCTGGCGCAGAAGGTTGCTGGTGGTTGTTTCCTCTGGCTGCCTAGCCGCACGCGGTATCAAGTTCACATCTAGCTCGAGGACGTGCTCTCGAGTCTGCTTTGTGTTCAGCATCGCCAGGGACGACAAGTTCCACAACAGTTCCTCCGAGCTCGTCGCAATCCTCATAGGACTGAACTCTAGTGGGGTCGGTCACGGCTACACGCGGAGGAACGCCCTCAACGTACGAAGGATTCCGCAGGAGCGGATCTACAGCGACCGCGGCTTGACCGGGACCGACAGAGAGCGGCCGGTGTCCAAGGGCTCTACAAGCCGGTCAGGGACAACAGGATGTCACTAAGGACAAGATCGCGTCGGAACGGACGAGTTAGGGCCAGAGTTCACACGACAGATGTCGGCCGCCAGCCAACCGGTTTTGGACAAGCGCGGTGAGGCCGCCGCGCCACGGGGTCGCTGTCCGGCGCTACTGCCAGATTACTTGTCCTGATACGAGCAGAGTCTCGTTAGCCGATCGGCTACCGAGGCGGGTCGAGCCCGAGAGGCTTCCGCGTGAGACTGAAACTCGTTCGAATCGCTGACGGGGGGGGGCATGCAGCTGCTTGTTCCGCCTTGCATCCGAGAGACGAGCAGCCGCTCTGTAATCTCGTTAGCCGGCCGTCGTGTGACGCGCTTTCGCTCACGTGCGAGAAGATACTTCGGTGACTGGCAGCGCACACGCCCGTGAGAGCGATGAACTGGCAAACCTTGGCCTTCAACTACTGCGGGCGAGCTTCCGCCGTCTCGACACACTCGAGGCTCTGAGTGTCGGCCTGGAGACAGCGGCAGGATCCGCGCTCGACGGGGATCGGGCTGGGCAACCGTTCCAGCCCGTCGCCGACCATGTAATCGGGTGTCTCTCTGTCGCAACCGATCACCTCCGCGGCGTGCAAGTGACGGTCGAGGACTCCGGTGGGAAGATCCTTCCCTTGGCGATGTACACCTTGATCCGCAGCGCCTACGAAGCAGCAGGCACCGCGCTTTGGCTCCTCGCACCAACGGCCCGCGACGAGCGCATTTGGCGAGCCATGCAGCTCACCTGGGAAAGTCGCCGACAGGTGCGTTCCGTGCGCACCCAACTCGGCGAATCCGAGGACGCTGGATTCACCCGAATGGAACACAGGCTTGAGGAGCTCCGCAATCGCCGCGGCGGGCTCCGAGGACGCACGCTCAAACGGTCCGACATAACCTCCGTAACCGCCCGACTCAACGACATCGCATCCTTCGTGCCCGATCTCGTGTTGCCCCCGCTAGTACTCTGGCAGATGGCCAGCGGCATCGCGCACGGCAACACCGCTATGATGCGACAAGTCCTCGAGCACGAGCAGGTGACGCCCTATCGAAACGGGTCGGCGTCGTTCACCATGACCGCGTCAGTGACGAGCCTCGCTATGTTCTACGCCGCAGCGCTCGACCTGACCGACCAGGTTGTCACGGCCTTCAACACCCGCAATGGACAACCTCCGCACTGACCTGCCGGCAACGGACAGCGTTCATGGCTGCAGACCTAGCTGCGCCACGAACACAAACAGGACCGGCAAGACCGTCAGTACGAACACCCCCCCTGAACGTGTCCCGCCGCGTCGCGCCCGACGAGAGCTTCGGTTGTCGCCCTCGGGTACGCGAATGGAACAACAAACAGCTAGTTTCACCCTGCCTAGCTGTGCGCAATTGGTCCTGGGACATCGGGCATAGGATGGGCTTCTCGTCAGGAGCGCGTAGCGACCCTGCGTGCTTGCTCCGGGTTCATCAGAGTCTCGTCGGGCCAGATGCTGTCCTGGCTGATTAAGGGTTTGATTTCGTCGAAGAGCGGATGATCTTCGCCCGCTGCAACTCGCTGAGCAACGACGCGAGCGATCCCAGCGACGAGGTCAGCCACCTGGACGCGCTCGTCGTGTTGGGAGTCGACCAGTACGACACTCGTGAGTTCAACCCCATTACCAGCCTCCCGGGGTGACACAAGTTCGGGCTTCGCGAGGTCGTCTCGAATCGCGGCGATGCGCTCAGGCGATAGCTCCTTCGCTGCATCGTGCAGGAGCTCCACCGGCTTGCCCGACGCCTTCGCCCACAGTCTGACGGTCGCTCCTATCGCTGGGATGAGCGGATCGAGGGTTCGCAGCCGGTGGTCGATGCCGTGTCCAAGTTGCAAGGCGGACAAAGAGCCCAAGTGTGAGATGCCGGCATAAGCCAATTCAATGAAGTCTCGCGTGGGTGTTTCGATTAACAACGTTTTCACGAAGGCGGTATTCAACCTCTCCAAGGTAGAGGTCGCCTCCCCGGCGGTTTTTGCACGTAAGAAGTTTTGAAAGGCGAGCAGTATCTCGTCCCACTTCTCAGCGTAAGCAGACGGGGCTAAGAAATACAGAATGTTCGCCGCAGACAGCGCGGAACCATCCGCGTACATGTCATAGCCCTCCGCATGCGCCATTTCTTCGACTGTGGAGTCGAGAAGTTTTGCCACGAGGAAGTAGCGCTTATGTGTAAGATGCACTGAGGCGCCGCTCTCGAGGAGCGGATGCTGGAGCAACCACCTCGCTGTGGCTTCATGCTTTGGCTGCACAATCGTTTTCGACTTCAGTTCGGCGCTCTGGCTTCGGGTCCGTGCGCGGACTTCGGTCATGACATCTGCGGCGTCGCTGTCAGATAGGGTTATGCTCGCGTGCGCGAAAACGGGAGAGCTTCCGTCCACCAGATTCTCGCCATCATTGCCAGATTCGTCGCAAGCGACGACTATCGGTGCACTTGGCATCATTTCAAGCCAGCTTCCTACTAGTGAACCCAGATTGCTTGATTCTCTGTCATGCTCGGCACTCGCTACGCCGACCGGAATCGTTCCTGCCCGACGCATGACCCCGGTGTGGTCCTCACAGCCTCGACGCTCGATAGACGGACCCGGCTGCCGCCTGTGTGTTCGGGCGCATGTTGCGTCGGTCGAAACGGCCCGCTGAGCCTGCTCGCGGCGAGCACTGTCTCGTCCGTTCTAGCGGCTGCTCAACGCCTGCACGAAACCTAGCATCGCTCATAGACTCGAGGCGCGGTCGAAGTTTCAGTCGGCGGAGCGTCGGCAGAGCCTTACCTTCGGAAGATGACGAGTGCCTCAGATTTGAACGCCTTGCCCACGGGAGAGCGGCGCATCGGGCGGCTGATAGGTGACCCGAGCCAGGTTGGTGCCGGCGACGTCGTGCTCGAGCGAACGGACGACGGCATTGTCTTGCAAGTGACGTGGCCCTCGCCCGATGCTGGGCCCGTCCCCCGATGGTTCCGAGCAGAGCACGATGCGTTCGAGCTTCTGGCAGCAGATCCGGGGCCGAAGGACGTGCCGCGACTGCTGCAGTTCCGTGACGTGAAGGGGACCGTCACGCTCATCGGATGCCGCAAAGACGGGTACAGCACCAAGAGTGGTGGCCCCGGCGGCGGCCGAATCCGTGTGCAGCACGCGGTGTTCGGTGGACGCGAGGGCTGCGACTTCAGCGCTTCGATCGCACTCCGAACGACCGTGTCTCACCTCCGCAATTGGATTGGCGCCAGTGCCTGGACGGAGTACGACTCATCCGAGGTGCTCGAGTACCGCCGCGAACTGTCGGAGGATGTCGAACTTGGCCGTTGGGGGCCGGTCGACATCGTCCTGCGTCCGGAGGCGCGACTGGCGCACCGAGAAGAAAGCGATCTGATCGAGCTCCGCACGGCCCTCCTAGTGGAGACCCGTGCGCGAGCACCGATCACCTGGGACCGCCACCTTCGTGCGCACACTGCGCTTCGCGATCTTCTCATCGTTTCGGGATGGCATGCCGAGGAACGAGCCATCCACGCCGTGCAGCATCCCGAGGATGTGCACGTGTACCGCGACGGTGACGAGCGCATGTTTTGGCGGAAGGTCAGTTCGAGCCAGGAGAAGACCGCCCTTCGACCCCGGCGTCGGCATCACCTCATCACCTACGAGGATCTCGGGCCGAAGGGCATTCGAGGATGGTTTGGGATCTGGGTACGTCTACAGCGGGTCATCGACCCGATTGTGAGCAGCATCGAAATGCGCAATGCCACTCCTGTCGCGCTGCTCGCTCAAGTAGGACCTGGTGTCGAGGCTCTTGGGTACGAGCTGTCCCGTCGCGATGGGCTGAGTCGGAAAAAGGCTGGGGAGGTGATTCTGCGGAATCGTCTGAAACGAATTCTCGCAGACGTCAATGGCGTCCTTCCATTCGACGGTAGCGATTGGGTCACGCGGATGGTGAGCACTTACAACGGTATCAAACACGCGAACCGCGACATGCCTGACGCGCTCGATGTGCTTAACGTAGAACGCGAGTGCGTGCTGGTTGTGCGCGCATGGTGCGCGCTTCAGGTTGGGGTGAAACCGGAGACGCTTCGGGAGCGCATCAGCCGGGACAATCAGTCGCGTCCGTGGGTGCTCGACTGACCTCTGAACGAGCGGTTGCGGGGCTGCAGCGTAGAGGACGTCGAGGCCGGGCAGGAGTGACGACGGATCGCCGAACTCGGGGAGGGCTGGCTTCACGAATTGCCAGTCCGGGATGCGTTCCTCGCCGTCGAGGTCGAAGCTCGTCAGCCGGCACGAATCGAACAGCTCACCGACCTCCTCGATGCTGATCTGCAGGGCTGCAGCGACTTCAGGCTCGGTGAGGGTCGTGTCGAGGAGGTGACGGCGGATGCGCGCTTGCGTGGTCTGCCACCAGTCCTCAGGGACGTCCGCCGGACCAACCGCGGAGTGCCCGGGTGCACGGGGTATCTGCCGGCCTTCATCGGCGTACGCGGACAGCTGCTCGCGGGTGACTTCACCTCGGGCGTACATCCACAGCTGCGACTGCCACGGCATGTCATCCGGAAAGCCCTCCAAGTAGCCCGAGTGGATGACCGCCCGAACGGCTTTCTCCCGTCTGGCGATCTCGGAGGCGGGGACGAGGAGGGTCTGCACGATGCGGTTCGCTTCCCGCACCGCCGGCACGCTCAGGTCCGACAGGACCGTGTTGGTCCTGTCGTAGAGCTCGTACCCGGGCTCGACGTCGATAGGGCGGACGAGGATCTGCGCCAAGTGCGCATCCGGGGTCTCGGTGTCCTCGAGGAGCACATGCCCCCAGAGGATCCGGTCGTTCGACAGGTGCAGGGACACCAGACGCATCATCAGCAACTACCTCCAAAGGTCGGGCATGAGCGGGGCGGGGTCAGGGCTGCGGGAAGTCGGCGGCGGTGCGGCCGATGCGCTCGGGGGTGTATCGGAGGAGGAACCGCATGATGCGGTCCGCTTCGACCATCGCCGGCACCGTCGGAGCTTGACCGTCCGGGTCGATGTTCGTGAGGCGGAACCAGGGCGGCTGCTCGGTGTGGTCGATGAGGACCGTGGCCGGCTTGTCGTCCGGGTGGGCGGGGTCGGTGAACATGACGGAGCCGAAGAACCGGGTTTCGTCGTACGCCAGCGTCAGGGACAGCAGCTGCAGCATCAGCTCACCCCGCCCTCACCGCTGTTGGGGTGCCAGCGGAGGTCGTGGGCGAGGTCGGATCGGAGGTGCAGCAGCTGCCGCAGCCCGTCCACTGCATCCGTGTTCGCGGCCACCCAGCTGTCTTCATAGAGGACGTGCGCGGTGATGAAGTCGTCCGTGCAACACCCCTCAGCGCCGGTGAAGATCGTGGTGTCCTGCGGGATGACAATCGACACCGTCGCCTCATGTACTGTCGCGGGCTCGTAGCCGAGCGCTTGCATGTCGGGGTGCTGGGCGAAGAACGCCGTCAGCCGATTCGGTGGGACGATGACGCCGGACTGCTGCGCCGCCCATCGGTGCGACATCACCCCACCGAGACCGATGAGCTGGTCCGCTTGCGCGTCGATGGTGGTGTCGCGGCGCCAGCAGGTCCGGATTCCGCCGTAACCCGGGTACGCCGCCAACGCCCAGTCGCACAGGGCCGCCTGGTCGGCTGCTTCCCAACCGATCGGGGTGTGGAGGACGTGCGTTCCGAGCGCGGGCATCGCGGTGCGCACGTCGTCGAGTGGGACGCCGATACGGTCGGCGATGGCGCGCGTGCCGCCGCCGTGCTGGACGATGCTGCGGGCGATAGCGAACACGGTCCGCCACCCGGGTGTCGCTTCCCGCTGCATCGACGTGCCGTACACCTGCCGGCCGTCCGCCCACACCCGACCACGTTTACCGTTCACGACCACCAGGTCCGGGTAGCGGCGCACCAGCGACAGCACCCCACCCTCGGAACCGCCTGGCAGGAGGATCACATCATCCACACGGCCGCCAGCACTGCCGTCGTGGTCGGAGATAGTGGTGGTTGGGTCAGGGGTGGCGAGGAACGCTGTCCGGCCGTCCTCGAACCGGAGCCGGTCGAAGGCCTCCACATGGGCAGGCATCCCCGCCCCCTCCAGCGCGACCAACGTCTGCGTGAGGTCGATCGTCCACCCGAGACCGAACGGCAACGACAGGATCGTCTGCTGATCTCGAATGTCCTGCACCCACTGCCGGTCACTCATCAACGCCGCCCTCACCCGGCCTTGACGGGTGAGGCGCATCACGGCCAGCCAGCCTCGGGTCGTCTTCGGAGAGTCGCTCGAGCCCGAGCCCGGATGCGTCGAGGATCGCGTTCTCGGATTCCTCGGTGGCGACGAACGACCCGATCTGCGCGTTGATCGCGACAAGCGTCCCGATCCGACTCCGCGCATCCAGGACCACCGCCGCCACCTCCTGATCCGAGCAGTCGCTGGTGAGTTCTGGCTTCGACGGATGCAGAGCGGGGAATTCGAGCTGCTGCACCGGCGGATGCCACTTCACCCCGATACGCAGCACCCGGCCGTCCTCGTCGTTGCGGTAGAACATCGACCCGAACGGGTGACCCTGGTCGAGGGTGAGGTCGGCGCCGTAGAGGGTCCAACCGGCGGCGGCATAGGCGGGGTCCCAACGCGGAACGATGAGGGCGCCGATTCCCATTTTCAGGCCCGGGATCAGCGCCTGGCCGTCCTGCAGGTCGGCGCAGAGCGCGGACAGGTCCGGGGGTCTTCGGTCTCGTAGGTTCGAGAGAGGGATGCGAGCCACGCCACCCACTACTGCACGCTGCCGCGACCGAACCCCCTCGGCAGGCCCGTCCGCTCCACTGGAATCCGCAACAGCCATGCGTGGTGCCTTTCCTCAGCTCGACATGGTCAGAGTAAAGACCACTTAGGGCCGAGCGCAAGGGCGGCGTCGGCGCCGACCTGTGAGGCAAGGCGAGTCGAGGAGGGGGTAGCCGTGTTGCGAGAGCGCTGCCGTAACCGTGTTCGGAGGCTCTGCTGCTTGACTGCCGCTCAATTCGATGGCGGGCCTGCGGCGCCGCGCCCGATCGTTGTGTGAGGTTCGGCAGTCCGTCCCTTCGCCGCATAGGGTTCTGGTATCAGCCGTTCACCGCGAGCCGTCGCGCGCTTGTCACTGGGGGAGGAGACGATCACTGCATGACGAACACCAGTACGTCGTCTGCGGGCGGGAGCTACCCCCAGTGACGGTCGAGCAACTGCGGACAGTTGCCCTCCCACGCCGTCTGCACCGTTGGTGGTCGACAACCGACGTGACGGGCGACGTTCGTCGATGCGCTGAAGTGCTCCTCCCTGGAGCGGTCGTTCTGCCGCTGACCAGGTTCACGGGTCGTCTTGTCCACCCGGTTGTGGTGCTGCCGGCCGACCTCGTCGGCCAACGACTCGAGCAGCGGCCCGAACCTATCTGGGACCGTCGGGTTCTGGAACAGATGGTTGATGAACCAGCCCGGGGTGACCCGGTGTCGCCATTACGCATCGCTGGTTTCATCAGCGTCGACAAGCCAGTTCCTGCGCTTGCGGCCCTCGCCGGACTTCGTGTGCTGGGACGCGCTATTCACCTCAGGCCTGCAGTCGATACAGATGCGGTCGAGCTTCGGTCGTTTGAGCTGCGCGGTATAACCGTCGCCCAGACGACGAACGAGCCAATGGTTGTCGTTCCTGGTCACAGCACCAGGGCCCCCGGCAGCCGATACGACTCATTCTGGAATCGAGTTCGCGAAGAAGAGCTGTGGTCATTGGCGCTTGCTGCCGGCGTCCTCGACGAGGTCGTCCAGCGCTGACTTCCACGCCCCGTGGTACTCCGGGACGGGCCAGTCCGGCATCTCGTCGCGGAGTTCCCGGTTCTCGAAGTCGGCGTACGCGCATCGTTCCGACCAGTGCCGAATGCGTGCAGCCCTCGTCGGCAGCGCGCTCATCGTGTTTGCTCGGTCGAAGACGACGGAGAGACTGTGCTCCCACGCTTGCTGCTCGGTACGGATGCGTTCTAGCGAGCGACCCCCGCACGGGCCGCACAAGCACACCCATCGCGGGTTGTCGGGGTCCGCTGCTATCGCTTCGAGGACCCGGACGTGCTGCCGGAACTGCAGCGCGCGCGGCACAATCAGCGCGAAATCCACGTTCCGTCCGCCGCCGCCGGACTTCTTCGTCGGCGGAAACACGTGACGAAGCGACGTGGTCGTTCCGACACTGACATGGTCAGCGCCGACCGCGAGCGCACCGACCCCAGCGAGGTCTGTGCGACCGAGGCTGACTCGGTTGTTAGCCGCGAGGACCTGCACCAGTGCGGCGACGGTGTCGCGTCGAGCCAGCGGGTCAGTGCGGTGGCCGAGCTTCAACGTGACACGGCAACCAGACTGCCCGATGAGATCGACGATCCGGCCGGGGGAGTGTCGGAGCATTTTCGCGTCGATGGCGAGGTCAACGTGAACGCGGTCGCCGAACCGTTGCTTCCCGGCGGCGCCCGCGTCGAGGAGCCGTCCGATGCCGTCCCAATCGCCATCGACGATGTATCCACCGTCGAGGGTCAGGAAGCTCAGACCGAGGTCGTCCTGCGCCTGCAGCCAGCCGGGTTGCAGGTTGCCGGCTCCGTAGCTTCGCCCGGAGCCGGAGTAGCGGTTTCCGTCGAACGCCACGTCGGCGCTGCCGTTGAGTTGACGGTGCGCGGCCACCGTGTTCTCAAGTGAGCGGAAGATGCCCTGCCCTCGGGCGTTCGACGGGGCGGTGTACACCACGGGGAACCCGGATGCTGCGATTTGCGGCACGTGCTGCGTTGCGGCGTGCACCCATAACGACCCAGTGCGTTCTGCCGCGTCAGCGGTTACGGCTTGAGTGGTGGATGCACCGATCCCGATGCCGTCGAGACTGAGGTCGAGGCTGAACCGCTCGGTCATGGTGCCTCCAGGTCGAGGGAGAGTCGGGGCTGTTTGGGTTCCAGGAACACTTTGCAGAACGAGTGCACTGTCATGCGGGCGTCGGAAGCGATTGCTTCGAGCACATCTCCGGCGTCGATGCGCAGCTTGATGACGCGGCTCAGGATGCTGGGCTGTTCCGGAGGCAGCGTCCCGGGCTCGACGCGTCGCCAGTGCATCTGGTTCAGCCGGACGTGGAACTCCCGGTACTGCCGGTCGGTGATGATGTCCAGAGTGAACGCGCGCCGGATGAGGGCGGCCACGGAGATGCCCCAGCGCTGCTTGAGGTTCAGCAGGCGGGTGAAATCTCCCGTGCGGAGCCCCTGCAGTTCAGCTTCGATGTCATTTCGTGGGGCAAGGAACTCGCTGGCGAACTCGTTCGCTTGCTCCTCCTGGCCGTCGTCAACCCAGCCGTGCATGAGGAGGTGGCCCAGTTCGTGAGCGAGAGTGAACCGCCACCGGTCGGTCGGGAGGTCGTTTCGGACCACGATGATGGGACGTTCGTGCTCGTCCGCGGGCCAACTCGACACCGCGTCCTGGCCAGAGGTGTGCAGGTCGCGGGCGACGATGATGATGCCTGCCGCTTCCAGCACCCGCGTCAAATCTGCGATCGGCCCGGCTGGCAGCTGCCACGCAGATCGGGTCCGCTGGGCCATTGCAGCAGGGTCATCCGCCAATGCGGTCTGTGGCCGTCGCAACGGCAATTGCGGGCGCAACGCTACGTCGGCGAGAAGCCCACGGACACTGACGCGGGTGAGGTGCGTGAGCGCTTCCACGCGCTTCCGTGTCACCGCGGTCATCGTCGAGGACCTGCGCCGGTGGTGCAGGCACGTGACGTCGACACCACTCTCGGGGACTTCTGTCGCAAGGAGATCCTCCGGGCACTCGAGTGCCTCCGCGACCCGCTTCAGAGTCGCGCCGGTCAACTCGAGTCGGCCCGACTCCACCTGCGAGATGGAGCTCGGCGTCAAGTCTGCCCGCTCGGCCAGCTCGCGCTGCGTCCACCCGCGCGCCATCCGAACAGTTGCCACCATATCGGGCCGTGCTGCGCTCACCGGGACCACCTCCTTCCCTGCCACTGTAACCTGTCCTGCGAGCCTTGCATAGACCGCTGCTGAACTTTCGACCTCCGACTGCCGGGCACGCCCGTTCGCTCCCGCCGTCGGTCAGTATTGATCGCTCGCGCTCGCGTTGCGCAGGTAAAGAGTGGTCCGGCGACGCGGTCAATCGGACCGGCAGCATGGCTACCGCGGCCCATAGGCTGCAGCCATGACGGCACTTGGAAACTCGGAGCCGATGCTGACGACGATCGCCTGCGACGAGTCGGCATCTGAGGGCGAGAATCTGATGAGCGCCAAGCACCCGGTCTTCGTTCACGCCAGCACTGATCTGACCGTCAACGAGGCGGAAGCGTTCATCGATGACCTTCGGGTCGCGACTCGGACGCAGGCAGTTGAACTGAAGTCGAAAGTCGCGCTCGCGCCCCAGAACCGGCGCTATCTTCTGCGCGCTCTCGAGAGCGTCAGGACGCGCGGAAACATCCATCTTGTGGATAAGACCTTCTACGTCACGGCGAAACTTGTCGACCTCCTCATGGCGGCACACGCCGACGATTTCGGGGCAGAGATCCGCTACTCCGGGCTTGGCCGCTATTACACAACCGTGCTTGCCGATCGAGCGCCAGCGGACGTCGGTGCCACGTTCTGGAACATGCTGCTCCGTCGCTACAACGACTTCGTTCGAGTCCATGCGAGGGAACCGGCAGCCGCACCAACACGCGTACCGTTCCTCACCGCGCTCGCTACTGCGATCGAACGAGCCACGGACCCTGCGGTCGCGTCGGTGCTGCAACAGCTGTGGCATGCGCGACTCTTCGCGGCCGAGTACGAGGGCGCACGAGTTGGCACGTTCCGGGAAATGGACCCCGCATTCACCACTCTTCCCGCGGTCGCGAGAACGTGGCGCATCCGGCTCGGGAACGTCCCACTCGAGCTCCTCATCGACACCTACGCCCCGCTCACCACAGAAGTGCAAGAACGAATCCTGGCCGCCGTGCAAGACGACATCCCTGTCGCAGGACGGACCCTGCCAGCCGCGGACCTTCGATCGATCCGTCAAGTCGAATCGCACAACGACGCCCGCGTGCAGGTCGCCGACATCCTAGCCGGTGTCGGTCGCACCACCGCATCGCTCGCTTTCGAGGGCACGTTCGACGACGACCTCCAACGAGTCACCTCCGAAATGCTCGACCTGCAGGGGATGTGGAGCGATCAATCCGCACTCGACCAGCTCTATGAGTGCCGGCCACCGCAATACGCACACGACATCGAACAGCGCTGAAGCTGTCCGGCGCGGACCATCCTCGGCTCAGTTCGTCAACCCATATGGCTTCCGCGATGGTCACGATGATCGTCGGGTTGGCCAGCGTTGACGTGTCGCCGATGCGGCGGCCTACGGCCGTTTGCTGGAAACCCTACGACGGGCTCGCAACGGAATCGATCCGTAGTGCAGCTTTGTGGCTCCTTCGGCTGCTGCGGCGGTCGCCCTGCCGGCGTCCTGTGCCTCTCGTACGCTTGATGCATGCCTTCGACACCGACCGCAACACAGCAACGCAACAACTTCTCTGAGGGCTTCGCGCTCGGCCTGATCCTCAACGGGCGATGGGGCTTGGCTTATGACAAGGTCGCCGTCGACCTCGCGGTGACTGGTGCCGTCCGAGGCTGGTCCTATGCGACCGCCTTCCCGCAGGTCCTCACTGACCTGAGGGGCCTCGACGGCATCCAGGCACTGACACGGGCAGATGAACGGAAGCGTACGTCCGTTCTTTACTGGGACACAGCGGGGCCCGAGCTGCTGATTGTCAGTCGTGACCCGGACTGGTCCGAGGACCTTGCAGGCGACGTCGCCTACGCGGTCGAGGCGGTCAGCGAGAACGTGCCGCGTGAGGGTTGGGCCGCACTCGGGGCTGACTTCCTAGCGCGATTCGATCGGTAACGGGTGGCGCCGCTTCCACGCCGGTGAGCACCGTCATCGATGGGAGCTCGTGGCCATGTGCGCCGGGCTCGCGAGAAGCGCGTTGATCGATATCCTTCCCGTCCGGTTCAGACGGGTACCTGCTGTCGCTCTCCAGGCACGAGAACGTTCGTGAAGTGTCAGATGCTGATCGACTGCGACATAGCTGCTCTGTTCAATACAGCCATCAGTAGTGAGACGGCGGGCGGCCTCCAAACCATTAGTCTGGCTCCTGGCAGAGGCCACTACGGAGCCGGGCGGGAACCGTCAGTGGTCGGCAAGGACTAGGGGAACTCAAAGGTCGGCTGACTCGGGGACTGGAACGTGACGCGAAACGCTTTCGGGCAAAAGATAGAACAGCAAGAGGATGTGCTTGCGACAGCAACGCTGGCGCGGCTTATCAAGGAAGCTCTGAGCGACCTACGACGACGCACTCCGTCAGCACTCTTCGGGATGGCAGACGTTACTTCAGGCGCTGAGGCTGCAGACATCATCGAGCGCCTCACAAGATGGACGACAGGCGAAGCCCGACGCGCGACCCGCGCGCATAGTGCGGCCGCCTGGCTTGCGATTCTTCGCCGCAGGCCGCTCACCCTCTTCTCCTTCACCGGCGAGTTCGAAGCCACGCCGGCGCTGGCGATGCGCATCGCGGAGAGCCTCGCTTCGCAGTCTGTGAAGGCGGCGCACCTCGACTACGTCAAGCAACCCGACGGCTCATACGCTGTCAGCCCCGAGATGGCAGACCGAAGCAACATCGCCGCGCTCCTCGCCGCAGCCGAGCGCTTGACGCACCTTGACGCGATCCGGCGGACAGTGTCACGCGGGGCAGACCTACGAGTCATCCGGCATCTGGGCGAAGTGACAACGGAGGAAACCGTCGACTTGCGGGAGCGTCTCCGAGACTACGACCGACGCCTCGAGCAGCTGAGTCTCCGCTGGCACCCCTTCCTCCGCTTCGAGCGCGACACCGTTCACCCTGAGCAGTCGCTTCTCGTCGCCGCGCGAATCCTTCCTTCTCACCAGCGGATCACGCCCACCGACCGATTCGCCGTCCACCGCATATCCCTCGACGACCGAGCGAGGGATGAGAAGGTCGTCGACGCAGCAGCACAACTTCCGGAGCGCCGAACGGTGGCAGCGATTGCGCTGCTCGCGCAAGCGTCAACAACGATGGTCCTCGGAACGCCCGCAACCCTCGACAACCTGACACGGGTCGGCTACTGGGTAGTGGAGGAGCAAAACCTGCTCGAAGCCCTCGATGTGGCCATCAGCGCACTTCAAGACCGAGCCCCGTCGATCCTTTCAACGGCCACCCCATCGGACGGCGCCGAAGCCATCCGCGTACTCCAGGCCATCACCGATGGAGGCACGATGAGGTTCGCACGGCCACTCCTGGTCGGCGGCGGCGGTTTCCTCGTTGACCTCGTAGCCGTCGGTGACCAGCTGCGACGTCGCATGCTGCTGAACAAAAGCGGCGGGGAAGCGGTGAACGTCCTCGGTTACGACTTCGAGCCCGACGTTCAGCGCGCAGTGGATGATGCTTTAGGACGCCCTGCCAACCCGACACTACAAGACCTTCGTGGCAGGCCCCTCCGCTTGCACAAGGAGGTTGTTACCGACATCGATGCCTTTGCGGAGATCGGCGACGTGCTATGTCTCATCAGTTGCAAAGCGTTCGAATACACAGCCGAGTACGACTCGGGTGAGTTCGGAGCAGTTCGTGCATCAAGTACATCGGTCCGAGACGCAGTTCGAACATGGCGCAAGCGCGTCCACCGACTTCGCCAGAACCCTGTAGGAGACAACTACAACTTCGCCGGTCGCAAGCTGATTGGCGTCGTCGTCACGCCCTACCTGCTTTTCACCGACGAGCCCATCGCCGAAGACCTAGCAGGCGAAGTTGCACCCGGTCTGCGTGAATACCTACCCCTCGCGGAGTTAGAGAAGGTGCTTCGTCGAGTTGCGACGACGACAACCGACGCCCAATCTTAGCGGTCGGTCCCTGTGCGCCTGTTTCGGGCGGCTATGGCTGGCGACGCCGCGCGGAAGGAGCGCGCAAACCGGCTGGCGGGACCGCTCTGATATATAGGCAGATAGCCCTGTGCAAGAACGCGCCGGCAGTTCAACTCCGACAACCGAAACCACCCCGAAGGAGTAGCGCAGATCGGTGCAGGTAGCGGTGTGGCGGATCACTGGCTTCGGCCGGCGGGGCGTTCTCAGTTGACGGGCACCGCCGCCGGTGCGGCCGACTTGCGGTTGGGAACGCATCAAGATCACCTCGGTCAACTACCAACGAGTGAAGTAGCGCATGATCATCCAAGAGACCAACAGCAGCATCAGCAGCATCCTGCGGGACACCTTCCGGCCGATGCCTGACCAGGTTCGCCGCATGCTGGGACTCCTCGACAACGACGAGCACTTCGCGTGGAGGCTCTGGTGGTGTCCCGACGACGCCGACTGGATGTTCAACCCCGACAAGACTGAGGAGCAGTACGGCGGCTCCTACCTGCAGGCCGGTGGCACCGCCGAGAAGATGAGCGTGGAGCTGCGCCGCCGCGAGGACGACGGTGAGTACCGCTTCTACATCGTCGGCCGTGACCACGACCTCACCGAACCGCTCACGGAGACCATCGACGTTCAGGTGGCGCACGAGCCCCGGCATCCTGCCGAGCTGTTCACGGCCGACGAGGCTGCGCCGGTGTTCATGCACTACGTCGAACACCAGACGGCCCCCGACGGCTACACGCTCCGTCTCATCGCCGACATGTAGAAGGTGGCGACGCCACCGTCGCGTATCCGCGACCGTGTGCCGGACAGGAGGCGCGGTGCCAGCTGGCACCGCGCCTCCTGTCCGTTGCTGCTCACGTGACCGCGTGCAGTCACGCAGCCAACCGCCTCCGGCCAGCCCTGGGCTGGGGCTGGTGCTGGGGCCGGATCACCCGAGGGCGCCGCCCCAGAAGTTGCCACCGCCGAACACGACGTTCACCGGGACGGCCTGCGCCCGGTCGGTCACGTACCGGTACACGCCGCCCGGACGTCCGAGCCACAGCACCTGCGTGGTCGTTGCGGTCGTCGCCACGGTCCGGAGCTCCACCACGTACTGCCCGGAGGGGATCTGGAACTGCGCCGTCTGCTCGCTGTCGAGCAGCGTCGAGAACCGGGTCGAGAACGACGCACCGGTCGTCGCGTTCGTCACCGTGACGGTCGCACCGCTCAGTTGCGCCGACGGGCTGCGGGACGCCGAAGCCGCGTAGACGACCAGGTCGTAGTCGCTGTGTGCGTAGTGCCGTGACAAGGTCACTCGGGAAGCCGGGAGCGTTCCTCGCTGCTGGTACACCCGGGTCTTCCAGACGGCGGGCGACGCCGTTCCACTGGCGTAGGCCTCGATGCGGTACTTCCCGGTGCTCAACCCGACGAACCGATACTGCCCTGCGCTGTCCGAGGTCGTCCGGAACACCTGCGAGGTGTCCTCGTTCCAGGCGTACATCAGGCGACCGGCGGCGGGTCCCGTCGGGCCGACCACACCGCCCTGCACGGTGGCGCCGATCACGAGCGGCA
>Ga0308160_10002909_pt1 | contig 19938 bp, 17 predicted proteins | sample PhyFR1_FD_201036 | JGI IMG/M metagenome (GOLD analysis project Ga0308160, IMG submission 201036) | Phyllosphere microbial communities from UC Gill Tract Community Farm, Albany, California, United States - DLSLF.R1 | ecosystem: Host-associated > Plants > Phyllosphere > Unclassified | place: USA...
GCCTCGTGCCCGGCGAACCGGCGGTCCAGCCCCCGCCACCACGCCAGGAACTCGACCATGCCCCAGAACGCGAGCGACGTGACGAGGGTGACGAGCGTCCCCTGCCACGTGCCGTTCGCGTCCGACGAGGTCAGGTCGATCCCGGACCAGCCGGGCGCCTGCAGCACGAAGATCATGATGTTGTTGAACGCGTGCTGCAGGACCGTGGCCTCGAGCCCGCCGGTCCGGAGGACGATGATCGCCGCGATCAGGCCGAACGAGCCGACGTCGAGGATGCCCCAGACGTTGTAGCCGTTCGGGATGTGCAGCACCGCGAAGACGACCGTCGAGACCGCCACGGCGATGATCGTGCCGACGCGACGCGGGATCCACGACGCGACGGTCTGCATGAGGAAGCCGCGGAAGATGTACTCCTCGGCAGCGCCCTGGAACGGGACGAGCAGGACGACGAGGACGATCGTCAGGGTGAGGGTGCCGAGGGAGACCGTCGACTGGCCGATCGCGTCGTGGTTCCAGGCGAAGCCGCCGTCGGTCGTGATCATCCCGCCGTCCCAGAACAGGCCGGTCTGGACGACGAACATGACCGCGGCGATGACGAGCGTCGGCAGCAGGCACCATGCCGTCCAGGCCCACCGGACCCGGAACCGGGTCGACGACAGGATGCCGGCCGGTCCGATCCGCGCGATCTTCACCGCGAGCAGGATGCCCGGCAGCAGGACCACGAGCGAGACGAGCGACAGGGACAGGATCAGCGGGTCGGTGGGGTCGAGCGCGCCACCGGCCAGGTCGTCCTGCAGGTCGATCAGGGCCTGCGGCCCCTGCGTCGCGCCGATCGGGACGAAGTACGCGACCGCGATGACGATCTGCGACACGACGTACCACCCCACCAGGAACGCGAGGGCGACGAGTGGCCGCCACCACCTCCACCGTCCGTCGATCCGGGGCAGGCGCTGGTAGGGAACACTCACGTCCCGCAGGCTACCGGGCCAGGCAGGATGGGAACCGTGCTCACTGTCCTGTTCGGCCTGTCCGGCGCGGTCGTCTACGGGTTCGCCGACTTCCTGGGCGGACTCGCCTCGCGCCGGGTCCGCCCGGTCGTCGTCACGGCGGTGGCCGCCGCGATCGGGATCCTCCCGCTGCTCGTCGGGCTGGTCGTCGTCGGAGGCGTGTTCTCGTGGCCGGCCGTGGCCTGGGGTGCGGTCGCGGGGCTCTCCGGCGGCGTCGGCGTGCTCCTGCTGTACGCGGCACTCGCGATCGGGCCGATGAGCGTGCTCTCCCCCGTCACCGCCGTCTTCGCGGCCGTCGTGCCGGTGCTCGTCGCGGTGCTGCGCGGCACGGTGCTGTCGCCCGTGGCCACCGGCGCGCTCGTGGTCGCGGTCGTCGCGGTGGTCCTGGTCGCGGTGGTCCGGGATGCCTCGGGCGCGCGACCGACCGCCCGCGGGGTGGTCGCCGCCGCCGTCGCCGGGTGCGGCTTCGGCGGGATCGTGCTGGCCTACGACATGACGCCGTCCGACTCGGGCGTCGCACCCCTCGTGGTCGCGCGGGTGCTGCAGGCGGTGCTGCTGGGTGCGGCGGCGCTCGTCGTCGTGCTCCGGACGGTCGTCGTGCCGCCGCCGGGAGGCCCGGTGCCCGCTCCGACGTCGGCCCGCCCCGACGGGGCTGCCGCGGCCCCCGGGCGTCGGCCGGGTCGCGCATGGGGTCCACGGCTGCTCGTCACCGTGGCCGCCTGCGGCGTCTTCGACGCGATGGCGAACGTGTTCATCCAAGCCGGGCTGCACAGCAGCGACGACCCGGCGACCCTGCCCGTCGTGAGCGTGCTGAACGCGCTCTACCCGATCGGCACGGTGGTGCTGGCCGGAGTGGTGCTGCGGGAGCGGTTGACCGCGCAGCAGTGGATCGGCATCGTGCTGGCGTTCGTCGCGTCGGTGGCGCTGGCGCTGGCGTAGCGCGCGGGTCGCGGCGGGGCCGGGCGGGCCGGGCGGGCCGGGCGGGCCGGGCACGGTGCCGAGTCGTTCGAACCGTGCGAGGTTGACCGCCCGGTGCGGACTTGCAGCACCGCACCGAGCCGCCAACGCCGCACCGGATGGGCGAACCCGCACGGTGCGACGGGCGTGAGCGGTCAGACGTCGGGGATCAGGCGCTTGCCGAGCGAGACCGTGCGGTCGTCCGTGTAGCCGAGGGACGCGTAGAACCCGAGCACCTGCTCGTTGCCGGCACGCACCTGCAGGTTCAGCTTCGGGCAGCCGAGGTCGGTCAGGAGCCGCTCGAACTCGGCCATCAGGGTGCGACCGAGGCCGGAGCCCTGCAGGTCCGGGCGCACGGCGAGGTAGTTCACCCAGCCGCGGTGCCCGTCGAAGCCGGCCATGCCCGCAGCGACGACACCGGCGTCGGTGTCGGTGCCGCGCTCGGGCTCGGGCTCGGGCTCGGGCTCGGGCTCGGGCTCGGCGACCAGGAAGAGCTCGGGCTGGACGGTCAGCTTGCGGGCGATGTCGCGGCGTGGGTCGTTCCAGGGTCGGACGAGCCCGCACGATTCCCACAGGGCGACGACCGCGTCGGTGTCCTCGGTGCGGAAGGGGCGGATCCGGTACTCCATGGGCCCCACGTTAACGGGGGTGGGGAGAAGGTCGTCACCGACCTGTCGCCGTGATCTGATAGACCTGTCCGACCACCCAGCCGATCAGGAGCCCCGTGACCGCAAACGACACCCTCCCGACGCGCCGCAGCGCACGGGACGACGCAGCCGGTTCGCGGTCCCGGCGATCCCCCCGCAGACGGCAGACGGTGGGCGGCGCGATCGTGTCGCTCATCGCCGAGTTGCTCATCATCGCGGGCGCCGGCACCGGCCTGTACGTCGTGTGGACGGCCTGGTGGACCGACGTGGTCGCCGTGAACGAGCAGACGAAGCTCGTGCAGGGCCTCGACCAGGTCAAGACCCCCAAGGTCGAGGGCACCGAGCACCGCGGCACCGCTCCCGTGCTCGCCGAACCCCCGGCGTTGTCGGACGTGTTCGGGACGATGCAGATCCCCCGGTTCGGCAAGGACTACAACCGGCCGATCGGCGAGGGCACCGATCGTGAGAAGGTCCTCAACACCATCGGACTCGGGCACTACCAGGACACCGCGATGCCCGGCGCTCCCGGCAACTTCGCCGTCGCCGGACACCGTGTCACCTACGGCAAGCCCCTGAACCAGATCGCGGAGCTCAAGAAGGGCGACTCGGTCGTGGTCCGGGTCACCGACGCGAAGAAGAAGTTCGACGTCTGGTACGTCTACAAGGTCACCGACAGCCAGATCGTCACGCCCGACAAGATCGAGACGATCGCGCCGGTGCCGAACAAGCCGGGTGTGGAACCGACCGCCCAGGACCGCTGGCTCACGCTGACCGCCTGCCACCCGATGTGGTCCGCGGCCGAACGGTTCGTGACGCACGCGAAGCTCGACTACTGGATGCCCGCTTCCGAGGGCACCCCGAAGGAACTCTCGGAGACCGTCAAGTGATCTTCCCCCTGGTCTGGCGGCTGCTGCCCGGCCCCACCGCCCTGAAGGTGCTCGAGCTGCTCGTGCTCCTCGTCGCCATCGTCTTCGTGCTGTTCCAGTGGGTGTTCCCCTGGATCGCGGCCGACATCCTGCCGCCGCCGGACGGCACGGTGGAGTCGACGCCGACCCCGTAGACCGCGTCGGACCAGACGGGACCCGGCCCCGGGCCGCGATCTGTCAGACGGTGGTCGTCACCCTCGACCCACCGGTCGGGGTGCGTCGCACGGCGATCCGCTCGGGGATCCGCTGCTTGAGCTCCTCGACGTGGCTGACGATCCCGACCTGTCGCCCGCCGGCCGTCAACCGGGACAACTGCCCGATGACGTCGTCGAGGGTCTCCGGGTCGAGCGTGCCGAACCCCTCGTCGACGAACAGGGTGCCGAGCGAGACCCCGCCGGCCTCGGCCTGCACGACGTCGGCGAGCCCGAGCGCCAGGCACAGTGACACGGTGAACGTCTCGCCGCCGGACAGGCTGCGGGGATCACGGACGGTGTCGGTCGTGTGGTCGTGCACGGCGAGGGCGAGCCCCGTCCGTCGCGCGCGGGACCCGGACTCCCGCTCGTCGGAGGTCTCGAGCGTGAAGCGTCCGGCGAGCATGCCGCGCAACCGGTCGTTCGCCGCGGCCACGACGTCCTCGAAGCGACGCATGAGCACGTAGGTGCCGAGCGTGATGCCGGTCGGGTTCACCGATGCCACACCGTTGGCGACGTCGGCGAGCCGGACGACCGCGCGGCTGCGGGCCGAGGTCTCCTGTCGTGCCCGGACGGTCCGGTCGACCTCGGACGCACACTGCTCGACGGCCTCGGCACGGTGGGCCGCGGTGACCGCGAGCCGGGTGGCCTCGTCGAGGTCGGCCGTCACCCGGACCCGCTCGGCCTGCGCCGCCTGCAGGTCGAGGTGCTCCGGGTCGTCGTCGGCGGCCGCGACCACCGCGGGGTCCTCGAGCCCCGCACGGACGACGGCGCGTTCGGCGTCGGCGGCACTGATGCTGCTGCGGAAGCGTGCCACGGTGTCGGGGTCGAGCCGGCCCGCTCGTGCTGCAGCGACGTCGGGGAACTCCTGCTCGTCCAGGACCCGGGCGACCTCGGTGTTCCGCTCGTCACGGGCACGGGCGGCAGCCGCTGCGCGGTCGTCGGCATCGGCGAGGGCGCGGAGCACCGTCAGCCGAGCGTCGAGCTCGTCGACGACGACGCGGAGCGAGCCCGACGAGCCAGCGCTGTCACCGTCACCGTCACCGTCACCGTCACCGTCGAGCAGTGCACCGAGCCGCTCGATCGCTTCCTGCACCGATCGCAGGTCGGCCTCGAGCCGCTCGGCGTCCGACGCCGTGGTCGATGCGAGCACGGTGCGCCGGGCGTCGAGGTCGTTCCGCTCACGCTCGAGCGCCCGGGTCGCGGAGTCGTGCGCCGTCCGCTCGCGCTCGTGCTCGAGCACGAGTGCCGCTGCGTCGTGCGCCGCACGGACCCGCTCGTCGGCGGCGACCGACATGGCGTCGAGGGCGACGGTGTCGACGGCGCCGACCACCTCGGTCAGCCGCAGGTGCTCCGCACGCTCGACCGCCAGCTCGGCTGCGGCGTCGGCGAGCTGCTGGTCGGCCAGCCGTGTGGCGTCGCCCGCGGACTCCACCGCGCCGATGGTCGGGTGGTCGTCCTGCGGCGCGGCCACCGACGGGTGCGCGGTCGATCCGCAGACCGGACACGGGTCACCGGGGGTGAGTGCGGCGCCGAGCTCACCGGCGAGCCCCGCGATCCGGCGCTCGCGCAGGGTGCGTTCAGCGTCGAGCGCATCGGTCGCGCGGCGTCGGGCACCGGCCACGACCCGCTCGGCCTGGGCCACGCGGTGCTCGGCGCGGTCGCGGGCGGCCAGGTCGGCGCGGAGCGACTGCACACGAGCGACCTCGTGCGCCGCGGCGTCCGCGTCGGCAGCGGTCGTCGAGGCGGACCGGGCGGCCTCGACGATCCGTGCGCGTTCCGCCGGCCGGGCTTCGAGCGCGGTGTCGAGGGCGGCGAGGTCGTCGGTGAGCCGTGCTGCGGTCGCGGTGGCATCGGCGATCGCGGTGCGCCGGGCGTCCGCCTCGGCCTCGACCGCGACGAGGTGCCGGACGCCGGACAGCGCGTCGGTCAGCGTGTCGCGGCGCCGGACGATCTGCTCAGCGTCGACGGTGTCGAGCTCGTGCTCGTCACGCAGGCGGGAGGCTGCCGCTGCGGTGTCGTCGGCACGCGCGATCGCGGCGTCGAGACCGTCGGCCACCGCCGCGACCCGGGCGGCGCGCTCCGCCGTCGCCACCGCGGTCCGTGCGCGTTGGATCGCGGGAGCGTCGTCGTCCAGGAGCGTCTGTCGCCGCAGCAGTGCCGATCGGCGCTCGAGGGCGGCCGCACGCGCCGTCACCGACCGTTCGTGCTCGGTCGCCGCCGTCGCAGCGGCAGCGGCAGCCGTCCGTGCTGCCCCGGCTGCGTCGGCCGTGGCGCGAAGGGACACAACCGTGCCGGGGACGACGGACTCGTCGGCGTCGTCGAGACCGGCCGCCTGAGCGAACCGGGCCAGGGCGTCGCGGACACGGTCGTCGGCCCCGTCGACCTCGGCCTGCACGGCCCGGCGGCGGGCGGCGAGTTCGTCGGCGGTGCGGTCGTAGACCTGGGTGCCGAACAGTGACTGCAGGAGCTTCCGGCGGTCTTCCCCCGGGGATCGGAGGAACCGGGCGAACTCGCCCTGCGGCAGCACCACGGTCTGCAGGAACTGCGCGCGGTCGAGCCCGACGATCCGGGCGATCTCGACCGCGGCTTCGGGGATGCGGGACGACATCGGTTCACCGACGACGTCGTCCGGCGCTGCGAGCCGGAACAGCTGCACGGACGCCTGCTGCTTCACCGTGCCGGTCCCCCGCTGCTTCGGACGGTCGTACTGCGGCGTGCGTCGCACCCGGTAGGTGCCGGCGCCGTTCTCGAACACGAGCTCGACGAACGGCTCGACCGCGGGGTCGGCGTGCTGGCTGTGCAGCCGGTCGGAGCTGGCGTCGGACCCGGCGAGGCCGCCGTACAGGGCGAACACGACCGCGTCGATGATCGTCGACTTGCCGGAGCCGGTCGGCCCTTCGAGCAGGAACACACCGGAGGCGGCGAGCGCCGCGAAGTCGATGGTCACGAGGTCGGGGTACGGGCCGATGGCGCGGAGTTCGAGTCGGTGCAGGTACATCAGCGGTCCCCCTCGCGCTGCAGGGCGAGCGCCGCGGCCTCGTACGCCTCGGTCAGCACGGCCCGTTCGTCGTCGTCGGGTGCCCCGCCGGTGGCGAAGGCCACGAAGTCGCCGGCGACCTCGACCGGGTCGGACGTCGCGGTCACGGCCCGTGCGGCGGTGGCGGCCGGTCGGTCCGCCGGTTCGTGGGTGATCGCCAGGGCGTGCGGGAAGTGGTCCTTCACCCGGGCGTACATGCGCTCGGGGTGCACGGTGTCGGTCACCGCGACGCGGACCCAGGCGTCGGCGTCGGCCCGGAAGGCCCCGGACTCGATGGCGTCGATGCTGCCCCGGACGTCGACCAGTCGCCGCGGGACCGGTGTCGGGACGAGTTCGACGGTGACGGCACCGGCCCCGTCGAGCTCGGCGATGGTCACGGACTTCCGCTGGTGCCGCTCGCCGAACGAGAACGCCAGCGGCGACCCGGCGTACCGGATCCGGCCGTCGTCGCCGACGCGCTGCGGGCCGTGCAGGTGCCCGAGGGCGACGTAGTCGAAGCCGTCGAACACGGACTCGGCCACGCGGTCGACCCCGCCGACGCGGATGTCCTGCTCGCTGTCGCTCGGGTCGGCACCCCCGACGAACGCGTGGGCGACGACCACGCTGCGGGTACCGGCACGGGTCGCGAGGTCGGTGCGGATCCGTTCGGTGGCGGCGTGGACGACGGCGTGGTGCGAGCGGGCGAGGGGTTCGTCGGGGACCGCGGCCAGGGCGTACCGGGTGAGGTCGGGGTGCAGGTACGGGATGCCGTACACGGCCACCGGGCCGTCGTCGTCGGCCACGAGCACGGGGTCGGCCACGTGCGCGGGCTCGGCGAGGATGCGGACGCGCTGCCCCATCACCCCGGCGCCGAAGCCGAGCCGAGCAGCGGAGTCGTGGTTGCCCGGGGTGAGCACCACCGTGGTGGTCTCGGCGAGCCGCTCGAGCACGCGCGAGAGCATGCGGACGGCGTCGACGGGCGGGATCGCACGGTCGTAGACGTCACCGGCGATGACGACGAGGTCGACGGCGCGCTCGCGGGCGAGGTCGACGAGCCAGTCGGTGAACGCGGCCTGGTGCTCGAGCAGGTCCGCACCCAGCAGTGTGCGGCCGAGGTGCCAGTCGCCGGTGTGCAGGATGCGCATGCGGCCACGGTAACGCCGTCCGGGGACATCCAGGGGCACCCCGCGGTGCCCTGTGGACGGCTCAGGTGGTCACACAGCTCGCGGATGCCATGCCCAGGACCGCGACGACCTTCACCTTGACGGTCGGCGTGCTCGTCGCCGTCCAGTTGTTGCCGAGGTTCGTGCGGAGGTTGAGCGTGTACGTCGTGCCGAGGTTCAGGAGTCCGGCGCCCCCGTAGACCATCGAACGGGCCCCGGCGAGCGTCGTGCTGGCCACCTGCGTCGTGCCGTTCATCAGGTCGAACGACACCGGCACGGTCGCACCGTTGTCGTAGGTCCAGGCGATCGTCACCGTGTTCGACCCGGCCGGCACGCAGGTCAGGGTGGGGACACCGGTCGCCGTGCCCGCCGTGAAGTTCGCGGTCGGTGCGACGGTGGTCCGCGACCACGGGGCCGCGTCCGCCGTCCCGGGCAGCAGCACGCCGGCCGCCGCGGCGAGCACGAGCACCGCTGCGCCCCCGCCGAGGCGGCGCAGCCGCCGCCTGCGACGGACCCGTCGACGCAGGGCGCGACGGGTGAGGACGGTGGACGCGGCGGACGGGAGGCCCGTGGCGGCGCCGTCGGGCGCCTCCAGGCCGCCGTCGGTACCGTCTGCCGGCCCGGCCGCGCCGTCCGGACCGGCCGCGTCGTCGGGGCCGTCGGCCGCGTCGTCGGCGTCGGCGTCGTCTGCGTCGACGAGCCGCCGGAGCGACCCGTCGATGGTGCAGAGCGCGAGCACCGCGGTCAGGCCGAGTGCGAGCATCGCGACCAGGCCCCACTCGCCGGCGCTGATCCACCGGATCGGTGCGCCGATGAACGGGATGCGCAGGAAGGCGATGCCGTGCACCGCGGAGCGCTCGATCGGCGTCGAGTCCTGCTGCGGGTTGGCGTCACCCTTCGTGACCATGGTGCCGCGGGAGCCGTCCTGCACGTACCGGTGCATGCGCATGTGGTCCGCCTGGTCCGGGTCGTCGGCGAGCAGGACCTTGCCCATGGCGATCTCGCCCGAGCCGACCGGCCGTGAGACGACCACGTCACCGGGGACGATCCGCGGCTCCATCGAGCCGGTCATCACGGTGGTGGGCTGCCAGCCGATGAGCGCCGGCGCAGCCGCCCAGAGCGCGAGGCCGAGCAGCGTCGCGACGACGCCGCGGGCAAGGGAGGCGACGACGACGCGCCCCCACTCGACGGCGTCACGGACCGCTGCGTGCGGTGCGGGACCACCGTGCACTGCGATGCTGCTCATGACTGCCTTCGACCGGGGGCGCGTTGCGGGGAGGGAACGGACGGGGCGGGTTCGGCCCCGGCCCCGACTCAGCTGTTCTGGGCCTCCCAGGTGAAGCCGAGGGCTGCGGTGCCGCCCTGCACGGTGTTCGGCGCGGTGCTCGAGACCGTGTAGGTGACGCGGTAGACGCGCGTCTCGGACGCGGTGCCGGTCGGGGTCCAGCTGCCGACGCCGGTCGCGTAGTTGGTCGAGGCGGCGCCGAAGCCCGCGACGGTGCCGCTGTAGAGCGAGCTGCCGGTGGCGGCCGGGGTGAAGCCGGAGCAGGAGCCGAAGCCACCGCCGGTGCCCTGCTCGACGGTCAGGTTGACGTTCGCCGCCAGGTCCTTCGTGGTCGTGACGTTCGTGCCGTACAGCTTCACGGCCGAGGGCAGCGAACCGGTCGAGGTCACCGTGATGCAGTTCGCACCGGTCGAGCCGGGCTTCAGGTTGCTCGCCGTGAACAGCGCGGTGTTGTTGTCGTCGTCGGACAGGGCGACACTGCCCGCCGTCCAGTTGTTCGTCGGGTTGACGGTGGTCGAGGAGAAGGCCGCGTACGAGGCCGTCGAGACGACGACCCCCGAGGCGACGAGCGCGGCGGGGATGGCGATCCAGGCGGCGAGGCGGGCAGCACGAGGCGTGACACGAGACATGGTTGGACTCCGTGAGGATGAGGTCTGATCGGTGGTTCGGACGGGCCCGCGGTGGTTGGTCGCGCTACGTGCCGAGGTGGTACGACGATCAAGCTACTTCGCCGTCGAGCAGCTCTCAATACCCGGGATGCCCCCATTGATGGGGGTATCTTGACGAGTGAGTTACTTGTTGACTGAAGTTCCACCCCTGCACCCGAGAAGAGCCCCCATGACGGACACCGACCAGGTCGTCCTCCCCCAGCGCGCACCCGCCGTCCCCGCGGCCAGGATCGCGCCGCGCACGCCCCCGGCACCGGTGTCGCCCGACGTCACCGCGGCCGACCCGGCAGGCACCGACGCCGACCTCCCACGACTGCTCACCGCGTTCCGGGTGCTCCAGATGCAGCACGCGCGCGTCCTGCACCACGAGAGCACGAGCCGCGGACTGAACGCCACGGACACCCGCTTCGTGTTCTTCCTCAACGCAGCGGGCGGCCACGGCGTGACCCCGAAGCAGGCCGGCGAGTACCTCGAGCTCACCACCGGGGCGATGACGTCGCTCATCGACCGGCTCGAGAAGCACGGGCACCTCGAGCGCCGCCCGAACCCGGAGGACCGCCGGAGTGTGCTCCTGCACCTCACGCCGTCGGGCACCGCGGTCGCCCGCGAGGTCGGCGCCGTCTACTCGCAGGCGTTCCAGCAGGTCGTCGCACCGTCCGACCGCGCCGTCGTCGCCGCTGCCTTCGAGGGGTTCGCCGCGGCCCTGGAACGCCACCACCGGTCGTCCACCGAGTGAGCGCGGGTGTCACGGCCCGCGCGTAGCGTGAGCGCCATGACCCCCTCCGAACTCCTCACCGAAGCGTTCTCCCGCATCCCCGAGACCGTCGAGCGGGCCGTCGACGGGCTCTCCGAAGACCAGCTCGCAGCACGACCGGCAGCCGGGGCGAACACCCTGGCCTGGCTCGTGTGGCACATCGCCCGCGGCCAGGACGCGCAGATCGCCGACCTCGCGGCCTCCGAGCAGGTCTGGACGGCGGACGGCTGGTACGACCGGTTCGGCCTGCCGTTCCCGGCCGAGGCGCTCGGGTTCGGCATGTCCCGTGACGACGTCGGCCGGGTGCGAGCCTCTGCCGACCTGCTCACCGGGTACCTGCGAGCGGTGCACGAGCGCACCGTCGCGTACCTCGGCACGCTCGGCCCGGACGACCTCGACCCGGTCGTCGACGACGCGTGGGACCCGCCCGTGACGGCCGGCGCGCGGCTCGTGAGCATCCTCGACGACTGCACACAGCACGCCGGCCAGGCCGGCTTCGTGCGCGGGCTGCTGTTCTTCAACCGCTGAGCGCGCGGGGCGCGCGCTCAGCGCGTTCGCGCGCGTCCAGTGCTCGGTCGCGCGCATCCAGTGCGCAGAAGACGACGAGTCTGCCGCGGCGACCCGACGTCCTGTGCTCGCTCGAAGACGGACTGGAGGCCCTTCACCAGCCGGTGACGGGCCTCCAGTCCGTCAGGTGGTCGTGTCTCAGATCCCGACGGTGCCCGGTGCGTCACGGAGGCCGTGGTCGTGCGCCCAGACGACGAGGTGCACGCGGTCGCGCAGTCCGAGCTTCAGCAGGATGCTGCTCACCTGCGTCTTGACGGTCGACTCGCTGACGAACTCGGCGGTCGCGATCTCGGTGTTCGTCTCACCGCGTGCGACCCGGCGGAAGATGACGGCCTCGCGACGGGACAGCAGCTCGAACTCCGGCGGTGGCGGCTGCGAGGAGGGTTTCTGCCGGCCGCCGCCCTCGTCGTTGTCGTTGTCGTTGTCGTCGTTGTCGAGCAGGGCCGAGAGCTGCCCAGGGGCGAGCACCGCGTTCCCCTCGAACACGGTGCGGATCGCCGCGGTCAGGAACGCCGGGGTCGTGTCCTTCAGCAGGAAGCCCTGGGCGCCACTCCGGATCGCGTCCATCGCCGCACGGTCGAGCGCGAAGGTCGTGAGCACGATCACCCGGGGCACGACTCCACCGGCATCGGACGTCTGCGCAGCAGCCAGGGTGCGCATCGTCTCGAGCCCGCTCATCACCGGCATCCGCATGTCGAGCAGCACGACGTCCGGACGGGTCGTGCGGATGACCGCGAGGCCGTCGACGCCGTTCCCCGCCTCGCCGACGACGACCATGTCGTCCTGCGCGTCGAGCACACCGCGCAGTCCGGAACGGAACAGTTCCTGATCGTCGACCAGGACGACCCGGATCACTCGGCACGCCCCGACGTCGACGCGGTCAGTGGGACGTGCACGCGGATCCGGAAGACGCCGTCGGCGCGCTCGATCTCGACGTCTCCGCTGATCGCCGCGAGCCGCGTCCGGATACCGGGGATGCCGCGCCCTCCGCCGCTGTCCGGTTCGTCGGCGATCTGGTTCTGGGCCTCGATCACGAGCATCTCGGGACTCCATCGTTCTCGCAGCAGGACGGGGGTGGCCGGGACTCCGTGCCGGACGGCGTTCGTGAGCATCTCCTGGACGATCCGCCGGATCACGATCCCGCTCCGGTCCGACACCGACGTCGGCACGCCGTCGACGGTCCGCCGCACGTCGACACCCGCTCCGCGGAGCTCGCCGACGAGTGCCGCGACCGTCTCCTGGCGGGAGCCGGGGCGGGCGACTTCCTCGGTGTCGTCGAGGACGTCACGGATCTCCCGCATCGATGACCGGGCGGTGGTGCCGATGGTCGCCGTGATGTCGTGCAGCCGATCGACGTCGTCGACGAACGAAGCGAGGTCCGACTGGGCGATCACGACCGTCAGGGCATGCCCGACGACGTCGTGGACGTCACGGGCGATGTCGGCGCGGAGCCGCTCGAAGCGCGCCGCCTCCTCGGCACGGTCCGCGTGCACCTGCGCGCGTTCCCGGAGTGCCGTCTCGACCCGGTTCGTCCGACGCAACCGGACGAGGACGCCGACGAGCCAGGCCGAGACGAGGACCACCGCCGGCGCGAAGAGCGCCACCGCCTGGACCTCCGTGGGCTCGGAGAGGAGGTCCCCGTACCGCCCTCCTCCGAAGGAGAGCGCCCACGCGGCGTAGAACCCACCGAACGCGGCACCGAAGCCGGCGACACTGACCAGCACACGGGAGCCGTAGGCCGCGGCCGTGCCGAGGACGATCATGTATGCCAGGGCGAGGGGACTCAACCGGTCCCCGTACACGTACGACTCGACAACGGCGAGCACGAGCAGCGCTCCGAGGGCGCCGGGGACCCAGACACGTCGCAGCGTCATCGCGACGAAGGCGGCGGCCAGCGCTGCGGCGCCCGGGACCACGAAGAGGTGCACCGGGACCAGGAGCTGTGCGAGCGCTCCGGCGACGACCACACCGGCGAGCAGGGCGTCCTGCAGCAGCAGCCGTCCCCTCGACGCCCGAGCGGACAGCGCCCTCCGGCTCTTCGCCCCGCGGATCAGCATCTGCGTAGGCTACGCGCCGGTCGGCAGTGGAGGCGCACGAGGTCGGCGGGGGTGCTGCGCGGCCACCAGAGGACGAACCATCCGGACCCGACGGACGCGTCCACGGTCGGCAGATCGGGGACCTCGGCGGTCAGGGCGACCGTCGCCGGCGATGTGCGGCCCGCGACGAAGCCGAGTGACACGTGGTCGACGTGGTCGACGAGTCCGCCGCCGACGGCGCTCCGCGTCACGCCTCGACCTGATCCGTCAGCGTCGGCCAACCCGCGGAACAGCAGGAGGCGATCCCGAACCAGCAAGCAGAGACGGGGACCCGACCGTGTCCGCATGATGATCGCCGTGATGCTGCCGCGGGTCTCCGACAGCGCCGCCGGATCGGGCGCCGGTGCGGCCGCTGGCTCGTCGTTGCTGCCGGCTGCGCAGCGACGCAACGACGCAGTGCTCGCGGCGCCGGGGATCGGTGTCGCTGTCCAACCGGCCAGGTCTCGCTGCGTCGGCGACCCGACGATGACCGGACCGTCTCGGTCCACCGTCATTCCCCCGGACGTCGGTGCCGACGGCAGCAGGACGGCTGCGGCGACCGCGGCGGGGGCGGCGACGGCAAGGACCACGGCGACGACGGACCACGCGGTCCGGCGGAGCCCCTGGGCTGAGTCGTTCATGCGGGAAGCGGCCGTTCTCCTACTCCGGCGGACGGGAGCGTGAGCATCGCCGCGATGATCGCGGCTGCGGACAGCAGCAAGGACTCACGCCACAGCGGTGCCACGGCGAGCAGCGCTGGAGCGTTGCTCGCGATGAAGTCCGCGAAGCTGGGACCCGGGATGGTCAAGCCCAGCACCACGACCGCGAACCCGACGCGGTGGGACCTGCGGCCGAGCCGCTGGAACACGAGGATCGCACCGGGGAGGATCCACACCCAGTGGTGGATCCAGCTGATCGGCGAGAGCATCGGCGCGACCAGTCCGATCGCGACGATCGCCTCGATCCGTCGGCCGCGACGGTGCAGGATCCGTGCCGCGGCGAGGCCGATGACCGCCGCTCCGCCGACCAGCACGGGAGTCCAGGCGACAGCGCTCGGAGCGAGCCCGGCGACGGCACCGGTGATCGAGTTGTTCCCCGACGACGCGATCGCATCACCGGTGAGGTCGACACGGTCGGACAGGTGGAACACGGTGTCGGTCCAGAAGTGCACGCTCATGCCCGGCAGGACGACGAAGCCCAGCGCCGTCGCGGCGACGAACCCGACGGTCGACCACACGCACCGCCGCCACTGTCCGGTGACGGCGAAGAAGACGATGAACAGTGCCGGTGTCAGTTTGATCGCAGCCGCGACACCGATCAGGACGCCGACCGGACGCTGCCGACCGAAGAGACGCCGCGGACCGAGGACATCGACCAGCACGAGCGCCATGAGCAGCAGGTTGATCTGGCCGTAGACGAGGTGCTGGACGGCGATCGTCGTGCCGCACGCCAGGACGAGGAGCACGACCTGCCGAGGACGGACCGCTGCACCCGGAGCCGTTCGTCCGAAGACGAGCACGACCGTCGCGATCACCGTGACGCTCAGCACGGTCCAGCAGACGAAGGCCGCGTGCCAGCCGAGCAAGCCGGTCGGTGTGAGTGCGATCGCGGCGAAGGGCGTGTAGGTGAAGGGCATCCCGCCCGGACCCAGCTTCGGGTCCGTCAGGTTGCCGTCGTAGAGGTCGCCTCCGTGCAGGAGCACCGGGACGCTCGATCGGTACACCAGGAAGTCGACCGGCAACAGGTGCGGGACGAGCGAAAGCACCGAGAACACCACCGTCACCACGGCCGCGACACCACCGAACGCGACCGCCGCGCGCCCGGTCCACCATCGGTGTGCCGGCAGCACGATCGGGCTTGCAACTGTGGTTTCGGAGGCCATGCTGCGACGCTACGAGCCGGACGAGGGGCCCCGAATCGGCGCTGCGCTGAACTCCGGTGGCGCGCTGCGCCCGACTTTCATCCCCGAGGAGGATGCGCGGCGCGGACGACACGGCGAGCGGTGGCCGACGCGGGGTCGGCGGTGGCCGACGCGGGGTCGGCGGTGGCCGACGCGGGGCTGGCGCCCCCTTCGAACACCCGCAGCTCGTGGTGATGAGGTCGCGAGCGAGGTCGAGCCGGTACCCGTCCGGGTTGCGCAACCCGGCCGCTTCGAACCAGGACCTGTCCGCTTCGGGGTGCGGTCCGCTGACGCCGACGCGACCGGCCCCGAAGGAAGCGACCAACGCTGCGGGCACCCCGTCGGGGTACTGACCGAGCACCTCGGCTCGGGCGTTCCGGTCCAGGGCGAAACCCGGGCCGTCCTGGAAGTACATGTGCCGTCTCCTGCCGCGCCAGGTGACGGGTACGACCGTGTCCCGGTCGTCGGGGACCGATGCGCCAGCCGATCCGGCCCACCCGAACGTGTCGCCGGGGAGCAGGTCGAGCCCCGGGTTCGAACCCGCGAGGTACGCACCGAAGCACAGCCCGAGGAAGGATCCGCCGTCGTGCACCCAGGATCGGATGGCGTCAGCGGACGGTTGCAGGTCTCGCCATGTCGCGTCGAGGTCCGCTCCCCCTCCTGGCTGCACGTACAGTGCGGCTGTATCGAGCGCTGACCTGGAGATCGGGTGCGGCGTCCCTGGGCCGACGAACCGGACGCGGAACGGCCTCGGACCCGATCGCAGGACGGTGGCGATCGTCGGCGCGCAGTCGGCGCACCCCTGCGGGCCGCCGTACACCAGCGCCAACGGCAGGGCGTCCGACGGAGGCCTCGGTACCGCGCACGCGGACAGGAACGTGGCCGCAGAGACGATCGCTGCCGCAGCGAAGCCACGACGGGAGAGCGCCGAGGAGTGCGAGGGACGTGGAGTGTTCATGAGATGCCTACCGTTCTGCTCCGTCTCCCGACCACGCTGCCGTCCGCCGACTTCGCCTGCTCCCCCACTTCGGCGGCAACCACCCCGCCATGTGGCGGGTTGTCGCTGTGCGACGACCGCCACTGGCAGGCGCCCTGTTACTCTCACGATCGATCCTCGGAGCGCGTGCGCCGGGGCCGGTGCGGGGTGGACGAGTGTGACGACGGTTGTGGTGATCGACGACGAGATCCTGGTGCAGCGGGGCCTCGCGATGATCCTCTCCGCTGCAGAGGACATCGACGTGGTCGGGACCGCGGACGGTGTCGCGGCAGTGGCACTGATCGATCGGACCGACCCGGACGTGGTCCTGCTCGACATCGAGATGCCGCAGATCGACGGGTTCTCGGTCCTCCGTGCCCTGCAACGACGCCGTTCCAGGGCGATCGTGGCGATCCTGACCACCTTCGACACCGCGCCCTACGTCGACCAGGCACTGCAGCTGGGGGCGCGCGGGTACCTGGTGAAGGACACCGACCCGGACGCGTTGGCGACCTTCGTGCGCAGCCTCGTGGCGGGTGGGATCCTGCTCGCTCCGTCGGCTGGCCGTGCACTCGCCGGCCCGAGACGCGAACGGCGGACACGGGCCCTGTTGTCGGAGCTCTCACAGCGCGAGACCGACGTCCTCCGATGCCTGGCCGAGGGTCAGACGAACATCGAGATCGCCAAGGAGCTGCACCTGGCAGTCGGGACGGTCAAGGACCACGTCAGCGTCATCCTGCGCAAGCTCGGGGTCGCCACGCGTGTCCATGCGGCGCTCCTCGCGGAACGTGGCGGTCTGCTCGACCGGCCGGCCGAACGATGAGCCACCGCGAGGTCGACCGCAACGGCACTCGCCTGCCGAGCTGGTTGCGCTGGGGATCCGAAGTGGCGGTGACGCTCGCCGCGATCGTGGACGCCGCCAGCGGTTCCGGGCAGCTGAACGGTCTCGAGGTCGGTGTCTCCGTGGTGGCGATCCTCGCGATGCCGCTGCGCCACCGCTGGCCACTCGTCGCCTTCGCCCTCGTGCTCCCGGGCCTGTACTTCGCCGAGAGCGGCATCGCCGCCATCGTCGTCCTCTACGCCGTGGCCGCCGCCGGTCGCCGGTCCTGGGTCGTCGCCGCGTGTGTGGTGTTCGTCTTCGCGGGTTTCCAACCCATCTCGTCGATCACACCGCTGTCGAGAGACACCCTCATCACGGTCGTCTACGGCGTCCTGTTCGCCGTCGGTCCCGCAGCACTCGGCATGCTCGTCACCGCCCGCCGTGCGCTCCGAGCACAGATGCACGAACTCCGCAGAGCGCACGACAACGAGCAACACCAGCGCGTCCAGGAAGCGCTCGAGCTCGAACGCGCCGCACTCGCTCGGGAGATGCACGACGTCGTGTCGAACCACGTCAGCCTCATCGCCGTGCAGGCGGGCGCACTCCAGGTGGCGTCGCCGGACGCAGCGGCCCGCGAGATCGCGCGCACGATCCGGCAGCTCAGCGCCAGCACGCTCGACGAGCTCCGTACCATGCTCGGCGTGCTCCGCTCCTCCACGGCGACCGGGCGGCCCGATCTCGGCGCGCCACGCACTGCCGCGACCGCCGACGACTTCGCCGCGCTCGTCAGCGCCAGCGGGATCACGGCGACGACCAGGCTCGACCTCCCCCTGGAGACGCCCCCAGCTGTTCGCCGCGCGCTCTACCGAGGACTGCAGGAGAGCCTCACGAACGTCCGGAAACACGCCGCCCCCGGACCGGTCGACATCTCCGTCGACACCCTGAAGGACGCCGTGGTCCTCGTGGTCCGCAATGCGGTGGCGGCGCACGGAGCGCAACCCGCCGGCCCGCTGCCCAGCGGACAGTACGGGCTCCTCGGACTCGCCGAACGCGCCGAGCTCCTCGGCGGCTTCTGCACCAGCGGCCTGACCGAGAGCGGCGACTTCGAGGTCCGGATGGTGCTTCCCCGAGTCCGGACCTGACGGTCGACACCGTCGCTGGCACGCCGGTTCTGCCCCGGCCCCACCACTCCCGCCGAGGGCGGACTACGACCTCCCGTACGAGCGCAGCCGGAGACTGTTCGAGACGACGAGCGTCGAGGACAGCGCCATCGCGGCGGCGGCGATGAGCGGGTTGAGCAGGCCAGCCGCGGCGAGCGGGATCGCGGCGATGTTGTAACCGAACGCCCACACGAGGTTGATGCGGATGGTCCGGAGGGTCGCGCGGGAGAGCTGCACTGCGTCGACGACGGCGCGGAGATCCTCGCGGACGATGATGACGTCGGCGGCCTTCAGGGCGATGTCCGTGCCCTCGACGACGGCGACGCCGAGGGTTGCGGTGGCGAGGGCGGCGGAGTCGTTGACACCGTCGCCCACCATGGCGACGTGGTGCCCGGCCGCCTGCAGCTGGGCGATGCGTTCGGCTTTCTCGTCGGGCAGGACGCGGGCGATGACCTCGTCGATGCCGACCTCACCGCCGACAGCGGACGCCGTCGTCTCGGAGTCCCCGGACAGGAGGACGGTGCGGAGGCCGAGGGCGCGCAGCTGCGCGACGGCCTCGATCGCGCCGGGACGGAGCGCGTCCCGGACGGTGAGCACTGCGGCCACGTCGCCGTCGACGGCGACGAGCACCACGGTGGCGCCGGACGCTTCGCGGTCCGCGACGACCGCGGCGACCCGGTCGCCGACCCGCACCCCCGCGGCTTCGAGCAGCTCGGACCGGCCGATGACGCAGGCGCGGTCACCGACGGTCCCAGCTGCTCCCAGTCCGGCGTGCGCGGTGAAGTCCGCGACCGGCTCCAGGGTGCCGAACCGACTGCTGGCTGCGGCGGTGATCGCCGCCCCGATGGGGTGCTCTGACGCTGCTTCGAGGGCGCCGGCGAGGGCGAGGGCCGTGTCGGCGTCGGTGGTGAAGGTGTCGACGGCGGTGAGGGTCATCCGGCCGGTGGTGAGGGTGCCGGTCTTGTCGAAGACGACGGTGTCGATGCGACCGCTCGCCTCGAGGGCACTGGGGCCCTTGATGAGGATGCCGAGCTGGCCCCCGCGTCCGACGCCGACCATGAGCGCGGTCGGCGTCGCCAGGCCGAGCGCGCAGGGGCAGGCGATGATGAGGACGGCGACACCGTTCGCGATCGCGGTGCCAGGAGCCGCGCCGCTGACGAGCCAGCCGGCGGCGACGAGGATCGCGATGCCGATCACGACGGGTACGAACACGCTGGTGACCCGGTCGACGGTGCGCTGCACCGCGGCCTTGCGGCGTTGGGCGTCGTCGGCGACGGCGGCCATCTGGGCCAGGCGGGTGCGGGTGCCGACGGCGTCGGCGCGGATGACGAGCCGACCACCCTGGACGAGGGTGCCGCCGATGACCGTGCTCCCGGCCGTTGCCTCGACCGGGACGGACTCGCCGGTCATCGCGGACACTTCGAGCGTCGCGGCGCCGTCGGTGACGGTGCCGTCGACGGGGATGCGGCCGCCGGGGCGGACGACGACGAGGTTCCCGACCCGCACGGCACTCAGCGGAACAGTGCGCTCGGTGCCGTCGGTGACGACCTGCGCCTCGGTGACGCCGAGGTCACCGATGGCTTCGAGGACATCGGCGGCGCGTCGGCGGCTGCGGCTCTCGAAGTAGCGGCCGGCGAGCTGGAACGTGACCATGCCGGCGGCGACGTCGAGGTAGATCGAGTCCGCGCCGGCGGGGGTCCTCCCGAATCCGAGCCAGTACCCGGGAGTGGTGGCGGGGTCGACGAGGAGCGTCCAGAGCGCCCATCCGAAGGACACGACGACGCCGAGCGAGACGAGGGTGTCCATGCTGGTGCTGCGGTGCC
>Ga0308160_10002910_pt1 | contig 19935 bp, 21 predicted proteins | sample PhyFR1_FD_201036 | JGI IMG/M metagenome (GOLD analysis project Ga0308160, IMG submission 201036) | Phyllosphere microbial communities from UC Gill Tract Community Farm, Albany, California, United States - DLSLF.R1 | ecosystem: Host-associated > Plants > Phyllosphere > Unclassified | place: USA...
AAAAACTACATTTCTATATACATTCACGGAATATATTTCAGCTATAACCAACTTAAAAACAACAGAAAGTGGGCTCAGCCGGCATTTCATTGCTGACAAGAAATTGACAATGTAAAGTGTCAAGCTCAACCGGTAAACCTGGGGCAAACCTGGCAATATTGACGCGCAGGCTCAGCGGTTCTGGGCAGTGGTCCGATTGATGGCGTCGATCACTTCGGGGCCGATCCGGGCTTCCATCTGCTTCTGCACGGGCAACAGCGCACGCCGCCATTCCGCCTGCTGTTGCGGCGTGAGCGTGTACACGGTGGTCTTGCCGGTCTTGCGGATCGCCTCGAGGGCGCGGTCGTTGTCGCGCTGGGCGATGGTTTTTTCGTAAATTGTGGCTTCGCGCAGCGCCTGTTCCAGCTGGGAGCGGATATCGCGCGGCAAACCATCCCAGAATTTCTTGTTCACGATCACGGCGTACCCCAGATAACCGTGGTTGGACACCGTCACGTGCTTCTGCACTTCGTTCATGCGCTGGGTCAGCATGTTCGAGGGCGGGTTTTCGGTACCGTCGACCACGCCCGACTGCAGCGCCGGGTAGGCTTCCGAAAACGCCAGCACCTGGGGCACCGCGCCCAGCGCGCGCATCTGCGCATCGAGCACCTTGGAGCCCTGGATGCGCATGCGCAGCCCGCGGAAGTCGGCCGGCGTGTGCAGCGGGCGGTTGGCCGACATCACCTTGAAGCCGTTGTCCCAGTAGGCCAGCCCGGTGATGCCTTTCGGTTCCAGCTTGCGCAGGAGACTCCTGCCGATCTGGCCTTCGGTCACCGCATACAGCGCGGTCTTGGTCGGAAAAATGTAGGGCAGGTCGAAGGCTTCGAATTCCTTCACGCCCAGCGGCCCGAACTTGGCCAGCGACGGCGCCAGCATCTGCACCGCACCCAGCTGCAGGGCTTCCAGCTCTTCCTTGTCTTTATAGAGCTGGCTGTTGGGGTAGACTTCGACCTTGACGCGGCCGCGGGTCAGCTGCTCGGCCAGCACCCGGAAGCGCTCGGCCGCCAGGCCCTTGGGCGCACCTGGCGCGACCACGTGGCTGAACTTGATGACGATGGGGGCCTGGGCGCAGGCGCTGCCGGCCAGCGCGACCGATACGGCCAATGCGGCCAGGGCGGCTTTGATCCGCATGACGTTATCCTCTGACTGAAGCAATACAGGTATATTCCCGGTGTGCCCCAGTGTGCCCATTTCCGGTGCGTGCCGCCATCGTGGTTAACCGCAAGGCCGGCAATCAAGCAATCGATATGAAGAATCCATTTATCACGCCTCGCCCCATCCCCGAAGGCCCGTGGCGCTGGCTGGTGCCGGTGCTGCTGGTGCTGCTGTTCCTGCTGGTGCTGCTGTGGCTGCCCTGGCAGGCGCGCCAGATGGAAGCCAACGAGCGCCAGGAACAGCTGATCGCCGATACCCTCTGGGTCGAGCAGACCCTGCGCTTCGAACTGGCGCGCAGCGAAGAGGCGCTGGCCACGCTGGGCGCCGACCTGGTGGTGGAGCCGCCGGCCCCGGCCGCGCTGCAGGCGCGCCTGGCGCAGATGTTCAAGAATGGCCACGAGCTGCGGCGCGTGGTCTGGCTCGACGCCGGCGGCGGCGTCAGGGCGCTGCGCGGCATGGAATTGCCGGCCGCCGGCCTTACCGAGTCCTCGCGCGAGGCCGCCGAGATGGCACGCACCACGCGCGCCGGCCGCTACAGCGAGCCCTACGGCGCCACCGCGGTGATGCACGGCCTGGTCGACTTCCACCTGCCGCTGTTCCGTGCGGGCCGTTATGCCGGCAGCCTGATCGCCACCTACAACCTGCAGGTCCTGCTCGACGAAAACGTGCCCTGGTGGTTCGCCCAGGACAACGCGCTGTCCCTGCTCGATCGCGACGACCGCATCGTCGCCCAGCGCGCCGCCGGCGGGCCCGGACGCGGGGTCTACACCCACAAGCGCGCGCTCGACCTGCCCGGTTCGCAGATCGTGCTGGCCACCGACAGCGTGAAGGCGGCGCCCCAGTTGCTGCCCAACCTGCTGGTCGGGTCGGTGATCGTGCTGGCGCTCGGGCTGGTGCTGTCGCTGGTGGCGCTGTGGCGCCACATCGCACGTACCGTCGCCGCCGAGAACGCGCTGCGCCAGCAGATGGCCTTCCGCACCGCGATGGAAGATTCGCTGCTGACCGGCCTGCGCGCGCGCGACCTGGAAGGCCGCGTCACCTACGTCAACCCGGCCTTTTGCCGCATGGTCGGCCTGCCGCCCGAAGAACTGCTCGGCAAGAAGCCGCCCATGCCCTACTGGGCGCCGGAAGCGATGGCCGAGTACGAGCAGCGCTTCCGCAAGGTGCTCGCCGGCCAGGCCACGCCGCAGTTCGAGACTGTGTTCCAGCGGACCGACGGCGTGCGCGTGCCGGTGCTGATCTTCGAGGCGCCGCTGGTCGACAACCACGGCCGCCACACCGGCTGGATGAGCTCCGTGCTCGACATCACCGACCGCAAGCGCGCCGAAGAACTCAGCCGCCAGCAGCAGGAAAAGCTCGAGACCAGCGCGCGCCTGTCGACCATGGGCGAGATCTCGTCGATGCTGGCGCACGAATTGAACCAGCCGCTGGCGGCGATCTCCAGCTACACCGCGGGCGCGCTGAACGTGTTGAATCGGGCAGGTGCGGGCGATGGGACCGATTCGGCGCCTGCGCTCGATGTCAGCATGCTGCGCCGCGTGCTGGAACAGGCGAATACCCAGGCACGGCGCGCCGGCCAGGTGATCCGCAGCGTGCACGAATTCGTCAAGAAGCGCGAGCCGCACCGCGAGAACGTGGCGATGCAGCAGGTGGTCGACGGCATCCGCGCGCTGATCGACATGCAGGCGCGCCAGAGCTACGTGACGCTGCAGGTGGAAATCCCGCCCGACCTGCCGCCGGTGCTGGCCGACCGCGTGCTGCTCGAGCAGGTGCTCCTGAACCTGACCCGCAACGCGATCGAGGCGATGCAGGACATCGCGCCCGAGCGGCGCCTGCTGCGCATCACCGCACACGAAACCGAGGCCCAGGTCGCGGTGTCGGTCATCGACAACGGCCACGGCATCGCGCCGGAAGTGGCCGAGCGCCTGTTCTCGCCCTTCTTCTCGACCAAGGCCGAGGGCATGGGCATGGGCCTGTCGATCTGCCGCACCGCGATCGAGTTCCACGGCGGGACGCTGAGCCACGCCGACAATCCGGGCGGCGGCACCATCTTCACGTTCGCCCTGCAGAAGGCCTGAGCTAAAATACGCCCCCACAAAACACCAACCTGAGGGAGACCCACCGCATGCTGCACATCGTCGACGACGAAGACGTCATCCGCGACGCCCTCGAATGGCTGGCGCAATCGCGCGGGCTGGCGGCGCGCGGCCATGCCGGCGGCCAGGCCTTTCTCGACGCGCTGACCGAGCGGCCGGATGCCGACGATGCGAGCGGCGACTGTGTGCTGCTCGACGTGCGCATGCCCGGCATGAACGGCATCGCCGTGTTCGACCAGCTGGTGGCGCGCGGCCTGCTGGCGCGCCTGCCGGTGATCTTCCTGACCGGCCATGGCGACGTGCCGATGGCGGTCGACTCGCTCAAGCGCGGCGCCTTCGACTTCTTCGAAAAACCCTTCAACGACAACCAGCTGATGGACCGCGTGGAGGAAGCCATGGCGGCCTCGCGCAAGGCGGCCGGCGCGGCTGCGGTGCACGCGCGCCTGGCCACGCTGTCGGCGCGCGAGCGCGAAGTGCTCGACCTGATCCTGGCCGGGAACATGAACAAGGTCGTGGCCGACAAGCTCGGCATTTCCATGCGCACGGTCGAGGTGCACCGGGCGCATATCTTCGACAAGATGCAGGTCAAGACGGCGGTGGAATTGGCAGGGTTGTTGAAGTAATCTTGCACTGACAACACTCGCGCACGGCAGGTTGTTGCCTCCAAGCTTTTCGCAAGTTCGCTTGTAAAATCATTGAACATCCCATGGCCGCATAAGCCATGCAAGAAAAATTCTTTAGAGAATACAGATGAGCGAAAAGACAATTGCAGACAAGATGTTCTTGAGGACCGCGAGGTCGATGTTGATCCTGAACGGGAACGTTCACCCAGGCATGGTGTCGCAGATGCCGCCCACCTTGATCAAGAACGACCAGGAAAAAAACGATGTTGTATTACTGTTCGCAATGAACCGCAAGGAACTCGAACAGTATTTCCCCACCGCCAGGGAACGCATGGGCGACAAGGGATCGCTGTGGGTGGCTTACCTGAAGCAGACCGCTTCCAAGGCCACTGATATCAATCGCGACTCGATCAATGCCTATGCGAAGGAAAACGGTATCACAGGCGTGGCGATGATTTCGATCGACGGCGATTGGTCGGCCCTACGCATGAAGCGCATCGAGCTGTAAGACAACCCCATGGCGCGCCAGCGCCCAGGCCACGTGCTCGCGCACCAGCGCCGACGGATGCGCGGCGCGGGCCTGCAGGGCGGCCACGATGGCGGGCTCGCCCTGGATTTGATCTGACGCATTGCCGAGTCCCACCGCCAGGTTGCGCAGCCAGCGCTCATGGCCGATACGGCGGATCGGGCTGCCCTCCATGCGGCGGTTGAATTCCTCCTCTTCCCAGCCGAACAGTTCCACCAGGCTAGATGCGCCGAGGCCGTTGCGCTCGTCGAAATCGGCCAGCATGCCGCGCTGCGCGAACTTGTTCCACGGGCAGGCCAGCTGGCAATCGTCGCAGCCGTAGATGCGGTTGCCGATCAGCGGCCGGAATTCTTCCGGGATGCTGCCCTTCAGCTCGATCGTCAGGTAGGAGATGCAACGCCGCGCATCGAGCCGGCCCGGCCCCAGGATGGCGCCGGTCGGGCAGGCGACCATGCAGGCATCGCACTGGCCGCAGTGGGCACCGGTCGGTGCGTCGACCGGCAATGGCAGATCGACCAGGATCTCGCCGATGAAGAAGGTCGAGCCGGCTTCGCGCGACAGCAGCAGCGTGTGCTTGCCGCGCCAGCCCAGCCCCGCCTTTTGCGCCAGCGGCAATTCCATCACCGGCGCCGAATCGGTGAACGCGCGGTAACCGTAGTCGCCGATGGCCGTCTTGACCTTGTCGGCCAGCGCCTGCAGGCGGTTGCGCAAGACCTTGTGATAATCGCGTCCGCGGGCGTAGACCGAGACCACGGCCGCCTGCGGATCCTGCTGGCGCAGGCGTTCGCGGGCGCGCCAGTCGTCCGGCGTGTCACGCGGCAGATAGTCCATGCGCGCGCTGATCACGCGCACCGTGCCGGGCACCAGTTCGGCCGGCCGGGCGCGCTTCATGCCGTGGCATGCCATATAATCCATCTCGCCATGATGGCCGGCGTCAAGCCAGGCTTGCAGCCCGGCTTCCGTATGCGCCAGGTCAATGTCCGTGATGCGGACGTCGGCAAAGCCGAGTTCGGCGCCCCATGCCTTGATGGCACGCGCGAGTTCGTGGAGGTCGGGAGAAGCATCTAGCATGGCGGGAAAGTTGACAACACGCGCGGAAGAATCGTCCGCAACACACTATTTTAATTGATGCAGTCCATAAGAACTTATCTTCCCGACGAAGACGCGACCCGTGCCCTGGGCGGCGCCCTCGCGCGCGCGCTGCAGCCGGGCCTGGTGGTCTACCTGAACGGCGACCTGGGCGCCGGCAAGACCGCCCTCACGCGCGCGCTGCTGCACGCGGCCGGCCACCAGGGCGCGGTGAAAAGCCCGACCTACACGCTGTCGGAACCGTATCGCATCAGCCTGGACGGCCAGCCGGTCGAGCTGATCCACTACGACCTGTACCGCATGGCGAGTCCGGAAGAATTCCTGGACGCCGGCTTCCGCGAAGATTTCAATGGTCACAACATTTGCATCGTCGAATGGCCGGAAAAAGGCGAGCCGGTGTTGCCGCCACCCGACGTCAACGTGTTGCTGAAAGTCAGCGGACTCGGGCGTGAGGTAGAATTGCAGGCGTTGTCCGACTTGGGCCTGCTATGCCTCGAACGCCTGCACTACCCCCCGACGCCCTGATTCCCGACCAGCTCCCTGGCTCCAGAACGCGCCGTACCGTCCTGAAAACCGGCGGCACGCTGTTGCTGTCCGTGCTCGCCCCTGCCCTGCTGCCGGCGTCCGCCATGGCCGCGCAGATCATGGCCGTGCGCGTGTGGCCGGCCGACGACTACACCCGCGTCACGCTGGAAAACGACGGCGAGCTGAAGACCACCCATTTCATGGTGCCCGACCCGCCGCGGCTGGTCGTCGACATCGACGGCCTGGCGCTGAACGAAACCCTCAAAAGCCTGGTTGCCAAGGTCGAATCGAACGACCCCTACATCAAGCAGGTGCGGGTCGGCCAGAACCGCCCGAACGTGGTGCGCCTGGTGTTCGACCTGAAGGAAACCGTCAAGCCGCAGGTGTTCACGCTGGCCCCGGTGGCCGGCTACCGGCACCGCCTGATCTTCGACCTGTATCCTGTCAAGGCGGTCGATCCGCTGACGGCGATGATCCAGAAGGAAAACTGGAGCGGCAACGAAGTGGCGGCCGCGACCCCGACGCCGAGCGCCCAGCCGGGTGCCCCGAGCGTCGGCCAGGTCGGCCCGGCCCCGGTGGCCCAGCTGGAAGCCGACGCCGCCCGCGCCGGCACCACGCCGGCCCAGCCGCAGCCGAGCACACCGCAACCGCCTGCCGCCGCCCAACAGCAAGCCCGGGCCCAGGTGCAGGCCAAGGCCGCGCCCGGCCAGAAGGTGATGCGCATGGTCACCATCGCGCTCGATCCCGGCCATGGCGGCGAAGACCCGGGCGCGACCGGCGCCACCGGCGTGCATGAAAAGGACATCGTGCTGTCGGTTGCCAAGCGCCTGAAAGCCAAGCTGGAAGAATTGCCGAACACGCGCGTGATGCTGACCCGCGACGCCGACTTCTTCGTGCCGCTGGGCCAGCGCGTGGAAAAAGCGAGAAAGGTGCAGGCCGACCTGTTCGTCTCGATCCACGCCGATGCCTTCGTCCAGCCGAGCGCGCGCGGTTCGTCGGTGTTCGTGCTGTCGGAAAAAGGCGCCAGCTCGAGCGCCGCGCGCTGGCTGGCCAACGACCAGAACAAGGCCGACCTGATCGGCGGCGTCAACTTTGCCACGCACGACAAGGACATCGCCAGCGTCCTGTTCGATTTGTCGACCACGGCCCAGATCAACGACAGCCTCAAACTGGGCAAGGCCGTGCTGTCCGAGATCGGCGGCATCAACCGCCTGCACAAGGGCGCGGTCGAACAAGCCGGCTTTGCCGTGCTGAAGGCGCCCGACATTCCGTCGATCCTGGTCGAGACGGCCTTCATCTCGAATCCGGAAGAGGAAGCGAAGCTGAAGGATGACGCCTATCAAAATCAACTCGCCGACGCGATCACGAAAGGCATCAAGCGCTACTTCGCGTACAATCCGCCGCTGGCGAAGAGCCGCATGACTTGATCCCGATGGCGTGGTTGCCGCGCGTGACGACTCTGTCGGGTTTCACCTGAGGAGAGCATCGTGAGCGCAACGACCACGCAATTCGGGCAATTGCCCGCTTTACAACTTCGCGCGCCCGACGGCGCCGAGGCGACCATCACCCTGTATGGTGCCCACCTGGTGTCGTGGAAAACGGCACCCAGCCTTGACGCGAGCCAGGGCAGCGCAGTCGGCCTGCAGGCGCCCGCGGCCCAGGAACGCCTGTTCCTCAGCACCCAGTCCGCCCTCGACGGCAGCCGCGCCATCCGCGGCGGCGTGCCGGTGATCTTTCCCCAGTTTGCAGAACGCGGCACCGGCATGCGCCACGGCTTCGCGCGCGTCAGCACCTGGCGCGTGATCGACTCGGGCGAGCAGGACGGCGCCGCCTTTGCCGTGCTGGCGCTGTCGCAGGCCGACCTGGCACCGGCGCTGGCCGGCACCTGGCCCCATCCTTTCGAACTGTCGCTGCGGGTGACGCTGCAAGCCCAGTCCCTGACCATGCAGCTCGAGGTGCGCAATACCGGCACCGACGCCTTCCCGTTCTCGGCCGCCCTGCACACCTATTACCTGGTCGAGGACGTGGAAGCGGTGCGCATCGACGGCGTGCAGGCGGAGACCTTGGCCATTACCGATAAACTGGACCAGGTGTTCGAAGGCATCAAAGGGCGTGTCACTTTTGATACCGGGGCCGACAAGCTGGGGCTGCAGCAGACCGGGTTCAGGGATGCCGTCGTGTGGAATCCGGGGGCGGCGGATGCGGCGGCACTGAGCGACATGGAAGATGAGGAGTACCGGCAGTTCGTGTGCATCGAGCCGGCGCTGCTGACGCCGCAGGTGCTGGAGCCGGGCGGGAGCTGGCGCGGGGAGCACCGGGTCGCGGTATCTTAATTCGACTCCTTGATCATGCGCCCGCCGGTCGACTGCACCGGCCGCGCATTCAGCGGATACAGCCGCGAGAACAGGGCCATCTGCGCCGGCGACGCCTGGCGCGGCTGCTTGAACACCATCCACAGCACACCCTCGGTGCACGGCGGCTCGCTCAAGGAGCCCATGTAGGTGAAGTACTCGCGCTTGTCCGGCAGCGCATCCATCGGGTCGATCACGATTGCCGGGGACACGGTCTCGTTCCTCTCGAGCGGCAGGTTGTCCCAGATGGTCTGCATCAGGCCGTGCGGCTGGCCGCGCTCGAGCAGCACCGCGACGATGGCGATCTTGCCGTCGGCGCTCCTGTGCACCATGTGCATGACCATTTCCGTGCCCTTGCCGTTGATCTTTTCCTCGGACGGACGGTGGAAGTGGAATTGCTGCAGCTCATAGGTCTGGTTGCCGACCGTGATGAAATTGCCGCTGCCGACCTCCACCTGGATCGTGTGGCCATTGTTGATTTCGCTGAACGAGGACGGGTGGTAATCGAAGCTGATCTGTTCGAGGTTGACCTTGATGCCGTCGCGCAGGTCGATCGGCGACTGGCGGTTGCCGGTGGCGCACTTGGCCCAGCCGTCGTTGATCTTCGACCAGTTGGCCGGGCCCAGCTCGCCTTCGTAGGACCAGGCGGTGCCGCGCTTCGGTGCGGCGGCCGCGATCGCCACTGCGGCGGCGGCCTGCTCTTCCTGCCTGCGGCGGGCGTCGGCCGCTTTTTTGGCGCGCGCAGCGGCAGTGGCGCGGGTCTGCTGGCGCTCGCGCAGCTCGGCCAGGCGCTCGGCGATCCTGGCGGACAGCGCGACTTCGGCTTCGTCGTCCTTCTCGCTCGATGCAGGTGCAGCGGGTGCAGCGGGCGCAGCAGCGGGTGCGGCAGTGGCCTTGGCGTCGGCGGCGGCCACCAGCTTCTTGAGCGCGTCGGGCGAAGTCCTGGTGCTGGCCGGCATGGAAGCCGACGCCGGTTTCGAGATGGAGGCCGCCAGCTTGGCTGCCGCGGCAGCAGGATCGTTCGCGCTTGCGCTCATGGCGACGCAGCAGCAAGCGAACAGGGCGATCAGGTTACGCATGGGATTCCAGTAATGAAGCAGTCCATGCTTTAACGGGTTGCCGTAGGCAAACTTGAGGGTGCGGGCCCCGCGTAAACGCACAGCGCGCCGTCGATGCGGCGCGCTGGCTGACCTGACAATGTCGAGGTGTTATCGGGTGTTAGCGGCTCAACATGCGGCGGCCGAACTTGTAGATGCCGCCCAGCGCCAGCGGCACGATGGCGGCGCCGACACCGACCAGCACGATCGCGGTCAGGTGGTCGCGGATCACCGGGATATTGCCGAAGAAATAGCCGGCAGTAACCAGACCGGCGACCCACAGCACGGCGCCGGTGATGTTGAACATCTGGAAGCGGGTATGGGTCATGTCCGACACGCCGGCCACGAAGGGCGCAAAGGTACGCACGACCGGCACGAAGCGCGCCAGGATGATGGTCTTGCCGCCATGTTTTTCGAAGAAGTCGTGGGTGCGTTTCAGCGCATCCTTGTTGATCCAGCGGTAGTCGTGGGTGAACATGCGCTGGCCGATGGCTTCGCCGATATGGTAATTCAGGGTATTCCCGGTGACCGCGGCCAGGATCAGCAGCCCCATCAGGAGCGGATAACTCATCTCGCCGGTGGCGCAGAAGGCGCCCGCGATGAACAGCAGGGTATCGCCGGGGAAGAAGAACAGGACGACCAGGCCGGTCTCGCAAAACACGATGGCGAACAGCACTGCATAGACGTAGATGCCGTACTGGCTGAGCAACATGCCCAGGGTTTTATCGACATGAAGAATCATGTCGAAAAATTGCATGAAATCCATAGTAGTCCTAAACGGTAGCGCCGCATCATACCATCAGTCAGCCTCTGCGAAATGGGCCTGAGCGCAACTAAAGCAACAGAATCCCGGATTTACGAAGTTTCCTGGTTGATCATTTCCCGGATTACAATTTCGACATATAAAACGAGGAGACGCGATGCAAAGGGTCCGGACACTTCACACGATGCTACTGCTGGGCCTGGCCTTGGGCGCCCGCGCCACGATGGCTGCGGAGTTGCCGCCGAAACCCAGCGTCGCCGACATCGTCAAGGCCTCCAGGCCGGCTGACTGGCGGCCCCTCGATCCGGACAACACCCTGTATATGGACAGCGCGCTCGGCCGCGTGGTGATCGAACTGGCGCCCACCTTTGCGCCAAATCACGTCAAGAACATCAAGGCGCTGGTGCGCGCGCATTACTTCGACGGACTCGCCATCGTGCGCGTGCAGGACAACTGGGTGGTGCAATGGGGCGATCCCAACGAGGACAATGCCAATGCGCGCAAAGTCGAGGGCGCGCAGAAGACGCTGAAGGCGGAATTCACGGTGCCGGTCCGCAAGGACATCCCCTTCACCCGCCTGCCCGACCGCGACGGCTATGCGCCCGAATCCGGCTTCTCGAACGGTTTCCCGGCCGGGCGCGACCCCAAAAGCGGCGAGACCTGGCTGGCGCACTGCTACGGCATGGTCGGCGTCGGCCGCGACACCGATGCCGACAGCGGCGGCGGCACCTCGCTGTACGCGACCATCGGCCCGGCACGCCACCTGGACCGCAACATCACCGTGGTCGGCCGCGTCGTCTCCGGCATGCCGCAACTGGCCGCCCTGCCGCGCGGCCCGGCGCCGATGGGCTTCTACGACAAGCCCGGGATGAACGTGCCGATCACCTCGATCAGGGTGGCCGCCGACCTGCCGCCGGAACAGCGCAGCCGCTTCGAAGTGATGCGCACCGACAGCGCCGCCTTCCAGGCCGTGCTCGACGCCCAGCGCAACCGCGGCGGGCCGTGGACCAAGGTGGCGATGGGACACGTCGACCTGTGCGCCGCCCCGGTTCCCGTACGCGAACAAAAATAATCCGGGGCAGAGCACAATCCGGCACTTTTGCTCTGACCCCGAATTTCCGGCGGCTGTGTTACTGCGTGGGAGGCCGGGCTATAATGTGCCGGATGAACGCCCCGGCCCCCACCCATCGTCCGATCCAGCAGCTGCCTGATCAGCTCATCTCGCAAATCGCCGCCGGCGAGGTGGTCGAGCGGCCCTCGGCCGTGGTGAAGGAGTTGCTGGAAAATGCGCTCGACGCCGGCGCCACCCAGGTCACCATCCGTCTCGAAGAAGGCGGCGTCAAGCGCATCGCCATTACCGACAACGGCAAGGGCATTCCGCCGGAAGAGCTGCCGCTGGCGCTGGCGCGCCATGCGACGTCCAAGATCGCCTCGCTGGCCGAGCTCGAAAACGTGAACACGCTCGGCTTCCGCGGCGAAGCGCTGGCTTCGATCGCCTCGGTGGCGGCCGTCTCGATCACCTCGCGCACGGCCAATGCGCCGCATGCCTGGGAAATCGTCGGCTCGCACCTGGGCACGGTGTCGCCCTCGTCCGGCGCCTTCGGCACCACCATCGACGTGCAGGACCTGTACTTCAACACGCCGGCGCGGCGCAAGTTCCTCAAATCCGAGCAGACGGAGTATGGCCACTGCGCCGAAGTCGTGCGCCGCATCGCGCTGGCGCGGCCGGACGTGTCGTTCAGCCTGACGCACAACGGCCGCACCATCGACCACTGGAACGTCAGCGAAGCCGCCAAGCGCAGCGCCCAGATCCTCGGCAACGATTTTGCCGACGCGCGCCTGCCGGTCGACGAGGCCGCCGGCCCGCTGCGCCTGCAGGGCTACGTCGGCTTGCCGACCGCGTCCAAGGCGCGCGCCGACGGCCAGTTCTTCTACGTGAACGGGCGCTTCGTGCGCGACAAGCTGCTGGTGCACGCGGTGAAGGCCGCCTACGAAGACGTGCTGCACGGCGACCGCTTCCCGACCTACGTGCTGGCGCTCGAACTCGATCCGGCCATGGTCGACGTCAACGTCCATCCGTCGAAGATCGAGGTGCGTTTCCGCGACAGCCGCGCCGTGCACCAGTTCGTGTTCCACGCGGTGCAGCGCACGCTGGCCCAGACCTCGGCCACGGCCCACGGCAACGCGCCGGCGCCGGTCAGCGCGGCCGAAATCACGCCCTCGCGCACCTCGCTCGACAGCATCCTGGGCCGCGGCCCGGGCGGCAACTTCGGCCTCGGCGGCGGTTCGGGCGGCGGCGGATCGAGCGGCGGAGGCTCAAGCGGCAGCAGTCCATCCTGGCGCCGTCCGCACGAACAGACGGGGTTCGGCAGCCAGCTGACGTCGACCTTTTCGCCTTCGCCCTTCCCGCCCGGCAGCCGCTGGGATGCGCCGACGGGCGGCGGCGTGGCCCAACGCACGGAAGATTACGGCGCCCTGTTCAAGTCGAGCGACGCATCGACACAGCCGCTCGCCGTGCGCGAAGCCACCCTGCCCGAGGCCACGCAACCGGCATCCAGCGATGATTTCCCGCTCGGCTTCGCGCTGGCCCAGCTGCACGGCATCTACATCCTGGCCCAGAACCGCAAGGGCCTGGTGCTGGTCGACATGCACGCGGCCCACGAGCGCATCCTGTACGAGCAGATCAAGAACGCGCTCGACGCCCAGGCCGGCGGCGAGCAGATGCAGGTGCAGCAGCTCTTGATCCCGGTGACCTTCTTCGCCGACGCGATCGAAGTCGGCACCGTGCAGGAAAACCAGGACACGCTCGAAGCCCTCGGCTTCGACATCGCCGCGCTGTCGCCGACCACCCTCGCCGTGCGCGCCGTGCCGACGCTATTGAAAAACGCCGACGCCCAGACCCTGGCGCGCGACGTGCTGCGCGACGTGCGGGAGTATGGCGGCTCGCGCGTGCTGATCGAGCGCCGCAACGAACTGCTCGGCACCCTCGCCTGCCACACGGCGGTGCGCGCCAACCGCATCCTGGCGGTGCCCGAGATGAACGCCCTGCTGCGCCAGATGGAAGCCACCGAACGCGCCGACCAGTGCAACCATGGGCGCCCAACGTGGGTCCAACTCGAAATTTCCGCGCTAGACAAACTGTTCCTGCGCGGGCAGTAAAAACATGAATCAACAAGCCAAACCGATGGCCATCGCCATCATGGGCCCGACTGCGTCCGGCAAGACCGCCGCCGCCCTCGCCATCGCCAAGGAACACCCGGTCGAGATCATCTCGGTCGACTCGGCCCTGGTCTACCGCGAGATGGACATCGGCACCGCCAAGCCCTCCGCCGAGGAACTGGCCAGCGTCCCGCACCACCTGATCGACATCATCGACCCGCTCGACGCCTATTCGGTCATGCAATTCCGCGAAGATGCGATCCGCCTGGTGGCCGAGATCGGGGCGCGCGGCAGGCTGCCGCTGCTGGTCGGCGGCACGATGATGTACTTCAAAGGACTCGTCGACGGCCTGGACGACCTGCCGACCGCCGATGCCGACGTCCGCGCGCGCATCGACGCCGACGCCGCGCGCATCGGCTGGCCCGGCATGCACGCCCGGCTGGCCGTGCTCGACCCGGTGACGGCGGCGCGCCTGGCACCGAACGACGCCCAGCGCATCAACCGCGCCCTGGAGATCATCGAACTGGCGGGCAAGCCGATGTCGGAGCTGCTGGCCAAACGCGCCAAGACCGAGCTGCCCTTCGACCTGCTCTCGTTTGCGCTGGAGCCGTCGGACCGCGCGGTACTCCATCGGCGCATCGCGCTGCGCTTCGACCAGATGCTGGGCAGCAGCGACGACAGCGGCATCGTGGCCGAGATGGCACGCCTGCGCGCACGGGGCGACCTGAACCCGAACCTGCCGTCGATGCGCTGCGTCGGCTACCGCCAGTCCTGGGAATACCTGGACGGCCAGATCGACCGCCCGACGCTGCGCGAGACCGGCATCATCGCCACGCGCCAGCTCGCCAAGCGCCAGCTGACCTGGCTGCGCTCGATGCCGGACCGGATCGTGATCGATTGCCTGGGACCGGATCCGGCGCCGATCATACTGGCTCACCTGGAAAAGACGGGCCACAACACCTAGCCTTGACACCGGCAAGACCGGACGGCATAATATCTTTCGTTCCGGTGATATAGCTCAGTTGGTTAGAGCATAGCATTCATAATGCTAGGGTCGGTGGTTCAAGTCCACCTATCACCACCAAGATTCAAGCGGAATGGCTTGGCTTTCAAAAGGCTGGGCCATTTTGTTTTAGAAGTTAAGTAGTACAAGTTGGTGATATAGCTCAGTTGGTTAGAGCATAGCATTCATAATGCTAGGGTCGGTGGTTCAAGTCCACCTATCACCACCAGAACATGTAGTAAAGAAGCAAATGAAAAAAGCCGCCGGTTCTCATGAACCCGCGGCTTTTTTCATGTCCAGCGTCGTTTGGTTGTAAAAATGTTATGCTTCCGGTACCGCCCCCCGCCGAGAGCACCCATGCATACCGACGATCACCCGCCCCAGGCAGCCGCCTGCGCGATCATCCGCCGCACCGGCCTGGCCGTCATCGCGCTCGGCGCCATCTAGCTGGCCCTGGGACTGATCCCCGGCGACGGCGGCGGCATCCACTTCCACGTGCTCGGCCTGGTCGCCGGCCTGCTGATCCGGTACGGCGGCCCGCGTATCGTCGCGCTGGTGCGCTGGCTGGCCATCTTCGCGCTGGTCGGCTGGATCGTCGAACCGTTCAAGACCTTGCTGCTGGCGCCGGTCGGCCTGGCCTTCGCGCAGCTGCGCCTGACGCCGGTTACCGTGCTGATGGATGCCCTGCCCGTGCTGCTGCCGGCCGCCATCGTCGTCGTCGTCGCACTCCAGTTGAGCCGGCCGGAAGTGAGAGCGGCGCAGATTGCAGCCGGGCGCCGGCCGTCGACCGGCCGCGTGCCGCTGATGCTGGGGCTGCTGCTGACGCTGGGCGCGGTCGGCGTCGACTACTATGTGCTGAACGGCGTGGCGGCGCAGCATGCCAGCCAGCTCGCCGCGCGCCAGTTCGGCGCCGGCTACCAGTACTACACCAATTCCCTGTCGATGGTGCTGGACGAGCGGCGCGGCTATACCGCCACCGTGCAGGCCTGGAACGACAAGGAAGTGCGGCTCATTCCGGTGCAGTGGAAGAATTAGGCGAGGTGCTCAATTAAAAACTCGATGAAAGCCCGCGTGCGCGCCGCCTGGTGTGTCCGGTTCAGGTAGACCACATACAGGTCTGCCGACGGCAGCTCGTACTGCGGCAGCACCACCTTCAGGCGCCCGCTCTCCACATACCGGGCCAGGTCCCATTCCGAGCGGATCAGGATGCCGTGGCAGTCCAGCGCCCAGTCCAGCACGATGTCGCCGTCGTTGCTGGACAGCGCCCCATGCACCTTGACCGACTCGCTCTGCCCCGCGTGCGTAAAACGCCAGATACCGCCGAGACGCAGAAGCTGTCGGCGTAAGCCGCCGCAGCATCAAGCCTGGGGTTCGCCGACGTCCGCATCCTCGTCCAGCGCGAATTCGCCGCGCTCGTAGGCTTGCAGCACGGCCTCGGCCCGCCGCAGGTAGTCTTCCGGGACCAGGATGCCGACGCCGCCCAGCGCCGGCGCCAGCAGCAGGTCGGTCTGGACCAGGTTGGCGTCGGCCAGCACGGCGGGGATGCCGGCGGCGACCAGGCAGCCCTGCACCAGCGTGGCGTCCATCGGGACCAGGTAGCGCGTGAGTTCGACATGCGGTACGTTCGATGCGTGGTTCATGGCGGCTCCCAGTGGTAATCAGCTCTGCGGTCGATCTTACGCTCATGCGCTGCGCGACGGCGCTCGCTCCTGCGCGGGTTTCAGCCAGCGCGCCCCCAGCACCAGCCCCGCGATCACATACGCCAGCCCGCCGGGGATCCACATGATCAGGCCGCCCAGCTGCTGGTCTTCCAGCGGCGTGAGGCCGAACAGCGACGGCCGGTCGCCGTACAGCGGGTACCAGATCGTCTCCGACATCGTGAACAGCGCCCCCAGCGCCCCGGTGTGCATCATGGTCGTGAACAGGTAGACGATCGAGGCGCCGCGCGAATTGTGGATGCCATGCTGGCCCAGCACCGCCCACCAGAACAACAAGGCGCTGAACAGGAAGCTGGCGTGCTGCAGCGCGTGGACGTCGTTGTCGACCAGGCCGGCCTGGAACAGCGCCGGCACGTGCCAGACCCACAGCGCGGCAAAGTGGATCAGCCAGGCGTGCATCGGCCGCGTGATCATGTCCCAGCACCAGGCCAGCCAGCGCCAGTGCGTGGCCTTGCCGACGCCGCCGCGCCATGCCGACGGCAGCGCCCAGATCCAGACCCCGAACGGCCGCCCCAGCACCATCAGCGGCGCGCTGACGATCATCAGGACTTCGTGCTGCACCATGTGGGCCCAGAAGGCGTAGCTGCCGGCGCTGTCCAGCGGCGACGCCAGCGCGAGCAGCAGCATCGCCCAGCCGGCGCCGAAGCAGCCGAACTGGCGCAGCAGCGCGGGACGCGACTGGCGTGCGCGCGGCCACAGGCGCAGCATGCCCTGGACGTACCAGATCAGGGATAGCGCCAGGCAGGCGGCCACCCAGGGTTCGGCGCCCCAGCTCAGGTAATTGCCGTTGACGTCGTGCGCCAGCGCCGGCAGGGCCGGCAACCAAAGCAGTAACGGCAGCGCAGTCAGCTTGCGCATGGCGACAGCACCCATTGCGGGAACCACATGGCCAGCACCACCAGGCAGGACAGCGCCCCGACCACGCAGGACACGATGGCGATGAAGGATGGCCGCCGTGCGGCGGCGTCGCCGGGTTGCGGTGCCGGCGCCGCCTTCCAGTTGCGCCAGGCGGCCCAGGTGAACAGCAGGCAGACCAGCAGCGTCAGCGCCGACACCAGCTGCGGCGCCAGCATGGTCTGCACCTTGCACGAGGGCGTCACCAGCGCATAGATGACCGACTGGCTGGCCAGGGCCAGCGAAGGCGCCAGCAGCAGCGCGGGCCAGTTGGGCAGTTTCATATGCGAGCGCCCCAGTAGATGACGGCATAGATCGGGATCCAGCTGAGCACCACGAAATACCAGTAGCCGGCATTCTCGCTGACGTCGACGAAGCGCTTGCCTTCCAGCGGGCCGGTGAACATCAGCACCGTCAGCACCAGCGAATCGTAGGCATCGGTGATCAGGTGGGTGGTGTGCAGGCCCATCAGCATCCACACGATGGAACCGTAGGCGTCGCTGTCCCAGTGGGTGTTCAGGGTCTTGAACTCGAGCACGCGCACGGTGAGGAAGGCGACCGAGACCAGCATGCACACCACCATCCACAGCCGCACCTTCGGCAGGTCGAGGCGCTCGGCGGCACGCTTGGCGAAGTGGTTCGGAATCATGCTGGCCACCATGACGCCGGTGTTGACGGTCCCCCAGAGGAGGTCCGGCGGCAGACCGCTCATCGGCCAGGCGCCGGCATGGGTGCGCAGGTAGAAATAAGCCATGATGGCCAGCGCGAACACGGTGCTCTCGATCGCCACCAGGCCCATCGTGCCCCACCACATCGGGCTGCGGTGGCCGAAGCCGAAGGTCGGCAGCGGCTCGACGTCGAGCAGCGCCGGGTCCTTGCTGTCGTCCTTCATGGCGTCCTGGGTTGCGCTCACGATTGCACCTCCGGGTCGACGTCATACGGGCTGCGTTCGGAGCCGGTGCGCTGCTCGACGATGTCTTTCTTCGGCCAGAACCACCAGGTGGCGCCGATCGCCACCGGCACCGCGGCCCACACCACGGCCCAGGGCGTGAAGATCGAGCCGACGAACAGGACGGTGGTCGCCAGCGCCGTCGCGAAGGGTGCCAGCGAGGACGACGGCAGCCACAGGCGGTGATCGAGCTTGGCGTCGGCCACCGAAGTGACCAGGATCTCGCGGTAGTCGTTGGCCAGGCCGGTCACGTGCGAAGGCAGGCGGGTGGGCTCCCATAGCGGGTCGCGCGCATGCACCACCGGCACCATCTCGAAGTTGCCGGCCGGCGGCGGCGACGGCACGCTCCATTCCAGCGTACCGGCGCCCCACGGATCGTTTCCTGCCAATTCGCCGTGGCGGCGGCTGCGCAGCACGTTGACGATGAACAGCAGCACGCTGACGGCGATCATGAAGGCGCCGACCGTGGCGGCGAAGTTCAGGCCGCCCCATTCCATCGACGCCGGGTAGGTGTAGATACGGCGCGGCATGCCCTGCAGGCCGAGCACGTGCATCGGGAAGAAGGTCAGGTTGAAACCGATGAAGAACAGCCAGAAGTTCCAGCGTCCCAGGCGCTCGTTCAGCAGGCGCCCCGTGAACTTGGGGAACCAGTAATAAAAGGCGCCGAACAGCGGGAACACCGCGCCGCCCATCAGCACGTAATGCAGGTGGGCCACCACGAAATGGGTATCGTGCAGCTGGGTGTCGAGCGAGACCGATGCCAGCATCAGGCCGGTCAGCCCGCCCGCCACCAGGATCACGAAAAAGGCCAGCACGAACAGCAGCGGCGTGCGCAGGTTGATGCGGCCGGTCCACAGCGTGGCGATCCAGCAGAAGATCTGGATCGCGGTCGGGATCGCGATCATCAGGCTGGCGGCGGTGAAGAAGGTCTTGCCCAGTTCCGGCAGGTTGGTGGCGAACATGTGGTGCACCCACAAGCCGAAGGCGAAGAAGGCGGTGGCGACGACCGCCAGCACCATCGCCGCATAGCCGACGACGGGACGCCGCGAAAAGGTGGCGACGATGGTCGAGATGAAGCCCAGCGGCGGGATGAAGATCATGTAGACCTCGGGGTGGCCGAAGAACCAGAACAGGTGCTGCCACAGCAGCGCATCGCCGCCCTTGAGCGGGTTGAAGAACTGGGTATTCACCAGGCGGTCGGTGATCAGGGCGGTACTGGCCAGCATCACGGCCGGCATCGAAAACAGCACCATGAAGGAGGTTGCCAGGATGGTCCAGACGAACAGCGGCATGCGGTTCAGCGTCATGCCCGGCGCGCGCATCTTGAGGATGGTGGTGATCAGGACGATGGCTTCCATCAGGCCGGCCATTTCCGTGAAGGTGATCATCTGGGCCCAGATGTCGACGCGCTTGGTCGGCGAGTACTGCAGGCTGGAGAGCGGCACGTAGGCGAACCAGCCGGCGTCCGGCCCGACGTTCAGGAAGAACGCGATGAACAGCATGGCCCCGCCGAGCGTGAAGATCCAGTAGGCGAAGGCATTCATGCGCGGGAAGGCCACGCTGCGCGCGCCGATCATCAACGGCACCAGGTAAGTGGCCACCGCCTGCATCACCGGCACCGCGAACAGGAACATCATGGTGCTGCCGTGCATGGTGAACAGCTGGTTGTACAGGTCGGCGCCGACCACCTTGCCGTCCGGGCCGGCCAGTTGCAGGCGGATCGCCAGCGCCAGCAGGCCGCCCAGCACGAAGAACACGAAGGTCGTGACCATGAAGCGCAGGCTGATGGTCTTGTGGTTGATGGCGGAGAACCAGCCGCGGATGCCGGGCGGGTCGCGCCAGGTCTGTTCCAGCAGCGCGGCGTCTTCCGGCGTCAGGCTCGGTGCAGGGCGCGGCGCCGTCATTTCAGGGTCTCCAGGTAGGCCAGCAGGTCTTGCAGTTCGTCGGG
>Ga0308160_10002911_pt1 | contig 19930 bp, 27 predicted proteins | sample PhyFR1_FD_201036 | JGI IMG/M metagenome (GOLD analysis project Ga0308160, IMG submission 201036) | Phyllosphere microbial communities from UC Gill Tract Community Farm, Albany, California, United States - DLSLF.R1 | ecosystem: Host-associated > Plants > Phyllosphere > Unclassified | place: USA...
ACTCACTCGCCCCCCCCCCCCCCGGTTGGCCTGACCAGCAGGTGGGCCTGTACGTCTCGCAAACTTCTTCTCTCTCACGCACCCCAGCATCCCGATTTGATCTGCATGTCGCCTCCCTTTCACTTGGCATCGGGCTCGCAGGCTGCCTCCGTCGGCGTCACACCTGTTTCCCTTCACGCTTGGTCAGACGAATGTTGGATAGGTTCCGGGATTGACCTGCGGCCGCAAGCGAACGACCTGTCAGCGCACAGAGGTCCGGCAGTGTCGTCTCTCTTGAGGCCGTCCCGGCTCTCGGCGCTGTGATGCGCTGAGTCCGGCCGATTCGTTAGCAGGGGGGCGCAGGATCAGGACTCGTTCGCTCGCTCGACATGAACGACGCCTTGCTAATCGACTACGATAAGCAGCAAGGCGAGGAGCTGCAGATCTCCCCTCTTGCTCGGGCAAACCACATCCCGCCCCTTTCGACATGGCTCGTTCTGAAACGACATTGAATTGTTATTTCTTTAAGGATTCCGGAATTCATCCCGAGCGGATGGAAGCCGAGGAACGACTGCCCCCGACGTCGAGCCAGCTGTTCAGCCCGACCTCGTCACTCTCAACCTCCGAGCCACCAGCTCGTCCTTCTCTTCTCGAATCGTCTGCGGCTCGTATGGTGGATACACTGCCGTCCCTACCGTCCGAGGACCGCCAGCAAGGGACCGAGGCATCCTCGGCACTTCAACAGCGGCAGCAGCCGTCGTCGTCGCCGTCGAGGGCCACGGCGCCGACCGTCCGGGCGACCCGCACGCGCTCCTCCGTCGGGCCGCCGCCAGATCCAGCCCTGCCCGGCTCGAGGCCGACCGAGACGCTCATGAGCCGTGAACGGCTCTCGAAGAGCCTGTACGGCAGTCTCGGCCAGCCCGGCAGAGGCATCTGGCACGACCTGCAAGCTGTGCGTCGGGCCTGTCGCGAGCTCGTCCCGGCGTTGCCTACGTCCGATCGTCCAACTGACGCCGCCGTCCCCCCCTCTCGCCCGCACGATCTGTTGCCGCTCCGCTCCGCCCTCCCCAGCGTGCGCCGTACTACCTTTCGGACTGGACAGACGCCTACAACTACCGCGTCATACCGGCGACGGCCTACGTCTTCTTCTCAAACGTCCTGGTCCGTCCTCGGCTCTTCCGCCTCTGCCCGTGCACTGCGCAGTCCCGCGCGAGACTGACGAGCTCGTCGCCTTGCTTCCACCGCAGCCGGGGATCGCCTTCTCGCTCGACCTCATAGAGACGACTGGCCAGTACGGCGTCAACGAGGTTTTGCTTTCGAGTGCGTCGTCGTTCTGAAACAAGAGCCGCCAGATCAAGGCAGGAGTTGTCGGACTGACCACTCGGTCGTCGCCACCGACCCTCCGTCCCCCAGCCTTCCTTGCCGCCGCCACATTCAGCATATTCGGCTGCCAGCCGCTATGCATCGCCGGCGTCACCGGTTCGTCGCCGTGTACGGAACGCAAGCCGCCTGTCGTGTCGCTCACAGACCCCCTTTGCGCCGATCCTCCAGGCCCCATCACCGTCTTCAACAAGACCATCTACGACATCATTGAAGGTCGACCAGATGCGCCCATCTACCTCCATTTCATCGGGTCCGTCCTTTTTTTCTCGCTGCACACTTGTCAAGAGGCGCGCTGGGCTGACGGGTTCCCTTCCTTCCTTCTCCAGCTGGGTCTACCTCTGGGCGGCCATCATGCACGTCGTGTTTGCCGTCTTTTCAGGCTGCAACTTCCTCAAATACGTCACCAAGTTTCCGTGCGAGACGTTTGGCTTCTATGTCAGGTGCGCCTTCTTGCCGCCCGTCCGCCGTGCGCTGCCTCGTGCGCTGACACCTGTGGCCACCCGACCCGGGTCCTCAGCTGGGTCTACATCCAGTACGGCATCCAGGTCCTCACCCGCCAGTTTGGCCTCCCGACGCCTTCCATCTACCTCTCAATACTTCTCGCCATCCTCACGCTCGTCGTCGGCCACGTTCTCACGATCGTCTCGACCTTGCCCTACTTTCACCGCCACGTCCGGCGCTTCATCGCCGACTACGGCATGCCGATCGCCGTCATCGCTTGCTCGGGCCTCGCCTACTGGGGCCGCTTCCACGAGTCGATCGACATCGACGACTCCCGCCTGCCGATCCAGGCGGCGTACACGGCCGCCAACGGCCGGAGCTGGGTCGTCCCGTTCTGGGAGCTCTCGGGCAAGTGGGTCGGCATCGCCTTTCCCTTTGGCTTTGTCCTCTTCATCGTGCGTTTAAGCTTTCTAGAAAACCTTGGATCGTCATTTCGATGATTTCCGACCGCTCCTGCGTCCCTTAGCTCTTTGCCTTCGACCACAACGTCTCGGCCCTCATTGCCCAAGGGTCTGAATTTCCGCTCGTCAAACCGCCGGGCTTCCACTGGGACTTTCTCCTGCTCGGCATCCTCACCTTCATCTCGGGCCTGATCGGCATCCCTGCGCCCAACGGTCTCATCCCGCAAGGTGCGGCTCTCTTTCGGATGCCCGGCCCACCGCGCGCACGCTGGCTGAATTGCGCTGGACTGCGCTGAACTGCGCTGCGCGCCGTGGCTTCAATCAGCCCCGATGCACACTCAGTCGCTCGTCGTGATGGGCTTCGGAACCGACAAGAAAAACGACGTCGAGTACCAGCAGACGCAGACGTCTACTTCGACCGCCGTCGGCACCGCCCTCGGCAGCCCCGTCGGCGGGCTTGGGGGCGAGACAAAGGACGAGGCCGATGGCGCGCTGCAGTCGAGAGGCGTCGAGCGGCCGATCGCCGTCGTCGAGCAGCGCGTGTCGAACCTCTTGCAGGGCGCAGCCTGTCTCGTCATGATGACAGGACCCTTCCTCAAGCTGCTGCACTGGGTGCCCAAGGGCGTCCTGGCCGGTCTTTTCGTGCGTCCAAATCAGCCTCTGCCGCCTGCTCTCCTTCGCTCGCGTCAGCTGACCGAATTTGCCCGCGCGACCTATCACTGCAGTGGCTGATGGGCTCGGGCGCGCTTGCCAGCTCGGGTGTGACGGCCTTGATCCTCTTCCTTATTAAGGACCGAAGCCTAACCGACCGCGACGAACCCCTGCGGCGGGTGCGCAAGAGCCGTGTTTGGACGTGGCTCGCTCTGGAGCTCGTCGGCTTTGCTGCAACCTTTGTACGTCACCCCTTCCTCCTGTGCACGCTTGGCTCTGCTCTAATTTGCTTTTATTTCGTGCTCGGACAGGCGATCACGCAGACGAAGGGCGCGATCGGCTTTCCCATCGTCGTGCGTTCCCTCTCCTGCGCTGTCTTCTACGCCGCACCTGTAGCCGCACCACTGACCATTGACGTCTCTTGACGCCCGCTTTCCGCCTCGCAGATTTCTCTTCTTATACCCGTACGCATCTGGATCGTCCCGCGGATGTCGTTCAAGGCCGATGAGCTTGAGATCCTCGACGGGCCGGTTGCGGCCCCGTTCAGCCTGGCCTCGGTCGGTGGAACGCTCTGATCGGCCCTCTCTCTCGAGACTCCGATACCTGTATCAAATAGTCCTTATAGAGTATTATCGCGACGACCCACTCGAGCCTTTGGTCGTCGCCTAAGCGCTGTCTTAACAAAGAGTTTGGCTCGCACATGTCGACCGCAGGCCGGCGCGTGCGCGCTGGTGTTTGCTGCGCGCCGCCGAGTGTCGGCGCAAGGTCAACACGCGCGCGCGTCGTCGAAGCTCCCCCGTCCTCCCCTTCGACCTAATCGACCACCGCCCACAGTCCCTCTCCGTCCCCCTCGACCCTATACCTCGCAGCCGACGACCTCGTCCGACAGCTTGCTCAGGCCTCGCCGTCATGTCGTTCAACCTCCAGGAGGCTGTCCTGACGCTCCAGGACCCCGAGGACGGCATCCTCATCGACGATGAGCTCGACGTGCCGTCGCTCGGCGAGCGTGCCGTCGAGGAGTACCTCGAGCGTGCGTCGCCGTCTCCGAGCCCCATTCGGTCTCCAAGCAGCCCCTGCTGACAGACCAAGCTGCTTCTGGACGCCCGGCAGGTGCCATCGACGTCGTCATCAGCCAACCGTCTGCGATATCCGACCCGCAGACCTTCGACGTCTTTCAGAGCCTGCTCAAGTCAGTCTTCCCCGACCGCTCACTCAGCTGTTGGCTCAACACTGGCCTGATCATGCCCTCCCTCCTCTCTCAAGATATCAGCCTTCGCTATCGCTTGCTGTCCAGTCGAAGCTCATCGACACCCTCTTGTCGGCTCTGCAGGCCGAGATCGACCAGTCGTCGCGCTCGCAGCTGTCCGACGACCCGTCGTCCCACCTCGCGCACAAGGAGCCGCTGGAGCGCTATGCCTTCCTCATCCAGTGGTTCATTGCCGGCGCCGAGCGGGCCGCGACAAAGGGCGAGGGCGACGTCGGGCCCGCCGCCAAGAAGGGAAAGGGCGGGGCCAAGCCCAAGAAGGCTCCCGCCGGCGGTCGCAAGGGCGACTGGGTCTGGGAGCAGGCCATCCCCGGCGTGCTCAAGGACCTCGGCAAGGCGCTCAAGCTCAAGACCGACCGCATCTGGACCACGACGCAGGAGCGCGACACCTTCATCAAGTGCGCGAGCGAGCCGTCGCCCCCGTCTGCGCGAGCGAGCCGACGACCCTGAGCTGACCCGACGTGCCGCGCGCCCGTGCCAGCTGTTTCACCCGGCCCGCCTACCAGATCGCCGAAAACGAGGCCTACATGAAGGTGCCCGACATCAAGATGAATGTGTACCGAATCGTCTGCTATTCTGTCAAGTACCACGGCCACACATTTGGTCCGTCGTCCTCTCGAGAACGTGATAGCAAAGGCGGCGCTCCCTTCTCGGCTGACCTTCCCGAGTGCGCTTCGCAGGCGCTCAGACGAGCATCATCCAGAGCCTCCAGTACTTTGAGCACCTGTCTGAGCCTATGGCTGAGCTACTGTCAATTCTCTCGCGCGAATTCGACTACAACCAGCTCACCGAGGACGTCCTTCGGTGCGTCCCCAGCCTGCCGCCCTCTGCGCGGTCGACCGAGCTGACGCCAACCATCGGACGGCCTTCGCTCACAGCGAGATCTCGCAGAAGGACTTCAACGCGCAGGACACCAAGGGACCGCGGTCGTTCTCGCGCTTCCTGCTCAAGATCACCGAGCTCTCGCCGCGGGTCGTCCTCAAGCAGATCAGTCTGCTGCTGACGCACCTGGACAGCGAGGTGCGCCGTCCCTCAGCCTGTCCCACCAGATCGTCCGGCTGACCGCGATGGCTCCCTCCAGTCGTACCCGATGCGTCAAGCGATGATCGAGATCATCGGTATCCTGGTCCGCCACCTCTGCCTGACCGAGGACGAGTCGGACGAGGCCATCAAACTCAAGCAGATCACCAACTTCTGGGACCTCATCTTTACGCGCTTTCTCGACACCAACAGCTGGGTCCGGCAGAAAGTCCTCCAGACGGCCACAAAGCTGCTCGAGTGCGTCTGTTATGGTGCCGCGCACAGCTTTCGTCAGACCAAATGCTGACATCTATCTGTCCTGCCCCCCCCCCTTCCCTCCGCAGCATGGACAAGGTCAAGTTCACCACGCAGCGCGTGCGACTGACAGAGCTCGCGATCCGGCACCTCGAAGACAAGTCGGCCACCGTCCGGCGACATGCCATCGCCCTCATCAACAAGCTCATCGTCACGCATCCCTTCAGCATGCACGGCGGCTCGCTCAATCTCGGCGAGTGGGAGGAGCGTTACCTCGTCGCCAAGGCTCAGCTCGGCGAGCTGGAGAAGAAGGAGCGCGAGAACGCCCCCCAGGGCTTGGAGGCGATGGAACGCGAGGACGAGGACGAGGATGAGGAGGAGGACGAAGCCGAGGCGGACGAAGAGGACGAGGATGAGGCCGAGGAGGATGAAGAGGACGCCTCAGAGGACGGCAACGGTGCGCCCCAGACGACCAAGAAGCGAAGGACGACAAAGATCAAGAAGGAGAAGGCTGCAGCGGCCGTCGTACCGCCGTCGGGCGAGGGCGTCGACCCTCGGCTGCTCGGCTCAGCCCGCATGTTTGTCAAGTACCACGAGGACGCGCTGCGCCTGATCCGTCAGATTGAGGGCGCGATCCCTAAGATCAACGAACTCCTTGTCTCGACCGGCCGGGCCGAGGTACTCGAGGCCATGGACTTCTTCAAGATCGCCTGGGAGTACCGCTTCGAGTCGGCCAAGGTGCGTGACGCCCCGGTAGGCATGGAGCGGGAGACCTTGCGCTAAGGCGCGCCTAACCTCTCTCTCTTTCCAGATCGGCCTCAAATCGATGCTCCACCTTATCTGGACGAAGGACAACAATGCCGTTGGCGAGGACGGCAAGGAGCTCAAGGGCATCCGTGCGCGCGTCATCGAGTGCTACAAGGCGCTCTTCTACGAGCCGCTGCCCGACCCGGAGATGACGGCCAAGGCGCAGGTCGCCCGCATCGCAAAGAACATGATTGAGTACGTCGCGCGAGGTCGCGCCTCCCTCCGCTGGATGCAGCGCTGAACCTCCTACGTCCCTCAAGGCAAACCTACGGCACCACCCTCGCAGAGCTGACCTCGCTCGAGGAGCTCATGCGGACCATGATGGTCGAGGAGACCATCCACCCGGACATCATCGCCAAGCTCTGGCAGGCCTACAGTGCGCACCATGCTGCCCATCGATCTCCTCGCGAAACGCGCTGACTGACGAGCGCTCGCCCCCAATCGCACGCAGGCTCCGAGAAGGACCTCCCACGCCAGCAGCGCCGCGGTGCCATCATCATCCTCGGCATGCTCGCTGTCGCCAAGCGCTCTGTTGTCACCGAACGGCTCGATGCGCTCCTCAAGATTGGTCTCGGCCCTTGGGGCAAGGTCGGTCTCGTATGCGATCGTGCCCTGCGGTAACCGATACGTTGCTGAAGCTGTCGCCCACCCTCCAGGCCGACCTCATCTTGGCTCGCTACACCTGCATCGCCTTGCAGCGCGTCGGTGGCAGCGCCAAGAAGGTCAAGGGCTCGCTCGAGGACAAGACGACGCGGCTGCCGATGTCGCACCCGATCTTCAGCCGACTCGAGGAGATGATCAAGACGCCGGCCTCGTCATTGCAGTGGTCCGTTTTGATCTGCTTCCCGGCCGGCAGGCTGTCGAGTCTGACGCAGCTTTGTCGTCGTCGTCTCGCAGGTTCGGCATGGCCGAGCAGGCGCTCAACGCCATCTACCTCCTCGGCGAGCAGCCCGATGTCCTCGCGGGCACGCTCATCAAGGATTTCACCGTCCGCACCTTTGACGCGGCCAACCCGGACCAGGTTGCTGATCGCATCGAGGGTCTCACCCTCGAGGCGCGCGACACCGCAGAGCGCGCGCCAGAGCAAGACCCGGACGCCTCGATGAGCGTGGACGTCAAGCCGGCCGACGACGGCGAGGGCCAGGGCCTCAAGAAGTCGTCGTCGATGCGCTCGCTCGCAGGGTCCGAACTAGTCAGCTCGTTTGAGCTCGGGCAGCTCATCTTTGTCGTCGGTCATGTCGCCATCAAGCAGATCGTCTACCTCGAGATTGTCGAGCGCGAGCTCAAGCGCCGCAAGGAGCAGCAGGCTGCCGCCAGTGCGTTGAGCTGCGTCTATGGTGAGCGAGCACACGCCCTACAATCGCTGATCCTTGGTTGTAACCCCTTTTACCCGGGCACCCCCAGCCAAAGCTGCAAACAGGAGCAAGGACGCAAACGATCTCGACCAGGTCTCGGGCAATGCCGAAGACGACATTGGCGACAACATGGCCTTCATCCGCGAGTCTGAGCTGCTCTTCGGCGAGGGCTCGCTGCTCGCCGTCTACGGGCCGCTCATATCAGACGTCTGCGCAAGTCCGGTCCGGTACAAGGATCCGGTGCTTCGAAGCGCGGCCGTCCTCGCCCTGTCGAAGCTCATGTGCGTCTCGGGCCAGTTCTGCGAGTCGCAGCTGCCGCTGCTGTTCCGCATCTCGGAGACGGCAACCGATCCGGCCATCCGAAGCAATATCGTCATTGCGCTCGGCGACATCGCCGTCTCGTTCAGCAACATGATCGACGAAAACAGGTCCGTTCGCCGGAGCCTTTCCGCGATCCGAGAAGCCGCCAGAGGACTAATGAGTTGCTCCGTTGTCGCCCGTCTCCAGCGACCGGCTCTACCAGGGCCTCGACGATCCCGACCAGCACGTCAAGAAGAACACGCTGATGGTCCTCACCCATCTTATCCTCAACGGCATGATCAAGGTCAAGGGCCAGCTCGGCGAGATGGCCAAGTGCATCGAGGACCCGGACCCGCGAATCTGCGACCTCGCCCGGCTCTTCTTCAAGGAACTCTCGACGAAGGAGAACGCGCTCTACAACAACCTCCAGGACGTCATCAGCCATCTGTCGGTCGGTGACCACGCGGTCGACGAGGAGACGTTCGAGAAGACCATGCGTTACATCTTTACGTTCATCGAAAAGGTCCGTCGCCCGGCTCACCGTGGTTGTTTCGCGGCTGCCAGCGAGGTGCTGATGATTCGGACCGACCGTCGACGTTCAACTCCACAGGAGAAGCAGGCCGAGTCAATCATCGAGAAGCTTTGCCAGCGCTTCCGGCTGGCGACCGACGAGCGCCAGTGGCGCGACATCGCCTTCTGCCTCTCACTCTTGCCGTACAAGTCGGAGCGGTCGATGAAGAAGCTCATCGAGGGGTACGTGCCGAATCGGCGCGACAGCTCCGCTGCCATTATGCGGCCCGCTGAAAGCAGCTTGCCCCTTGCCATCGCAGACTGCCCTTCTACCAGGACAAGCTCTACGAGGAGAAGGTCTTCAAGCGCTTTGCCGAGATCCTTTCCAAGGCGCGCAGCAACAAGCAGGCCATTAAGCCCGACGCCGAGCTCAACGAATTTGAGACGGTACGGATCCTGTTCCCACGGCGTGTCGACCGGAGCGGCCGCGTGCTGACTATCTCTGGCCTTTGACCTCAGATCCTCGAGAACCACAAGAAAAGCGGCGAAGAGGGCCAGGAACTGGACGCTGCCGTCGCAAAGACGGCCCAGGCGGCGACGCGACGCAAGGCAGCGACGGGCGGCAAGAAGGCGGCACCAGCCAAGCGCGCAAGTACGTCGTCGACTTCCTTCGTTCTTTCCGCACCCGTTGTCTTGACGAGAGCTCTGCTGATGCGAAGCCGGTTTCTCGCTGCAGCCCGCAACCGTCGCGCCGTGCGGAGCGACGACGACGACGACGACGACGAGCTCGCCGCCCCCGTCGTCTCGCCGCGCAAGAAGTCGAGTGCGTGCTTTCAATCTGGGCTCCGGCTGCTCCTGGCGCTGTTCCTCGTTGCTGACGTCTGTCGTTCTGTCGGCGTTCCAGCTCGCGCAAGGGGCAAGCGGGTGGTCGAGAGCTCTGACGAGGACGCAAGCGAATGAGCGCGAGAACTCAAGCCCGGCTCTACCCCCTCACGCCTTTGCGGACCCTCGTCGATGTCACCTCCTATATCCTTGTCATCTCGCTCAGGCCCTCTGGGTGCTCCCGTCGGAAACGCCTCCTGACAGCCACGGCGTTGCGACCTGAGCCCTCGCTGAGCCAGCGCAGCGGCTGGCGGGATCTCCGTTCCAGCCACGCGAAGGCCTGCCCCGCTTGCATCGTCCGCGGGTCAGCCGCCGCCGCCGCCGTCCCCGCTGCTTGCTAAGGCTGAGTGAGAGCGAAAGGCTTCGGAACGGCCAGGCAGCCAGCAGCCGGCATCAAGGTTGAGGCCTGCCCCGAGCGAGGCCTGGGCCTCGGTTGATTCGGGCTTATTTAGAGCCGGGCACGCTGCCCGGCCGCCCTGGTCAAAGGAGCTTCCGCCGCTCGCCGTCGACCGTCGGCAGAGGCGCAGCGACCGGCCGGGTTCAGTCCCCGACCTTGGCCACCGGCCCACCTCTGCCGAGAGGGCCCTCCTCGCAGTCCTTTGCTTCAAAGAAGATGGACGGGCCCGAAGCCCCTGACCGACCACGCCACGACCTTCTCCCCATTCTCGACGGCACTCGCGTCCTCTCGCCTCTCTGAAGCCGGCTCAGCTCTCCAACGAGCATCTGCCCACCCCTCTCCTCCTCCTCGACCGGCCGACCCAACAGCGACTCGGTGCTAGACCGAATGTCGACGGACGACTTCAACTATATCTCCAGCGGACGGCTAGCCTCGCCAGCTCAAGGCAGAGAGTTGACGACGGCTGTCAACCCGCGGCGCGCTCGTCGGTCCCGCCTCACGACGGGCGACGCGAGCAAACACGACGGCCAGCTAGAGCAACTCGAGGAGCGGATCATCACCTGGCTGGGGTCGAGCGGGAACCTGCCTGGTGAGCTTGGCCAGGTTTCATGGCCATTCGCAGGGGTCGCCAGTGAATCCGTTGGCTGATCCGGACCCGGCCTTATCGTGCAGTAGCCGAGCCCGTGAGGAAACGTCGTTCAGGGGACGGCGTCCGAGCAGACGCGTTCCTGCGACGGTCGCCAGAGCCGGGGCCCATCCCGCCGTCGCTCAAGGACTCGGCCTATCTCAAGCCGGACGACTCGACGTTTCACCGGCGTGTCCGGATCGACGGAGTCGGTCGCTCCAAGACGCGCCCAGCAGCGGTGCCGGTCACGCACGTCGTCCTGGCCGGCAACAACGTCGTACCGGACACCGACGTCGCCTGTCTGCGCTGCACGAGCGGTCACGAGCCTCGCAGTGGCTTCTCGCGTCCACCGTCGTTCCCCATCCGCAAGCCGAGCGTCTCCTCTACGCTCAGTACCTCGTCGGCCGACGGGGATAGCTCGGATCCTTCCGAGCTCCCTACAACGCCCCCTCTAGCCTGGGGCTTTTCGGTCGACGAAGACTGGACGCCGCCTAATCCGAGCCTTTGCGGCGCAAGCCTAAACCAGTCGACTGTCTCCCGCAGGGCGCATTCAGTTCGCATAGTCGACACGGACCTCAGCCAAAGGCCATCGTCCCAACGTTGCCTCGGCACCTGAGGCTCCTGATGTTCAGCGCGCGCCAACTTGGCGCCGTCCTCTCTCTTTCTCTCCACGAACCCATCAGGCCTTTACCTCCGCCGCACACGATCTACTCTTGGGCCTCTCGATCTCTCACAAGTCTCTTGCCAATCAGGCGACGTCTGTCCTTTGCCAGCAATCGGCTACGAGACGGAGAGAGTCACTCGGTGGCCAGGGATTGCGCGGCGCCTGTCTGTCAGGGCCGACGGCCGCCTCCGATGCAGCCGAGCCGCCTCTCGTTGCCCTCGTCTCATTGACGTCGCCTCGCGCCGGCTAACTCTCTCGTCGGTCGAGGACAGCGACTGACTGGCAGAAAGCTGAGCCGGATCGAGGGCAGAAGGTTCATGGAGATACAGTTCCTGACCGGCGCGGACCGCCGAGGCGTCTAGCGGAAGGCGTTGCCGGCCTTGATGAAGATGCGGAAAATCGCCCCGACGCCGGCCAAGTAGGAGACCGACCGCAGGTGGGCGAGCTTGCCGTCCGAGATCGAGATGTACAGGATGTTGTAGACGACGCGCGAGCCGAGGTAGATGGCGGCGAACGAGTTGAGCGTGTCGACCGGGAGGCGGGCGACGTTGCCGGCGAGCTGGCGAGGGGCGATGCAACGAGCAGAGACAGACGGTCAGCAAGGGGCTCAAAGGGGGCGGCGCCGCCGAGCCAGCTTTCCGATGATGCGACCGTACGATGGCGACGGCAAAGAGGGCAAGGTTCTCTGTAGACAAAGAGCTCGGCGAGGGTCAGTTGATGAGCGCCCGCTGGCAGCCGGCCGAGAGACGACGCGGCAGGGAGGTCAGGAGGTCGCACCAAAGCCGTTCTGCTGGGCCGACTCGGCCCGGAGGTACTTGGCCTCGCTGGCGGTATGCGTCTTCTTGTGCGAGATGTCGGCGACCTCCTGGCGCGGCTTCGCATTGTCCCACTGCGGGCGAGATCGGATCGAGCCAGGTGCGAGGCCGTGTGAGCCGCCACGCCGGGTGCCAGGCAAGCGGACAAGCAGCGACTGACCTTGTTGGCGCCTCCGATCCGGGACGAGTCGAACAGCGAGACGGCGTAGAAGTGAGGAGCGATCGCCACCGCCCAAGCGACAGGGATGGCGTAGAACGAGTAGTTGGACGTGCCGAGAAGGGACGACATGGCTGGAAGCTGCGAAAGAGGTGGTTGGGGCTGGAAGTGAGAGGCGGGGTGGGCGGGCGGGCACGTCGGCAGGAGATTTCGAGTAAGCTGGTGGTGAGCAGGAGAAAGGCACATCACAGAGGTAGGAGCGTCGCCCCTTCCTGGTGCGGGGGACGGCGACAGGGCGGAAGCTGTACCCATCCCGATTCGATGACGTTTGAGAAGGCGTTTGCTACACGCGGCGGCGGCGGGAACAGCCCGGGCCGGCATCGACCCCACGAGCTGGGCCGCCGACGCGGGTACTTAACGTCCTCCGCCTGTTTATCGCTAGAAAGCCCACGGCCGAGCGAGCAACGCAGGAAGCGGAACGAGTGCCTGATCAAGAAGCGGATCATGGTAGAACGAGGAGGTGAGGAGTAACTGTATAACCGGCGAGGCAACCGCTCTCCTCACGCCGCCTTGCGCGTGACCGTCGCCTGAATGAGGCCGCTTGGACTCGACACAGGCTCAAAGACCTCGACACCGCCGGCACGACCCTTGCCGTTCTCGAGGCCAAACGCGCCGAGGTTGATGGGCCTAGGGAGGAGGGGGGAGGGGTTAGCGACGAGACGTCGCATGCGGCTGAGAGAGGTGCAGCAGAGAGATCGGCGCACATATAATGCACGTTCGGCAGCGAGTACGAGACATCCTTGACGGGCGGGGCGGCCCGCAGGATTGACTGGGCTGCGAGGTAGAGGGTGGCCTGAGGAGGAGGAAGCGTCCAGCGTGTCAGCGGCTGGGGACAGCAGGATCGTCAGCCATCGGCCGCACCTGGACGGAAGCCGAGTCGTGCGTCGCAAACGTCTCGAGGGTGACCTTGCGCGCCGCCTGATAGGTCTTCTCAAAGCCGACGGCCTGGTTGATCTCGCCGAGCCTGTCGACGCCGAGCGGAATGTTGGGCGGGAGCGGGATCGTGTACTCGCACGTAACCGAGGTCGAGAAGATGCGGTCGTCGACCTCTGTATGCGAGCGAGCGAGCAAGCATTCGTCGGTTAGCTGCCGATATCTTGCTTCAGCCCGCTGAGAGGTAGGGTCGCACCAGGCAGCGTCGTGTTCTCGTCCCGCCAGAATCCGTTGAAGGCGCTACCAGCCGTCTTCATGACGACGAGGTCCTTGAGGCCGCTCGAGAGCGTCGCCGTCGGCGGACCTCCGGCGGCATCCTTCGAGACGACGACCGCGACGACGCGCTTCTCCTCGCCGTCGCGCAGGAACGAGTGGGGGTGGGCGCCAATTCCGTCGACCTGAAGGTGAAACGAGCCGGTCGGCGGTGTGTCAGGGAGGTGAGCGCATTCTCGGGCGCAGGTCCTGATGGCAGATGGTCCCGCACATCGATCCGAGACCACTTGAGCGATGTGACCTTGACATGAGCCTTGCTGATGTGGTCGTACCGGCTGGTGAAGTGCAGGCCGAGATGCAGCGCAAAGAGCTCAGGCCTGCGACGGCCATCGGTTCGATGTCAGTAATGCGCACGCATGGTCGCGTGCGAAATGGATCGGCCCCTGCACTGACGTAAGAACATGCGGGCTCGTCTTTGCGAAGATGTAGACGGTGTTCTTGACTGGGGGAGGGAGGCACGGGGGCGACCGTCAGCACATGTCTGGAGCAGGGCGCAGGTGCGTGCGCAGCCAGCTCAGGCACCGGAGACCAAGGAGGAGGGGGGCCTCGCCAGCACATACCCGTGTCGGTCGGGACGACGCGCGCGTTGTCGGCGGCGGTGAAGGACTCTGCAAAGTCGCCTTCGAGCAGGGCTTGGACGACGTATTCGACGACTGGCGAGCCCCGACAGACGGACGGCGATGCGAGCGCGATGGCGGTATCAGCAGGCGAGCTCGGAAGCGGCGAGAACGCGAGGCTGGACGACTGACCCTCCTGCTTGCCGGGCTGGCCTTCCTCGGTCGCCGGGTGTCGGACGACCCGGCAGACGCGCACGAGGTCCTTGCCGTAGCGGGCTGAGGTGAGCTCGCCGAGATCCTCGTCGTCGCCGGCGTTGTGTCGGAGGGAGGCCATCGGCGCGAGGTGAGGCGGGCGCGGGAGGGGGAGCTTGCAGTGGTCGACAAAGGGTAGCGGCGGCGAAGGGAGAGATGCAGGAACACGGCAAGAGGATGTTGGTAGTAGGCAGGGAAGTGTCGGTCGAGGGCGAGATGGCCAGGAGAGGGCAGGGCCCGACCGAGGCGAGGGCAAGGACAGACCGATAAGCCGGCCGGCCGGGTTTGGCCGTCGTCCGCGCCGGCGGAGGAGCAGGCACCAGGCGACGGCCGACATGGGCGGGCCCTCGACGGTCACCCCCCTCGTTCGCCCTCCAGTTCGTCAACCCGTCTGATTGCTGATAGCGCCCTGACGGTCCTGACTTGCCTGCGGACACACACCGCGGACGCCTCTCCAGCGGGAGTTCAACGTTGCTGCCAGCCTTCACCTCGCTCATCGGTCGCAGACGCTGGCGGCCTCGTTTGCGGGGCGACGCGTCGGTCCCTCTGCCGGTCGGCGGCCCCCAAACGCCCTGCCCCGGTCTGTCACGCCACGCTGATCTCGCCCCCCCTTCTCTCTCGCCGACCCCTTTTTGATGTTAGCGCGTCGTGACAGGAGAGGAGCTAACAGCAGAGGCTAAAGAGAGAGAGAGGGGGGGGGGGCGAGGGGAGGCAGAAAAGGCCACGTCCGAGGCCTAGTCGCTGCCCGCTTGACGACCACCTCTCGTTCTCTCTTCCCAGCCCGATTCAGGTGAGTCGGCCGCTCTCTACCCTCGCGATGGCTCCTCGGGGCGTGCTATGCTAGGTGCAGCAGCTCGACGGCCGCTGACCTCGACCCCTGCTCCGGCTCGCCTCCAAGCATGCTCGGCCCTGCCATGACCGCCCTCCTCCTGCTCGCACCCCTCGCCGCCCGGGCCCAAGTGACGGCGACCGGACCCAACGGCCCGACCAACCCTTCTGCGCCCGGCCTCGGTGCACACAATCAGACCTCGGAATCGCGACTGGTCAGCCTCAATTCTGTCGAGGACTTCTGCCTGTTTGCGCCCTCGATGCCGAACTCGGCGATCGGCAACGTCGAGGCCGAGGTCGTCGCCTGGTGCACGAAGGAGCGCAACGGCGCCCGTCTTATCCCCGACGGGTGCGTTCCCTTCGCAGATCTAGAGGGCCGCGGCTCGCCCATCAGGAGACTGACCCTCTGTGGGCCGCCTCCTCCCAACGCAGAGCCATCACCGCCGCGCACTTTGTCAAGACGCCGCTTTACGTCCAAGTCCAAGGCCGAGGCGATCTGACGAAGCTCAACATCGCTGCCGGCGACGATGGAGGAGAGCTCGACCCCCACGGCGCCGAGAACCTCGGCAACCCGATTGGCGGCAACGTCACCTCAAACGTCTCGGGCGCCGACGTCTTCTACGAGGAGTGGATGTCGTTCATGTCCTTCGGTGCGGTCTGCTCTGTTCAGTTTCTTTACCGCCTCCCAGACCGGCTGACCTTCTACTCTTCTTCGCTCTCACAGACCAGTTCTGCCTCCGCATCTGCACCGCCGAGAACGGCGACATCTCCGCTGCCCTTCAGTGCCAGGTGCGGCCGCTTTCGACCAGCTACACGACTCGCTCGTCTCTGACACACGCCTTTGCATCGCTCCTCCCCAGCACGAGCTCGACCTCATGGGCTGCCAGTTTATCATGCCCGGTGATTACACCGACAACTCGTTCACCTCGTGCGAAGGAGAGGCCGCGATCGCACCGGGCCTCTACCCCCAGCCCGACGGCTCGACCAGCACCTTCAAGCAGCTGTACACCGGCACCGCCGCCGACGGCGCTCCCTACACGATTGGCGACAGCGCGACGCCATCGGCGCCGTTTTCGACCCCTGCCACGTCCAACTGCCGTTCGTCTCTGCGCTTTGTCTTGGCAGCCTGGCAGCGAGGTCTTCGTCTGACTTTCTTGCCACCCATTCGACCTGGCAGAGACCGTCTCGTCCATCTCGAACGGCGTGACCAATCTCGCCGTCGCGGGCGCTGCGTCTGTCACGGGCGCCGCCGCCTCCGGTGCGGCATCGGGCAGCGCCAGTCAGTCTGGCCTGCGTCCCTCGCAAACGTCTCCGGCCGTGCCTGCCGGCTCATCGGCCGGAAGCTCCGCGACGTCGGCCGGCGGCGGTACGTCGGCTGCCGAGCCTCGCTGGGTCATCAGCAGGGAGCTCGAGGTCGTCGTGGCCGCCGTGAGCGCGCTGTTTGCCGGCGGCGTCGGCGTCGGTGCCCTCATGCTCTGAAGCTCCCTCCGATCGCGAACCTGGCCTATTCCCTGGACTATTTTCTCCCTTCACCATGTAGCGCTAGCTCCCCTCTCCTTCCTCCCTCCTTGCTGCCGTGCCGATGAGAAGGTGCAAGCAACGTTTCCATCGTAGGAAGAGAGGGTATAGAGGGGGAGAGGCGACGAGGGGGTATCGGGACGCATGACCCGGGGGGCGGGCGAGGGGTATCAGTCGAGCGGGCGAGATAGGCGGAGGCGGTGGTCGTCAGGTCGTTAAGCGGGAAGGTTGGGCGAGCTCGGCTCAGGCGGTGAGAGCTGCTGGGGAGGGAGACGTAGGAGCTGCGACGGAGAGCTTCGAGTAGAAGATGTAGAGCAGGGCTGGTACGGTGTCATGTGTCGGACCCGTCAGTAAGTCTGGGAGCAGGCCAACGGCGAAGAGGAAAAGCGTCACGCACAGAGGGTGATGAGGATCTTGGCGAACGTCTTGAACCGCAGAATCGTCTCTGACTCGCGCCCCGTGGATGGGGCGTCCGCCGGCCGGCCCTTGCGCCCCCGCAGGCGGCGGACGACGCGACCGAGCCGCGCCCTGATCGGCCTTGCCGGCGGGTCAAACGTCGACGACGACTCGGTCTTGGATAGCGTGATCGCTTCGCGGTACGACGCGACGCACATCTCCATGGCCTCGTGCCAGGTCCGGCCTTTTGTCCCTCGGCTCGCTCGCTCGCCCATGGCGCGCCGCCGGGGCTCGTCGACGAGCAGCTGGGCCAAGATCTCGGCGTAGTCGCGCGATGCCTTGAGGAAGAAGGTCGATCGCGTCGATTTAAGCGCCATCGGCCAGTCGCGGGCGCCCTGTGGCAGGGGCAGGAGTGTGCCGGTCGAGGGGGAGACGAGATCGCGTGTGCCTTCGGCATCGAGACCGGCTACGGGCAGCCCAGAGGCCAACGCCTCGAGCACGACTTGACCTGCGCGATGCACGACAAGACGTCAGCCAATGCCGATGGACAGAGCTGCGCGGAGCCAAGCAGCGACGCACCAAAGGTCTCGGTGAAGCTCGGGAACGCAAACAGGTCCGCGCTCGCGTAGCACTCGGCTAGCCCGCCGCCGGTCTGATGGCCCATGAAGACGGCGTCGATGCCGTTCTGGCCGCAGAAGGCCTCGAGCTCGAGCCTGGCCGGACCGTCGCCGACAAAGACGAGGACGGGCACGGGTGTCGCCAGAGGGAGAAGGCTCGGCAAGTGGACGAACGCGTGCAGCAGCAGCATCAGGTTCTTCTCCCACGAGCTGTGAGGCCGGCCGGCGGCCGAAAGAGGAGGCCATCAGTAGATGCCTTTGCAGGGGAAGACGACGCAGGCAGGCACCGATGGACTCACACCCGGCCAACGTAGAGCACAGCCAGTCGCGAGTCTGTGACCGACAAGCCCACGCCCTGGCCGGTGTCGGCCGCGCCAAACTCGGGACTCATCGGCGGCGTCACGAGCCCGCCGACGATCAGGGGCGACTTCGAGCCGGAGAGCAGACCCGACTGCCCGGCCTTCATCGGTCCTTGCGGCTCGACCGCCTTGATGCCCCACTGCCGTCGAAGCGATGCGCTCCTTCGCGCGGGGTTGAAGTGCGTCAGGTCGACGCCGCGCGACCAGGGGCGCGAGTGGGGGAGGGCGTGCGAGGCGAGCATGTCCTGCGTCGACTGGGACGGGCACAGGTAGAGCTTGCACCTGGCGGACGCTGTCAGCATGCTATCCGGAGTGGCTGGTGGCGATCGGGAAAAGGACGCACTTGGAATAGAGCCAGCGCTGCCAGACCCAGATGACCGGCTCGAGCCAGGGCAGACCGAAAAGGGTCGCATAGGTGGCCAGGTTGCTGCCGGAGGAGTAGATTGGCGTCAAGGTTCGTCCCGGCTCGCAGCTCACTGCGAGGGCAAGCTGAACGCACGTATGATAGCTGGCGACGACCGCTCCACGCACGCCGCCACCGATGCCGGGGCCCTTGGCGCCGACCCACTTCTCGCCGGCCCAGCCGAGCTCGATGCCCATGAGCGTCTGGCCACCGAGCCAGATCTGGAGGGACGAGCGACTCGAATCAGCAAGGCAGTCCAGCGCAGTCGCGAGTCGAAACACGTGACTCACCGGGTCGACGAGGTGGATAACGTCCGGATCCTGCCGAGGTGAGAGCCGGTCAGACCTCTCGTATGGCAGCTTCTCAAACGAACAGCCAGACGCACAAAGTCGTCGATCTCGCGCATGAACTTGGGCCGGAGAAAGTTGAGCTTGAGACCCGGATAGACGACGAGGGGGACGCCGAGCGTGCCGACGAGCGGGTGAGACGCGTAGTGCGACTGGCGGATCGCGGTCATGCAGATTCAGCCGGAGTGCCAGGGTGGAAGCCCGACGGAGGAAGAGCGTCGCGCACCATGCCGGTCTCTGGGCCGCAGAGGATGGCCTCGTGGCCCTCGCTCTCGAGATGCTCGAGCAGACGCGCCAGCGTCCGGGTCACGCCGTCGACCTTTGGCAGGAAGTTCTCTGCACGTTCGTCCGTCATGTCAGTCGAGACCAGCCCCCAGACGCAGGGCAGGAGATGGCCAGGGCGAAGGACGGACCGGTGACGATGGCGACTCGCAGCTTGGCCTGACCTCCCATGCCCTTCTCCCGTCGGAGGTCGACCTCGCCTTCCTCGATGACGGGGAGCGAGCTCGGCCCGGCCCTTGTCGCCGCCGCCGCGAGCTGTGCGAGCTCCTCCTCTTCATCGTCGTCCTCTTCGCCGTCGTCGCCCGAGAGATCGTCGTCGTCGTCATCGAGCATGAAGGGCTCGACGCTGTCGAAGCTCTGCCAGGACGCCGTCCGCCGGACGACCCGGTCACGGCCGGCGCCGAGGTCGGTCGCTGGCGAGCAGGGCGGCGTGATGGGGCCGACCGCTGACGCGGCGAAGAGACTGTAAGGGCTGGCCATCGTCTCGAGTGGGATAGTCGGCTAGCAACGCGTGCTTCTCGAGGAGAACCGAGGGGGAAGCGGTGTTGTGGGGGGCGTTGAGGAAGGGACGGCAGGGAGCCAGACAGGCGAGCAGGCCGCTGCGCGATTGCGGTGGGGAGATTGCGGCAGGTTTGGTCGAGCTGTCGGTGCGGTCGCCCTTCTTGACTGGTGACTTGGGTGGATGCGAGAGCTAGAGGGGGCGACGATCGAGCGGAGGGATGATCGTGGGTGCGTCGGGGCGGCGCTAGGGGAAGGGGGCGACTTGGAGGGAGTGGGGAGGGCTGAAGGGGCTGGAGGTCGAACGTGTCGGCCAGCCTGCCGCCGACGCGACTCTGCCTCAGGCGCGGGCGCGAATCATGGCCCACGCACATGCCTACCGATCCGAGTCGCTCAGCCTCGCTCGCTCCTGATGGCCTCGGCGGCAGCAGCGAGAGCAGATCGACAGTCATTGCAAGAGTATCTTTGAGGTCCAGTGGTGCGATGAGCGTACAGGAGAGATGCAGGTTTGGCGCGGGTGTGGGAGTGAGAGAGCAGAAGACGGAACGGAGCGAGACGTGCAGGTTAAATGCAACGAGAGGGGGGGGGGGGGACAGAGGCGTATTTAAGCAAGGAAAATCGACGGGGGAGGCGGGCATTAC
>Ga0308160_10002912_pt1 | contig 19928 bp, 19 predicted proteins | sample PhyFR1_FD_201036 | JGI IMG/M metagenome (GOLD analysis project Ga0308160, IMG submission 201036) | Phyllosphere microbial communities from UC Gill Tract Community Farm, Albany, California, United States - DLSLF.R1 | ecosystem: Host-associated > Plants > Phyllosphere > Unclassified | place: USA...
TCGGAAGGCGCTTCTTTGAGAGTTGAAATAAAAAATCGTGAGGCACGCATATCGATGAATTCTTTTTAAAAAGAGAGGGTTATAATCGACCTTAATTTTAAAGGATTAGCTGGCCGATGCATCCAATCTTTATACAAATGGGTCCGAAACAAGTGGTGCTTGGCGTTCTTCCTGTGCTTGAGAACGACACACATGCTTGAATGACACCCTGAAAAACCGTAGCGAGCGGCAGCAGTTTTGATAGGCACGCTTAGTGTGAGAAGCGCAGCTGTACTTGGGTACAGCGAGCATCGCAGATCAAAAATGCAACGCGCAGTAGGTTTGGCAGGGTGTCCGGATTTGTAGGTAAAAATTTAAGAGCGAGGCTGGCAGAAAGTTTCGAGGTGAATCATGCTCGATCGTGAAGGGTTTCGTCCCAACGTCGGCATCATCCTGCTGAACGCCAACAACGAGGTGTGGTGGGGCAAGCGGGTGCGTGAGCACTCTTGGCAATTTCCGCAAGGAGGTATCAAATACGGCGAGACGCCGGAACAGGCGATGTACCGCGAGCTCGAGGAAGAAATCGGCCTGCGCCAGGAGCACGTCAAGATCGTGGGCCGCACCCGCGACTGGCTGCGCTACGAAGTGCCGGACCATTTCATCAAGCGCGAGGTGCGCGGCCATTACCGCGGCCAGAAGCAGATCTGGTTCCTGCTGCGCATGGTGGCCCGCGACAACGACGTCAACCTCCGCCTGACGGATCATCCCGAATTCGATGCCTGGCGCTGGCACGACTACTGGGTGCCGCTGGATGTGGTGATCGAATTCAAGCGCGACGTTTACCAGCGCGCGCTGCAGGAGCTGTCGCGTTTCCTCACCTGGCCGGCAGGCGGCCAGGGCGAGCGGCGCCACAGTTCGCGCTACCTGCGCCAGCCGCATGCCTCGCGTTCGCAGGGACAGCCCGGCAACCAGCAGGGCAAGCCTGCGCCCAACGCCAGCAGCAAGGCGGTGGTGGCGGCCAGCAAGGCGATTGCCGACGCGGCCAGCAGCGCCAAGCTGATGCTGGCGCGTGACAAAGAGTGAGAATTCGTTACTGGAAGTAGCGTAGACGCAACACCTGAAAAGGCAGGCGCCGCTGATGAACAGCGCGCTTGCCTTTTTTTATACAGGAATTGATTTATCAATAAGGTTGCACAGTAGAATCGTTCGCATCGTGATTCTGCACGCCAACCGATGACACCGCTCTTCCGCCTGCTCGCTTTTGCCCTCGCCTGCACCCTGCCGTCGCTCGCCACCCAGGTCATGGCCGCCGACACCCCGGCCTGCACGCCCACCGAAATTGCAGCGGTACCGATCCGCTACGTCGGCGGCGGCCTGGCCCCGGCCATCAGCGGCGCCATCAACGGCAAGCCGGCGACCATGCTGGTCGATACCGGTGCCTTCATGATCCACCTGACGATGAACGGCGCCAACCGCCACAAACTGACGCCGCTCCCGACGCAGCGCCGCGTGCACGGCGTCGGCGGCATCTCCGAGGTGTACGTGGCGGAAGTGCGCGACTTCGCGGTCGGCCCGGCGCGCGCCTCGCGCCGCCTGGAGCTGGACATCATCGCCGAGTCGGGCGTGACCCCGGCCTTCGACGCCATCGTCGGCGCACCCTTCCTGCTGCAGATGGACCTCGAGTTCGACCTCGGCGCCAAGCGCATGCGCTTCCTGCAGGCGCGCGACTGCGGCCAGGCGCCGCTCGCCCTGTGGAAGGAAGACACGATCGTCGTGCCCTTCGAGGGCGGCACCGGACGCAATGCGAAAGTGCATTTCGCCGTGCTGGTCAACGGCCAGAAGCTGGATGCGATCGTCGACACCGGCGCCTTCCGCACGGTGATGTCGCGCGAAGCGGCCAAGCGTGCCGGCGTCGACGTCGACGCGCCCGCCGCGGCGGCGGGCGTCAGGCGCCTGGGCGAAGCCGTCGGCATCGGGCCGGACCGCGCGCCGCACTGGGGCGCCACCTTCAAGACCATCACCATCGGCAGCGAAACCATCCGCGACCCCGAACTCGGCATCATCGATGCGCAGAGCGACATGGGTACCGACCTGCTGCTGGGGCGCGACTACCTGCGCACCCACCGCGTGATGTTCGCGATGGGCCAGCGCAAGCTCTACATCGCCGCGCTCGGCGGCGACACCTTCCACCCGGACAGCGGCCTGGCGCCCTGGATACGCAGCGAAGCCGAACAGGGCAACCCGGACGTGCAATACGCGCTGTCACTGATGTACCGCGACGGCCGCGGCGTGGCACGCGATCCGGCCCAGGCCCGGGCCTGGCTCGACAAGGCGGCTGCCGGCGGCGAACCGCATGCCGGGCTGCAGGTCGGGCGCCAGCTGGTGCGTGCCGGCCAGCTCGACGACGGCATCCGCGCCATGCGCGCCGCGCTCGACCAGCTGCCGGCCGACCGCTACGGGCCGCTGTGGCTGTATCTCGCCCGGGTGCGCAACGGCGTGCCGGGCCTCGGCAAGCGCGAGCTCGAGGACAGCCTGGCGCTGCAGGGCAAGGAAGACTGGCCGCGGCCGATCGCCGACTTCTATCTCGGCAAACTGGACGAAGCCGGCCTGCTCGCCGCCGCCGGCAAGGAAGCGCCGTCCGCGCGCAGCCGCAGCTGCCAGGCCGAGACCTGGATGGCCGAATGGCACGACGCCAGGGGCGACAAGGCGCGCGCCGATGCGCTGAAGGCGAGCGCCCGCACTTATTGCACCACCCGGCCATCCGCGGCAACCAACAAGGAAACACCGACTTGATGAAGACGCTTCACCTCCTGCGCGGGCTCGGCGCAGCCGCCCTGCCCCTGCTGGCAACGTGCAGCTCGGCGTCATCGATTCGCAATCGGAATACATGCCTGATGTCCTGCTGGGCCAGGACTTCCTGCGCACCCACCACGTGCTGTTCGCCATGAGCCAGCAAAAGCTGTACGTCGCCTACGTCGGCGGCGAGATCTTCGGTCACCGGAGCGCGTCCGATGCGTGGGTGCGCGCGGAAGCCGAAGCCGGCAATGCCGATGCGCAGTTCGTGCTGGCGCAGGCCTACCTGCACGGCCGGGGGGTGGCGCAGGGCCACGCCCAGGCCATCTAGGCTGGACGCCGCGGCAGCGGACCGGGAGCGGGCGCGCTACAATGGCGCCCTTCCCGTCCGTTTTCCAACGTCCCCATCATGTTCACCCCCTCATCCAACGACGTGCGCCGCTTTTTCTGCGAAGCGCACCGCAAGCGCCGCGCCGGCGAGATCCTGACCCCGATGGATGCGATCGCCGCCGACTGGATCGACCACCATCCGGAATACCACGACGCGCTGCGCGACGCCGACGAAGCGGTCGCGCGCGACTATTCGGTCGAAGGCGGCCAGCCGAATCCCTTCCTGCACCTGTCGATGCACCTGTCGATCACCGAACAGGTCTCGATCGACCAGCCGCGCGGCATCCGCGCCGCCTTCGAGGGATTGGCCGCGCGCATCGGCGAGCATGAAGCCCATCACCAGATCATGGAATGCCTGGGCGAGATGATCTGGTCGGCGCAGCGCCACAACACCCCACCGGATACCGAGGCTTACGTGGAGTGCGTGCGCAAGCGCATCCGCTAAAAAAAATCCCCCCGCCCTTAGGTCCTCATTACTTGCGTACGACCAGGGGGCCCGGCAGGCTTTGCAGATACAGCGAAATGTCGGCCATGTCCTGGTCCGACAGCGGCTGCGCCATGCCCGCCATGATCGGGTTGTTGCGGCCGCTGATGCTCTTGTTGCCGCGCTTGTACGAGCGCAGCGCATGCGCCAGGTAGTCGGCGTGCTGGCCCGCCAGCTTCGGATAGCTCGGGTCGATCGGGGTCTTGTAGTCGGCGCCATGGCAGGACGCGCAATTGTATTTCTTGGCCAGTTCGGCGCCGCGGGTGATGTCGCCGGCGGCGATGGCGGACATGGAAACGGCGCCGCACACCAGCGCAAGGAGTAGGTTTTTCATTGTCGTCCCCGGCTTATTTGTTCGGCGTGGCCGCGGTCTGCTGCGAATAGTAGGCAGCGATGTCGGCGATGTCCTGGTCCGACAGCACTTTCGCGGTCGGCGTCATTTGCGGATGCTGGCGGTCGCCCTTCTTATAGGCTTGCAGGGCAGCTTCGATGTACCTGGCCGACTGGCCGCCGATCATGGGCACCTGGTAGACCTCGGGGAAGGCGGTCTTGTATTCGGGGATCCCGTGGCAGCCGATGCATTGTTCGATCTTGTTCGGCGCCGCTTTCGGATTGGCGACGATATCGGCGGCGCCGGCCGCGCCCGCCGTGAAACCATTCGCGGCAAGCACAAGTACAGCTAACAATTTTTTCATGGTTGGGCAATCGTAAGGTGGATCGAATACCGCACTGCACAAAAACTTAGCATTTGTACTACGACAGGCGATTCTATATGAGAACCATGGCTCAGTCTACAAAGCAACACGCGGCAGCGGGCGCCGTTTCTGGCATATACTCGATGCCATTTCCATATGACCGCCAACCGGCCCGCCCACGCCCATGCAAGCTTCCCGACGCTTCCAAGGCAGCGACAACTACGTCGCCACCGATGACCTGAAACTAGCGGTGAACGCCGCCCTCACCCTGGCCCGTCCACTCCTCATCAAGGGCGAACCCGGCACCGGCAAGACCATGCTGGCCGAGGAAGTCGCCGCCGCGCTCGACATGCCGCTGCTGCAGTGGCACATCAAGTCGACCACCAAGGCCCAGCAGGGCCTGTACGAGTACGACGCCGTCTCGCGCCTGCGCGATTCGCAGCTCGGCGACGAGCGCGTGCGCGACATCCACAACTACATCGTCAAGGGCGTGCTGTGGCAAGCCTTCACGGCGCCGGAGCCGGTGGTGCTACTGATCGACGAGATCGACAAGGCCGACATCGAATTTCCGAACGACCTGCTGCGCGAACTCGACCGCATGGAGTTCTTCGTCTACGAGACGCGCGAGATGGTGGTGGCCAAGCACCGCCCGCTGGTGATCATCACCTCCAACAACGAAAAGGAACTGCCGGACGCCTTTTTGCGCCGCTGCTTCTTCCACTACATCAAATTCCCCGATCGCGACACGATGGCCGACATCGTGAAGGTGCACTACCCGCACCTGAAGCAGGAGCTGCTGGCCGCGGCGCTGCACAGCTTTTACGAGCTGCGCGAAGTCGCGGGCCTCAAGAAAAAGCCGTCCACCTCGGAATTCCTCGACTGGCTGAAACTTCTGCTGGCCGAGGACATCCCGGCCGAGGCACTGCGCAGCCAGGACACCCGTACCGTGGTACCGCCGCTGCACGGGGCACTCCTGAAAAACGAACAGGACGTGCACCTGTTCGAGCGCCTGGTGGCGATGGCGAGGCACAACCGATGATCCGCGTCGATCCGGTCACCCTGGAATTCCGCGGCATCCGGCTCGAGCCGCTGGCCCTGCACCACGTGGACGGCCTGCGCGCCGCGGCGTCGGACGGCGAACTGTGGAAGCTGCGCATCACCTCGGTGCCGGAGCCGCACACCACCGAAGACTATATCCGCGCCGCGCTCGGCATGCCCGACCGCCTGGCCTTTGCGGTGATCGATGCGGCCACGGATGCCGTCATCGGCTCCACCAGCTACCATGACATCCTGCCGGCCATCGACCGCGTCGAGATCGGCTACACCTGGTATGCCAAAAGCCGCCAGCGCAGCCACGTGAACACCAGCTGCAAGCTGCTGCTGCTGTCGCATGCCTTCGAGACGCTGGGCTGCGCCGTGGTCGGGCTGTGCACCGATAATTTCAACTACGCCTCGCAGGCCGCGATCGAACGCCTGGGCGCAAAGAAGGATGGCGTGATCCGCCACCACGGCCTGCGGCGCGACGGCACCGTGCGCGACACCGTCATGTACAGCATCCTGCGCGGCGAATGGCCGGAAGTGAAGACGCACCTGCACTATCTGCTGGAGCGCTGACATGCTGATCGACTTCTTCTTCACGCTGCGCGATGCCAAAGTGCCGGTCACGCTCAAGGAGTTCCTGACGCTGCTCGAAGCGCTGGACAAGAACGTGATCGCGCCCTCGCTCGACGAGTTTTATTACCTTGCGCGCCTGACGCTGGTGAAGGACGAAGCCCATTTCGACAAGTTCGACAAGGCCTTCGGCGCCTACTTCAAGGGCATCGAGACGGTGTTCGACACCAAAGCGGATATCCCCCTGGACTGGCTGATCAAGCGCCTCGAACGCGAGCTGACGCCGGAACAAAAAGCCGAACTGCAGAAACTCGGCTACGACAAGCTGATGGCGCGCCTGCAGGAACTGCTGAAGGAGCAGAAGGAACGCCACGAAGGCGGCAGCAAATGGATCGGCACCGGCGGCACTTCGCCCTTCGGCAACGGCGGCACCAATCCGGAAGGCATCCGTGTCAAAGGACAAGGGGGCAAGCGCAGCGCCGTGAAGGTGTGGGACCAGCGTACCTACCGCGACTACGACTTTGATCGCGAACTGGGCACGCGCAACATCAAGGTGGCGCTGCGCCGCCTGCGCCGCTTCGCGCGGCAAGGCGCCGCCGAGGAACTGGCGCTGGACGACACCATCCGCTCCACCGCCAACAATGCCGGCTGGCTCGACATCAGGATGCAGCCCGAGCGCCGCAACCGCATCAAGGTGCTGATGCTGCTGGACGTGGGCGGCACCATGGACGACCACATCGAGCGCACCGAAGAACTGTTCTCGGCGGCCCAGTCCGAGTTCAAGCACATGGAGTTCTTCTACTTCCACAACTGCGTGTACGACCACCTGTGGAAGCACAACCGGCGCCGCCACGCGGAGCGCTTTCCCACCTGGGACGTGCTGCGCACCTACCCGCCGGACACGCGCCTGATCTTCGTCGGCGACGCCACCATGAGCCCCTACGAGATCCTGGCGCCGGGCGGCTCGGTCGAGTACAACAACGAGGAGGCCGGCGCCGAATGGCTGGCGCGCTTCGTCAATGCGTTTCCCAGGTTCGCCTGGCTCAATCCCGAGCCGGAAAACCTGTGGCCGTACCGGCAGTCGATCGCGATCATCCGCCAGATCATGGGCAACCGCATGTTCCCGGTGACGATCGACGGGCTGGAGCGCGCGATGCGCTTACTCAGCAAGTGAGTGCGAACGGATCGCGGAACGCACCACCAGCAGGCCGACGATATCGATCCACAGGTGCACCAGGATCGCCGCGATCAGGCCGACGTACTGGAAGGTGAAGCCCAGCACCACGCTGCTCCCGAACACCCCTGCCGCCTGCACCAGCGATGCACGATCGAGCTTGCGCAAGCGGTACACCGGCACGTGCGTCGCCAGGAACAGCAGCGACACGATCCAGACGCCGAGCAGGGGCTGCAGCGCCGCGCGGAACAGCATCTCTTCGCCGACGGCGGCGGCCAGCGCCATCCACAGCGGATTCATGCCGCGCAAGTCCAGGCGCGCATAGGTCTCGATGGTCTTGGCCGTCGATTCGGATCTGGCGCCCAGCCGGTAGATCCCGTACGACACGGCGGCGGCCAGCAGCGCCAGCCCCTGGCCGACCACCAGCTGCCACATCGGCGCCGCCGGGCGCGTGAACAAATCCAGCGGCGTGGCCTGGGTGAACCAGATGATGGCCGCCGCAATCAGGCAGAACACCAGGCAGGTCAGCACCTGTGCGCTCAGGCGGATCGGCGCGCGCGCGGGCGCGGCGGGTGGCGGGGGGAGGTCGGAAGATGCGGGGCGGGTCATGGCAGGCGTTCGGGTCGGGTTGTCTGGTATGGGGCAGCATTCTATCGTGCGCGCGAGGCCGTCTTGTAGAATCTTCGTACATACAGGAGCCCCCATGCCCGACCTGCTGGCCATCCTCACCCCGCTCGCCTGGCCCGTCGCGATCACCCTCGCCTGGCTGGCCGGCGAATTCGGGCAGCGTTGGACCGGCCTGCCGCGCATCAGCTTTTATGGGCTGATCGGCTTCCTGCTGGCCGCGCCCCAGCTCGGCGTGCTGCCGCCACCGGCCGCCAGCACCCTGCGCGATACCGTGCTGCTGCTGGCCGACGTCGCCTTCGGCCTGATCCTGTTCGAACTGGGTTACCGCATCAACCTGCGCTGGCTGCGCACCAACCCCTGGATCGGCGCGGCCGGCCTGGTCGAGGCCGGGCTGACCTTCATCGCCGTCTGGCTGATCGCCACGGCCTTCGGCACGCCGGCGATCCATGCGCTGATGCTGGCCTCGCTGTCGATGGCGACCTCACCTGCCACCGTGGTCCGCGTGATCAACGAACAGCGCAGTTCCGGCCAGGTGACCGAACGCGCGCTGCACCTGTGTGCGCTGAACTGCGTGCTCGCCGTGTTCGCCTTCAACGCCACCATCGGCCTGTGGATCTTCCGCACCTCGGAAGACATCGGCGACGCGCTGTGGAACAGCCTGGTGCTGCTGGGCGTCTCGGCCTTCACGGGCGCGGTGTTCGGCATCGTGGTGCCAGGCGTGTTGCACATGCTGGGCAAGCCGGCCCAGGATGCGACGGTGGCCTTCGCATTGGCGGTGATCCTGCTGGTGGCGATCGCGTATGCACTGGGCCTGTCGCCGGTGGTGGCGGCGCTGGCCTTTGGATTGATGGCGCGCCACCGCCGCGTCGCCTTCAGCCAGGCGCAGCGCAATTTCGGGGCGCTGGGCGAGCTGTTGACGGTGGTGCTGTTCGTGTTCGCCGCCTCGACCCTCGATTGGCAGAAAGTCTGGGCCGGCGGCGCGCTGGCGGTGGCGCTGGTGCTGGCGCGCCTGCTGACCAAGACGGTTGGCGTGATGGCTTTCGCCCACCTGTCGGGCACGTCGTGGCGCAAGGGCGCGCTGACCGGCCTCGCGCTGGCGCCCCTGTCCGTGTTCGCGATCCTGATGATCGAACATGCGCGCCACGCCGGCGTGCAGGTGGCCGAGGACTTGCGCGCGGTGGCCGCGGTGACCATGCTGCTCGAAGTGTTCGGCCCCCTGATCCTGCAGCGCGCCCTGGTCTGGGCCCACGAATCGGAGGCACGCCATGCCGCTTGAAGCCTTTACCTCGTCCGCGCCGCTGACCTTCGGCGTCGAGCTGGAACTGCAACTGGTCAGCCTGTCCGACTTCGACCTGACCCCGGCCAGCGTCGACCTGCTGCACCTGTTGAAGCGAAAACCCTTCCCCGGCAACGTCGTGCCCGAGATCACCGAGAGCATGATCGAGATTAATTCCAGCGTCCATTCGCACTACCCGGCGCTGCTGGCCGAATTGAAAGCCATCCGTGACACCCTGGTCGCCGCCAGCGACGTGCTGAACATCGGCATCGCCGGCGGCGGCACCCACCCGTTCCAGCAGTGGGCCGAGCAGCGCATCTCGTCCAAGCCGCGCTACCAGGAACTGTCGGCGCTGTACGGCTACCTGGCCAAGCAGTTCACGGTATTCGGCCAGCACGTCCACATCGGCTGCGCCAACGGCGACGATGCGCTGTATCTGCTGCATGCACTGGGACGCTACATCCCGCATTTCGTCGCGCTGTCCAGTTCATCGCCTTTCGTGCAGGGCTTCGACACCGGTTTCGATTCGGCGCGCCTGAATGCCGTGATGGCCTTTCCGCTGAGCGGACGCGCACCCTTCGTCCTGGACTGGAACGATTTCGCCGGGATCTATTTCGCCAAGATGGAACGCACCGGTATCATCAGGAGCATGAAGGATTTCTACTGGGACCTGCGGCCGAAACCGGAATACGGCACGATCGAGCTGCGCGTGTGCGACACCCCGCTCACCGTGGAGCGGGCGGCGGCGCTGGCGGCCTATTTGCAGGCACTGTGCCGCCACCTCCTGCTGCGGCGCGACGACGGCGCCGTCGACGAGGCACCGCTCGAGGATGACTACCTGGTCTACAACTACAACCGCTTCCAGGCCAGCCGCTTCGGCCTCGATGGCGTGATCACGCATCCGAAAACCTACGCACAGATCCCGCTGCGCGAAGACATCGGCGCCACCCTGGCGCTGATGGCGCCCCAGGCCGAGGCGCTGGACAGCCGCGAGGCGCTGGCCCACCTGGCCGCGGCGGTGGCGGACGGCAGCGACGCGTCCTGGCTGCGCGGCCAGTACGCGCGCCAGGGCAGCGCCGCGGGCATGGTGCACGCCGCCATCGGACGTTTTCGCGGCGCGCCGCGGATGCGTTAAGATACCGGACACATCCTATGTGAGCCGCCATGTTCGGGAATCTGTTCAAGAAAAATGCACCGCTCGATGTACCCAGCGAGGGTGGTCCGGCACCCATCTACCTGGTGGCGCACCTGAATGCGCGCCTGCAGCCCGCGGACCGCGCCGAGCTGTTCGAAGATCCGCTCGACGAAGCGCTGCAGGCGCTGGGCATCGGCAGCGTGGGCGGCGTCGGCAGCTGGCTGAGCGACAGCGGTGAAGTCGGCCATTGCGACATCGAGATCGACGTCGCAGCCTGCGACGGGCCTACCGTACAGACCATCATCGACCTCCTCGATCGGCTCGGCGCGCCCCGCGGTTCGACACTCGAGGCAGGCGGCAGCAAGCTGCCTTTCGGCGTCACCGAAGGCATGGCCATCTACCTGAACGGCACCGACCTGCCCGAGGCGGTCTACAAGGCATACGATTCGAACGTCGTATACGCCGAAATCGAACGCCTGATCGCCGACTGCGGCGAAATCTACAGCCATTGGCAGGGGCCGACCGAAACTGCGCTGTATTTGTACGGGAACTCGTTCAAGGCAATGCATGAAAAGGTTGCCGACTTCCTTGCGACCTATCCGCTCTGCCAGAAGTGCCGGGTGGAACAGATTGCCTGAGCAAGGACAACCGTCAGAGCCGCGTCTCGCGCGCCGCGCGCAGGAACTCATCCAGCACCGGCGTGCAATCCAGCAGATCGCCCCCACCCGCCCGGTGGAATTCAGGATGCCACTGCAGCCCCATGACGAAGGGCGCGCGCTGGTAGCGGATCGCCTCGACCACCCCGTCCGGGTCCGACATCGCTTCGATGTGAATGTCGCGCCCCAGGTCCTTGACCGCCTGGTGGTGGATCGAATTCACCACCGCCCGCTGCTGCCTGGGGAATATCTTCTTGAGGGATGAGCCGTTGGGAAACACGATCGCGTGGCGGTGTGCATCGTAGAGCTCGTGCACATGGGGATGGGCGTCCGGCAGGTCGGTCGCCACGTCCTGGTGCAGGGTGCCGCCGAAGGCGACATTGATCAACTGGCAGCCGCGGCAGATGCCGAGCACCGGCTTGCCGGCGTCGACGAATTCGTGCAGCAGCTCGAGTTCGTACACGTCGCGCGCGCGGTCGCCGCTCCATTCCGGCCGGGTCGGGCTTTCCGAATACGTCATCGGCGAGACGTCGGCGCCGCCTTGGAGTACAAGGCCGTCCAGGTGGCGCGCGTAGTGGCGCAGCGTGATGTTGCTGGGATGGAGCAGGCCGCTCGTGTTCACGGTCGGCACCATGAACACCAGCACGTCGCGCGACATCACCCATTGCGCGATCGACTCTTCCAGGTATTGCAGGTTCTTGCTGCGCAAGCCCTTCGCGCCCGGTTCGGGGTGATAAATGCGCGCCGAGACGCCGATGCGCAGCGTGCGCCGCATGAAGTCGCGATTGAAACGGTCGGTCAAGGCCCGCCAGCGCGAACGCAGCACGCGTCCGGCCAGGTTCAGCGGCGTATCGCCAGTCCGGAGGTAGCGCGACGGCCCTCCCATGGCGCGCCGATCCGGCACACGCGGCGGTCCCGGAGGACCCTCCTGCGACGGGCCGTCAGTATCGCGCTTCTCGATATCTTCTGCCATGTTTCAACTATAGACCCGCCGCGGCTGCGCGCGACGTCGGACCTGAAAAAAATGTCGAAATGTCATGCCAACCATGACATAGCGTTGTCAATTGACACTTTGACCTTGCAAACTTGGCCCTGACACGCAAGAATACTGTATCCATATACAGTACTCGTCGAAGTGCCCCTTTCCAAATCGCGCGTTCCGATTGAAACTGCTGCCTTTGCGGCGTTTTGAAGTTTATATTTCCGCGTGACAAGATAGAATGCGCAGGCATTCGACTTAATCAAGATCCAGCATGGCCACCAAGAAAAACGCACCCGACTACAGCGAATCATCCATCCGCGTCCTGAAGGGACTCGAGCCCGTCAAGCAGCGTCCGGGCATGTACACCCGCACCGAGAACCCGCTGCACATCATCCAGGAAGTGATCGACAACGCCTCGGACGAAGCGCTGGGCGGTCACTGCAAGAACATCGCGGTGACGATGAACGGCGACGGCTCGATCACGGTCGAGGATGACGGCCGCGGCATCCCGGTCGGCATCCACCCGGAAGAAGGCGTGTCCACGGTCGAGATCGTGTTCACGCGCCTGCACGCGGGCGGCAAGTTCGACAAGGGTTCGGGCGGCGCCTACGCGTTCTCGGGCGGCCTGCACGGCGTCGGCGTGTCGGTGACCAATGCACTGTCGAAGCGCCTGGAAATCACCGTCTGGCGCAAGGACGACCAAGGCAACGGCGTGCACCACCTGGCCTTCGAAGCCGGCGACGTGGTCGAACCCTTGAGCTCGGCCCCGCCCGAGCGCGGCGGCAAGAAGAACGGCACCCACGTCACCGCCTGGCCGGACGGCAAATATTTCGATTCCCCGAACATCCCGATGGCCGAGCTGCAGCGCCTGCTGCGCTCGAAGGCCGTGCTGCTGCCGGGCGTCACCGTCACCCTCACCAACGGCAAGACCGGCGACGTCCAGACCTGGCGCTACGACGAAGGCCTGCGCGGTTATCTCACCGAGGCGCTGGCCCAGACCGTGAGCAACGGCCAGACCGTGATCCCGCTGTTCGAAGGCGCGCAATATGCGTCCGCCGGCGATGAAGGATTTGCCGAAGGCGAAGGCGCGGCCTGGGTCGTGGCCTGGACCGAGGAAGGCGCCGTGGTGCGCGAATCCTACGTCAACCTGATCCCGACCGTCAGCGGCGGCACCCACGAATCCGGCCTGCGCGACGGTTTGTTCGGCGCCGTCAAAAGCTTCGTCGAGATGCACTCGCTGCTGCCGAAAGGCGTGAAACTGCTGCCGGAAGACGTGTTCGCGCGCGTCTCGTTCGTGCTGTCGGCCAAGGTGCTGGACCCGCAGTTCCAGGGCCAGACCAAGGAACGCCTGAACTCGCGCGACGCCGTGAAACTGGTCTCGACCTTCACCCGTCCGCCGCTCGAACTGTGGCTGAACCAGCACGTCGAATACGGGCGCAAATTGGCGGAGCTGGTCATCAAGCAGGCGCAATCGCGCCTGCGCTCGCTGCAAAAGGTCGAGAAGAAAAAATCGTCGGGCGTGGCCGTCCTGCCGGGCAAACTCACTGATTGCGAATCGAGCGACATCACCCGCAACGAACTGTTCCTGGTCGAGGGCGACTCGGCCGGCGGCTCCGCGAAAATGGGCCGCGACAAGGAATTCCAGGCCATCCTGCCGTTGCGCGGCAAGGTGCTGAACACCTGGGAGACCGACCGCGACCGCCTGTTCGCCAACAACGAGATCCACGACATCGCGGTGGCGATCGGCGTCGACCCGCACGGCCCGGACGACAATCCGGACATCTCCGGTCTGCGCTACGGGAAGATCTGCATCCTGTCCGATGCGGACGTCGACGGCTCGCACATCCAGGTGCTGCTGCTGACGCTGTTCTTCAAGCACTTCCCTGCCCTGTTCAAGAATGGCCATGTCTGCGTGGCGCGCCCGCCGCTGTACCGCGTCGACGTGCCGGCACGCGGCAAGAAGCCGATCCAGAAGCTGTACGCGCTGGACGACGGCGAACTGCTGGCGATCGAGGACAAGCTCAAGAAAGAAGGCCTGAAGGAAGGCGTGTGGAGCATCTCGCGCTTCAAGGGCCTGGGCGAGATGAATGCCGAGCAGCTGTGGGAAACCACGATGAATCCGGATACGCGGCGTCTGCTGCCGGTGGCTTTCGGCGATTACAACCTGGCCGAGTCGTCGGCGCGCTTCAACATGCTGATGGGTAAAGGCGAGGCGGCTGCCCGTCGTGCCTGGCTCGAAGAGCACGGTAACGAGACCGAGGCCGATATCTGATGCGCGCCACCGCGTCACGCCTGACAGAACACGAACAAGCAAAATGACTCAAGCAAACCTCTTCGAACAACAAAACATCCCCTCCGGCGGTGACGGCGGCGGTGGCGACGGCGAAACCCTGACCCTCTCCACCTTCGCCGAGCGCGCCTACCTCGACTACGCCGTCTCGGTCGTGAAAGGCCGCGCCCTGCCCGACGTGGCCGACGGCCAGAAGCCGGTGCAGCGCCGCATCCTGTACTCGATGAACGAACTGGGCCTCGGCCCGACCGCAAAGCCGCGCAAGTCCGCGACCGTGGTCGGCGACGTGCTCGGTAAGCTGCATCCGCACGGTGACCAGTCGGTCTACGACGCGCTGGTGCGCATGGCCCAGGACTTTTCGCTGCGCTACCCGCTGATCGACGGCCAGGGCAACTTCGGCTCGCGCGACGGCGACGGCGCCGCGGCGATGCGTTATACCGAAGCGCGCCTGACCCCGGTGTCGCGCCTGCTGCTCGACGAAATCGACATGGGCACCGTCGACTTCCAGCCGAACTACGACGGTTCGTCGGAAGAGCCGCGCACCCTGCCGGCGCGCCTGCCGATGCTGCTGCTGAACGGCGCCTCCGGCATCGCGGTCGGCATGGCCACCGAGATCCCGTCGCACAACCTGCGCGAAGTGGCGCAGGCGGCGGTGGCGATGATCCGCAATCCGAAGATCACCCACGCCGAACTGATGACCGTGATCCAGGGTCCGGATTATCCCGGCGGCGCCCAGATCATCACCCCGGCGTCGAACGTGGCCGATATCTACGCCTCGGGCCGCGGCTCGCTGAAAGTGCGCGCTCGCTGGAAGATCGAAGAACTGGCGCGCGGCCAGTGGCAGGCCGTGGTCAACGAGCTGCCGCCGGGCGTATCAAGCCAGCGCGTGCTGGAAGAGATCGAAGAACTGACCAACCCGAAGATCAAGGCCGGCAAGAAGACCCTGCTGCCCGAGCAGCTGGCGCTGAAGCAGACCATCCTCGGCGCGCTCGATACCGTGCGCGACGAATCCGGCCGCGAGGCGCCGGTGCGCCTGGTGTTCGAACCGAAGTCCAAGAACCTGGACCAGGGCGAATTCATGCTGATGCTGCTGGCGCACACCTCGCTGGAAAGCTCGGCCCCGATCAACCTGGTGATGATCGGCGGCGACGGCCGTCCGCGCCAGAAGGGCCTGTCCGAGATCCTGCAGGAGTGGATCGACTACCGTTTCGTCACCGTACGCCGCCGTACCGAATTCAGGCTGGGCAAGGTCAACGACCGCATCCACATCCTGGAAGGCCGCGAGACCGTCCTGCTGAACATCGACAAGGTCATCGCCATCATCCGCAATTCGGACGATCCGAAGGCCGCGCTGATCGCCGAATTCCGCCTGTCCGAGCGCCAGGCCGAGGACATCCTCGAGATCCGCCTGCGCCAGCTGGCGCGCCTGGAAGCGATCAAGATCCAGCAGGAGCTGTCCGAGCTGCGCAGCGAAAAGGAAAAGCTGGAAGACATCCTGAACAACCCGTCCTCGATGAAGCGCCTGATCATCCGCGAGATCGAGTCCGACGCCAAGCAGTACGGCGACGACCGGCGCACCCTGATCGAGGAAGCGCAGAAGGCCGTGCTCGAACAGAAGATCATCGACGAGCCGGTGACCGTGATCGTTTCCGAAAAGGGCTGGGTGCGCGCGCGTACCGGCATCGGCCACGATCCGGCGCAGTTCACCTTCAAGGCCGGCGACTCGCTCGGCTATGCCTTCGAATGCCGCACCGTCGACACCCTGCTGTGCATCGGCGACAACGGCAAGGCCTATTCGGTGCCGGTGGTGGCCCTGCCGGGGGCGCGCGGCGATGGCGTGCCGATCACCACGCTGGTCGACCTGTCCGGCGGCGGCCGTATCCTGTACTACTTCGCCGGCAACGCCGAGACGCGCCTGCTGCTGTCCACCAGCACCGGCTTCGGCTTCATCGCCAAGGCCGGCGACATGGTGACGCGCCTGAAGGGAGGCAAGTCCTTCATCACACTGGATGACGGCGCCGTGCCGCTGGCCCCGCGCGTGGTGACGGACAATGCCGGTGCGATCGCCTGCCTGTCCGAAAAGGGCCGCGTGCTGGTGTTCGGCATCGACGAAATGAAGGTGCTGACCAACGGCGGCCGCGGCGTCACGCTGATGGAACTGGAACCGAAGGAAACCCTGCTGGCGGTCCAGCCGATCAGCCAGCGCGGCGTGAACGTGATCGGCACCTGGGCCGGCGACAAGCCGCGCACCGTGGAGCTGTTCGGCGTCGGCCTCGAGCCGCACTTCGGCAAGCGCGCCAAGAAGGGCAAGCCTTTGAGCGCCAAGCTGAAGGCCAAGGACCTGGCAATGCGCCAGACCGACGGCGGTTGATTGGCCACCCGTCGTCCCCGCCTGCGCAGGAACGACGAGCTAACAAAAACGGACCCATTCGGGTCCGTTGTCATTTCTGCGGACGGGTGGCCCCGCCCGGAACACCATCCAATTACTTGGCAGCGTCCTTGTGTGCGTCAGCCATCGCTTCGGCGCGCTTCTCGGTTGCCTTGGCCTGAGCCTTGGCCTTGTCGGCATTCGCGTCCACGATCTTCTTCTGGGCTTTTTCGTCAGCCTTGATCATGGTCTTCTGCGCGTCGTACTGGGCGTCGGCGATTTTCTTTTCGGCCTTGGCGGATGCCTTGGCCTGGTCTTCCGGATCGGCCTTCGCTACTTTTTCCTGGGCGTCAGCGATTTTCTTGTCGGCCTTTTGCTGGGCCTTGGCTTTCTTTTCGCTGGCCTTGGTGCTGGCCTTGTGGATCTTTTCGTCCTGCTTGGCGACTTCCTTGGCTTCCTTCTGGTCGGCCTTGGCGATGTCCTTGTCGGCGCCGGCGTTGCCGGTGGCGGTGGCGGTGGTGCCGGCAGTGCCGCTCATGCCCGACTGAACGGCAGGGGCGGTTTGAGCGTAGACCGAAGTGGCGAACAGGCCGGCGATCAGGGTAGCGAGCAGTTTGTTCATGGTATTTCTCCTTGTGTTTATGTATGGTGGGGCGGCGTGGGCGCCTTGTTGTTTTGTCTTGCTGTGTAGCCAGAATAGGCTTCCGGCTGCTCAGCTTCTGTTCGCCAGCGCACGCTGCCCCTGGGAAAAATGTTAAAGTTGTGACAAAAGTTTTCAGCGCAATGCGGCGCCCGCTTTAACGATTTTCCCCGGTGCCGCCAGCAGCGCGCTCGGTCGATTTACGGTCCGATTTTTCCTTTGCCTTGGCACGTTGCTCGATGCCCGCTTCGACCGAGGTTTCGGTCTTCATGCGCGAGCCGACCGGTTCCTTGACCTTGGTCGTGTTCGACTTGCGCACTTCCTTCTCGGCCTTGGTCCCCGCCTTGCCGCGGCCGCCGGTGGCCGGTGCATCGGCTTCCTTGCTGTTCGGCGCCGTGGTGTTGGTCGCCTGCGCGTTCACGTTGTCCGACTTGCCCGGCGCGACGCCGACCACGGCGGTGCTCTTGCCGGTGACCTTGCCGGCGCTGTTGACGCCTGCCGCTTCCTGGCCGGTGGCGCTGTGTGCGGAACCGGTGTTGGCGCTGCCGTCGGTGCGCAGGCCGGTACCCGACACGCCGGAAGCGGTCGAGTTGTGGCCGCTGACGGCCTGGCCGATCGGCGCCGAGTTGGCGCTGCTCTGGCGCTGCGATTCGTGTTGCGGCTTGGCTTGCGGTTGGGTCTGGGCCTGGGCCGAGGCGGCCAGCAGGCCGGCGATCAGGGTAGCGATGAGTTTGTTCATGATGGTTCCCGTTTTATATGGTGAGCAAGATATTTGATCTAAGTATGAAACGAGCATAGGAGGTGGGGCGCCGCCTATCTGTTCGGCAGCGCACCCCGGCGGCGTGTTGCCTCGTATCCAGTTTCTAGGAGCCGGCTATTTTGCCGGGCGCGCGTACAGGTCGATGATCTCGCCGATGCCGTCGCGGCACACCGGGCAGAACTGCTCGCTGCGATCGAACATGATGCATTGCATGGCCGGCCGGTAATAGCCGCTGGCTTCGTAATTGGCCCCCTCGAAAGCACCGATCGCCGTGCGGTAGCGGGCCTTCCCGAACAGTGCGCGCGTGCGCGCCAGGTCTTCGCGGAACAACGTGCTCATCTCGGACTCGGGCCGGTTGGCGGCGCGCAAGTCCGCGCGGCGCTTCTGGTAGGCGCGCGACGCGGCTTCGTACTCGACCTTCGGCCAGGGCGTCGGCAGCGGCGTGCCGGCCTGCACGTGCTGCTTCCACTTCAGCTTTGCCGGATCGCGCAGTGCGGTGACGTTCGGCTCCCACGGCTCCATGCGCGTTTCGCTCGACTGGTAGGCCACCGGCGAGGTGTAGTACTCGTCGGCCAGCCCGGCAAAGTGATGGCCGAACTCGTGCACGAACAGGTAATCGGCCCACTCGTTGCTCGCCGCCGCGGTGCTGAACTGGCCGAAGATGCCGCCCCCGCCATAGGTATCGTTGTTGACCAGGATCTCGATGAATTCGTAAGGCGCGTACTGCGCGATGTCGCGCAGCGCCCGGTTGTCCAGGGTCAGCACGTAGCGCTCGCTGCCGAAGATGTCGTAGCGGGTGCCGAGCGCGGACGCGTGGTGCACGCCGGTCGAGGGCCGCGAAATGCCCGATTCCTGGGTCGGCACCGCCATCGCCCACACATTGAAATCCCCGGCCCGCTCCTTGAACGGCGACACGTCGAACAGGTGGGCCGACAGCCGGCGCGCGTCCGCCTCGAACTTCTTCATGTCGGCCTGGGTGTAGCCGTCGCCGAGGATCAATAAGTCGACCTTGTGCGGCGACGGGCCGTTGACCACGATCGGGATCGGCTGTAGATCGGGCCACCCCGGCGCTGGCGCCTGCCTGCGCACCACGTCCTGGCCGTCGGCGTCGACTTCGACGCTCCAGGCCACCGAAAACTGGTTGCGCTCGTCGCGCTTCAGGATGCGCACGCGGACCGGGCGGTCTGGTTTAGGAAACCTGACGGATTCATGGAAGCCGCGGCTGATCTTATTCGCTTCCTCGGTGGTCTTCCACTCGCCGAAGATGGTCGAAAAGTCGCGCGAGTACAGCAGGTCGCCGGTCTTCGCATCCGCCACCTCGACCCGGTTGTTGCCGCGGTTGGTGTCGTCGAAGCGCTGCAACAGGTCGCCCGGCCAGGGCAGCGGTTCGATCAGCACGCGTTCGATCGCGTAGTGTTCGTCCAACGCATTGCCGCTGTGGGTGTAGTCGAGACGGACGGTGGCGGGCTGGGCCGCTTGGGCACAAGCCGAGAGCGCCAGCAGTGCGGCGGACAGGCAGGTCGATCGGATAGGCATGGCGCGGTCTTTCTTGCGGCTGAGGATGCCAGCATTGTAATCCTGCCCATATCGGGCTGGATGAAAACGCCGGCTACCCGATCTGCATTGACCAGAATGCCCGAGAACCTTACGATCAGGCAATCATTCATGACGAAAGGATGTATGCCGTGCCTGCCCATCTCCCTTGGTTTCGCTATCGCCTCCGTCCTGCTGGCCACGGTTAGTGCCCGGGCCCAGGCCAAGGCACCGGCCACAAACGCCGCCTACCTGCCGGACACGGTCTGCCGCACCGCCGGCAAGGTCGTCGACGAAAAAGGCTACGTTACCATCGGCGGCATCGAGCAATGGGTCCGGATCAAGGGCAGCAGCTGCGCCAACCCGGTCATCCTGCTCGTGCACGGCGGGCCGGGCAATCCGACGACGCCGTTCGCCGACAATTACTACAAGTCCTGGGAAAAAGACTTCACCATCGTCCAGTGGGACCAGCGCGGCGCCGGCATGACCTTCAAGCGCAATCCGCTCACGGACGATGTGCCGCTGCTGATCGAAC
>Ga0308160_10002913_pt1 | contig 19914 bp, 15 predicted proteins | sample PhyFR1_FD_201036 | JGI IMG/M metagenome (GOLD analysis project Ga0308160, IMG submission 201036) | Phyllosphere microbial communities from UC Gill Tract Community Farm, Albany, California, United States - DLSLF.R1 | ecosystem: Host-associated > Plants > Phyllosphere > Unclassified | place: USA...
CTCGGTGGAGGTGATGGTGAGGGCATGCAGCTTGCTCAGCATGTGCGCCGTGCTGCGGTCGTAGGGCACGCGTACGTCGTCCGACGGGTGGCGGTGGTGCTCCCAGGTGGGACGGGCCGGCAGGATGTCGGTGTAGCTCTGCACGATGTTGTTCGGGTCCTTGCCCTCGAGGCGGTCGAGCAGCGCGGAATAGCGGTACAGGTGGTCGAAGTCTTCCAGCAGGCCGAAGCGGTAGCACTGGGCCAGGTAGGCATCCGGCTCGCGCTGGGCCACCGCGGCGGTCAGTTCGATCGCCACCTGTTCGTAGGCGATCGTGGTCTCGAGCGGCGAATGGTCGGGCGACAGCAGCCAGTTGATCATGGTTGCCTGGTGCTGTTCCGAACGCCGGATCAGGGCCAGCGGCAGGCGCAGCGCGCCGTTGCAGCGCGCGCAGTTGTGCGAAAAAGCGAGCGCTTCGAGCTCGATGCCGTTCATGATGATCACCCGCACGCGGGTAAAGGCGTCGTCGTCGAGCTTGCTGAGGGGTTTGCGCACCAGGTCGCGCCAGGTGTAGCGCTGGTTTTCGACCGGGGTGCCATTTGAATCGAACACACTGAAAGCCATGGAATCCTCCTGGAACAGATGAGCCGTGCGAACTTGGCCTTTTCATACGATAGGCAGGCGCGCGCGAAGTTCCATTGACTTGGGCGCTTGCGCATGGACGACCGCTCTATTAGGAAATTGTTATTCCAATTGTGACAAGACCCCACATGGATGAGCTTTGTGTGGCACACTGCGACACCATAAGGTTTTAGCCGGGAATCCATGAGCATCATCCACAAATTGCCCTATGAATGGCTGGTCGGCCTGCGCTACACGCGCGCCGGCAAGCGCAGCAACCGCAACAGCTTCATCTCCTTCATTTCCCTGATTTCGGTGTCCGGTATCGCACTCGGGGTGGCGGCGCTGATCGTGGTGCTGTCGGTCATGAACGGCTTCCAGAAAGAGGTCACCGACCGCATGCTGTCGGTGCTGGCCCATATCGAAGTGTTCGATGCCAGCGGCAGCATGCCCGAATGGCGCAAGGCCGAGCAGGAAGCCTTCCGCAACCCGGCCGTGCGCGGCGCCGCGCCCTTCGTCGAAACCCAGGGCCTGCTGGTCAAGGACGATGCCATGAAGCCGACCGTCATCCGCGGCATCCTGCCCGAGCAAGAGCCCAAGGTATCCGACGTGGCCAAACAGGTGCGCAGCGGCAGCCTGCAGAACCTGCGCCCGGGCCAGTTCAACATCGTGCTCGGCTACGTGCTGGCGCGCTCGCTCGGCGTCGGTATCGGCGACAAGGTCAACATGATGCTGGCCCAGGGCCAGATGACGCCGGCCGGCATCGTGCCGCGCTCGCGCCTTTTCACCGTGGCCGGCATCTTCGAGGCCGGGCACTACGAATTCGATTCGAGCATGGCCTTCATCCACATGCAGGATGCCGAGCGCATGGAACGCCTGGACGCGCCGAACGGCCTGCGCCTGCGCATCGCCGACATGCACCAGGCGCCGCAGGTGGCTGCGGAACTCAAGAAGCAGATGTCGGGCGACCTGACCATGCGCGACTGGTCCAAGCTGAACGCCAACTGGTTCGCCGCGGTGCAGACCGAAAAGCGCATGATGTTCATCATCCTGACGCTGATCATCGCGGTGGCCGCCTTCAACCTGGTCTCGACGCTGGTGATGACCGTCACCGACAAGCAGCCGGACATCGCGATCCTGCGCACCCTGGGTGCATCGCCGCAGTCGATCATGAAGATCTTCATGATTCAGGGTGCATTGGTCGGCATCATGGGCACGCTGGCCGGCGTCGGCCTGGGCGTGCTGGTGGCGCTCAACATCGACGTCATCGTGCCCTTCATCGAGCACCTGTTCGGCATCCAGTTCCTGTCCAAGGATATTTATCTGATCAGCGAGATCCCGTCGGACATGCGCTGGCCGGACGTTTTCAAGATCGGCGGCGTCTCGGTGCTGCTGGCATTCGTGGCGACGATCTATCCGAGCTTCTCGGCGTCGCGCGTCAAACCGGCTGAGGCCCTGCGTTATGAATAATATGACTCAACAAGACAACAAGCTGGCGGTGCTGGCCTGCCGCGGCGTCGGCAAGACTTTCACCCAGGGCGACTATTCGGTCCAGGTGCTGGGCAACATCGACTTTTCGATCGGCCGCGGCGAACGCGTGGCCATCGTCGGCGCGTCCGGTTCCGGCAAGTCGACGCTGCTGCACATCCTCGGCGGCCTCGATACGCCCAGCACCGGCTCCGTCACACTGCAGGGCGAGGATTTCGCGACGCTGTCCGAGGCCCGCCGCGGCGAGCTGCGCAACCAGTCGCTCGGCTTCGTCTACCAGTTCCACCACCTGCTGCCGGAATTCTCGGCGCTCGACAACGTCGCCATGCCGCTGCTGATCCGCCGCATGAAACGCGCCGACGCCGTCGCCCAGGCAGAAGCCATGCTGGCGCGCGTCGGCCTGACCAGGCGCGCGATCCACCGCCCGGGCGAACTGTCCGGCGGCGAACGCCAGCGCGTGGCCCTGGCGCGCGCGCTGGTCACCCAGCCCGCATGCGTATTGGCCGACGAACCGACCGGTAACCTGGACAGCCAGACCGCGCAGGGCATCTTCGACCTGATGCTGGAACTGTCGAAGACCCTGGGCACCTCCTTCGTCATCGTCACCCACGATCCGGAACTGGCGCGCCGCTGCGACCGCGTGCTGCGCCTGGCCGAGCACGGGCTGCATCCGGAACGCTGATCCAATATGACGTCCGTCTGGATCGACACCCACTGCCACCTCGACGCCCACGAATTCGGCGCCGAATCGGTCGACGTGGCCGGCCGCGCCGGCGGCCAGGGCGTGGGCATGATCGTGATCCCGGCGGTCGAACGCGGCAATTTCGACGTGGTGAAACGCCTGGCCGACGGCGCGCCGAGCGCCAGTTATGCGCTCGGCATCCATCCGATCTTCGTACCCAAGGCCACCGACGACGACCTGCTCGCGCTGCGGCGCCGGGTCGAAGCGGCGATCGGCGACCCGCGCTTCGTCGCCATCGGCGAGATCGGCCTCGATTACTTCATCCCGATGCTGTGCGAACCGGCGATGCGCGAGAAACAGGAGCGCTTCCTGCGCGAACAGCTGCGCATCGCACGCGATTTCGATCTGCCGGTGCTGACCCATGTGCGCCGTTCGCAGGACCAGGTGCTCAAGCACCTGCGCCAGATCCGGCCGAACGGCGGCATCGCCCATGCGTTCAACGGCAGCTTCCAGCAGGCGCAGAACTTCATCGACCTCGGGTTCCAGCTCGGCTTCGGCGGCGCCATGACCTTTACGCGGGCGCTGCAGATCCGGCGGCTGGCGGCCGAGCTGCCGCTGGACGCCATCGTGCTGGAGACCGATGCGCCGGACATCGCGCCGAGCTGGGTGCATCCGGGGCGGAACAGCCCGGAGGAGCTGCCGGCGATCGGGCGGGTGCTGGCCGAGCTGCGCGGGATTTCGGTGGACGAGGTGCAGGCGTCGACCTACCGCAGCGCGCTGAAAGCGATGCCGCGCTTGTCCGCGCTGGTCGGCGCCGCATAATCAAGGCGCGTACCGCCGCTGCATAAACTGCATTCAGACCGGCCCCGTTGCGCCGAGTTCCACGACCTTTCCATCGTCCGCGATACTCACCCCCACGGTGCATCGCACGCCACCCTGCAGATGCGCTGGAATCGCTTCCGCGCGTCTGCGCTTCCTTAACCGGCGTGTCCGGGAAGCATGGAAAAATGGCCACATCTACCGCATTGCGGCATCGTCATCGGAGAGATTGTGGAAAGCGCCAGCGAGTTCCTGCGGGTCCTGCAGCATGAAAAGTCCCTGAGCACAGCGCACCGCGCATTGCGCCTGCGCCTGGCTCACGGCGGCCAGCTGTCCGAGGCTCAGTTGGATGATGTCCTGTTGCCGCAGCGGGTCGTTGGCAGCGAAGCGATCTGCGGCGGCATCGAGTACCGCATCGCCTGCCTGGCCGGCAGCCCGTCGCTGCCGCTCAAGGAATTCATCGCGTTGCCGGCCGAACTCCAGTTCGTGACCGACCGCGGCCAGTTGCGCAGCGTGTGCGGCATCGTCACCGAAGCGCGCGCGGGCGATGCCGACGGCAGCCTGGCCGCCTACGAACTGGTGCTGCGCGACGTCTTCGCGGTGATGGAAAAGCGGAGCGGCAGCCGCATCTTCCGCTATCACAACGAGCTCGAAATCGTGCAACTGTTGTGCGACGAATGGCGCCATGCGAATACGGTACTGGCCAGCGCTTTCGAAGTCGAGCTGGACCCGCTGTTCGATATGCGCCAGTTCCCGCCGCGCGAGCAGACCATGCAGTACAACGAATCCGACGCCGCTTTCCTGCGCCGCCTGCTCAAGCGGCGCGGCATCGGCTGGCTGTTCCGGCCCGGCCGCAGCCGCGGCACCGCGGTCGACCCGCTGCATGACCGCACCCCGGCGCACACGCTGGTGCTGTTCAACGATCCGAACAGCCTGCCGCGCAACGCCGCCGGCACGGTGCGCTACCACCGCGACGCCGCCGCCGACGGCCGCGACACCATCACCTCCTGGACCGCGGCACGCCGCCTGCAGCCGGGCGTCACCACCCGCCACAGCTGGGATTACAAGAATCCGGGCGCGCCGCAATTCATGACCGCCAGCAGCCGCGGCAACGCCGACCAGGGCCCGGGCGGCAACCGCCTCGCCGCCACGCTGGACGACTACCTGGTCGACATCCCGCACGCCGGCAACGACGTCGAAGACGCCTGGCGCCTCGGCCAGGTGCGCATGAACCGCCACGAATTCGCTTCCAAATGCTTCGAAGGCGAGGGCAGCGTGCGCGATTTCTGCGCCGGCCAGTATTTTTCGCTGGAAGGCCACCCCGAAATCGATACCCACCCGGCCCCCGAGCGCGACTTCGTCATCACCGAACTGCACGTCAGCGCCGACAACAACCTGCCGCGCGAACTCGACGCCCACGCCAGCCGCCTGCTGCCCGATCCGGCCTGGCCCGTGCTGGCCGCGCCGCGCGCGGGCGACGGTGCCGCGCGCGTGCGGGTGCGCTTTTCCGCGGTGCGGCGCGGCATCCCGATCGTGCCGGCCTTCGACCCGCGTATCGACCTGCCGCATCCGCAGCTGCAAAGCGCGATCGTGGTCGGCCCGAAGAGCGAAGAGGTGCATTGCGATGCGCTGGGCCGGGTCAAGATCCGCTTTCCCGGCATGCGCGCCGCCGACCACGCACATGCGCACGGCGCCGGCGCTTCGGATTCACCGGCCGACTCGGCCTGGGTACGGGTGGCTTCGAACTGGGCCGGTAACGGAGGCGGAGGCAGTGGCGGCAGCCAGCACCAGTCGGGCTTCCTGGGTTTGCCGCGCGTCGGGACCGAGGTGCTGGTCGCCTTCCTCGGCGGCGACCCGGACCGGCCGATCGTGCTGGCCCAGCTGTACAACCAGCGCGCGGCGCCGCCCGCCTTCAGCACCGTCGGCGACCTGCCCGGCAACCGCTACCTGTCCGGCACCCGTACCCGCGAAATCAAGGGCCAGCGCGGCAACCAGCTGCGCTTCGACGACAGCCAGGGCGAAATCAGCGCCCAGCTCGCAAGCGACCATGGCGCCTCCGAACTGAACCTCGGCTGGCTGACCCGGCCCAAGGCCGGAGGCACCGGCACGCCACGTGGCGAAGGCGCCGAACTGCGCAGCGACAAGGCGGTTGCGGTGCGCGGCGCCGAAGGCGTGCTGGTCAGCGCCGAGGCCAGCCCCGAGGCCGAAGGTACGCAACTGGCGCGCGCAGGCCTGGTCGGCCTGGCCGAAGTCATGCAGGGCATCCTCGACGAAGTCGGCAAGCTGGCCGCGGTGCACACCGGCGACGAACCTGCCGGCGAGCGCATGGCGGCGCTGGTCGACAAGCTGAAACGCTGGCACGAGGGCAGCAACGTGGCCGAAGCGGGTAGCGGCAGCGGATCGGGCGGCGGCGCCGCCATCGTGGCGGCGACGGCGCCGGCCGGCATCATCGTCGCCAGCCAGGACAACCTGGCGCTGGGCGCGTCCAGCAAGGTCGACGTGGTCAGCGCCGGCGATACCGAAGTGGCGGCCGGGCGCAACCTGTTCCTGCGCGCCGCCCGCAGCATCGCCATGTTTGCGCACGAGCTGGGGCTGAAGCTGGTGGCGGGGCGCGGCAACATCGTCGTGCAGACCGACCAGGGCCATATCGAGATCAAGTCGTCCGGCCGCATCAGCCTGATCGCCGCCGAGGGCATCGAACTGGATGCGCCCTTCGTCAAGGTGGTGGCGCCGGGGGCACAGACCGACTGGGCCGAGGGTTCGATCACGCACCAGAGCAGCGGCGTGCAGATCATGAAGGGTGCCGAGTTCGTGCACCTGGGTGCGGGGAGTGCGACGCCGCAGGGGCTCAAGCTGCCGAGTGCGCGCCTGGAGACCGATGAATATGTGGTGCTGACCCACAAGCAGACCGGCAAGCCGATCCCGAACCAGCGCTACAAGGCGACGCTCGAGGATGGCCGGGTCGTCACCGGCCGCACCGACGAAATGGGCCGGACCTCACTCCTGATCGCAGAGCTGATCGGCGACATCGCTTTCGCTTTCCTGCCCAACGAGCCGACGCCCTGAGCGGGCTCGCATCAGAACAACTATTAAAAACGGAGTGCGCATGGCAGATCCTACCCGCCCCTTGCCCAATCTCATCCCGCAAACCGACGGCAGCTGGGTCGGGCATTCCACGCTGACCCCGACCTCGCTGAAGACGCGCGGCCAGTTCACCCTGCCGTCGTCGAAGGTGGTGCCGGTGATCGTCGTCCCGGGCATCATGGGCAGCAACCTGCGGGCGGCGACGAGTCCGTCGAAGCGGGCGAACAGGAGGCTCAATCCGGGCGAGGCGGCATGGCGCGCACCGAACGGCGTCATGGACGGGATCAGCGCGGCCCGTCTCTGGAGAAGCCGCGACCCGGGCACGCGCCAGCAGATCCTGGACCGGGAAACGCTCGAAGTCGACAACCGCGGCGCGATCGACTTGCCCAAGGAAGCCAGCCAGTATGGCGCGACGGAGGGCGAGGTCCGGAAGTATGGATGGGGCGAAGTGCATTGGGACTCGTATGGCAAGCTGTTGTACGGCCTGTACATTGGCCTGAACCACACTTTCGAGATGGATGTGCCGGGCAAGGAGCGGGTGGTGCGCCGTCATTGGCGCGACGTGATGGACTGCGATCCGGCCGAGTGGGGTGTGCGTTCGATCGAGAAGATCACCGAGAAGGAACTGGAAAAGCACGCCGAATACTATTATCCGGTCTACGCCTGCGGCTACAACTGGCTGGAATCCTGCGAGGATTCGGCCAAGACGCTGCAGAAGCGCATCGAGCGGATCATCGACACCTGGCGCGACTACAAATGCGAATGTCGGCAAGTGATTTTGGTAACGCACTCGATGGGCGGCCTGGTGGCACGCGCCTGCGCCAAGAACATTCCGGACAAGATCCTCGGCATCGTCCACGGCGTGATGCCTGCCCTCGGCGCACCCGTGTGCTATCGGCGGATCGCATGCGGCACCGAAAAGTGGAGCCCCAGCAATGGGAAGCTGGACAACAAGAAAGCCGAAGCGGTGTCCGATATCCTGGGGGACCGGCCGCAAGCGACCATGCCCGTGATGGCAACTTCGCCTGGGGCGTTGCAGTTATTGCCTACGCATCTCTATCCGGGACGCTGGCTGCATGTGTATATGGTTGGCAAAGTCAACAATAAGGATATGGGGCGGGATGTGGTGCATTTGCCGGCTGGGAATCCCTACGATCTGTATCGTGATGTGGATTCCTGGTACCGCATGATTGACCCTCAACTGGTCGATCCGGCCGGGAAGTACAAGGGCGAAGCTGGCGTCAAAGAGACAATTCGTAAAGCAATCAACAGTGCCGAGCGCTTTCATCGTGAGACGCTGGCGTCGTACTACCACCCGAATACCTACGCTTTCTATGGAGACGATCCGGCGCAGATGTCCTTCGGCGCACTACGCTGGGTAGCCCGCGATCCCGGCAAAGGTGCAGTATTCACCGAGTCAAACCTGCGCGGCGCAGCGAGAACCGGTTACGCCCCGTCCGGCGGGCGCCGTGTGCGGGTAGAGGGACGCACGGACTTGCATTTCGTGCCGGCTCGCCAGGATGTGGCAGGTGACGGCACCGTGCCTCGACAATCCGGTGCCGGGCCGTCCGGGCAGATCCGGCAGGTATTCGACATCCGCGGGTTCGACCATCAGGGCGCATTCAACGCCGATGCCATCCTGCAGTTGACCCATCATCTCATCGTCAAGATGGTCCAGGCGCTAGTATGAAGCCAATGCGTACATATGGACGGTGGAAGCGTGCCAAGGCGGCGCAGCCGTTTGACATCCGCAGTTCGGTCGCCGAGCCGATATAGAAGTTTGCCATGATGCGAATGAAGAAACGCGGATGGCGCGAAGTCATCGTTTTGTTGGCGGCCCTCGCCTGTGCAGGAAGCTGGGCGGCTGGCCAGGTCCGCAGCATGCGGGACAGATCCGAGGTGGCAAAAATGACCGAAAAGATGAAAACGGTATGCGTCGGACGCTTTCTTATCGACGTGCCAGTTGAGGCTGAGGTGAGCCTGTCGCGCGAAATGATGGACGGATTCGCAATCGATACAGTCGAAGAGAGCGAAGCTGTCTTTCATGAGCGTGTCGCAGCACGCGAGGCCGATATCGTGGCACGCGGCGCTGACCCTGACGGAAACGGCGACGGCGGCATGGTCGCGGCGCGCGATCTCCGTGTAGCCGGGATGACTGGACGTTCCCTGGTTTACGGGTACAGCCGGGGGTATTTGATGGAAGGGGACCGGCGCGTCAACATGGAGTCGGTGTCCGTCGAAGTGCACGCACATACGGGCGGCCTGAGCTTTTCGCTTTCCGCAAAATCCACGGAAGAAGCGAGCGCCGCTGAGGCCGAGGCATTGCTGGCACGGCTGCGCGTGCGTGAGCCGGATGAAATTCCCACGGTGGGCGGCTTCTGCATCGGCAGAGCAGTCTTCGTGGAACCGCTGCCGCCCCATGAGACCGAACACATCGTCATGCACATCGGCCTGCCGGATCACCCGGACCTGGGGATGGCCCTCGCCAGCCTGCCCGGCGGCGGCCGCAGCCGCAGCCTGCTGACCCGTGTGACGGAAAACGATGCGGAAGCCAGCCCGGACGAAATGCTGCGCGTGACCAAGCTGCGCGCAGGGAAACGCGACATCAACAGCCTGCCCGGTGAAGAAGTGCTCGAACGTGTCCGCGAACTGAATTTTGCGACCACATTCGGCTTCATGTGGGAGACGCAGGGCGTAAAGAACGACCCATTGCAGCCTTTCCTGTCGCTCGAACTGCACGCCGGCATCAGCCGCGAACCCGGTGGCAAGCCAGCCGATTCCAGCCTGCACGAAGATGCCGTGCTGGCACTGTGGGATACCGTCGCATCCAGCATCCGCTTGCGCCCGATCGGCCCGCCACCCGCCGCGGATCCGCCGCAGGAACCGTCCGGACCGAAACTGGGCACCACCGCCAACGCCGGCGACGTCTGCCCGCAATCCGGCTGGTGGCGATGCCGTGAGGGCGGGCCCGGCATCGACGTGCACGGTGGCCAGGTGCAGTACATCCGCAAGGGCGAGCACATGCCGCAGGCGCTGCTGCTGCCCAGGCAGACGCTGTGGCAGAAGGTCAGGCGTATCCAGCCGAGCATGGAAAGTCCGCGCCTGACTGCGTGGACGCTGGTCGACAAGCGCATGCGGCCGCGCGTGGCATCGGTCGTGTCGCTGGCCCAGGCCGGTCCGCCGGCGCTGGACTTCGAGCCGCCCGGCGACACCCGGGCAGCCGTGGGCACCTATGTGCGTACCGGCGAAGTGTGCCCGGCCAGCGGCTGGTGGCGCTGCGAGGAAGTGCATGCGCTGGACAATACGCGCTGGTTCGCGCGCGGCAGCGTGCTGCCGCCGGCAACCTTCCAGGTGCCGCACGGGGTGTTCGGCAAAGCGGACGGGCCTGAGGTCATCCAGCGCCGCAGCTTGTGGCAACTGGTGCGCCAGGTCGAAGCGCCTGTGCTGGCGCAGTCGATACCGCAGCCCGCGACTGCATTACCTTCGGGTGAGACGGACACAATGACACGAAGCGCGTCCTGAATGCGCTGCCTCATCCTCGGCTTTACCGCCGGCGTACTGTTCCTGCAAAACTCGGCCACGCTGCCAAGTGATGCGCTGCTGGCCTGCAGCGCCGCCGCCGCACTGGCGCTACTGGCGCTGGCCCGCCACGCAATCCGCCCGGCCGCCAGGACCGCAGCCTCCATCGTCAGCGGCATGCTGCTCGGCTACGCCTGGGCCGCGCTGCTGGCCCAGCTCGCGCTCGCGCCGGCGCTGGCCGCCGGCGACGAAGGCCGGGACCTGCAGATCGTCGGCATCGTCGACAGCCTGCCGGCGCGCTTCGAGCAGGGCATCCGCTTCAACCTCAAAGTCGAACATACGCTCACACCCGGGACCACCGTCCCGCCACGCGTCGCCTTGTCCTGGTACGCCAACAACGGCAGCGGCAACGCCCAGGTCACCGACGTCCAGCCCGGCCAGCGCTGGCAGCTCACCGTGCGCCTGCAGCGCCCGCACGGCAACGCCAACCCCGGCGGCTTCGATTACGAAGCCTGGCTGCTGGAGCAGGGCGTGCGCGCCACCGGCTACGTGCGCAGCGCCAATGCCGTCAACCGCCGCCTCGACGATTTCGTACCGGGCATCGGCACCACGGTCGAACGCAGCCGCGCCTTCCTGCGCGCACGCATCCTGCATGCGCTGGCGGGCAGGGAATACGCCGGCGTCATCGTCGCCCTCGTCATCGGCGACCAGCGCGGCATCGGGCAATCGGACTGGCAGGTGTTCAACCGTACCGGCATCGGCCATCTGATTTCGATATCCGGCCTGCACATCACGATGATCGCCGGCCTGGCCGCGCTGGGCGTATCGGCACTGTGGCGGCGTTCCTTCTTCACCGGCGCCCAGCTGCCGCTGCTGCTCCCGGCGCAGAAGGTGGCGGCGCTGGCCGGTGCGGTGGCCGCCTTGCTGTACGTTCTGCTGGCCGGCTTCGGCGTGCCGGCGCAGCGCACGCTGTATATGTTGGCGGTGGTGGCGCTGGCCTTGTGGACCGGGCGCCTGAGCGCCGTCACGCACGTGCTGTGCGCGGCGCTTGGCGTGGTGCTGCTGCTCGACCCGTGGGCGGTGTTGTGGCCGGGCTTCTGGCTGTCCTTCGGCGCGGTGGCGATGATCCTGTTTGCCGGCCACGGGCGGCTCGGGGCGGCACCACCCGGCATGCGCGGCGCGCTGCTGCTGGCCGGGCGCACCCAGTGGGCTGTCACGCTCGGGCTGGTGCCGCTGACGATGCTGCTGTTCGGCCAGGTCTCGCTCGTCAGCCCGCTCGCGAACGCGGTGGCGATCCCGCTGGTGAGCTTTGTCGTCACGCCGCTGGCGCTGGCCGGCAGCCTGCTGCCCGATCCGCTGTGCGGCTGGCTGCTGGTGCCGGCGCATGCGGCGATCGCGGCGCTGGCCTGGCTGCTCGGCCACATGGCGGCGCTGCCGGCGGCGGTGTGGCGGGCGCCGGCGCCGCAGGGCTGGGCGCAGTCCTGGATATTCCTGCTGGCGCTGGGCGGCACCCTGTGGCTCCTGATGCCGCGCGGCTGGCCGCAGCGCTGGGCCGGCGCGGTGGCCTGGTTGCCGCTGCTGCTGCAAGTGCCCGACCGTCCGCCGGCGGCGACCTTCCGCGTCACCGCCTTCGACGTCGGCCAGGGCATGGCGCTGCTGGTCGAGACGGCCGGCCACCGCATGCTGTACGACACCGGCCCCGGTTACGCGCCCGGCGCCGACGCCGGCAGCCGCGTGATCCTGCCTTATCTGCGCATGCGCGGGATCGGGGCGCTGGACGGCATCGTGATCAGCCACGGCGATCTTGACCACACCGGCGGCGCGCTGGTGCTGCTGCAGGAGCTGAAGGTCGGCTGGCTGGCATCGTCGCTGGGCGCGCAGCATCCGGTCGCGCGCGCGGCGCCGCGTCACCTGCATTGTGCGGCCGGCCAGCATTGGGAATGGGACGGCATCCGCTTCGAGATGCTGCACCCGGCGCCCGCCAGCCATGCCGACAGCGGCCTGAAAGCGAATGCGCGCAGTTGCGTGCTGCGCATCAGCAGCGGAAGCGGCGGGCGTGCCGTGCTGCTGGCCGGCGACATCGAAGCGGTCCAGGAGGCGGCGCTGGTGGCCGCCGCGCCCGGACGCCTGCAGGCCGACGTGCTGCTGGCGCCCCACCATGGCAGCGGGACGTCGTCGACGCTCGCCTTTTTGCAGGCGGTGCGGCCGAGCGTCGGCATCTTCCAGGTCGGCTATCGCAATCGCTATAAACATCCGAAAAAAGAGGTCTACGAACGCTATGGCGCGCTCGGGATCGAACGGCTGCGCACCGACGCCGCCGGCGCACTGGTGCTCGACATCGGCAGCGCGGTCGCGGTCGAGCGCTACCGCGCTGCCCATGCCCGCTATTGGTATGGAGAACCAGGCACGGCCGCAAACTTCGTCGGCGTTCACGAAGTCAAATAAAGTGGGAAGACTGGATCAGATCAAGAGGTGTGACAGCCATGGACGATCTGCAACAAAGCGAGCCCAGCGCGCAGCCAGGGCCATCCTGCAGCCTGCCGTTTCCTGTTGTCGGCATCGGCGCCTCGGCCGGCGGCTTGCCCGCCTTGTTGCGCTTGTTCGAAAACATGTCCGCCAATAACCAGATGGCGCCCAACAAGCGTCGATGGGCAGGGCTTGATGGCCGCCGCTACGCATATGCCTGGCGGATGTCGGAATATTTAACACAAGCATCGTGCGTGACATCACCGGCTTGTGTAAGTAGTTGAAATTGTTCAGAAGAAAGCAAATGGCATAAGTTGTGCTTGCTCAATAATTTTACTGCAAAACACGTGTGCCGCCATGAAAAAGCTGATCGCCTGCGTTATCGCCGCTCTGTCCATCCACGCCAACAGCCAGGCCAATGTCATCTACGAATGGCAGGGGAACAACGATGCAACGCCCTACAACATCGGCTTGCGCATGGAATTTACCGATGCCGCAGTCGAGTCGGGTGCCCTGCACCTGCGTGCGCGCGAATACGAGTTCCATCCGGAAACGGGCCTGGTGTCCTTCAATTACACCTTCCCGGGCTGGGCCCAACCGCTGACCTACGCGCCGCGCGAGCATCCCTTCGTCACGGGCGACCTGCTGCAGATGGACATCGTGTTCGAAGACGACCTGACGCTCTCCGGCAGTTTCCGGGCGATCGGCGTCGAAAGCCACATTTTCATGGACAGTGTGGGCAGCCTGTTCACGGTCACCAATGCCAACAGCGATGCCACGATGATCGAGGCAGGCTGCACGCCATGGATGAATTGTGCGGGCGCGACCGGCGTTTTCCGGCAAGTACAGGCGCCGGACAACCTGCCGGAGGCGGCCGATGTGCCGGAGCCGGGCAGCGTGGCGCTGGTGGGGCTGGGCTTGCTCGGCCTGGCGCGCCGGGTGCGGGCGCAACGCAGGAAGCCGGCGCCGGTCTGAGAGCGCTGCGCTGCTGCGCCGATCCTGTGCCCCGGGGGTCAGGCCGGCGCCGCCAGCGGCAGCGTGATCGTCACCCGCAAGCCCCCGCCGATGCGGTTGGCCGCGGTGATGCGCCCGCCGTGGGTCTCGACCACGCGCTTGGCGATCGCCAGGCCGAGGCCGTGGCCGTCGACGTTGTTGCGCGTCGGGTTCGAGCGGAAGAAGGGCTCGAAGATCTCGCCCAGGTGCTCGGGCGCGATGCCGGGGCCGCGGTCCAGCACGTCGATGTGGACCTCGCCGCCGGCGCTCCGCAGCTCGACCTCGACGTCGCCATCGGCGCCGCCGTGCTTGACGGCGTTGCGCACGATGTTCTCGACCGCGCTCCACAGCAGGTCGGGGGCGCCGCGCACGGTCGTCGGCGCCGCTGCCGGCGCCGGGGCATGGACCTCGATGCGGGCACCGGCTTCGAAGCGGGCGTCGTCGGCGATCTGGTCGATCATCTCGGCCAGGTCGACCGGTTCGCGGGCCGGCAGCGTGGTCGACGCTTCCAGGCGCGACAGCGTCAGCAGTTCGCCGACCAGGCGGTCCATGCGCACGCTCTCGCGTTCGATGCGCTCCAGCGAGGGCTGGATCTTGTCGGGCTGCTGGTGCGCCAGGCCGATCGCCGCCTGCAGGCGCGCCAGCGGCGAGCGCAGTTCGTGCGAGACGTCGTGCAGCAGGCGGCGCTGGCCTTCCATCAGGGCGCGCAGGCGGGCGCTCATGCGGTCGAAGTCCTGGCCCAGTTCCGCCAGTTCGTCGCCGCCGGCCGGGAAGCGCGCCGTTGCGAACTTGGGTGCCAGGTCGCCGGCGGCGGCCGATTCGAAGGCGTTGCGCAGGGCGCGGATCGGACGCGAGAAATACCACGCGAGCAGGGCGGCGAACAGCAGGCTGGCCAGCGTCGCGGCGGCCACGCCGAACCAGCGGCCGACGTGCGGCGGGAAGCCGAAGCCGCCCATCCCGCCAGGCATCGGGCCGGGACCGAAGCCGGGGCCGGGGCCGGGGCCCATGCGCGGGTTCTGGCCACCGCCGCCGATGCCGCCGATGGGGGCGGCCGTGCCGATGGCGCCGCCGCCGGCTTCGATGCGCGCCGCATCCTGCAGGATCGCGTCCGGGGCGCTGCGCGGGATGCGCGAGGCAAAGGCGATGTAAGTGCGGCCATCGGGGCCGGTCAGGCGTGCCACCGCGCGCGCCGGGTTGTCGTCGCCGAGGTTGCGCGTCACGTCCTCGCGCAGCCTGGCCGGCACCATGCGGCCCAGCAGCTCATGGCCCTTGTCGTCGAGCACGTACAGGCGCATGCGGCGGCTGTTCTGCGCCAGGTCGCGCAGGCCGTCGACGCCGGCGTGGCGCAGCGTGGCGCGCGCCGCGTCGAGCATGACCATGCCGGGCGGGCCGACGTCGAGCGTCGCTTCGCCGCTGCGGTTGCGCGCCTGGTCGCGCCACCAGACCGTGGCCAGCGTGCCGATGGTGGCCGTCACCTGCGCCAGCAGGATGCACAGGAAGAACTTCCAGAACAACCGGCCCATCTTCATTCGCGGATCAACTGGTAGCCGAGACGGTAGACGGTCTGCAGGCAGGAGCGGCCGTCGGACAGGGTGCCGAGCTTGTGGCGCAGGCTGCTCAGGTGGACGTCGATGTTGCGGTCGAAGCGCGCCAGCGGACGGCCCAGGCCCTGCTCGGACAGGTCGTTCTTGCTGACCGGGCGGCCGGCATTGCGCGCCAGGACTTCGAGCAGGTTGAATTCGGTGCTGGTCAGTTCCAGCGCAGAACCGTCCCAGGTAGCGCGGCGCTGCTCCGGCAGCATGGTCAGCTTGCCGACCGTGAGCGTGATGCCGGGACCGTCGTTGGGCGAGCTCTGGGTGCGGCGCAGGATGGCGCGCACGCGGGCGGTCAGCTCGCGCGGCGTGCAGGGCTTGGCGACGTAGTCGTCGGCGCCCAGTTCGAGGCCGAGGATGCGGTCGGCGTCGTCGCCGCGGCCGGTCAGCATCAGCACCGGCATGCGGCTGGCGGCGCGGATGCGGCGCAGGGTTTCGATGCCGTTCATGCGCGGCATCATCACGTCGAGGATGGCAATGGCGTACTGGCCGGACAGGGCTTCGCGGGCGCCGGTTTCGCCATCATGGGCGCACGCCACGCGGAAGCCTTCCTGTTCCAGGTATTCCGTGAACATCCCGACAAGTTCGGTATCGTCGTCGATTAACAGCACTTGGTTCATGGTCGCATCTTAGCAAAAGCCGGCCCGTGCGGCGGGAGCCTGGGTTTGTCTTTACCCCAATTTACACTGGGTCAACACCGCTTAACATCGGGCACGACGAGAATGGCGTTTCTGAATCAACAAGGATGTGGAGATGACACTTTCTCGCCGTTTTTCTCGTCGTTCCGTGGCGGCAGCGTTGCTTGCGGCCTGCGTTGCCGCCACCTGTGCCGATGCCGCTTTCGCAGCCGGCCAGGCCGATGCGCCCACCGGTGCCGGTGCCGGCGCAGGTCCCGAGACCGGCATGCGCAGCGGTCCGGTTTCCGGTGCCATCGGCGCCGGCCAGGGTCCGGAGCGCGGCCGCGGCCCGCGCGGCGGCCGCGGTCCCGAAGAGGGCCCGCTGCAAGGTTTCGGCGGCTCCAGGCCCGGTGCACCGGGCCTGGACGGGCCGATCCCCTACGCGCACGCCCACGGCATGCCGCCGCGTGGACCGGGCGGCGCCAAGCTGTTCGGCCAGCTGCACCGCCTGCACCTGAGCGAAGCCCAGGAAGACAGGCTGTTCGCCCTCACGCACGCCGCCGCGCCGCAACAGCGCAACCAGGAAAAAGCCGAACGCAAGGCGCACGAAGCACTGCGCGCCCTCGGCGCTGCGCCGCAGTTCGACGAAGCCCGCGCCAGCGCCGCTGCACGCGAGCTCGGCCAGGCGATCGCCAACGGTGTGCTGCTGAGGGCGCGCCTGGAATCGCAGGTGCTGGCGGTGCTGACGCCGGAGCAGCGCGAGCAGTTGCGCAAGGATCGCCCGCCGGGCCCTCCCGACCGTCCGTGAGCGTGGCGGCTGAGCGAGGCAACTGGGCGATGTTTGTTGTAGGGTTTTCCCTCTAATCCGGCCATAGGGGGTACGACCCGGTGTCGTAAAGACCTTACAATAAGCGTCGATTTTGTCCAGCTTGCCTCCATGAACAGACCATTGCTCCACTTCGCGCACGGAAACAGTTATCCGGCGGGCTCGTACGTGAAGCTGCTCGAAGACCTGGGGCGGAACTTCGACGTGCGCGTCAGCCCCATGCTCGGCCACGATCCGCGCTTCCCGGTCGACGACAACTGGCACGGGCTGGTCGACGAACTGATCACCCAGCTGGAGCGCTACGACGGGCCGGCGATCCTGGTCGGCCACTCGCTGGGCGGCGCCGTCAGCATGCTGGCGGCATGGCGCCGTCCGGAACTGGCACGCTGCGTGGTGATGCTGGACTCGCCGGTGGTCGCAGGCTGGCGCGCGCTGGTCTGGCGCCTGGCCAAGGCGCTCGGCCTGGGACGCCGGCTGTCGCCCGGCGGCATTGCCGAGCGGCGCCGCCATACCTGGCCGTCGTCCGAGGCCGCTTTCGAACACTTCCATGCCAAGCCGATGTTCCGCGCCTGGGCCCCGGGCGCGCTCGACGATTACGTACGCCATGGCCTCAAGCCGCACCCGGACGGTGTGCAGCTGCGCTTCTCGCGCGAGATCGAGGCCGACATCTACGCCACGCTGCCGCACGACATGGGCCGCGTGCTGCGCCAGCCCTTCCCGGTGCCGGTCGGTTTCATCGCCGGCACCGATTCCGCCGAGTTGCGCCAGGCCGGCATGGACGCCACGCGCAGGCTGGTCGGCCGCAACCTGATGATGATCGAGGGCACCCACCTGTACCCGATGGAGTCGCCGCAGATGACGGCGCAGCTGACGCGGGAAATGATCCAGCGCCTGCTGGCCGAAGGCAATGGGAAAAATGGCGGCAAGGCTGTCGGCGGCAAAGGCGCTGGCGACCATGCGCCGGTTTTCGCGTAAAATGCCGGGGTTTATCATTTTCCAACGCATTTTCCAGATTCGGTGACCCAGCGATGACTATCAAGAGCGACAAATGGATACGCCGGATGGCGGAACAAACCGGCATGATCGAGCCCTTCGCGCCGAACCAGGTGCGCGAGGCCGACGGCCGCAAGATCATTTCGTGGGGCACCTCGTCCTACGGTTACGACATCCGCTGCGCCGACGAATTCAAAGTCTTCACCAACATCAACAGCACCATCGTCGATCCCAAGAACTTCGATTCGAATTCCTTCGTCGACATCAAGAGCGACGTCTGCATCATCCCGCCGAATTCCTTCGCCCTGGCGCGCACCATCGAGTACTTCCGCATCCCGCGCAACGTGCTGACGGTCTGCCTGGGCAAGTCGACCTATGCGCGCTGCGGCATCATCGTCAACGTGACGCCGTTCGAGCCTGAGTGGGAAGGCTATGTGACGCTGGAATTCTCGAACACCACGCCGCTGCCGGCCAAGATCTACGCGGGGGAGGGCTGCGCCCAGGTGCTGTTCTTCGAGAGCGATGAAGTCTGCGAGACTTCGTACAAGGACCGCGGCGGCAAGTACCAGGGCCAGCATGGCGTGACCTTGCCGAAAACCTGATACGTTTTTCGGCGTCCCGTGCGCCAGGATGTATCATGTCATGGAAAAGGGGCTGCGGCCCCTTTCTTATTAGTAGGGATCAACCGATCGCGCGCCGCCCGTTCGGATTGCTGCGCCGGTCTTCCATCGCTTGCCGGTGTTCGACGCCGGTGTACCCGACCCGGCTGCGCGTGCCCTGGGTGCCCAGCGAGGCACCGCCGGCGACCGCGCCGCCTCGGCGGTTATGCTCGTAGATCTCGCGCACGAACATGGCGGCCGTATCGCGCCCGCCCAGGCCGAAGGACAGGCCCAGCGCCAGCGCCACGGCGCCGACCACGGCCATGAACAGGATGGTGACCAGCGAGCTGGCGATGCCGACCTGGTTGATCGCCACCAGGATCGTGAAGGCCCAGACCGCCCATTTGGCGGCGCTGCCCAGCATGTCGTAGCGGTTCATGCGGCTGCGCGCCGCCGCCCGCCGCACCAGGTCGCCCAGCGCGTTGGCGCCGATCCCGCCGATGACCAGCACCACCAGCGCCACCGCCAGGTTCGGCAGCCACAGCAGCAACTGCTGCAGCACCTGCGACACGGCCGGCACGCCGAGCGCGTCGAAGGCCGCCACCAGCACGATCAGGCGCACGAACCATTTGGCGATCAGCCCCAGCATGCCCGAGGGTTCGCGCTGCACGGTCCGTGCCAGCCCGGCCAGGCCGGCGCGGTCGGCGAAACCGTCGAAGCGGACGGCGCGCAGGATGGCGACCAGCACTTTTTCGATGAGCGAGGCGACCAGCCAGCCGATCCCGAGGATGACGAGAAAGCCGAGCACGCGCGGCACCGCCGCGAACAGCAGGGACATCGCTGCGGATAGGGATACCATCAGGGAATTACCCCAACTGGTGACTTGCGGGTCCATTTGGTCCTCCGTGGGCGCGAGGTAACGATTGATCGTTCGACCCGACGGCGTCCGCGTGGTTCGGACGTCTTGCCGCCCGTATCGCCCGGATTGCGCATGCTCAAACGGCTCGAAAAAAAAAGAGGCGCCGCGGCGCCTCCTTCATCGGCGCCGCAGCGCCACTTTACCGCGTTGGAGCGGCTCAGTCCTGCTTCACGCAATCCACAAAATACCCCAGCTTGCCATCGATCTCGCGCTTCACCAGACCATGCACGTCGGTCTCGAAGCCCGGGAAGCGCTCGTTGAAGTCGCGCGCAAAGCGCAGGTAGTCGACGATCGTCTTGTTGAAGCGTTCGCCCGGGATCAAGAGCGGGATGCCCGGCGGGTACGGGGTCAGCAGGATGGCGGTGATGCGGCCTTCCAGTTCCTCGATCGCCACGCGCTCGATCTCGCGGTGCGCCATCTTGGCAAAGGCGTCCGACGGTTTCATGGCCGGGATCATGTCCGACAAGTACATCTCGGTGGTCAGGCGCGCCACGTCGCGCGACTTGTAGAAGTCGTGGATCTGCTGGCACAGGTCGCGCAGGCCCCAGGATTCGTAGCGCGGGTTCACGGCCGCGAATTCCGGCATGATGCGCCACATCGGCTGGTTGCGATCGTAGTCGTCCTTGAACTGCTGCAGCGCGGTCACCAGGGTGTTCCAGCGGCCCTTGGTGATGCCGATCGTGAACAGGATGAAGAAGGAGTACAGGCCGCACTTCT
>Ga0308160_10002914_pt1 | contig 19897 bp, 27 predicted proteins | sample PhyFR1_FD_201036 | JGI IMG/M metagenome (GOLD analysis project Ga0308160, IMG submission 201036) | Phyllosphere microbial communities from UC Gill Tract Community Farm, Albany, California, United States - DLSLF.R1 | ecosystem: Host-associated > Plants > Phyllosphere > Unclassified | place: USA...
GCATCATCTAGGGGTTTGGATGGACAACTCACTGGTAAGCGGTCGGTTTGATCCAACCATTCTTCTCGCAAATTCCGACCATCTCCGCTACCTCCCAACTCGTGTAGTTCGAGATACCGAACCGTTTGAATTTGCCTTCCTTGTAGAGATCGTTGACAACTTTGAGAGTCTCTTCGTAAGGAGTCGAACGATCCGGTCCATCTTCGCACGAGCCGATTCAGCGTCAGTATCGGGTAGCAGGCGAGGAGATATGAGCCAAGACTTACGAAGGTACCACATATCTATACAATCGGTTTTGATCGCCTTGAGCTGGATCTCAATGTGCTCTCGAATACATTCCTCCGTATGGACGATGGGTTTACCAAGGAAGTCGGGGAATGGGTACAGCTTCGTATCGACGACGATACCTCGACTCTTCCAATCGACCTGTCAAAGTAGAGGTGGAGCGTCAGCGCAGAGCTGGAGTGGTTCGCGAAAAGTTTGCGAAACTTACCTGTCCGAGGTATTCTTCGCTCGTTCCACCGCAGTACACTCGAGCGTTATCTACTTCGTTATGACCATGTTTGACGAACACGTCGAGCATTCTACAAGGGAGAGAAGCATCAGTTGTAGAAGACTTCGGAAGAATGCTAATGCGAAAGAGTGAAGGGAGTAACTCACTTTTCACAATCCTTGATATCGGTGACTCTCGCTCCTCCAGTACCTTCCTTACCCCAAGTCATCAATCCGAGTACGATGTTCTGTGCTGAGGTTGCTGAAGCCATCCTTGTTTGAAGTTGAGAAATGTTGTACTAGCGGGGAAATAGTTTGAGGGAAGAGAGGCGATAAGGGATGAAGCAGATAAGGTTGCTGAGATGAAAGAGGTGGAAAGGAAGGAAGAAAGAGAGAGCTGCCGGCCTTGAGGAAGTCGTAATCTTCGACTCAAACCTCCACTCTTTTCCTCCACTTTCGCAAATTCAACCCCTTTCAGTCGCTGATTCCGCTCCCTGCATAGAGCGTCAAATATGGCCGATGTTCGTATCTCCACAGCCTGCCAAGCACGCCATTCCCCTTCGAACGGATGAAAGAGTTGGGAGTCAGCGAACTTGCGAAGGGGAATGAGCGGAGAAGGCGCTGCGAGACAGTGATACAATGGCAACAAGGATGTTCTACTACAATTGAGACGAGGACGAGTCATACTCCAGCAAGTCGAGCAGAGTCGAGGGAGAAGAGCCCACTAATTCGATTCCCTGAACTTGACGACGACGACAGCCGAATGGAAGATGATATCGAGGAATCAGGGGGAATCTATCTTATCCGATTCTGTGTCTGTAAGGTCGTCGACGGTGTTTCCTCCTCCTCCTTAATCGCTTCTTCATAACCTGGAGGAGCAGTATCCGGTAAACTCGTTGTCGTTCCCTGTCTCCTAGGTGTCGTGTTCCTCCTCTCGTTCTCCTCTCCATTCAATAATGGTCGACTATCCTCATCCTCACTAGTCCTCTCCTCCTCATCTCCCAAGACGTGCGTTTCCTCCCCTTCTCGTTCTACCCTCTCCAACCTCTCCTCCAATTGTAGTGCTCCATCTGCCTCGTCCCCGTCTCCTCGGTTCCGTGAGCGTCGTGGATCGAGGTGAGAAATGATCGAGGATGCTTTCTCTTTGATGAGCGATTTGTATCCCCCGAGGTAACCTAGTCCGAAAGGTAAAACGAGGAAGAAAAACAGTAGGATGGCGCTGAAATGAGTGCCGTCCCACTTGTCAGGGGGCCAGAAACGACCAGGATAACTAAGTGTGAGAACGGGGGGACGATTAGCTCGACCACGAAAAGAGGAATTTCGAAAAGAAGAATTGTTGAGACTTACTAGCAAAACTCGTTTGGATGACCGTTGACTACCTTCCTACTCAACGAGTATCCCACGTTCCCTGAACCATCAACGACTTGTAAAGCGACTTCACTCCCAAGTTCCAAGTCCTCTCGATCGATATCAATCCAAGTCATTCCAGGTATTCCCATCACTCCTAACCTGATCAAGGTCTGCGCCGTTTCGGGGTCTTGTACTGCAGTGACATTCTCTTTCGGAGGTAGGGCGGATGAGGAACCGTTAACGATCGAAAGGAAGTAAGCCTGCGAAAACGGAGTCTTCCATGAATTCTAGCTTGAACTTTTGGTTCGATGAGAGGGGTCCAAAGGGAACTCACACCACCTGCACCACCTCCGAATGATAGACGTATAGGATCGCATGTGACGGTCTTTGTAGATTTGTAGAAGTTGCCAAGTGGAGCACCAACGTAAGGGAGGTGGTGATCTTCGGAAGTGAGGGATTGGAGGATGTCTGTCGTTTGTCGAGGCAGTAGTGGAGAGGCTAAGGATGTAGAGGAGAGTAGGAGAAGGGACGAGAGTGTTCGTAACATGGGAGGCAGAGGAGGCCAAGAGGCGATGAGGACTGTTTCAATAGCAATCAGGTCAGCTCAGGAGTACAGCAGGAGTGAGTAGAGCATACCTGATTGTCTATAGCAGCCGATAGTCTTTTCGAGCAAAGGTTGACTGAAGCGTTGATGAGAAAGAGGCGACGACTCTCTCGAGGGAGGCTCTTGTCCTTCCCACATCACTTGCTTTGTTCACATTTGACCTCTAATCCACTCTAATAGGATCTCATCATGACGTGAGTTCCTCCCTTACGTTCACCCGTGTTCTCCTCGCTGATCCCCCTCGTCATTTTCACAGTTCGTTAGATCCCTCTCACCTCCCCGGGCTCGAACGTACCTCAAACCCTCGTACAGGTCAAGCAGTCAAGACCTCCGTCTCCTCTCTCCACTCACACCCATCCCATCAAAGTCAACAAGACGAGAAAGAAGCAGAAGCCGATTCTTTCCCTCCTCGCAGCGGTTCTCAACCCAGCTGGAAAGGCGCGTGGGCAAGAAGACAAGAAGCAAAGATTCTCGCACGACGGAAAGAGCTCGGACTCGAGAGTGACGCTGGGGACACGGAGGAGGCAGAGAGTAGGAGAGGAGGAGGAGGAGATGGCAAGATCCCGATTCCTCCCATTCCGGATCTGAGGTATGAACAAGGGATCCTCGCTTCCATCCGACCATTCCTACACTCTGGAATGACGCGGGGGAAGGGAAAGGAAGTGGAGAAGGAAAGTGAGAAACACGAGTTGAAAGTTGAAGCTGCGGAGAAAACTGCGTTGGCTAGCGCGCAACTCACTGCTGAGGGAGACAAGACGGGGAGGGTAGAGAGCGATGTGTTGATGGGTCCTTTGAGGGTCGAATGGGGCAACGTTACTTATGTGTTATTGAGGGATCAGGTAAACACATTCTCTTTTCGACGATTCTCTACGGTTTGCGATCGTCTGTAGCTGATTCCGGATACTCGCACTCGCTCAGGTTATATTCCCGTTGCTACAGGGTGTCATGTGGGGAATGGCAGGGATCTATTTGAACGGGTTGTGGGAATGGAACAGATCGAGATTGGCAGCGAAGAGTTTAGAAAAGGGAGTGAGACGGACAGGGCCGGGTTTACTGAGTCGTTTAGGGTTGACGACAGCGTAGTATGCCTATGGTGAGCATTCTTTCGGCGTGAATTCGACATCCCTCGACGCACGATTGACCCGTTACCTTGTCTCGCAGGATTTGCTTCTCTCGCTCCTCGACCACCTTTCTTCGAGGCTATCGCTATTGTGTTCATATGAAATTGTTTGTGAAGTATGTCTGTTTGTTACGTGTGAATGGACCTCGTTCAGTGAGGATTCTTGGGGATGTGGACTGCTGCGAACTGAACGTCGAACGATACCTCGGGCTAACGACGTGTCTCTTTTCGTATGCTTCGTCGAACGTTGACGAAAGATCAGTGATCAACCTACTGAGCGAACGCGAGAGTTGAGCGATTGCGAGTAAACCGAACTTGGCCTAGATTGCGAAAGCGAGAATTCGACTTGGTGCAGGAAAATGCTGTGAAGTTCCTCTCTCTTGCTCTTCTCATCACTCTCTCTCGCCAATCCACAACGCTCAGAGCAGTTATGGCATCCTCACCATCATCAAACCTACTGAACCTACCTCCGATTCGCCCCAATCTCAGTCAAACGAAGAGCAATTCATTCACTCGATCAACCTCTCAATCTGGATCACCAAATGGTGGAGGGAATAGTAGTCAGGTATCTAGGAGTAGTGCAACAGCAACCAAGCGGGCCAGGAGTAGTAGTATAGTCTCAGTGACGGAAGTGAAAGAAACTTATGATGATCAGTTGGATCAGGCCGCTTTACACAACATGAACGCAGAATGGGTCAACTACAAAGGTTCGTTCCCCGTCTCTTCTCATAGCGCGAGAGTCAGAACCAAAGTTCAGGGTTCGGACAAAGGGTATCCCTCTTTCAATCCGACTGACGCTCTCTCACTTTGCAATTCCCTTGTAGGAGCGTGGATGATTCATGTGGTATTGATCGCATTGGGAATCGTATTGTTGGAGACAGTACCAGGGATAACTCAAGATGTGACTTGGACAACTGCGAACCTGGGTTATCTCTTCGTTCGTTTTCCCTTACTCTCCCTCTTCTCTTCAACTCGGGGACTGATAAAAGTGAGCTTGTGTGTGGAATAGGTCACATATATCCTGTTCCATTATGTGACGGGAGTTCCGTTTGATATGACGAATAATTCAGGAGTTTACGATAATTTGACTTTGTGGGAACAAATCGATTCGGGCGCTCAGTACACTCCTGCGAAGAAGTGGTTGACCTCTCTACCGATCTTCCTGTGAGTCTTCTTCCTCTACCTCTCACCCCTTTCGCCGAATTGGACTGATGGAAGATGGTCGAGACATAGTTTCTTACTTTCGACACATTACACAAGATACGACTCGCACCCATGGCTATTCACACTGAATCTCGTAGCCCTCGTACTAGCGGGATTAGCGCCGAAACTACCAGTCTTCCATCGATTGAGAATCAGATTCTTTGCAGGAGATGAAGTGGACGGAATCACTCCTGGTAGGTGGTTTCTTTCGCATACGTCTTGCTCGGCTAACTTGCTGACGTCGAGTAAGAGTTCTCGTCTACAGATCCTTCGAGACCTGGTACACCAAGAGAAGGATCTTTCTCTTAGAACTACTCGTTGATCAAGTTTTCGATACCCCTTCCTTTCGCCTGTTCTCTTCGCTCTTCACCTTGCATCTTCCCCATCCACCTCTCTTTGCACCACTCTTCTGCCCCAGGGCCCCCTTCAGAAACCGCGAATCGACAGCAAAAGAGCGATCTTTCGAAATCTCCGTCGACCCATCAACATTCGACCTCTGAGACCACCCCTTCTTCCCTCCGTTCGCATTCTGGAGCCCGCCTTCGCATCGACCCCCCTCACTACTCTGCATTCGACTCGACCCCTCTTCCTCACCCCTCTTGCCATGTCATCTCCCCTCTCTCTGTCCCCTGTTTTCGCCCTTCTTCTCTCGTTGCTTGTAAAACTCTTTAAACTCTCTCTCTTCTATTGTACGAGTCCCTATATCGACGGAAACCAGGGCCTGACTGCTGCCTCGAGAGGTTTCAGGGCTATTCAAGATGCAACAGAGAGAAGTTTCGCAATCGCAAAAAAGTATCTCTTCGTCCAGTGCGAGAAGGAAAAGCGGCATGAGGCCGTTTCGACGGCAGTTGGACGCAAACTTCCGACACCGGGCATGAATCTGAATTTCTATCTTGACCCCTTCGACGAGGAAACGAAAGAAAACTTTCTTTTTCTCGATCACCTCTGAAACGAACGACCGATTCAACCTCTCTCTGCCGTATGGGAGATCTACAAGATTCGAAACCGGGTATCTCGACGCCTTCGTCGTTGTTGGCCGAAAGGGAATGGTCGAATTCACCTTCAGGCTCTCCAACCGGCAAACGTCAAACAGAGGGACAAGATGACGATGGTCAGGGTGGAGATCAGCTAGAGGGAGCAGACACGGGACCCAAGAAGAAAGCAAGGATGCCTAGGTGAGTAGAGAGGATTAGCTCCTATTTCAATCTCGGTTCGTTTCCCTTTCAGCGATACGCCTTACTGACAGCTTGAAACATCTATAGGATTGCCGAAGCGTGTATTCGGTAAGCTCTCACTGGCTCTATCACCTCGTAGCAGCTCGAGGTTCAGTTCCCGTTTGAACTAGAAAAGTCGCTTCGCTAATGTCCGTTTCATCGTTATTCTACAGGTGTAAAGGTCGCAAGCAGCGCTGCGTCAAGGAACCAGGAGCAGAGGTGTGCAAGAATTGCCAGGGAGTCAATGCAGAGTGTATCGTAGCTCCAAGGTGAGGAAACTTCTTGCTTTTCTGTCTGGCTTCCTCAGTGCTCCTCTCACACGCATTTGATCGATATGCAGAGCTCGACGGAGGAATGCCAGAAGTAACACACAGCCCGAAGCGGTCGAACCTCCTGCTTCACCTCGATACGCTGCTGCTTCTCCTGTTTCCCTTCAAAACCTCCTTCGAACCGATCCTCCCCCTTCCATGTCTATCCCTACTCCGACTCCTTTCAGCATCGACAATCAAGCATCCTCTTCATCAGCTTCGACCTCGAGAGCTCAAAGCTACGTTCCAACGGCTCTTCCCGCCCCTTTCCAACCTCAACCTCAACAACAATTCCAATACCCTCCACCTCCCACTTACCCTTCCGCCCCTGCTTCTCATCCCAGTCAATACTACAACATGACCACGAACAGATACGCTATCCCTCAACAACCGCCGAATACTTATCCCTACCAAATACACCCACATCGTCACTCTCCCTTGACTTCTTCTTCTTCAACTCTCATGGCTCCTACCTCGGACCTTCGATCCTCAGCTCCAGTCTCAACAACCTTCAGTGAAACTCCTTCCTTAGTATCCCAATCACCTACACTACCCGATTCTCGATCAAGTTCGACCCCTTTCGCACCTCAACCCGAAAACCGTTCAAACTCACATGGGAAAGGGAGAGCTGACAACACGAATGGGAATGTTCGGAATGGTGGAGATGGGGATACGGATTTATCGAGTGAGAGAGATGAGGAAGGGATTCAAAATGAGGCTGCGAGAGGTGTGGCATTCTTGAGTTTGAATGCGGGGGGTAATCCGATCTATGTTGGACCATCTTCAGGGTTCAGTTGGGCAAGAATGGTACTAGGGTAAGCGCGCTCACGTCTCCTTACCTTTTTTCTCGCCTTTTGAGGGAGAAAAGCTGATATCGAATGATGAGATTCAGGGGTATGGCGGGTGAATCGAAAGCTGAAGGAGGGAATTATGCGGAGAGACGATCGAGGTTACAAACGAGTGCTCCTTTCGAGACTGGACATCGATCATTATCAGCTCCACCTCTCCCCGACGACGCTCTATCGATGATTTCAGAAGAACTAGCGGATCATGTTCTCACATTAGCATATCGCGACATACAAGTGAGCTTAATTCGAGTCAATCAGCAGTCACACGCTCAATGGCTGATTCGCCGCTCATCTTTTCACAGTGTCAATACTGTTTCTTCGACTGGTTATGGTTCCGCTCGATCTTTCCACATCGAGTCAAGATCTGTCAAGCAGCTGGACTTCCAGGCGCATCAAAAGCGACGAGAACAGGAGCTTTCTTCATTTGGGTCGTTTTCGCAATCGGATCTCGACTCGCTCGACAACTACCAAGTCTCGCACCTTCTGAGAGCTACTATATCAAAGCTATGGAACATCTCGAGATTATCGTTGGATTACACGATTTGAAGAATGTTGAGGTGAGCTGATTTCCCTCGAGAGTTCGAAAAAAAAAAGGAGGATCACTCATTTTTCGTTGGAATTGTCAACAGGCTCTTCTTATGATGACGATGTATTCGTTCAGAGCTGCAGAAGCTCCTTCTGTTTGGTTTCTTTCCGGTATCATCGTGAGTTGGCCTATTCTTCTCTATTTCTCGAATTGCAAGAACCTGATCAACCTTGCTTTGTAGATTCGCTTGTGCTGTTCTCTCGGACTTCATCGACGTTTACCTCCAGCTCGAGCACAAAGGATGAGTCCTTACGTCCTGTAAGTCGAGATCGATCCTTTCACTTCGAATTCGGTTGGAGCTGATCGAACTGAATACGCTGCAGACAACTAAGGCGGCGGATCTTCTGGACATCTTATCTCATTGATCGAATGCTGTCGACCTCACTTGGACGGCCTACCTCTATCGTCGACGAGGAGATTGATATCGAACTCCCCTTCGACTATGATTGTTGCGACACAACTCTCGATCCCGCCAATCCACCGACTGCTATCACGAGCATGACCTCTTCAATACACTACATCAAACTCATGCAACTCACCACGACTATTCGACGTCGAATCTATCGTCTCGATCACCGAAGTACGAAACCACCAGATGATCTCCTGAGGGAGATAGATGAGTGGGAAGCGAATATACCACCGATGGCAGCCGATTCCGCGTACTGGCAATTCCCATGTTGCTCGAGGGATTGGTTCTTGTCGAAAGCCCACGATACCCGTTTGTACCTCCTTCGACCCCTCACCGCCGACAAAGCGACTTCAGACCCTGCACACCTCAAACTTATCGCTCAGTATTCGGCGGAAGCTTGCGAGATTCAGTGAGTTCAACTCTGATCAGCTTTCGGACCTTTCTCCAAGCTGATTTCGGTCGCAAACTTGCAGGAAACGACTACACCAAAGTCCACTCTCCAATCTCGCCCTCGAAACACTTCGAACCGTATTCCTCAATGGTCTTACCCTCCTTCACGTGAGCCCAGACCTGCTCACTCCACTTTGAATTGCTGATCGCTGATTCGGTCTCCCACTCGACTCAGTCTGTTCGTCTCGACAAAACAGCTTTATCCTTCTCGGCCTTCCAACGCGCGAGCAGAGCTTGCTCCAACACCCTCTACGCCTATTCTCAGCAGTTCAGCGGTGCTGCTGCCTACTTTGAATGTTTCGACGAACTCTCCTCGATGGTCAGCGATCAACTTTCTAGCGTCGAAGGTTCGACCATATCTCCTTCGTCGATCAATACTCCTCTGTTCCCAAATCTGTGGGAGGAAATCCCTTCTATGATGAGTAACGTCGCCCATTTCCCTCGCTCCCTTATTGATTCCCCATCTAACTATCCTCTTTTCCGGTGTCTCTTAGCTGCCGAAACAGAAGAGTCCTTCGCAGCGCTTCTCGACAGTCTAGGAGTTCCAGCAGAATCCATCGATTTCTCCCTCGCCGCTCACAACAACGCCTTGGGACTCGCAAACGATTACACGTATTGTGAACCGGCGACAGGATTGTTCCCTGATCCATTTGCGGCGGGAGGTGCGGGCCTCTGGTAGTAGATTTCAGCTTGAGCGTTTCGTTGAAAGGAAACGAGATTCTTCACGGATTCTGTTCGAATGTACGAGTCGTTTCTCGTCCAGATCTTGTCTGAAATCTACTTGATCGGCAAAGGAGAGTCTATCGAAGAGCGGTAGGTCGATTAAAGTGAACTTGCGATGGTTGCGAAATCGCGAACTTTGCTCTCTTCCACTTTCCTCAACTCTATACTTTCTATCAGTCGCCCATGAACACGCACAATTGAATTCAAGATGTCTACTGGATCGACTAGTCACCCTTCAACTCCTCCTCCTCCTCCCACACAAGACAGTCTCTCCTTCCCCGAAGCATTCGCTGGTTCAGCAACCGCTTTCGACGAGATTCCAGGCCATGCAAGTACTCAACAAGCTCCACCTACTCCTGCCGCGACCCGTCGAGCGTCTACACAGCTCGGAAAGCTCGCTATTACTCCTGTTGATTCATCATCCTCCCCTTCTCCCTCTCCCGCAACAACCACGACGAACAACGCTTCTCTCCTATCGCCGCATAGTGCAACAAGTGTTAGAGCAACAGGCGGAACGAGATCGCGTCAGAGGGAATCATCTTCGGCGAGGGAAAGTGTGAGCGGGACTTCTTCAGTTGGGAATGCTACTACGAGTGGAGGATACAGATCTCAGTCAGCCAGTGATGGAAAGAGGAGATTGGTGTTGGAGCGATACAGCTTGTACGAGACGAAAACGGTAAGGAATCCCTCGTTTTTCGTCGTTTCGCAAACCTCAACCTGACTCTGGCTTCTTCTCCCTCTTGGCTAGAAATACTACATTGTCGCAACGAATCAAGCCGACGATCGCTATCGTATATTGAAAGTGGATCGAGCAGTGACATCGACCGCACCTCCTTCGATCGTTTCGGAAGAACATAAGGAAGCAGACTCGACCGAAGATCAGCTTTCAATCACGGAGGATGCGACGATCTACTCGAGAGAAGAGAAGGATCAATTGTTGGAGACGTTGGCAGCTGGAAATCTGGGTGGAATATCGCTAGTCGAGAAATCATTTTACGGAATCGCAGGTGAGTTTGCCTCTTTCAACGATAGCACTTGACCAGACGTTGACCTTTGCCAACTCCACAGGCTTCGTCAGGTTTACTTCGACGTACTATATGGTTCTTATCAAGAAACGAGCTGCCGTCGGACTGATAGGAGGGCATTACATCTATCACTGCGAATCAACTGTACTTCGACCAATCACTCCTTCTTCCTCAGCGACGAGCGCAGAAGAAGCTCGTCGTATCACTGCATTCCAGAATGTCGATCTCAACAAATACTTCTACTTCTCGTACGTTCCTTTCCTCACCTTCTCCTCAACCTCATCCAATTCAGCCCGCTCTTCTTAGCTACACCTACGACATCACGCAAACTCTTCAGAAGAACTTCACTCGAGCGATGGAGTCAGAGACGCAGCCATCAGCGGATGGAGAAGATGCGCTACCTCGTTGGAACGACAAGTTTGTTTGGAATCACAAACTCCTGATTCCGATGATGCAACACCTCAAGAGCAACAGCCCTTGGATCTTGCCCATGATCTATGGATCGATCGAACAAGCCAGTGCGTTCGAAAAATTCTGATGATCGATTCCTCACGGCAGTCTGGCTCAACCCAATTCTTTCACGCGCAGAACTCTCCGTCTTCGGTCGAACAATCTACCTCTGCTTGATCGCGAGACGGTCTCGACATTTCGCTGGTGCTCGATATCGACGAAGAGGAGTTACGGAAGACGTGAGTGATCTCGAATTTGTCGAAGGGAGAACAGCACGCCTTGACACATCTGGAATCCTTACAGGGCTTCGTCGCGAACGATGTCGAATCCGAACAGATTGTGGCTGATGCACTCACGACCCCATTCTTCCTTCCGAATTCGCACTCCACAACCGATCCTTCGAAACCTCCGCCTCCGAAGAATCGAACTCCGAGTCCTCGCTATACTTCCTACGTTCAGATACGAGGAAGTATTCCAGTCTATTGGAGTCAAGAGACAGGAAACTACAAACCGCCTATCGAGATTGCTCCTCGAGACCCTTTCTTCGCTGCTGCTGCTCGACATTTCGATCATCTCTTCGAGCTCTACGGTGCTCCTGTCGTCGTCTTCAATCTTATCAGAGTGAGTCATGTACCTCCCTCGCCCTTCATTGCACTGAGCTGAATCGTCCTTCCTCGATTAGCGAAAAGATGGTCAAGAATCGACTTTACTTTCGGAGTTTGAAGAATGCCTCTCGTATCTTCGGCAGTTCCTCCCCGAGAAGAATCAGATTCGCTACGTGCACTACGATATTAAAGCTGCGAGGAAAGAGTGAGCTTCAAAGACCCTTGCTCCCTTCGCAAACGAAGGCTGATCGAGGTGTTCTGTTGTCGCCCACAGGAAAAAAGATGTCATTCATGTTCTCGAGGAGAATGCGCAAGATGCGATGGAGTGGACGCAGTTCTTTCATTCGGGTCCTGAAGCCCCTCGCCGACCAAAACCAACTCGGTGCGTCTTCAGTCGCTCTTTACTCAGAATCCGACCAGTTCATGAGTTCAGTCAACGCAGACCCGATCTACCGGAACGATCGATTCCTCTCCTACAGTCTGGCGTCGTACGAACAAACTGCATAGGTGAGCTTTCTCCTAATCTTGCGCTCATCTTGAATTCAATCGCTGATTTCTCCGTTTCTAGACTGCGTCGAGTATGCTATCTTCTGCTCGTCTCTATCTCTGCGTCTCCGAGCTGACTTCCTCTCGCAGTCGAACCAATACGGTGCAGTTCATGATCGGAAAAGTCGCTCTCGGACATCAACTTCGTGCTTTGGGTTTCATCGACGACCCTTTGATCGAAACCGATAGCGACGCCTATTCTCTCCTCGCGGAACTATGGCACAATCACGGCAACGCTATCGCTCTGCAATATGGAGGTAGTCACCTCGTCAATACTCTCGACTCTTACGCCGAAAGACCTCTCTGGTCGAGTCAAGGTCGCGACAAGTGGCAGACTGTTCGACGATACTACTCGAACTCCTTCGCTGATGCCGACAAACAAGCAGCTATCGACTTGTTCCTCGGCGTTCAACCTGCTCTGCCACCTCGACCAACTTTCGGAGTTGCAGGTCCTGCTCGAAGACGTTCTTATCGTAACTGGTTCACTCCGTCTTTCCTCGAATCATCACTCAAACCACCGGAGATCGCTGGAGTCTTGCAACAGACGATCGACGAAGACGAAGATGGTTCGTCGGATTATTGGAGATCTTACTATCGACCGAACCTCTTCACCTCTCTCGCTGTACATTTCGGTTACACGATACAGAGCTCTGCCAAGTTTAGACCTGGAATGTGAGTAGCTTCTCCTTCTCATCCTCTTCGATCTGTGCTGACGAGCTTTTGCATCTGATAGTGCCGAAGAGCAATCTCCTTTCGCAACTCGCTCAATCCCTCACAACCATAATCCTCGGTGAGTGCCTCTGCTCTCGAGCTCAAGTTGTCTACGAGCTGAGAACTTCAATCATTTCGCAGGCTCGGCGGAGGACCTTTCCGATATCTTTTACAAGGAGTTCATGGGCAGAAACCTTCTGCCGCTGTACCTCCTTCGAACCGATACTCTCGAGTGCCTCCGAGTGCTCACACCGACGACAATACTTCATTGAGTACCGCTCTTCCTCCGACAACTACTGCCGGACTAGCAGAACGAAACCTTCGACCGGTCGTTCGCCTCGAAGAAGCTCGAGAGTATGATGCTTACGTCGGTCAATTCGATCAACTCTCACTCTCCCAGGATCTCAGTGAGAAGGATAGGTTGTTGTATACCTCGAAAATTGAACTCGCCAGGTCAGCAGGGTTGGGAAGAGACGGTCAGATAAGCGAGAAGGAGAAAGCGTTTTACGAGGCAGTCGCGAATTTCACCTGATGGAGGACCCCCCTTCTCGTCTCTGTAACATCGATGGAGAACGTCTCGAGCTGTCTTTCAATTCAACGGTTGTGCGAAAGTACTTTGGAGGTCGATCGCTCAAGGGTATTAAACTTTTCAGGGGGTTCTGTCTCTTCTTCTCTCCCTATTTTTCATTCTGGCTATGTCGTAGTACTACTTGTTGTCGTTAGCTATACTCCTGTGTATCGAACCCTATGAACGAGAGCTGAGAGAGAGGAAATCCAATTCAACTGAATTCTTAGTCCACAATCTCTCGCTTTCCTCTTCACCCTCTTTCTCAAATTCCGCCTCGACCTCTCTAGTAGGCTCAGGGTAAGCTCACACACCTTCTAGTACAGCCCTTGCACACGCTAGACTAGTCAAAGCTGATTTAGTTGTCTCCAACCTCAGAATCTTCTTTACCCTCTCGACTTCCAGCACTCAACGATGCTCTTCTAAACGTACCTCACAGTGAGTCCTTAGCTATGATATCTTACTCCCATGCGTAAATCTAGGCGGCTAGTGAGGTGGAAAGGGCGGAAATTGGCTTCAAACTGAAACTGACGGGACTTGAATTGATTGGTTTAGTACGGAAGAACAACAGCTGTAAAGGACTACAAGAACCGCTCTTAGCTCTCATGGACACCTATTTGGACCCTTCGCTGGGTGGACCTCTCGCATTCCTCGACAGTTCCGCCCAATTACATGCTCCCTCTGACCCTTCGAATCAACCCTTGAATCCTTTCGACTACGACTCCTGGCTCAATCCCGTGACTGTCCCTTCGTACGATGGAACATCTGGACTATCAGTAACCCATGGAGCTCCGCCAGCTGCAGCTCTAGGTTTAGATGGACGAGGATCACTCAGTTCCGCCCATTTCGGGGTTCACCTTCATTCTGAGCCCTCGGTTCACACCAAATCTAGTTCGGCCCCGCTCTCCCCAATGTCCCCAGCAGTCAACTCTTCGTCTGCGATGCACCTCTCATTCGCTGGTTCAGATTACTCGGACGGAATGTTCCATACTCGACCAAATCTCAATTCTTCGCAAGGTTACGCTCACCCTTCCCCTTCGCACTTGACTCCCGGTTCGACGTCGACCCACTCGGAACCTGGTACAGAGTCAATGTCAATCGCCATGTATGATCGTCAAATCGCTGGAGGATCAGGAGGAGGAGGAGGAGGAACGCCAAGGGACGTCGTCGGTGACTACTCGGCTTCTCTTCGTGAATCTTCGACGACTTCCTCCAGGAGTGCACTCTCTCCGTCGGCACCAAACTCTATACAACACTCTCCAGCTCGTCGAGGTTCCCAACCACGCTCCGAATCGTTGTCGTTGCAACAAGCTGCAATTCGCGGAAACGGTCAATCTCCTCCGACGACCCGCTCGAGGGGTTCGAGGGTTCCTCAAGCAGACGAGTCAGTCCCCGAAGCTGCTCTTCACCTTCTCCGACTCGCTCTACCGACTGGATCGACAGGATCAACCGCGACGAACACGACCGGAGACGATGACGACCGAAGTTGCGATGAGGACGCAGAGGGCGAAAGCGACGACACGAGTATTCACTCTACGGATCTCAAGGCGCTCAGCAAGCTCTTCCCGGATGGAACGAGAGGTAGCGCTTTACCTTCACCCTTCGAAACGACCGTTTGGAACCACGCGGAAGATCAACCTCCGCTTCACATCCAACGAGGAGGAGGTCCTGGCAGTCGTCGACCTAGCGCTGCAAGTTCAGCTGCGAGTACTCGAATCCGTCAACACAACCCTGCTCGCACGCAACGGGAAGCGAGCATCTCATCGAATCGATCAAGGCTCGGTAGTGAAGCTCCTTCGCTTTCGACTTCGACTTCAGCTGCTATCGCTTCCTCTTCCGCCATGTCGCCGAAGGTCGCCGCGTCAGGACCAGCTGCAGCCGTCGGTCGAAGGAGCGCTGCTCGAGGTCGCAAGTCGATCGCAAATTCGCTAGCAGAGGAATCGGATGGTGGAGAGAGTGAAGGAGAGTACAACGAAGGTGATGTGTACGAGGATGGAGATGCTACGGACACCGGGAAGGGTAAAGGGAAGAAGAAGGCAGGGAAGGGAGGTGCCGCGGGAGCGAAGGGGAAAGGGAAAGCTACGAAACGTGCTTCGAATGCCAACGATGCTGGACCTCCAGTCAAGAAGCAACGTACCAACACTGCTCGCAATTCTTCTCAAACTCCTCTCGAACCTCGCAAACCTCGTCGTCAAGCTTACATCCCTCCCAACCTCCGTAACCGTACTTTCCCTCCTCAAGTCGAGATCAGCTCGAGTTTCCCTCGTTTCTACCGATCCTTCCCCATCTCTTCTGCCATCCCTCCCGACTCTTACGTCCTCCTCCCAGCCGCCTCGCTGACCCCCGCCAACAAGAAAACCAACAACAAATCCCGTTCAGTCATTCAAGCTTCGCAACCCAACCCTCTCGACGTTCTCCCAACTCCTCCTACCCCAATTTACGAACAATTCGGTGCTTTCGGCGGTCATTCGCCCTATTCCTCTCATACCCCTCCACTCGCTTCGACTTCGACCAGCGGCAATTCTCTACCCAACATCTCCGTCGACGCCAATGGTTCCTTCGTTATTCACGACTCTTCTCACGCTCATCCTCACGTCCACCCTCACGCTCAATTTGCTCACTACCCTCACGGCGCTTATTCTCTTCCTCCGAACACTCCCAGCTCTCACGCAATGTCGCCTCCTCCTCTTCCTCAACACTCACCCGCCGCCTCTCAAAGCTCGCAAGGCTCTTCCATGAACGCGCTGGTACCTTCTCTCGCCAGTCTCACTCTCATGCAACCTCCTCCCGAAGCTCGCTGGAACAAATCTGGAGATCCTTTCAACCTCTATTATCCTCGTTTCGTCAAAGGTAGCTCAGACGAGAAGTGTGGACTCTGTCCCATCTGTTCTGAGCCTCCTGAACGAGGTGGAGAAGGAGAACACAAGTGGCTCAAGGTATGTCCCCATCTCGTCAATCTCGTAACCCGAACGATCACCTGACTTTTTCTTCCTTTTCGTTCTCTCTCTAGCTCAAGAATAGTAGTTACGTCTATCACATGTCTTACGCTCACGGTTTATCGAATGTGACGGGTCTACCTTTCTCACCTCCTCTCGAAACCCGTCTCATCGAACTTCCTCATCAATCGAAAGACACTCGAGCAGAAATGTGTGAGGGACATTGTCACAAGGTGAGCTACAAACTCTGCTTCTCTTCTGCTGTTCGAGTACGCGAGTGTCTGATCCTCCGCTCGAGTATAGTGTCAACAATGGATCCCTCTGCTTTCCGTCAAGAACATCGATGCGATCGTACCAGAGTTGATCTGGTGGAAGGTACGGATCCCTTCTCGCTGTGTCCTCCGTTGTCGCTATACCACTGACACGATCTCGTTTGTTCAGCACGCGAAAAAATGTCACGGGGATTCTACGATTCCTGGAGAACAAGATCCCTACATCATCGACGACCACTACCGCTACATCCATTCCCGTAAAAGCGACAGCACCTTCTGAATGAAAAGACCCATTTTCTCGTTCTACTAAAACCCGCATTTTCAAGCTCCTCTTTTTTCGATATTCCCTCATCGCCAACAATCTGTTTTCTCTCCTACCCAAAAAATCTGTGCTTCTCTGTTTTTTTGTTTGTTTGTTTGTTTGTTTGTGACACTCCCACCCCAAAAAGACCTCTTTTTCCCCTTTTCCTCTCTCTCTGTTTCATATGTGCCTCTCCCTCTCTCTGCCTCTCTCTCTCTTTACCAGTGTTTTACCTCGTCCTTCCTCGTCTATATGTGCTCTCTCTTTTCCTCCTCCTTGTGTTCGTTAGTATTTGGGCGGGTCGTTCTTTTCGGTGCTCTTTTTAGATCTCTTTCGCTCAAAATCCAACTCTTGTCTCAAAACAACTCTCATCTGTTCATTCTCTAAAACTCGATTACTTACAATGCAAATTCAAAAACGCTCTACTACCTCTCGGAAGTTCTCGAGAACGTGCGATCGAAAAAGTGTCTGTTTTCACATTCTGTCAAGCTGTTCCATCAAGAGCTACACAGGCTCTTTTCACTTCCCTTCGAAACCTCTATTTCCATTCCTTCTCTAATCCTCTTCATCATCCTCTTGATCCAACATCTCATAACCTTTCGCCGTCGCGTTGACTTTGTACAAACTATCCAAACTCTGAACACTCGAGATCGAGAGATCTTGTTCGTTGTCCGAGTGATCGGAGGGTGAAGAATCTTCTTCGTTTTGCGCCCAGGGGTCGGCTTGAATACTACGAAGCGAAACAAGCGAGAGAGTTAGCGAGACTCAAAGAGGAAGAAGAGAGGGAAGGAGGGGACGGAGCGTACTCCTATGCATCAGAAAGGGAAGAGAGCGTCAGTCATAGAGACTCGAGAGTGAGAGCTATGGGAGAGGTGAGCTTACGCGACGTTTGAGTTTATCTTTCTTGTTCTCCAACTTCGTTACGCAACTCTTACAAGTGCTCTCGAACTGACTCTTTCTCTGTACTCCGAGAGCTACTTCTACATTAGACTATTCCAAGCGAGGTCGGATGAAGGAGTGAGAGGCGTACCTGGGATTCAGAGTAATCGGTATTAGGTTTCTTGAGATTACAAACGATACTACATTTCCTCAGTCAGCAGTCAGCGGCGCCGAATAGAGGGGTTACGAAGATGGAGTGAGAGGAAATACACACCATCTCCTTTTGTTGATAGGAGTCGTGACACATCGCTTGCACCTCGGATGTTGGTAATCTTTCCCACCTCTCCCCCTCCTTGTCAAAGTCGGCGAGTTTGATGAGCCTGTGAAACGAAAAAGTTCGACTCAGCGCTCGAGAGAGTGGCTGAGCAGAAGTCTTTTTGCTTACGTCGATTTGAGCCGGAGCTAGAATTGGAGCGAGGAGTAGAGGAGGAAGAAGAAGAAGAATCGATGTAACCGCTCAATTGGTTCGAAGTGAATTCGGTACGGTATCGATACTACTGGCGATACGTTACACTCATAAGGTTAGCTCGATGTTCTAGAAAAAGGTAGGAAAGAGGGAGAACGCCAGAAAGGGGACTTGCATCGTGACAAGTTCGACACCAACTGTACACAGCGCTCTTCGGAGACCATCAGCACTCGAGATTAGATGGATCGCCCGAGATGTGACGTACAAGAGGTTTGGATCTTGAGGATGTTGCTGTAGAAGAACAAAAAGTTGCGAAAGTCGAAACTTTGTCAATTATCGCTCTGTTTCATGGCTCCTCTTTTCTCCAGAAGTGGAAGAAAGTCGACGTACAGTGTTGTATGGTGCAGGTGGTTTCGGTTTTGATTCTGCCCTTGCAGGATTCGCGGGTTTGGGTCTTGCAGATTGTGACTGTAATCGCTTGCGATTTGGTTCAGTGCCTTTTTTATCGACTGGGAGGAGCACAGCGACTTACATAGGGATCGTATCTATTGTCTCTTGAGGTGAAAGCTTGTGATTGAGAAGTGGAAGCGATGAGAGAATGAGTTGATGTTGAGGGAACAACATCTTGTGAATGAGAAGACGAGGACGTGTTGGAGGTGGATGGGATACTTGATTGAGGTCTCCTACGTGGATCTGAGGTAGTAGGAGGCATTTAGATGTGAGGAGTGAATGGTGAGAAGGAAGGAAAGTTTGGCTGCGAGTTTTCATCTCTTTTCTCAAACTATCCACTCCAGTCTCACTCTATACCCTCAATGACTACAGAAGCAGAAAAGGTAAGCTACTATCTTCATTACCGAGTGACACGTAACTGATCTAGGAGTGTGTGTGCAGAGAGAGAAACAATCTAAAGCACTCGGTGCAGCATTCCTCGCTCATCAAGTACAACAACTAGAATCAAGAGTAGATCATCTATCATTCTCGAGGGATCACTATCGATCTACTGGAGGATCGTCGAGAGGAGGAGGGAGAGGGAGAGGAGGAGCAAGAGGTGGTGGGGCTTCCAACTCTTCTCAACGACCAGACCAACCTCGCAAGGACAAAGAGATCAGGATAGTAGATGCTAGTGTACTCGTACATGCTCTACCTTTACTCAAGAAATGGGTCAGAGAAGATAGGTATCAATTTATCGTACCTCTTTCTGGTCAGTTCTCCCTCTCCTCTCCTCTCCTTCCTCTGATTCTGCCCAAGCTGACTCGAATTGATACAGCTCTATCAACTCTCGACATCCTCAAGAAATCCCCTCAACCCTTACACGATCTCGCTCGAGAAGCTACCAGATTCCTCGAAACTCAATTCAATATAGCTCGTCAAATCTCCTCCTCCTCCTCTTCTCTATCACCCGACTCCTCTCGAATCCGTTTACGAGCTCAAGCTTCGAACGAAGAGTTGCCTTGGTCGAAAGTCGAAGAATTATTCACAGTTCCAGAAGGATTCGAACCCTCCTTACCATTCGACTCTGATGGAATACCCCTCGAACTCCCTATCCAAGAAGATGGATCACCTATCCCTGTCCCACTCCCAACCGCTTCCGATATCCCTCGCCCCCTCCGTTCAACCCTCCAATGTATTCTACATTTCTCGGCCCTCTCCCCAACCTCCTCTGTACTCCTCTACAATTCCTCCCTCCCCCTCACTCTTCCCATCCCTGCTTCCCTCTTCTCCCTCCTCCCTGCTCAACCTCGTCAAGCACAACCTCCAATCGATTTCCTCGCCCTCTCGTCGGGGGATCAAATCTATTATTATCTCAAGACGTTTTTCAAGGGTCGAGGAGGAG
>Ga0308160_10002918_pt1 | contig 19885 bp, 17 predicted proteins | sample PhyFR1_FD_201036 | JGI IMG/M metagenome (GOLD analysis project Ga0308160, IMG submission 201036) | Phyllosphere microbial communities from UC Gill Tract Community Farm, Albany, California, United States - DLSLF.R1 | ecosystem: Host-associated > Plants > Phyllosphere > Unclassified | place: USA...
CGCGTCCAGCTGGTCCAAAATTGTCTGAACCATCGATTGTACGTTAGGTCGGCCGGTATCGATGACGAGGTCCGCGATCTCGCGGTACAGGGGTTCGCGCTGGGCCAGCAATTCCTCCAGCTTCTTGCGCGGATCGGCGGTCTGGAGCAGCGGCCGGTTCTTGTCGTGCGAGGTGCGTTGCAGGATGCTGCCGATGCCGGCGCGCAGGTAGATGACGGTGCCGCGTTCGGCAAGATGGGCGCGGCTGGCGGCGTCGAGCACGGCGCCGCCGCCGGTGGCCAGCACGATGCCGCGCTGGCCCGTGAGTTCGCGGATCATGTCCGCTTCGCGCCGGCGGAAGCTCGCCTCCCCTTCGATTTCGAAGATCCACGGGATCGTGGCGCCGGTACGCGCCTCGATCGCATGGTCGGAGTCGACAAAACGCTTGTTCAGCCGGCGCGCCAGGAGCCGGCCGATGGTGGTCTTGCCGGACCCCATCAGTCCGACAAGAAACACATTTTCGGATTTCACATCAGTTAGTGGTAAACGTAAACGGTGTGATATTACCCTTTGGCGTCTTGATCTGGAGTGTAAACGAGCCGCCGACGCAAGCGGCATCGCTCTTGTTCGGCTTGATGGACAGGTAATGGTAGGTACCGCCGCGCAGATTGGTCGAGGCAATCTTGTCCGGCGAAACCGCCGGCACGCTGACGTTGCTGCCCGGCTCGACCGACAGCGTGGTGTCATATGGCATCGGGTTGTTGTTCTTGTCGGTCACGCGCACGACCAGCTGGCCGTCGCTGCAGCTATTGGCAGTGCTTGGCAGGGTGATGACCGACGCGTTGCCATCGTTGGCGGTCCAGTCGCGCCATGCGCTGCCCGTCCACACCTGGCGCGTCACCTGGGCGAAGGAGCCGCTGAACACCACTTCCACCGACTTGCGGATGTAGTTCATGCCCCACTTGCCGTTGCCGCTGGCGGCATAGCTGGCATGGCCGTACGGGAACGGCAGGTCGCCTGCGGCGCCGTTGTAGCTGCCGTCGATATTGGTGTCGAGGAAAGCGTCGCCGAGGTCCTCGAACGGCTCACCGCCCGACACGCAGGTGTCGACCAGCGGACGGTAGCTTGCTGGCACGGTGGCGTCGCCCGAGGTCCAGTTGCTGCAGCTGTACTGGCCGTCGCCGTTGACGTCGGTGAAGGTCTCGACACCCTGCACGTAGGAAAGCAGGGTGACGCGGCCATCGGCCGGGCGGAAGTCCTGGCTGCGCAGGTCGACCGAGCAGGCGCCGTTGAGGGTGGTGCAGCCGCCGCGCGCGGCGCTGCCGATGGAGCCGCCTTCGGTCACGAAGTTGATCGCGGTGTTGTCCGAGACCGGATTGCCGTACTGGTCGGCCAGCATGACCGTGACCGGCGTGGTCTCGCCGTCGTAGTCGCCGCCTTCGATGTTGTAGCGGCCGACGCTCATCGACATCGATTTCTGGATCGGCAGGCCGGTCGAGACCGTCAGCGCATCGGACAAACCGGTGATGCTGACGCCATTGCGGCGCGCGCTGGCGATCACGCGCACCGGAGTCGGGATCGTGCCCGACGAAACCGTGGCAACGACGTTGCCGGAGGCATCGGTGGTGGCGCGCGCCGGGCTCACGGTGAGGCCGCCGGTATTCGTGGTGGCGCTGAAGTCGACGTCGACGCCGGCCAGGCCGTTGCCCTGCTGGTCGACCACCTGGAAAGTCAGTTGCGCCGATTCCGAACGGCCTTCGCCGCCCGAGCCCTTGAGCACGATCGAGGTGCCCGCCAGGCTGCTGCCCGAGAACTTCACGGTGCCGATGTTGGCCGCACCGACGTCGATGCCGATGGTCTGGCTCGAGTTGCCGATCGCGGCGGTGATCGTGTCGCGTCCGCGCACGCAGCCGTTGTTGGTATAGGTGGCCAGCTGGACGCCGCCGCTCATCGCGCCCGGCACCAGGGTGGCGGTGCCGTCGCCCACGCACTGCGAGCTCAGCACCAGGCCGGTCGAGACGCCCGCAGGCTGGCCGCCGCTGGTGACGGGGATCTTCAGCGCCACGGTGCTGAAGGCCGGCAGGATGCCGCTTGGCGCCGGCGAGAAGGCCAGCGCGCCCACCGTCAGCGGGGCTGCACCGATGGTGATGTTGACGCCGCTGCTGCCGGTCGTGCCTTCGACGACCGAGGTCGCGCTGACCGCGACCGCGCCCGCCGTGGTGAAGCTGGCCGGCTTGACCGAGACCACGGCCACGCCGTTGGCATCGGTCAGGGCCGAGCCGGTGCCGGGCGTGAAGACCAGCATGTCCTGGTTCGCGGTCGCGAACTGGACGATCGCGTTGGCGGCCGGCTTGCCGGCCGGGGTCAGCACAGTCGCTTTCAGCGTGGCGCTCTGCCCGCCCGACAGGCTGTTGATCGCGGCGCCGGAACCGTCGACCATGGTCACGGCAACCTTGGCCTGGGCCGTGACGGTGCTGCCGGTACCGGTGCTGCCGGTGCTGCCGGTGCTGCCGGTACCGGTATCGGTGCCGGTGCTGCCCGTGTTGCCGGACTTGGCCGGCACGGCGCCAGGATCGCCACCGCCGCCGCCGCAGGCGGCCAGGACCGCGGCGGCGATCAGGGTCATGGCCGCCACGCGTCCAAGGGCGGCGGAAGGAGTACGGGTGGATGCATGCTGCATGTTGTTGTTCCTATTCTTTGTCAGCTGTAAAAAATGCCGGAACGTCGTTCGACGGTCCGGCAGTCTCGGTGTAGGTAATGCGTGTCTCTTGGAGGTACGGCGTTCAGCGTCCCGACGTCATGCGGTCGGCGACGATCTTCGGCGTGATGAAGACCAGCAGTTCGGTCTTCGCGCTCTCGCGGCCCTGGGTCTTGAACAGGTAGCCCAGCACCGGGACGTCGCCCAGTACCGGCACCTTGCTCACGTTGGTGCGCTCGGTCTGCTGGTAGATACCGCCCAGCACCACCGTGCCGCCATTCTCGACCATGACCTTGGTCTTGACGTGCTGGGTGTTGATGGCAAAGCCGGCGCGGGTCTCGTCGCCCTTCGAATCCTTGCTCACGTCCACTTCCAGCACCACGTTGCCGTCCGGGGTGATCTGCGGGATCACTTCCAGGCGCAGGTTCGCCTTCTTGAACTCGATCGAGGTGGCGCCGCTGCTCGAGGCCACCTGGTACGGCAGTTCGATACCCTGCTCGATCACGGCCACCATCTTGTCTTCGGTGACCACGCGCGGGCTGGAGATGATCTTGCCCTTGCCGTCCGCTTCCAGCGCCGACAGTTCCAGGTTCAGGAAGCGGTTGTCGGCCGACGAGAACAGCGAGAAGGCGATGCTCGACGGGTTGATGCCGTTGATCGCGGCCGCCGGCAGGTTCACCATCGTGGTGTTGGTGTAGGCGTCGCCCTTGTCCGGGGTCTGCAGGGTGTCCTGGCCGACGCCGAGCAGGTTGCCGCCGATGGCGACGCGGTTGTTGCCGCCGATGCCGAAGCCCTGGTCGCCGCCGCGCAGGGCGCGCATGTCGTTGAAGCCGATCTTGGCGCCCAAGTTGCGCGAGAAGCCGTCGTTCGCTTCGACCAGGCGCGCTTCGATCAGGACCTGCTTCGAGGCGACGTCGGTCTTCTGGATCAAGAGGCGGATGTCTTCGATCTTGGAAGCGATGTCGGTCACGAACAGCTGGTTCGTGCGCGGATCGATGATCGCGCTGCCGCGCTTGGACAGCACGCGGTTGCGCGTGTCGGTGGTGGCGGCGCCGGTCGCATCGAGGCCGAACACGGTGCGGAAGGATTCGGCTTTCTGGTAGTTCAGCTGGAAGATTTCCGACTTCAGCGGCTCCAGGTCCGAGATCTGGGCGCGCTGCTCGAGTTCCAGCTTTTCCTTGACCAGCAGTTCCTCTTTCGGTGCGATCCAGATGACGGTGCCGTTCTTGCGCATGTCCAGGCCTTTTGATTGCAGGATCACGTCCAGCGCCTGGTCCCAGGGCACGTCCTTCAAACGCAGGGTCAGGCTGCCGCTGACCGAATCGCTGGCGATGATGTTCAGGCCCGAGATGTCGGCCACCGCCTCAGCGCGGCGCGCACTTCGATGTTCTGGAAATCGAAACTGATCTTCTCGCCGCGGTAGCCTTGCGGACCAGAGGCCAGTTTATTCGGGTCTTCCTTGACCGGACGCACGGCCACCACCAGCTGGGTGTCGCTCTGGTAGACCGACTGTTCCCACTGGCCGTTCGCCTCGATGATCATGCGCACGTTGCCGCCGTTGCTGCTCGTCGTCACGCGCTGCACCGGGGTGCCGAAGTCGGTCACGTCCAGGCGGCGGCGCAGGGTTTCCGGCAGGCCGGTGTTCATGAAATCGACCTGCACCTTGTTGCCGATCTGGCGCACGTCGACGGCCACCGCATTGTTCGGCAGGTCGACCACGACGCGGCCTTCGCCATCGCTGCCGCGGCGGAAGTCGAGGTTGCGCAGGGTCTGGCGTGGGGCGGCGGCTTGCGCCGGCGTGGAGACAGGCGCCGCGGCCGTTTGCGCCACGGCGGCGCCGGCGCCGGCGACCGTCACCACGACCGAGTTACCCTGGATCGCCGTCGTGTACGGCGCGGGGCGCTTCAGATTCATCACCAGGCGCGTACGTTCGCCGGCCTGCACCACGTTCACGCCGCGCACTTCGCCCAGGTTGATCTCCTGCGTGCTTTTTCCCGTGGCATTGCTGGTCGCGCCGAAATCGAGCGCGATGCGCGCCGGATTCGTGATCGCGAAGCCAAGCGGCGGCTTGCTAGGTGCGTTCTTCATCGCGATGTTGACCACCACGTTCGCGCCCTGCTGGTTGGCGCTGATCGACTCGATCGCATTTTCTTGCGCGTTGGCCGCGCCCCCCAGCGCCAACAGCACCGGCACCAACATGGTGCCGATGGCGCGCTTCAGGTTCATCATTGCGAATGGGGTCATTTCCCGATCTCCTTGCTTTCCTGCAATTCCAGCTTCGATATGCGCTCGACCCAATCGCCGGCGGCGTCTTGTACCAATTCCCGGATCTCCACCGCGGCCGGGGTCACGCGCGTCACCTGGCCGAAGTTCTGGCCCAGGCGCTGTCCTGCCCGCACGCGGTAGACACTGCGCTCGATCTGCACCAGGGCGAAGCTGACGCCGCCCTTCTGCATCATGCCGACCATCCTCATGGTGTCGAGTGGGTAGGCTTCCAGCGCTTCGCGCGGACGGTTCAGGTCCGGCTGCGCCGCGTTCGGTTCCGACGCCAGCGTGCCGGGACCTGCCAGCTTGTCGGCGCTGAAGGGATCCGGTGCCTGCGCCTGGTTGTAGGCATAGGGGACGAACTCCTTCGATTCCGGCAGCGGCTTGACCGAGGGCTTGGTCTGCGCCTTGGTTTCTTCCATCCAGGTGCGCACTTCGCGCACGTCGCTGTCGCCGCAACCGGCCAGCAGCAGGGCCAGCAAGGCCGGCACCATCAATTTTGCGGACCTCATGGCGTGCCCTCGGCTTTCTTGTTCTTCTTCGCCTTCAGGCGCGCAGCCTTCTGCGTCGCCAGTTCTTCCTGGTCGAGGTAGCGGAAGGTCTTGGCGATCGCTTCCAGCGTGAGCGAGCCGTCCTTGTCGGTCTTCAGGCGCATGTTGTTGAGCGTGACGATGCGCGGCAGGTGGGCCATGTCGGCGGCAAACGCGCCCAGGTCGTGGTAGCTGCCCGACAGTTCGATCGCGATCGGCAGTTCCGCGTAATAGTCGCGCACGACGACCTGGTCGGGACGGAACAGCTTGAATTGCAGTCCGCGGCCGACGCCGGCCTGGTTGATGTCCGACAGCAGCGCGGCCATCTCGGCCTTGCTCGGCAACTGCTTTTCCAGGCGTTCGACCGACTGGTCGACCTGGATCTTCTGCGCCTGCAGCGCTTCCAGGTTCACGGCCTGGGCGATTTTCGAGCGGTACTCGTCGCGCAGCGACGATTCCTTGCTTGCCAGTTCTTCCTGTGTGTCGAACTGTCCGCTCCAGTAACCGAAATAGCCGGCCACGATCACGGCCGCCATCACGCCGGCCGCGCACAGCAGGCGCGGCGCCAGCGGCCACAGGCCGGGCGGACGTCCCTGCAGGTCCTGGAATTGGGACGACAGCTCGGCGCCCAGTTGTTTCAGGTCGATGTTCATGGCTTGCTCCCCTCGGCCCTGGCGATGCCGGCCAGCGGGGCTTTTCCTTTACCGTCTTTTGCGTCCTCGCCCTCTTCGTTTTCGCGGGCGCGCTTGATGTTGACCGCCAGCGTGAACTCGACCGCCTTGCGCACGATCTTGCCTTGCGTGATCGTGGCGGCTTTTACCTCGGTGAGGTCGGGGCGTTCGAGCCATGGCGAATTGCCGGACAGGTTGCGCAGCAGCTCGGCCACGCGTTCCTGCGACTGGGCATAGCCGTTCAGGATCACGCGCTGGCCGTTCTGCTCGAAACCTTTCAGGTACACGCCTTCGGGCGTCTGGCGCACCAGTTCGTCGAACAGGTAGACCGGTTGATTACGGTCGCCCTGCAGGTCTTCGACGGCCTGCTGGCGCGATTTCAGCGCGTTAATTTCTTCCTTCAGGGTAGCGATGTCCTTGATCTTCTTGTCGAGTTCCGCATTCTCGGTGGAGAGCGCGGCGTTTCTCTGTTCCTGGATCGCGATGCGGCTGGCGTTCCAGCCGCCGACCAGCAGCACCACGGCCACGCCCAGCAGGCCGCCGAGCACCAGCATGGCGATGAAGGCCGCCTGCTTCTGTTTGCGTTTCGCCTCCCGGTGCGGGAGCAGGTTAATCCGGATCATCAGCCGAACCTCCGCAGGCCAAGGCCGCAGGCAACCAGATACGAGGGGCCTTCGGCGCGCAGCTGCGCTTCGCGCAGGTTCGGCGCCAGCAGCATGCCGTCGAAGGGCGCGACGGTCGCGGTCGGAATGCGCGTGCGGCCGCCGATCAGCTCCACCAGGCCGGGCAGCTGGGCGCTGCCGCCGGCCAGCCAGATCTGGTCGATGCGGGTGTAGGGCGTCGAAGTGAAGAAGAACTGGATCGCGCGCGTGACTTCCAGCGCGGCGCTTTCCAGGAAAGGCGTCAATACGTCGGCATTGAAGTTTTCCGGCAAATCTCCCGACTTCTTGCGCGCTTCCGCTTCCTCGTAGGCCAGGCCGTAGCTGCGCACGATGTCCTGGGTCAGCGTGTTGCCGCCAAAGGCCTGCTCTTTTTCGTAGACGGTGTCGCCGTTGATCAGCATCGACACATGGGTGATGCCGGCGCCGATCTGGAACAGGGCGACGATGTTCTCGGCGCCGAGGGCTGCGCGCCCTGGAGCGACGCCCTCGATCGAGCGTAACAAGGCGGCGCGCGCGGCGTAGGATTCGATGTCCATCACGGTGGCCGTCAGGCCGGCCGCTTCGGCCAGCGCCACGCGGTCCTCGACCTTTTCGCGGCGCGCCGCGGCCAGCATCACTTCCATGTCCTCGGGCGAATTGGCGACCGGGCCGACCACGTCGAAGTCCAGGCTGACTTCGTCGAGAGCAAACGGGATGTACTGGCTGGCTTCGGATTCGACCTGCACTTCCAGCTGGTCTTCGGCCATGCCGGCCGGGAGGATGATCTTCTTGGTGATGACTGCCGCGGGCGGCATGCCGAGCGCGACGTTGCGGGCACGGGTACCGCTCTTCTTCCAGATGCGGCGCACGGCCTCGGCAACCTGGTCGAAGTTTTCGATATTGCCGTCGACCACGGCGCCGCGCGGCAGCGCTTCGAAGGCGTGGCGTTCCAGGCGCACCACGCCCTTGCCGGCGTCGGCCAGCTCGACCAGGCGCAGGCCCGACGTGCTGATGTCGAGACCGGCGAGCGGCGGGCTCGACTTCCCGAACAAGGAACCTAGATTGATCACGAGCGTACTCCTCAGCTGCGGCCTGCGTGTCAGGCCAAAATATCCAACGCCCGCGCAGGGGAAAAAATCTTCTTATGAAATCGAAATCATGTGCCTACATAGGAGGCACCGCATCAAATCCTATCCAGAATAGTGCGCCTGGACAAGATATTTCTTCACTGGAACATTACAATCCGACGGGGATGCCACACTCTGATATTCCCTTGGTAATACCTCTTGTCACCTCGTCCACAAAGCACCTTGCCGCCCTGTCTGCGGCTGAGCTTGCGCCACCACGGAAGGGGGTGCCTTATAATGAGGCGGATCAATTTTGTGAGTCAGCATGAAATCTTCCCAAACGACGAATTCCCCGGCACCGAACAAATTCAGCGCCAAGCGCCTGATCCTGTGGGCGTTTGCCTCCCTCGCCGGGCTTGCCCTGGTCGGCGTGCTGCTGGTGGTGTTCGCGCTGGCGATGGCCTACCCCAACCTGCCGGCCCTCGATACCATCACCGACTACCGGCCCAAGATGCCGCTGCGGATCTTCACGGCCGATAACGTCCTGATCGGCGAGTTCGGCGAGGAGCGCCGTACCCTGGTGCGTTTCAAGGACATCCCGGACGTCATGAAGAAGGCCGTGCTCTCGATCGAGGACGACCGTTTTTATCAGCACGGCGGCGTCGACTACATGGGCGTGCTGCGCGCGGCCCTGCACAACGCCACCGGCTCCGGCGCGCGCCAGGGCGCGTCGACCATTACGCAGCAGGTGGCGCGTAACTTCTTCCTGTCTTCGGAACAGACCCTGAAGCGCAAGGCCTACGAGGCCCTGCTGGCCTGGAAGATCGAAAAGAACCTGAGCAAGGACCAGATCCTCGAGGTCTACATGAACCAGATCTACCTGGGCCAGCGCGCCTTCGGCTTCCAGTCGGCGGCCCAGATCTATTTTGGCAAGGACCTGCGCGACATCAGCGTGGCTGAAGCGGCCATGCTGGCCGGCCTGCCAAAGGCGCCATCGGCTTATAACCCCGTCGTCAATCCAACCCGCGCCCGCACCCGCCAGCAGTACATCCTGCAGCGCATGCATTCGCTCGGCTACATCACCGACGCCCAGTTCGAGACCGCGAAAAACGAAGAGCTCAAGATCAAATCGGACAGCACCGCCTTTGGCGTGCACGCCGAATACGTGGCAGAGATGGCGCGCCAGCTGGTGTACGAACAGTTCAAGGAAGACACCTATACGCGCGGCCTGAACGTCTTCACGACCATCACCAAGGCCGACCAGGACGCGGCTTATCTTGCCCTGCGCCGCGGCGTGATGGACTACGAGCGCCGCCACCCGTATCGCGGCCCGGAATCGTATATCGAGATCCCGAAGGACAAGACCGAAGCCGACGAAGCGATCGAAGCGGAGCTGGCGGAAAAGCCGGACAGCGACGATATCGTAGCGGCCGTCGTGCTGGCGGCCTCGCCGTCGAGCGTCACGGCCGTGCTGGCCTCGGGCGAAGAGATCAAGATCACCGGTCCCGGCCTCTCGTTCGCGTCGAGCTGGCTGTCCGCCAAGGCGGCGCCGAACCGCCGCATCCGCCGTGGCGCGCTGATCCGCGTGACCCAGGATGGCTCTTCCGACTGGAAGATCACGCAGATGCCGGAAGTCGAATCGGCCTTCGTTGCGGCCAGTACCGAAGATGGCGCGATCAAGGCGCTGGTGGGCGGCTTCGACTACAACCGCAACAAATTCAATCACGTGACCCAGGCCTGGCGCCAGCCGGGTTCCTCGTTCAAGCCGTTTATCTATTCGGCTTCGCTGGAACGCGGCCTGTCGCCGGCGACGCTGGTGAACGATGCGCCGATTTCCTTCGACGCCGGCCAGACCGGCGGCCAGGCCTGGGAGCCGAAGAACTACGACGCCAAGTATGAAGGCCCGATGACGATGCGGCGCGGTTTGACCAAGTCGAAGAACATGATCTCGATCCGCATCCTGAACCGCATCGGTGCGCGCTACGGCCAGGAATACGCGACCCGCTTCGGCTTCGACGCGGAAAAGAACCCGCCCTACCTGACGCTCGCGCTGGGCGCCGGCGCCACCACGCCGCTGCAGATGGCCGGCGCCTATGCCGTGTTCGCCAACGGCGGCTACCGCATCAGCCCTTACCTGATCTCGAAGGTGACCGACAGCGCCGGCAAAGTGCTGTCGGAGGCGCGTCCGGAACGCGCCGGCATGGAGGCGAACCGCGTGATCGATGCCCGCAACGCCTTCCTGATGGACAGCATGCTGCGCGACGTGGCGCGCTACGGCACCGCGGCGAAAGCGCAAGCCACGCTCAAGCGTCCGGACATCGCGGGCAAGACCGGCACCACCAACGACTCGATCGACGCCTGGTTTGCCGGCTACCAGCCGAAAGTGGTGGGCATCGCCTGGATGGGCTACGACCAGCCGAAAAACCTGGGCAACAAGGAAACCGGCGGCGGCCTGGCCCTGCCGATCTGGATCGGCTACATGCAAACGGCCCTGAAAGGCGTGCCAATCGAGGAACGCGAAGTGCCGCCGGGACTGATCATGGCGAACGGCGAGTACTACTATGCGGAGAACCCGCCGGGAACGGGCGTGCAGTCTCTGGATGTGGGCACGACGCCGGCGCCGGCTGAACAGAAGCAGCAGGACGCGGTGAGGAATGAGTTGTTTTAAAGCTTGAAAGAATATTTCGTTGGATGCTCATCCATGAAATATTCTTTCACGATGGGCATACGCTTTACGCGGGCATGCCCGCCCTACGGTGCGCGACGGCTACGGACAGTGGTGCACCGTAGGGCGGGCATGCCCGCGTCACAACGCCCGGATTACCCGATCTTGACCGGCGCGCCGCCCTGCTGGGTGGCGATATCGGACAAGGCCGCAAAGAACTCCGAATCGTCGCGCGTGTTGCGCCACTCGTCGCCGACGCGCTTGTAGTGGTAGCCGCCGGCACGCGCCGCCAGCCACATTTCCTGCAGCGGCGCCTGGCTGTTGACGATGATCTTCGAGCCATTGGCGATGAACTCGATCTCGAGCACGTTGCCGTTGCGCTTGCACTCGACGTCGACCACGTCGTCGTCGTTGAGCTTGTCGAAACAGGTTTCGATGCGGTTCAGGGTCGAATCGGCCAGGTCCAAAAATTCGGATTCGGTCATGCTACACTCCAAGGTCTTGATCAAACCGTGATTCTAATCGTGAAGTCACCTACCGCGCTTCTTATTCCCGCTGCGCTTGCCGCCATCGTCCTGAGCGGTTGCGGCCAGACCGGCCCGCTGTACATGCCGCGACCGCCGGCCAAGCCGGCCGCAACGCCGGTGAAACCGGTGACGCCGGTCGTCGCCCCCACCTCGGAAGCGCTGCCGCCGCCGAACCAGCCCCTGAACCCGCCCGTCCAATAAGCCATTCATGTCGCACTTTTCGTACCAAGACGGCGTCCTGCACGCCGAACGCACCCCCGTGTCCCGCATCGCCGACGAGTTCGGCACGCCGGCCTACGTCTATTCGAAGGCGGCCCTGCTGGAAAACTTCGCCGCCTACAGCGACGCCTGCCAGGGCCGCGACGCCCTGATCTGCTATGCGATGAAGGCCAACTCGAACCTGGCCATCCTCGACCTGCTGGCGCGCCAGGGTGCGGGCTTCGACATCGTCTCGGGCGGCGAACTGCTGCGCGTGATCGCGGCCGGCGGCGATCCAAATAAAGTGATCTTCTCGGGCGTGGGCAAGACCGAGGATGAAATGCGCCTGGCCTTAGAGAAGGGCATCCTCTGCTTCAACGTCGAGTCGATCCCCGAGCTGCACCGCCTGAACGACGTGGCCGGCAGCATGGGCAAGCGCGCCCCGGTCTCGCTGCGCGTGAACCCGAACGTGGACGCCAAGACCCACCCGTATATCGCCACCGGCCTGAAGGCGAACAAGTTCGGCGTCGCTTTCGACGACGCGCTGGCCACCTACCGTACCGCCGCGTCCCTGCCCCACCTGGACGTGGTCGGCATCGACTGCCACATCGGTTCGCAGCTGCTGGACGACGCGCCGCTGCTGGAGGCGCTCGATAAACTGATCGAGCTGATCGACACGCTCGACGGCGAGGGCATCCACATCCACCACCTCGACATCGGTGGCGGCCTGGGCGTCGACTACGGCGTGGCCGGCGACAAGCCGCCGGTGCCGGTCGGCGACTATTTGAAACGCCTGTTCGCGCGCATCGACGCCTGGCGCGCCGCCCGCCACGCCGGCCGCCCCGTGAAAGTCATCTTCGAGCCGGGCCGTTCGATCGTCGCCAGCACCGGCGTGCTGGTCACCAGGGTCGAGTTCCTGAAACCGGGCGCGGAAAAGAACTTCGCCATCATCGACGCCGCCATGAACGACATGATGCGCCCGACCCTGTACGGCGCCTGGATGGACATGCAGCCGGTCGTGCAGCGCGATGGCGAAAAGGCGGTGTACGACATCGTCGGCCCGGTCTGCGAATCGGGCGACTGGCTGGCGCGCGAGCGCGCACTGGCGCTCGAGCCGGGCGACCTGCTGGCGATGATGAGCGCCGGCGCCTACGGCATGACGATGGCCTCGAACTACAACACGCGCGGCCGCGCGGTCGAGCTCATGGTGGACGGCGACCAGGTGCACGTGATCCGCCAGCGCGAGAACCCGGCGGACCTGTTTGCGCTGGAGACGATGCTGAAATAAGCACGTCGGCAGCACGTACAAAAAAACCGCGCTCTCTTTCGAGGCGCGGTTTTTTGTTTTCAGGGCCAGACTTAATTGTTCAGCAGGACCTGGGCGATGATGCCGGTGGCGATCGCAGCCAGCACGTAGTCATTGCCGGCGCGGACCCAGTGATGACCGCGCGGCGGCGCGCTCAGGTGGCGGGCGCGCCAGTCGGTGACGACGTAGCGGTTGCCGCGGTATTCCTGGCTCAGGCGTCCGCCGCGGCGCAGGTCGTGGCGCGGGCCGCCGCCGCGCCTGTCGTCGCGGTGATAACGGCGGGCGTCGTCGCGGTCATAGCGGTCATAGCGGTCGTGACGGTCATTATCGCGCTGGTGGCTTTGGGTATAGCGGTCGTTCCGTTCGTAACGATCATTCCCATGCTCGCCACGTTGGGCAAACGCGCTGCCGCTGGCGGCAAAGCTCAGGGCGATCAGTGCGGAGGCGATCAGTTTGGTTTTCATTGTCGTTCCTTTCGGTGGTAACGCTGGTGCTGCGTCGATGGAGCCATTACACCGCTAATCGGACCGAACAGGTGAAGCAGAGCGGTAAGGAAAGCTACAAAACGTTTCAGATCGTAAATACGCTGACGGCGACTCAGACGCGCGCCGTGGCCTGCGCCGCCTTGGTTTTCGTGCGGCTCCAGTAAACGCGCAGTCCCAGCAGCAGCGCCACGATGACCAGGAACAGGGTCGGCTGCGCCAGGTTGTTCTTGGCCGCCTTCATCCACCAGAAGTGCAAGACGGCGAGCGGCGCGATCAGGTAGATCAGGCGGTGCAGCCATTGCCAGCGCTTGCCGCCCAGGCGCTTGATCATGCCGTTGGTGCTGGTCGCCGCCAGCGGGATCAGCAGCACGAAGGCAGTAAAACCGACCAGGATGAATGGCCGTTTCGCGACGTCGCGCAGCATCGCGGCCACGTCGAAGAAATGGTCGAACCAGAAAAAGGCGATGAAGTGCAGCAGCGCATAGAAGAAGGTGTACAGGCCCAGCATGCGCCGCAAGTGGACCAGCCAGTTCCAGCCAGTAAAACGGCGCAGCGGCGTCACCGCCAGCGTAGTGCAGAGAGAATACAAGGCCCAGTCGCCCGTCTCGTGGGTGATGTACTCGAGCGGATCGACCAGCTCGCCCCCGAAGACAAGAAAGGCGCCCCATAGAAAGGGCAGCAGCGCCGCGACGAAGACGGCGCCCTTGATGAGGGAGAGTTGTTTCGGCGTCGGGTTGCTCGCCATCTCAGAAGAACTTTTTCAGGTCCATGCCGGCATACAGCGAGGCAACTTCCGGGTAGCCATTGAACATCAGGGTTTCACGCTTTTTCTTGAAGAAGCCATCCTCGCCGATGCGGCGCTCGCTCGCCTGCGACCAGCGCGGGTGATCCACTCTCGGGTTCACGTTCGAATAAAAGCCGTATTCGGAAGGCGCGGAGACATTCCACGCCGTCTTCGGCTGGTCGCGCATGAAGCGAATGCGCACGATCGACTTGGCCGACTTAAAACCGTATTTCCAGGGCACGACGACGCGCACCGGCGCGCCGTTCTGGTTCGGCAGCACCTGGCCATACATGCCCACCGTCAGCAGCGTCAGCGGGTGCATGGCCTCGTCCAGGCGCAGGCCTTCCACGTAAGGCCAGTCAAGCACGCCGCTGCGCAGGCCCGGCATCTGCTTCGAATCGGCCAGGGTCGTGAATTCGACATAGCGCGCGTTGCCGGTCGGTTCGACCTGCCTGATGAGGTTCGACAGCGAATAGCCGACCCAGGGAATCACCATCGACCAGCCTTCCACGCAGCGCAGGCGGTAAACGCGCTCTTCCAGCGGCGCGAGTTTGGTGAGCGAGTCGATGTCGAGGCGCATCGGCTTCTTGATCTCGCCTTCGATGGAGACGGTCCAGGGACGGGTTTTGAGGGTATGGGCGTTGTCGGCCGGGTCGCCCTTGTCGAGGCCGAACTCGTAAAAATTGTTGTAGTTGGTCGCGTCCTTGAAGGCGGTACGCGGCTCGGTGGTGGACAGCGCCGGATTGGCCTTGGCTGCCAGCTTCTGCCCTGCCGGCGTTTGGGCAAAGGCTTCGCGGTTGGCCATCTCCCACAGCGCGCTGCCGACGGCGGCGCCGGCCGCCATGCGGGCGATGAATTTGCGCCGCTCCTCGTAAACTTCGCGCGGCGTGATTTCGGAGGAAAGCGGCGGATTGCTGCCGTCGCGGCTAGGTTTGATGAGCATCGCTAACTCCAGGCAATTGAATCCTTACCTTACACGATTTCGTCAAATTGCCTTGCCGCGTTGCGAACTTTTACAGTTCCCCGTAGGAATGCAGCCCCGACAGGAACATGTTCACACCCAGGAAGGCGAATGTGGTCACCAGCAGCCCCACCACCGACCACCAGGCCGCCACGCGTCCGCGCAGGCCGGACATCAAACGCATGTGCAGCCAGGCCGCGTAATTCAGCCAGACGATCAGCGCCCAAGTCTCTTTCGGATCCCAGGACCAGTAGCCGCCCCAGGCTTCGGCCGCCCACAGCGCGCCGAGGATGGTCGCCACGGTGAAGAAGGCGAAACCGACCGAAATCGACTTGTACATGACGTCGTCGAGCACTTCCAGGCTCGGCAGGCGGTCGGCCAGGATGCCATGCGATTTCAGCAAATACGCAGTGCCGACCATGGCCGCCAGCGCGAAGGTGCCGTAGCCGATGAAGTTGGCGGGCACGTGGATCTTCATCCACCAGCTCTGCAGCGCCGGCACCAGCGGTTGAATGGCGGCGGCGTCGCGCGAAACCGTGTACCAGAGCAGGAAGGCGACGGCGGCGCCGATGATCAGCAGGACAAAAGCGCCCAGCTGGCGCGTGGCATAGCGTTCTTCATAGTAGAGGTAGAACAGGGCCGTGATCATCGCGAACAGGATGAACACCTCATACAGGTTCGACACCGGGATGTGGCCGACGTCGCTGCCGATCAAATACGATTCGAACCAGCGCACCATCATGCCGGTAAAGCCGAGCACGACGGCAGCCCAGCACAGGCGCGAGCCGATCGCGGCGCCCGAGGGCGAACGGGCCAGCAGGCCGATCCAGTAGAACACGGTCGAGAACGCGAACAAGGCGCTCATCCACAGGATCGCGGACTGGCTCGACAGCATGTATTTCAGGAAGAATTTTTGCTCGGCATTGACCAGCGCGCCGTCGTACAGCGATACGGCCCACAGCGACAGCAGGGCGACGAGCGGCATCAGCCAGCGCACCGGCTTCCAGTGCCAGCCCAGCGCGGCAAAGGTGGGCGCGGCCAGCAGCAGGATGGCGCGCTCGTAGACGTCCATGTAGCCGGCGTAGCGGTTCAGGGCGAACAGGGCCGCGGCCAGCAGGCCGGCGCCGAACAGCCAGTCGACCGCACTCAGGCTGCGAAAATAGCCGGGTGCCTCCTGGTACGTTTCCTTGTGGCCCATGCCAGGCTTGAGTTGGGATGCTTCCATGCTTGTCTCCAGTACCAATTTTTGGAACAGCTTACGCCGATTGCGCCAGCTTGGCTGACAGCTCGGCGTGTTCTTTTTCGAAATCCAGGGTCTTGCGCTGCGTGCTCATCGCCATCAGGGCATGGGCGCCACTATCCTGCTTGCGGACCCAGACCCACAGTCTCCGCTCGCGAATATAAAACATGGCGAAGATGCCGGCGATCAGCAGCACGCAGCCGAGATAGACGATTTTCTTGCCGGGCGAACGCGTCACCTGCAGCACCGAGGCTTTGACTTCATGGAATTCCTCAAGTTGCAGGTAAACCGGGGCGCCGTAGAAGAAGCTGTCGGACAAGGCGTTCGTGGCCAGCTGCAGGAAGCGCGCATGGGTGTCGTTGCCTTCGATGGCCGGCAAGCCCTCGCGTGCGCGCGCCGCCTGCCACAGTTCCCACAGCACGCCGTTGAGCATCTTGATGAAGACGCCTGCCGCCTTTTCCTGTTCGGCCGCAGGAATTTTTTCCAGGAACTGTGCCACGGCGACGAAGCCGCCCGGCGTGCCGACACCGGCGAACATGCCCAGCGTGCGCTCGGCCGAATCGCGCAGCTGTTCGGCGAAGGCGTCGCCGCCTTTTTGCCCTTGCGCCATGGTGCGCGCGGCATAGCGTTGCGCCGCCTCGGCACGCAGGGCCGGATCGGCCAGCGCCGCGCGCAGGCGCATCCATTCGCGCACGCTGTAGGCGTCGTCGGCCGGAATGCGCAGGAAGCGGAAGGCTTCCGACGGGCTGGAGCGCACGCCGGCGAGATAAACCTGCGCACCCTCGAGCGTCACCGGCTGCATGTAGTTCAGGAATTCCTTGGCCTGCCCGGTCTGGTCGCGCAGTTTGTATTGCACGCTGGGGCCGACATTTTTCAGGTCCTTGTTGTCGGCATGCTTGCCGGCCGAGCCGGATGCCTTGCCCAGGGTCGCCGCGAACTGTTCGTTGAGCGTCTGCCCTTTCGCCACCGCGCGCGGATCGTTGCCGGACACGTTCTCGACGTTGAAGGGCCGGAAGCCCGACCACTCGACCGAGAAGCTGCTGCCCGCCGCCTTCAGCTCGGTCGCGCCGTTGACCTCGCCGGCGATATTGAAGGATTTCGCATCCGGCCCCGTCATCGGAAAGCCGGTCAGTTTCAGGCGGCTGCCGCCATCCTCGAAGCTGGACTGGTAGACGGCTACGCCCTTGTAGATCAGCGGTTCGTTGACTTTGATCGTCGCCGGGAAGGTTTTACCGAGTTCGCGGTCGTGCACGAGAACTTCGCTGGCGAACAGCTTCGGCATGCCGGTCGAGTAGAAATCGATGTTGAACTTCTTGAGTTCGATGTCGAAAGGCAGTTCCTGCAGCAGCGAACCGCTGGCCTGCTGGATCGTGGCCACGCGTCCAATCTGCCCTTCGGCCAGCAGGATGTTGCCGCGGTAAGTCGGGTTGTTGACGCTGAGGCGGTGCTGGGCCGGCACGTCGCTGATCAGGCCGCCGCCCATGTAGGGCGTTTTGCCGAAGAACCATTGCTGCATGCGGATGGGCAGTTCGGAATCGAGCATGCCGCCCAGCAGGATCACGATGATGGCCGTGTGCGCGAAGATATAGCCGAACTTGTTGCCGGCGCCCTTCTTGGCCGCGACCAGGGTGCCGTGTTCCTTCTCGACGATTTTCACTTTGTAGCCGGCATGACCCAGGCGCACGGCGCTTTGCTCGGCCAGCGCGCGCGCATCGAGCGGCGCGATCCACTCGGCCTTGTGGTGGAAATTGCGCAGCGACTCTTCGCGCACGCTGTCGCGCCAGCTGCGCATGTCGCGCATCATCTTCGGCGCGTTGCGGATCACGCACAGGCTGGTGGAGACGATCAGCACCAGCAGGATCAGGAGGAACCACCAGCTGGTGTAGACCGTGTAGAGACCGAGCTTGCGGAAGACCTCGTACCAGAAGGGACCGAACTGGTTCACGTAGTTCGGCATGATGTCGCCCTGGCGCAGCACGGTGCCGACGATGGCGGCGATCGCCAGGATCACCAGCAGGCTGATCGCAAAGCGCATCGACGAGACCAGCTCGACGGTTTCGGCGAGCCAGGAGCGGCGCGTTTTCAGTTCAATTCCGGTGGTGCTCATGGTTCTTGCGACTTCCTTGTACAGCATAGTTTGCAGCAAAAAGGGCGCCAGCTCGCGCTGCCGCCCTTTCGGTACTCAGGTCAAGCCAGACAGATTAACGCAGGCCGGCGATATAGTCAGCGACAGCCTTCATTTCATCGTCCGACAGACGCTGCGCCAGCGCCGTCATCTGCGCGCTGTTCTTGCGTGCCCCGGTGCGGAAGGCGACCAGCTGGGCGGTCGTGTAGTCCTGCTGCTGGCCGGCCAGGCGCGGATACTGGACCGGGATGCCGGCACCGGCGGCGCCATGGCAGCTGGCGCAGGCGGCGACGCCCTTCTCGGCAATGCCGCCGCGATAGATCTTGCGGCCCAGTTCGACGGTGTCCTTGTTCTTCGCAGCGCCCTGCTTGGTCTTCTGCACGGCGAGGTAGGCGGCGACGTTGCGCTTTTCCTCGTCGGTGAGCATCTTGGCGTAGGTCGTCATGACCGGGTTCACGCGCTGCGGCGTCGTGAAGTCGACCAGCTGCTTGTGGGTGTAGGCTTCGATCTGCGCCGAGAGCTTCGGGTTCGCTGCGATGGTCGAGTTGCCGTTGGCGCCGTGGCAGGACAGGCAGGCCGGCAGGCCTCTAGCGGTATCGCCGCTTTCGTACAGGGTGGCGCCTTTGGCGGCGTCGGGTTTGGCGGGGCGCTGCGCTTCGGCTGCGCCAGCGACGTTGCTGAGAGCCAGGGTTGCAACCAACAACGATTTCACGAACACCGCGTTAGCGGACGATACAGACACACGATTCATTCGAGCACCCTGAAAAAGTCGACAACAAGAATATTGTAATTACAGCGGCCTAACCGGCTCCCGGAGGGAAGCCCCAAACAATTGATAACCCCTTATTGTACAATAGCTTTGTTTCCTCATTGCTTCATTTCATTGCCTTTTTCACCTCTTTCCCAATGTCCAAACTCTGGCAAGCCCGCTTCTTCACGACCGTCAACCAGCTGCGCGATCTCCCCAACACCGTGGTGCCGGAGATCGCCTTTGCCGGCCGTTCCAACGCGGGCAAGTCGACCGCGATTAATATCCTGACGAACCAGAAGGGCTTGGCATTCGCCTCGAAGACCCCTGGCCGCACGCAGCACATCAATTATTTTTCGATCGGCGGCGCCCACGTCGCCCAGCACCGCAAGGACCCGACCATCGTCGAGGAAATCCGCGCCCTGCTGGTCGACTTGCCGGGTTATGGCTATGCGGAAGTGTCGGGCAATGCGAAATTGCACTGGCAAAAGCTGCTGGGCGACTACGTCCAGCGGCGCGAGCAGCTGGCGGCCCTGGTCCTGATCATGGATTCGCGCCGCCCCTTCACCGACCTCGACGTGCAGATGCTCGAATGGTTCGCCCCGACCGGCAAGCCGATCCACTGCATTCTCACCAAGGCCGATAAGCTCAACCGCAACGAGCAGGCGAACGCGCTGCGCGAAGCGAAAGGCGTGCTGGAGAGCTATGTAGACGAGGATGGCGAAGGTTTTCCATTTACCGTGCAACTGTTCTCGGCCCTGAAGCGGATCGGCATCGAAGAAGCGGACGCCAAGATCCAGTCCCTTATCGGCCTGGACATCGAGCCCGAGATCGACGATGCGATCGACGGCGGCAGCGATCCCGACTAATCCTGAAGAAAGCGATCACGATGAGTTCCATCATTACCGGCCAGTACCCCGCCACCCGCATGCGCCGCATGCGCCGCGACCCGTTCTCGCGCGCCCTGATGCGCGAAAACACCGTCACCGCGTCCG